>Ga0105090_10000727_pt1 | contig 16826 bp, 16 predicted proteins | sample PPLLak3March2015_FD_79110 | JGI IMG/M metagenome (GOLD analysis project Ga0105090, IMG submission 79110) | Freshwater sediment microbial communities from Prairie Pothole Lake near Jamestown, North Dakota, USA - PPLs Lake P7 Core (1) Depth... | ecosystem: Environmental > Aquatic > Freshwater >... | reverse complement strand
GAGGGCGCGCTGACCATCGAGAAAAGGGTGCTCGACGATAAAGGCAATCCACAGCCTACGGGCGAGCTGGAAACGCTGGCCGCGGATTCGCTGGTACTGGCGCTGGGACAGGATGTGGATCTTTCGCTGCTCGAGGGCGTGCCCGGGCTGGAAATCAGGGACGGCGTAGTTCAGGTCGACACAGGGACGATGATGACCGGCCACGCCGGGCTGTTTGCCGGCGGCGACATGGTGCCGGCCGAGCGCAATGTCACGGTGGCTGTCGGCCATGGCAAGAAGGCGGCGCTGCATATCGATGCCTGGCTGCGCGGCACGCAGTTTCAGCCCGCAGCCAAGCATGCCCTGGCGAGCTTCGAGCGGCTGAATCCCTGGTATTACAGCGATGCGCCAAAGAGGGTGCAGCCGCAGCTGGAAATCGCCCGCCGCACCAGCAGCTTTGACGAGGTTCAGGGTGGCCTGACCGAAGACAATGCCTTGTTCGAGGCGCGGCGCTGCCTGAGCTGCGGCAACTGTTTCGAATGCGACAACTGCTATGGTGTGTGCCCGGATAATGCCGTGATCAAGCTTGGCGCCGGCAAGCGATTCCGTTTCAACTACGACTACTGCAAAGGCTGTGGCGTCTGCGTGGCCGAGTGCCCTTGCGGTGCGATCGAGATGGTGCCGGAGACGGTTTAACGCGGCAGGGCGGCATCCCCGGGGCTTAAGGAAGCCGGTTCGCAGTTTCAGCAAGTTGCGGGCGGTGACGCGACGACCTTACCGGAAACCGGGGATTCTTCCGAATTTCAATCTGCAGACCGGTTAAGATGATTAAAAGGGGACTGCCGAATCAGGCTTCGAGCAAACGAATCAGGCTTCGAGCAAAACTTTGCAGACCATAACCGGAGATGAACATGATGAATTTCAAAAAGAGTGCCGCGATCGTTTTGGCGATGGGCATCCTGATGGCAGGTTTGTCGGGTTGCAAGAAGGAAGAGGGTCCGGCTGAACGCGCCGGCAAGTCACTCGACAACGCAGCGCAAAAAGCCGGCGAAAAAGTCGAGCAGGCGGGTGAAAATATCCAGGACGCCGCGAAGGACGCGAAAAGGTGAGGGACGCAAAAAAGGAAAACAAATAAGGGAACAAACAAAGACGGAAATCGTTTTTGCAAAAAAAGGGGACGCATCGCGCCCCCTTTTTTGTTTGTTTGCGGCCTTACAGCGGCCGGATCATCACTTTGCGCCACTTGATGGCACCACCGGGAATGCCTTTCGCGCCCTTGGCATATTGCAGCGAGAACGGTCCTTCCTTGAACTGGCTGTCGAGGTGCTGACGGTGACGTTGCCATTGAACTTGACCGTCAATTCCGCGCCGTTGGCATAGATCTCAAAGGTGTTCCATTTGCCGTCGGCCTTGGCAGCGGCGCCTTGACCTTGGCGAAATTGACGATGGCACCGGTGCCGTATTCCTGCCCCGGTCGCTGGTCGAAGATATTGACCTCGTACGAACTGTCGGCACAGACTTTTTCCAGAGTACCGAGGGCGTAATTCGTGACAATGTCAACCATGCCTGCGAACCGAACAGCGGTGTCGTTTTCGATCTGAGTAATTAATCTACGGTCTTGCTTTCTTTGCATGAGCGGCAATTTATCTTGGTGCGTGTGTGACTTGTAAAGATGGCTCATGCTTTACATTCGACTTGGTTCGTGAGATTCGGATTCTTTCATTATCGTATCGGCAAATGATGTGGATTCGATGGTGCGATTTCCGCACCATCGAAGTGCGCTACGCACCATTGATGTGCGACGGTATTGCGAGAGTTTTCGTATACAATCGAACAGACTTATCCCCTGCAATCTGCAGCATTCTTCATTAAATTTTTGAGGTTATTTGATGTCATCAGTATTGAGTTTTAGTGCATTATCCATAGCAGTTGTAGGCGCATTGATTTCCGGCTTTGCACACTCGCAGGATTATCCCACCAAGCCGATCCGCGCGATCGTTCCTTTTGTCCCGGGCGGACCCACTGACATCATGGCGCGCGCACTCGGTCAAAAACTCAGCGCCACCTTCGGCAAACAAGTCATCATTGACAACCGTGCGGGCGGTGGCGGACTGATTGCGGCGACTATGGCCAAAGACGCACCGCCGGATGGTTACACATTATTCTTCGGCACAATCAGTACTTTGGCGACGAACGTCGCGACAAAGGCCAAACTGCCTTACGATCCGATTCGCGACTATGCGCCGATCACGCTTACAGCATCGAATCCTTACTTTATAGTTGTGCATCCAACGGTGCCAACCAATTCAGTAAAAGAGTTCGTCGCGCTGGCCAAGAGCAAACCGGGGGGCCTCAATTTTGCTTCGTCGGGCACCGGTGGCGGATCGCATCTTGCGATGGAACTTTTTCGCACGATGGCCGGGCTCGATATGGTTCACGTGCCATACAAAGGGTCAGGACAATCAATTACCGAATTACTGGCTGGACAGGTGCAGATGACCTTCCTGCAACCGTCGATCTCAATTCCCCAAGCGAAATCGGGGAAGTTGCGGATTATTGGCGTGACCAGCAAACGCCGTCTGGCTTCGTGGAATGAGGCTGCGCCGATTTCAGATACGGTTCCCGGCTATGAGTCGAGTTCATGGCAGGGCGTGGTTGCACCGGCGAAAACGCCCAAGCCGATCATTGACCGGCTTCACAAGGAAATCGTGAAAGCCTTGAATGAGCCGGATCTGAAGGGGCGCCTGCTGGCCGAGGGTTCAGAAATTGGTGGTATTTCCCCGGAAGAATTCGGAAAACACATACGCACCGAGATTGCAAAATGGACGAAGGTGGTGAAGGACGCCAAGATCCAAGTGGAGTGAGTTTTCCCGGGTGCAGATGCTGCGGCCCGCTGCGGGTTGCGGAAAGAAAACAGGCCGGTGTATAGATACGGCCTGTTTTTTTCCTATCGGCCGTACAGCGCGGCTGTCCAGCGGGCAATTTCGAACAACTGACGATCCTGGTCGCGCCGAGTCACCAGTTGGATCCCGATCGGCAGGCCGTTCGGCCCCGAAAAGAGCGGCAGGGTCAGTGAAGGCGTGTGGCACAGTGTCCAGATCGAACTGAAAGCCGCCGATCCGGTGGCGTCCAGACCAAGCGGAGGTTCTCCAGCTGCCGAAGGTGTGAGGATGGCATCGTAACCGGCGAACACTTCGTCGAGTTGCAGGCGTAGCTTTTCGGCGGCAGACCGCGCCTCCCGGTATTGGGCGAAGGTATACGCCAGTCCGTGCTTCAGACGGCCGTTGCGCAGGACTGCGCTGACTTTCTCCGGGAAATGATCCAGTTCCCAAGCGCGCGCCCTGGCGAATTCGAAGCTGGATATTTTCTGGTGTATTTCGGATAAGGCGTCGAATGCCGCCGGTAATTTCAGTTCTGATACCTGGGCGCCGGCTTTTGACATTGCTGCTGCACATGTTTCGATGCTGGAGTGTGTGGCTGCATCCGCCTGTGCCCAGAATTGAGTCCGGCATACTCCGACACGCGGCGGATTACAGGCTGCGGCAGGCAACGGCTGCGGCGGCGTGTCGGCGAGCACGTCTCGGTACAGAACGACGTCGTCCAGCGAGCGTGCAATGATACCGAGAGTGTCCAGAGAGCCTGCGGCTTCCATGACACCGGTGATGCGAAGGTCGCCCCAGGTGGGGCGGTAGCCGAAACAGCCGTTGAAGGCAGCAGGGCGGATGGTTGAACCGGTGGTCTGGGTGCCGATGGCCAGCGGTACCATGCTGTCGCCGACGGCGGCGCCGGATCCGCTGGAGGAGCCGCCCGGCGTGCGACGGGGATCCCGCGGATTCATGGTTTTTCCCGGGAAACGGTTGGCGAACTCGGTGGTGACCGTCTTGCCCATAATGATGCCGCCAGCGCGGCGCGTCAGCGCTACGCAAACAGCGTCCATGTGCGGGCGATGGCCGGCATGAATCGGTGAGCCGTATTCGGTGGGCATGTCGGCAGTGTCGATGATGTCCTTAATGCCCACGGGCACTCCGTGCAATGGGCCGCGGTGGCCTCTCGCATCGATTGCGCGTGCCTGTTTCAGCGACAGCTCGGGATCGATGAACTGCCATGCTTGCACAGCGTTTTCACGCTCTGCGATTCTCTCAAGGCATGCGCGGACAACCGCCTCAGCGGTAACGCCGTCATTCTGAGTTAGTTTGACTATTTCAGTTGCGGTCAGTTCGTTAAGTTTTACTTTCAAGATAGGCTTCCTGGAAAATTTTTATATTTGAGCGTCGGTATGCTCACTGCAGAATAATCTTTGCGGTCTTGACAACCTGCGTCCATTTTTCGATTTCCGACTTGATGTGATTTGCGAAAGCATCCGGCGGCATGCCTCCAATTTCAGAGCCTATTGTTCGCAGCTTGTTCTCAATGTCCGGAGACCTTAAAGCCTTGACCACCTCGGCATGCAAGCGGTCGATGACCGGTTTTGGTGCGCGGGCGGGAACGACTAGACCTTGCCAGGAAGTCGACTCATAGCCGGGAACGGCTTCGGCAACGGGGCGCGCTTGTGGCCATGCGTCGAGAGCTTTGGGTCCAGTGACTCCCAGTATCCTCAAACGCTTATTTTTGGCATGCGGCAAAACCACAGCCGGTTGAGCGAGAGTCATTTCAACCTGTCCCCCAATCAGTTCAACGATTGATTGACCCGAACCGCCCTTGTAGGGTACGTGAATCAAATCTATTTTAGCCTTCGATAACAAAAGTTCGACCGCAAGATGCGCGCCGCCTCCCAGTCCTGAGGAGGCGAAATTTAGCTTGCCGGGCATGGCTTTCGCCAATGCGACAAAGTCGCGGGTTGATTTTGCAGGAACTGATGGGTGTACTACCAAAAAATACGGATTGGAAGAGGTCATCGTAATTGGTGCGAAGTCGCGTAACGGGTCATAAGGCAGCTTCGCTCTGGTGGCCACGTTGGTTGCCAATGTGCTGATGGTCCCGAAAAATATTGTGTAGCCGTCTGGAGCGGCCTCTTTTGCCATCACTGCAGCGATGATGCCACTTGCGCCGCCGCGGTTGTCGACAAAGACTTGTCTCCCCATGGACTCCGTAAGCTTCTGCGAAATGTCGCGTGCCATGATATCGGCTGCTCCTCCGGCCGCAAACGGCACGATAGCGCGTATGGATTTTGAAGGGTAATCCTGTGCGGAAGTTACGTTGCAGATGGTACCTAGGACGCAAGCAAGGGCGACACTGCAGGCTTTTTGATGAATGTACATTATGGTTTTCTTCTTTTACGATATGGGCAGTGATTACCCTTAGCGTATTTTTTTGGCCCGGGTCAATTAAGAGTCCACGAGCTATCTGTTTTGAGCGGCAAGTCGACTTGCCTTTGGGCGTGATGGGGTTGGTTCTGTGTTCTAAGTCTTGTCCTGCATTTATTGATTGCGCAAATGCGCCGTCGCTTCCTCTTCCGCCCGCTGTTTGATCTCGTAGGCCATCGGATTTTTCATTTCCTCGAGAATATGGCCGACCAGACCGATGGCACGCGCCAGTACACCGATACCTCGGACGATTTTCCACGGCAGCCGGAGTTCGCTGGCTATCGCACCGATGGCGCCGGTGGCGTTGACCGGCAGTGATTTGCCGTAAACCTTCTCGGCCTGCGCGCCGACTTTTTGCATCAGTTTCACGTAAGGGCCGTCGTAACCCTGTTCGGCGGCAATCGCAAACAGCCGCGGCGCTCGGGGATCTACCGGCTTGTGCAGCGTGTGGCCGATGCCGGGGACGATCTGTTTGCGTGCATGGAAACGCTCAACGATCTGCACGGCGAGCTGGTCGAGGTCGGCATCGACGGTCGGGTCTGGCAGGGCTTCCTGCAGCATGCGCGCCGCGGTTTCCATGCTGCCGACAAACACGCTGCCCAGTCCGCACAGGCCGGCAGCAACTGCGGCCTGCATGGCTTCGGGCGCGCCGGTATAGGTCATGCGCGCGGCGATCGAGCTTGGCGTCAGGCCGTGTTCAACCAGTGTCACCGCGATCGCGTTGAACATGACCGATTCGCGTGGCGTCGGCAGGCGGTCGGTGATTTCGAGGAAGGCCATGTCACCCAGCGACAGTTTGCCGAGAATTTCACTGCACAGGTCGTGGCCCTTGACGGTAATGCGGTCGACTGCGCTCCAGGCGATGTCAGTGCGTATGGATTTGCGTTTTGCCATGTGGATTTCCCCTTGTGTTTGGTGTCGGGAAGCTTAACACCGGGAATTTTCTCCATGTAAAACGCGGGGTTTGTTCTAAAATACACACTCTACCGGAGCCCACCATGCAAATGCCCGCCAGTAAACCATCGGCACCCGCCGCCAGTCCGTCGCAGACACTCAGTACCTTCCTCGCATCAATCCGTTATGAGGATCTGCCTGAGCCGGTCGTGGCGCGCACCGAAGACCTGTTCCTTGACTGGTTCGCCTCGGCGCTGGCCGGCAAGGGCGCGCGACCGGTGTCGGCGATAGCTGCATTTGCCGCAGCGATGGGCCCCAGGGACGGTACCGCCGAGAATCTTTTGACACGCAAACATACCTCGCCGCTTTTTGCGGCGCTGGTCAACGGCGCCGCTTCGCATTTTGTCGAGCAGGATGATTTGCACAACAGTTCGGTGCTGCATCCGGGCACGGTGGTGTTTCCCGCAGTGCTGGCCGCGGCGCAGGATGTCGGCGCCAGCGGCAGGGAGCTGATCGCGGCCTCGGTTGCCGGTTACGAATGTGGTGTGCGTGTCGGCGAATTCCTCGGCCGTTCGCATTACAAAATTTTTCACACCACTGGCACTGCGGGCAAGCTGGCTGCTGCCGCCGGTGTTGCGCATGTGCTGAAACTCGACGCTGACAAGATGCAGCATTGCCTCGGTTCCGCCGGCACCATGGCAGCGGGGTTGTGGGAATTTCTGCGCGACGCCGCTGATTCGAAGCAACTGCACACAGCAAAAGCTGCTGCTGACGGATTGATGGCGGCATACATTGCCCGCGACGGATTTACCGGCGCACGCGACATTTTCGAAGGCAAACAGGGCATGGCGGCGGGCATGTCCAGCGATGCCGATGTGCGCTGGCTGACCGACGGCCTGGGTACACGTTGGGCGACGGCGGAGACTTCATTCAAGTTTCACGCATCCTGCCGCCATACCCATCCTGCCGCAGATGCGCTGCTGGCGCTGATGCAGCAGCATCAACTCAAGGCCGATGACATCGTGAAGGTTACTGCGCATGTTCATCAGGGCGCGATCGATGTGCTCGGGCCGGTGACCGATCCGCAAACCGTGCACCAGTCAAAATTTTCGATGGGTTTTGTGCTGGCGCTGATTGCGACCCTGGGTCGTGCCTCACTCCCGGACTTTACTGAAATATCGATTAAAAACAATAACTTACGTAAATTCCATGACCGTGTAACCATGGTTCTTGATCAAGAAATTGATGCCGCTTATCCGCGGCGCTGGATCGGCCGTGTAACGGTGCTGACCAGTGACGGCCGTACGCTGGAGTGCCGTGTCGAGACGCCGAAGGGGGATCCGGAAAATACGCTTTCGCGCGCCGAACTCGAAGACAAGGCGCAGCGACTGGTCGCTTATTCAGCTGCGGCGACTCCGGAGGAAGTCAAACAGCTTATTGCGCGTATCTGGCGTTTGCACAAGGAAAGCAGCGTTCGAGATTTTCTGGCGGGCCGGTAGACCGGCATGGCGGTGACCCTGCCGATGCGCCGGATCCTGCCGATCATCATTGCGGCGGTCGTGCTTGCTGCGCTGGTGTTCTTTGCGCTGCGTCCCAAACCCGTGGTGGTGGATATTGTGACCATCGCTGCCGCGGATGTGCAGACCAGCGTTGTTGCCAGCGGCCGTGTGCTGCCGCCTGCGAAGGTCGAAACAGGGGCGACGATTACCGGCCGTATCGACAAAGTGCTGGTGCGCGAAGGCGCCCGTGTCGAATCCGGCCAGCTGCTGGTCGAACTTGAGCGCGGTGAACTGGGCGCGGCTGCAGCGCAGGCCCGTGCAGCTGTTGCGCGTGCCCGGGCGCGGGTGTCATCGGTGCAGACCCTGGCGCTGCCAACTGCACAGGCCGGATTGAAGCAGGCGGAAGCCAATCTGCTCCAGGCCGAGCGTGATGACAAGCGCAATCGCGACCTGCTGGCCAAGGGCTTCATCAGCCAGGCGCGTGTCGATGAAGCGGAGCGGCAACTCGACGTTGCGCGCAGCCAGTTGAACAGTGCGCGGGCGCAGGCCGGTGCCCAGTTGGCGAACGGAGCGGAAGCGCAGCAGGCGCAAAGCCAGCTTGCGGAAGCTGTCGCCGCGCTGGAAGCTGCCGAGGCCAAACTTGCGCAGACCCGCATCCGTGCGCCTGCTGCAGGCGTTGTGCTGGAACGTCTGGTCGAGCCCGGCGATATCGCCCAGCCCGGGCGCAGGATGATGACATTGGCGCTTGACGGCCCGGTGCGCCTGATCGTCCAGGTTGATGAAAAAAACCTGCCCTTGATCAAGCAGGGTGCGGTGGCCATGGCAGCGGCCGATGCGTTTCCCGCTGAACGTTTCGAAGCAGTGGTCAACTACATTTCTCCCGGTATCGATGCCGCCCGCGGTTCGGTGGAACTGCGGCTGGATGTGGCCAAACCGCCGTCATTGCTCAAATCCGACATGACGATATCGATGGATCTGCAGGGGCCGCTGCTGAAACAGGCGCTGATGCTGCCTTCCGATGCGGTACGGCAATTGCAGACCGATGCACCCTGGGTGCTTGTTGATCGCGACGGGCTTGCTGTAAAGGTAGCGGTGAAGATCGGGCTGCAGACACAGGGGCGGGTTGCGGTCGCAGAAGGCCTCAAGCCGGGTGATCGCGTGATCGTCAATCGCGAAGTGGAAGCCGACAGCCGGGTACGCGACCGGCGATGAAGGCGCTGGCAACCGCGATTTCCCGGCAATGACAAAACTGGGATTCGAGCTGACGGTGGCGCTGCGCTTTTTGCGCGAGGGCCGTATGCAGACCGCGCTGATCATTGGCGGCGCCGGCATCGGTGTAGCGGTCATATTTTTCATCACCGCGGTGCTGACCGGCGTCCAGGGTGACCTGATCAAACGCGTCACCGGCGCGCAGGCGCACATCGTCATCAAACCGCCGGAGGAAATTGTCGCGCCGCTGATCGCCGGCGACAGCGAAGAATCACGGCTGGCGTCGATCCAGGCACGGCCGCAGCGTCTGACCACCATTGATGGCTGGCCGGCGCTGGCGCGTGCGACGGAAATGACTGAAGAGGTGATTGCAGTGGCGCCGGTGGTGACCGGATCGGCACTGGGCATCAAGGGAGAGGCTTCACGCTCGGTGGTGATTGTCGGCACCGAACTGGAGCGTTATCTGCGCGTGGTCAAACTCGACGACAAGGTCCAATCGGGTGTGCTGCTGATCGAGCCGGGTGACGCGCTGATCGGCATCGAGCTGGCGAAGGACCTGGGTGCAGTCCTCGGCGACCGTTTCCGTGTGCAGACCGCGCAGGGCGGCAGCGAAGTTTTCCGCATCCGCGCGCTGCTCGATCTCGGTTCGCGCGAACTGAACCGGCGCTATGTCTATACTGACCTGCGCGCTGCGCAGAGCCTGCTGGGTATTCCGGGCCGCATCACCAACCTCGACGTGGCCATCAGCGACATCATGCGTGCCGAAATCGTTTCGGCGCAGCTGCGTGCGCAGTCAGGACAGCTGGTTGAAAGCTGGATCCAGACCAACAACCAGGTTTTTTCGGCGATCAAGAACCAGGACATCATGACGCTGCTGATCCGGTTTTTCATCACCGTGGTCGTCGCCCTGGGCATTGCCAGCGTGCTGGTGGTGTCGGTGGTACAGAAACGCAAGGAGATCGGCATCCTGCGCGCGATCGGTGCCACGCGCAGGCAGATGCTCGGCGTGTTCCTGCTGCAGGGTTTGATGGTCGGCGTCGGCGGCGCGATCCTCGGTTCCGGACTGGGCATGGCGCTGGTGTGGGTGTTCAGCCGCGTGCTGCGCAATGCCGAAGGGCAGGCGCTGTTTTCGCTCTCCTTCGATTTCAAGCTGATCGGTTACGTGGTCATCGGCGCTGCAGTGCTTGGCCTGATCGCCGCGGTGCTGCCGGCGCGTAATGCCGCGCGGCTGGATCCGGCGCAGGCGATCCGGGGCTGAGGCAATGGCAAACGCCGAACCGCTGGTTTTGCTGCAGGGGCTGCACAAGACCTATAACGAGGGCCTGCCCAATGCCGAAGAAGTATTACACGGCATCGATCTGGAAATACGCCCCGGTGAATTTACCGCGCTGATCGGTCCTTCGGGCTCCGGCAAAAGCACGCTTTTGAACATCCTCGGTCTGCTCGAGAACGCTTCTGGCGGTGGTTATCGTCTGTCCGGGCGTGATGTGACGGCTTTTGCCGATGACGAACGCACCCATGCCCGCCACGAAGTGCTCGGTTTCATTTTCCAGTTCCATCACTTGCTGCCGGCGTTTACCGCGCTGGAGAATGTGATGCTGCCCGGAATGATCGGCAGCGGGCGCAAGCCCTTGCAGGATGACCTGGCTGCGCGCGCCATGGAATTGCTGGATGCGGTCGGTTTGCGCGAAGCCAGCGACAAAAAACCGAACGAACTGTCCGGCGGCATGCAGCAGCGCGTGGCGATTGCCCGCGCGCTGGTGTTGGCGCCGCAACTGGTGCTGGCCGACGAACCCACGGGCAACCTCGATACCCGTACCAGCGACAGCATTTTCGAACTTCTGCGAAAATTCAACCGCGAACGCGGCACCGGCCTGCTGATCGTCACCCACGATCCGCGGCTGGCGCTGCGTTGTGACCGTATTATCGAACTTGTGGACGGCCGCATTGCCGCCGATCGCACCAATACACCAGCGGCGCGCTGATCGTCAGGGCCGCGCGGCGCCGCACTGCCAGCAGGCCGTGAACTGGCCTTCGATGGTTTCTTTGCAATGCGGACATGACCAGACCGTACCGCCATGGATACGTTCCAGAGAGCCGCTGAGTAAAGCCCGCAGCAGGTGGTCGGCGTCGGCAAAGCGGGCATCGTCGGTAATCCATACCGCGCAGACGTCTACCGGCAACTCGCCCCAGCCCCCGGTGAGAAAATCACCACGGACCAAAGCGTCTATTCCATGCGACTCGAGAAAACCGCGGATCAGGTGGGCCTCGGTCATGTGTCGGGCGTTGTGAACACGTTTCATGATGTGGTCAAGGGTATGCGATGGACTTAGCCAGGGCAAATTGGGGCAGGTGCGGGGGTAGGAGTTCGACAGGGGGGCTGGTAACATCCAGCGGTTATCCATTCGGAGGGGGAAAAGTCATGGCGGTATTGCGCTTGCTGAGCGCCGGGGCGGCCCAGGCAGTTTGTGAGCAGGTGATTGCCGGATTACGGCGCGACGGGCATGAGGTCGAGGCCGCATATGGCGCTGTTGGCGCAATGAAGGCGCGCATGGTCGGCGGCGAACCGGTCGACGTCATCATCCTCAGTGCACAACTGATCCAGGACCTGGTTTCCGGCGGAATGGTGGCCGTGTCTTCAGTGACCGACATCGGCAAGGTCGGCACCGGCGTCGCGGTGCGTGCCGGCACGGCACTGCCCGAAGTGCGCAGCCGCGAGGCGCTGCGCGGCAACATTCTCGCCGCCTCGGTCATCGTCTGCCCGGATCCGGCAACGGCGACTGCGGGCAAGATCGTGATGAAGCTGATGGAGCGCCTGGGCGTGGCCTCGCAGGTCGAGGACCGCATGCAGTTTTTCCCCAACGGCAATGAGGCGATGAACTGGCTGGCGGCGAGCGACGGCGATCTCGAACTGGGCATCACCCAGAACACCGAAATCCTTCCAATTGCGGGTGTGACTTATGTCGGGCCGCTGCCCGACGAGTTTCAGATGAAAACCGTCTACACCGCGGGTATTGCCGCCCGTGCGGCGCAGCCCGAACTGGCACGCGAATTTGTGCGTCGCCTGACTGCCGCGGAATTCCGGCCCAGCCTGCGCGCCGCCGGATATGAGATTGATAACTGAGTCGACAACTGACGACTGATCCTGAGGAGAGTACCCCATGAACACCCGCATTGTGCACCTGGCGCTGAAAGTCGAAGACCTGGAAAAAACCACTGAGTTTTATCAGAAGGTGTTCGGTTTCAGTGAAGTCGAAACCAAGAAAACACGTGACCACATTTCCCGTCACCTGACGGACGGCGACATGGATTTCACGCTGATCAAATACGACGCCGGCACACAGTCGGCGGAGTCGAAGGCTTCAGGCGCGGGACCGTGTATTCACCACTTTGCGATTGAAGTCGAAGACATCGAGAAGTACACCGAAGAAATCAGGAAATACGGCTGCACCATCATCAGTGATCCGGGAGTGATCCCGGTCAAATTCCGCGCCCCCGGCGGCACTACCGCTGAAATCGTCCCCGTGGGTCGTTACAAAAGAACAAAACGCGGCTGAACCCGGTTGGCATGCGGGTGCCGGGTAACGGCAGGAGGAGCAAGGCGTGACGCAATCGAAATGGTTGAAAGGCGATGTCGTGTCCGGTGGCGTGCTGGCCGCGCTGGGCGTGTACATCATCAGCGAGGCCTGGCGCTGGGACTACAGCACCGCGGAAGGCCCGGGCCCCGGGTTTTTCCCGATCTGGTACGGCATTGCCATGGTGCTGCTGTCACTGGTTCTGGTGGTGCGTACCGCATCTTCCGCAACGGCGGGAAAATCCACGGACTGGGGCGGAATAGGGCGTGCGTTGACGGTCTGGGCGGCTTTTGCCTTTGCCATCGCGCTGATGAAGTTCATCGGTTTCCTGACCGCACTGGCTTTATTGACGCTGTTTGTGGTGGCGGTGATGTATGGCCGGCCGCTGAAAGTGGCACTGGCCGCGGCCATCGGCAATGCCATCGGTTTTTACCTGGTGTTCGGATTCGCGCTACAGCTCAACCTGCCGGCCGGGCCGCTGGGGTTCTGACATGGAAGTCCTGAGCAGCCTTGGCCATGGTTTTGCGGTCGCTTTCGAACCTTTAAATCTGTTCTGGTGTTTTGTCGGCGTGTTCCTTGGTACGGTGGTGGGCGTGTTGCCGGGCTTAGGGCCCGCGGCAACCATCGCGATGCTGCTGCCGCTGACGTTCAACATGCCGCCGACCACCGCGGTGATCATGCTTGCCGGCATTTATTACGGCGCCAAATACGGTGGTTCAACGACGGCGATATTGCTCAACGTGCCCGGCGAATCGGCGTCGGTTGTGACTTGTCTCGACGGTTACCAGATGGCGCGCAATGGCCGGGGCGGTGCGGCGCTGGGCATCGCGGCGATTTCCTCATTCATCGCCGGAACCGTGGGCGTCGTCGGCCTGATGCTGCTGGCGCCGCCGCTGGCGAAGTTCGGGCTGTCCTTCAGTTCGCCCGAATATTTTGCGCTGATGGCGATGGGGCTGGCGATGGTGGTGCTGCTTGCGGGTGCGTCGATGATCAAGGCGCTGCTGGCACTGCTGGTGGGGTTGTGGATCGCCAGCATTGGCATCGACCTGTTCAGCGACGCCTCGCGCTTCACCTTCGGCCAGTCCGAACTCCTCGATGGGGTGGATTTCGTGATTGTGGCCATCGGCGTTTTTGCGCTGGGCGAAGTCTTCGGCAACATGGAAAAACGCGGCGAGGGCACCATGCTGCCGGTGCCCAAGGGCCTGCGCAATCTGTTGCCGACCATGGCTGAATTGAAAGCCTGTCGTTTTGCATTCCTCAACGGTTCGGTCATTGGCTTCATCATCGGCGTATTACCGGGTGCAGGCTCGACAGTGGCGTCGTTCATTTCCTACGGCATTGAAAAAGCGGTGTCCAGGCATCCGGAGAAATTCGGCACAGGTGTGCCCGAGGGTGTTGCCGCACCCGAAGGCGCCAACAACTCGGAAACCGGTGGTGCAATGGTGCCACTGCTGACGCTGGGCATACCCGGCTCCGGCACCACGGCGATCCTGCTCGCGGCATTCATCCTGTGGGGGTTGCGCCCGGGGCCGCTGATGATCCAGGACAATCCGGAACTGTTCTGGGGGCTGGTCGCAAGCATGTATGTCGGCAACATCATGCTGCTGGTGCTGAACCTGCCGCTGATCCCGCTGTTTGCGCAGATCCTCAAGCTGCGGGAATATTTTTTGTACCCGATCATATTCGGCATTTCGATCGTCGGCGTGTATTCGGTCTCGGGCAGCCTGTTCGATTGCTGGTTGCTGGCTGTCTTCGGCCTGCTGGGTTATGTGATGCGGCGGCTGGATTATCCGTCGGCACCGCTGATCCTCGGCCTGGTGCTTGGCGACTCGATGGAGCGTGCGTTGCGCCAGTCGCTGATGATGTCCCAAGGCGACCTCGGCATCCTGGTGTCCAGGCCGATTTCGGCGACGATGTTAATTTTGACGGTCTTGTTGCTATTTTTGCCGCTGTTCCGCAAGGCCAATGCATGGCGTATCAAGGCAATTGAAGAAAACGGTTGAGTGCAATGGGTTGTGTACAATGAGTTGAGTGCAATGGGTTGAGTGCAATTTTAAGTACAGTGATGTTAAGTACAAATTTAAACACAGTGAGGAGAAACACAAAATGAAGTTACGTTCATCAATGGTAATCGCGGCCTGCGCGGCTGCGCTGGCGGCAGCTCCGGCGTGGGCACAATTCAAACCTACCAAGCCGGTTGAGTTTATTGTGCACACGGGTCCTGGCGGCGGCGCCGACGTGCTGGCGCGTTTCATCGCACAGGTGATCGAGAAGGAAAATCTTGCGCCGGTGCGTTTCCAGATCAACAACAAGACCGGTGGCGGCGGTTTGACGGCGATGGCCTATGTTGCTGAGAAAAAAGGCGATACCCACGCCATCGCCGTGTTTACCGGCAACTGGCTGACCAACCCGCTGACGCGCAAGGAAGCCAAGTTCACGATCAAGGACATGACGGCCGTGTCGCGACTGGTGCTGGAGCCGGCGCTGATCGCGGTCAAGGCCGATTCGCCGTACAAGACGCTGAAGGATTTCATTGAAGCGGCGAAAAAAGCTCCGGGCACCATGAAGCAGTCGGGCGGATCAATCACCAGCCGCGACAATGTTGTGCGCCAGTTGCTGATGAAAGAGACCGGCGCCAACTGGGCCTACATCTCGTTCCCGGGCGGCGGTGAGCGCATCGCCGCTCTGCTCGGCGGTCACGTCAACATGATGGTAGTGGAGCCGCAGGAAGCCGGGGAGCACATCAAGGCCGGCAACATGCGGGTGATTGCAACGGTTGCGGACAAGCGCCTGAGTGGATTTCCGAATGTGCCGACCATCAAGGAGTCCGGCTTTGATATCCCGGTGGTGCCGCAGGTGCGCGGTATCGTGATGCCGCCCGATGTTTCGCCGGATGTCGTGGCCTATTACGAGGACTTGTTCCAGCGTCTGACCAAGACTGCGACGTGGCGCAAATATCTGGAAGACCAGCAGTTCGAGGACGGTTTCATGAAGTCGGCTGAGTTGACGAAATTCTTCGACACGTTTAGCGAACAAATGCGCGGCATCCTGAAGGAGGCCGGCGCCAAGGTTGTGCGCTGAGCTGCCGGTCGCAATTTCCCGGGAACGGGGTAATTTTGGCGGGGGCATGCAGTTGACAGGCTGCCAGCCCCCGCTTCTTTATTCGAGTGATTGAGAAACGATGAGCGCAAAACTGCCCGAAGTTGCCGTAGCCGAACGCCTGGCCGACCAGGTCCTGACCCTGACGGTCGATAAAATTCCTGAAACCGTGCGTGCCCGCGCCGAAGAACTGCTGATCGATGTCGTCGGCCTGTGCGTGGCCGCGCGCGAAACCGATTACGTGAAAGCGGTGGTTGCCGGCGTTGATGCCGGCGGGCCGTGCACGGCGATTGGCCATCGGCAGACCTTTTCGGCCGAAGCCGCAGCGCTGATCAATGGCACGGCGACCCACGGCGAAGACTTTGACGATACCTTCGAAGGCGGACCGGTGCATTCGAGCACGGTGATTGCCCCGGCTGTGCTGGCGGCTGCCGAGCGTTTCGGTTGCGACGGGCGTGATGCGCTGGCGGGTTTTGTCGCCGGCGTGGAAACCTTGTGCCGGATGTCGATGGTGATTCCGAAGGCGATCCACAAGTCCGGATTCCACCCGACCGCCGTGCTCGGCGCGATGGGCGCGACGGTGGCGGTGGCGCGCACGCTGAAGCTGAACAAAAAACAGACCGTCGATGCACTGGGCATCGCCGGCAGCATGGCCAGCGGCATCATCGAATACCTGGCGGAAGGGGCGTGGACCAAACGCCTGCATGCCGGCTGGGCAGCGCAGATCGGTATCCAGGCCTGCCGCCTCGGGCAGCAGGGGTTCCTCGGGCCGCGCACGGTGTTCGAGGGCACGCACGGTTTGTACTACGCGTTTGCCCGTTCGGCCGAAGGCAATTACGACGTGCTGTCCCGTGATTTTGGCAAGGATTGGTACACCTCCCGCATCACCTTCAAGCCCTATGCCACGGGCACCATGAACCAGCCGTACGTGGATTGTGCGCTGCGCCTGGCGAAAAAGGGATTTGCCGCGGAAGACGTGGCTGATGTGTTGTGTGAAACCGCGGAAGGGTATGTGCACCGGCTGTGGGATCCGCTGCCGTCCAAACACCGCCCGGCCAATGAATACGCAGCAAAATTCAGCGCACCCTTCAACATCGCGGTGGCCTTTGTCACCGGCGGTGCGGGTCTTGCGGCCTTCACCGAAGAGACCCTGCGCAACGAACGCATACTCGCGCTGGCGTCGAAGGTGAAATACGTCGTTGATCCGAACAACCCCTACCCCAAGGCCTATACCGGACACGTGCGCATGACTCTGAAGGACGGCCGCG
>Ga0105090_10000726_pt1 | contig 16829 bp, 17 predicted proteins | sample PPLLak3March2015_FD_79110 | JGI IMG/M metagenome (GOLD analysis project Ga0105090, IMG submission 79110) | Freshwater sediment microbial communities from Prairie Pothole Lake near Jamestown, North Dakota, USA - PPLs Lake P7 Core (1) Depth... | ecosystem: Environmental > Aquatic > Freshwater >... | reverse complement strand
CTCGAATCCACCGATATGTCACGGCAGGACTTGCTGAACGAACCGCCCCAGCGACTCACGTTCTGGCTGCCGCTATCACCCGACTCGCAAAACAGGTTGCCGTCGCGGTTGCCGGCACGATAGCTGCCGCACTGGCGCGCCGCCAGACTGGTGCGACGCCAACTGCCGTTCGCCGCCTGGCAAGTCGCCGTCAGCGTGCCACTCGAATTCACCGATATGTCACGGCAGGACTTGCTGAACGAACCGTCCCAGCGACTCACGTTCTGGCTGCCGCTATCACCCGACTCGCAGAACAGGTTGCCGTCGCGATTGCCGGCGCGATAGCTGGGACACTTCTGTGCCTGTAGATTGCTGCGTTTGTAGGTCCCGTTGTCCTTGCGACAGGTAGCCTTCAGCTTGCCTTGCTTGTCGACGGAAATGTCGCGGCAGGAGTCGCGGAACGACCCGGTCCATTGACCCATACTGCCGCTGGTGCCGTCGGACGACTCGCAGAACAGCGTGCCATCGCGATTGCCGAAGGCCTGGCAGGAGCCGATCCGCGCCGACGCCAACGTATAACTGCCGGCGTCGCGCCTGCACATCGCGTGCAGCGCGCCATTCTGGACATAAGCCCGGTCGCAGCTCTGACGCCACGATCCATCCGGCAGTCCGTCGGTACTGGCCGATGCCGGTGGCGGTGCCGCCGCAATGCCGGCAGCAAAGCCAACCGCTGCGAGGCTGCTCAATAGTGCTCGTTTGACACTCATGGTTTTCTCCTTCGGTGCGCGCGACCGCCGAGCCAGCAGCGATTCCGCTGGCACCGTCCAAAGAATGAAACTAGCGCGGAGCTTCCGTGCGGTCTGTACGTCAGCGTACGCAACCGGGCCCGCTGCGACGACGGACTCACCGCCTGCCAGGAATGACGGGGACATCGGCAGTGACCCGGCTGGCAGCCAGGTCGCGAGGTCGCTTGACGCGACTCAGCCAGACCTCATGCGGATCCCAGGAAGTCGAGGGTGCGCTGCGCAAGACGTTCGGGTCAGCGGAGACGCGATCCCGCGATGCAGAGTTGGCATTCACCTTCATCGCTTCTGCCCAACTCATCCCATACTCCCAGACGGCTTGCCGTCACTGCAGAGGTCGGCGGATTGACCGGAGATCGAGGCGGAAGTTTATTGGCAGTCGCGCACACGCTCCGTGCGGTGCCGCACGCACGAGACCCGAACACGGAGGATTTCTGTCTCGTCGCCGTCAGGCTTGCAGCGCGCAGTCGACCGGCTGGGCGTTGAGCAGGCGCACGCAGACCCGCGGGTCAATGCCCACGAGGTAACCACGGCGTCCGCCGTTGATGCAGATCCTCGGCAGCGCGAGGATGCTGCGCTCGATGTACACCGGCATCTTCTTGCGTGTCGCAAACGGCGAGGTGCCGCCCACGAGGTAGCCGCTGTGGCGGTTCGCCACCCCTGTCGCGCAGGGCTCGACCGACTTGACGCCGATCTGCCGCGCCAGGTTCTTGGTCGAGACGGTGCGGTTGCCATGCATCAGGACGATCAACGGCGCGCCCCGCTCGTCCTGCATCACGAGCGTCTTCACCACCACAAACGGGTCGAGGCCGAGGACCTCGGCGCTGTGCTGCGCCCCGCCGTGCTCGCGGTACTCGTACGGGTGCTCGGTGAACTGCACTCCGTTCGCCTTCAGGAAGGCAACGGCCGGGGTTTCACTGACGCGGGTGGGCTTGGCCATCGGAAAGGTGCCACGCCACCACTTACGGCCGCACCTGCCCTGCCCCGCGCACCACGTACTTGTAGCTGGTGAGTTGCTCGACGCCCACCGGGCCGCGGGCGTGGAAGCGATCGGTCGAGATGCCGATCTCGGCGCCCATGCCGAACTCGCCGCCGTCGGCGAACTGCGTCGAGGCGTTGTGCAGCACGATGGCGCTGTCCACGCGGGACAGGAATTTCTCCGCCGCCACCGGGTCGTCGGTGACGATCGACTCGGTGTGCGCCGAGCCGTAGCGCGCGATGTGCGCGATCGCATCGTCCACGCCGCGCACCACCTTCGCGGCGATGATCGCGTCGAGGTACTCGGTGTACCAGTCTTCCTCGGTCGCCGGCCGCACGCGCGGATCGGCGCCTTGCACGGTCACGTCGCCACGCACCTCGCAACCGGCGTCCAGCAATTCGCGCACGATCGGCGCAAGGTGAGTCGCCACGCAGCCCGCGTCCACCAGCAGCGTTTCAGCGGCGCCGCAGATGCCAGTGCGGCGCAGCTTCGCGTTCTTCACGATCGCGCGCGCCATGTTCAGGTCGGCCGCCCGGTCCACATACACGTGGCAGTTGCCCTCGAGGTGGCCGATCACTGGCACGCGCGCCTCCTGCTGGACACGCGCCACGAGGCTCTTGCCGCCGCGCGGCACGATCACGTCGATGCTGTCGGTCATGCCGCCGAGCATGTAGCCCACGGCCGCACGATCCGTCGTCGGCACCAGCTGGACGCACGCCTCGGGCAGCCCGGCGGCACGCAAGCCATCCACCAGGCACGCGTGGATGGCCGTGCTGGAGTGATGGCTCTCACTGCCACCGCGCAGGATCGAGGCGTTGCCCGACTTGAGGCACAGCGCACCCGCGTCGCAGGTTACGTTGGGCCGGCTTTCGTAGATGATGCCGATCACGCCGAGCGGCACCCGTACGCGTTGTATCCGCAGTCCGTTCGGGCGTTCCCACTCGGCGATCACCGTGCCGACCGGATCCGGCAGCGCTGCGATCTGCTCGACGCCTTGCGCCATCGCCTCGATGCGCGCTTCGTCGAGCTTCAGGCGGTCGAGCATCGCGCCGCTCAGGCCCGCGGCCTCGCCCGCCTTGATGTCGCGGGCATTGGCACCAAGGATTTCCGGCACACGCGCACGGAGCGCGGCCGCGGCCGCGGTGAGTGCGGCGTTCTTCTGGTCGGCGCCGGCGAGCGCCAGCACCTGCGCGGCCTCGACAGCCGAGCGTCCGATGGGCGCCATCAACGCGGCGACGTCTTGGATCGTCACACCAGCACCAGGTCGTCGCGATGGATCATCTCGTCGCGCCCGCGGAACCCGAGCAGTCCCTCGAGCTCGCTGCTGCGCCGGCCGCGGATGCGCTCGGCGTCCGTGCTCGAGTATGCCGCAAGGCCGCGCGCAATCTCGACTCCCGCTGGGTCGCGCACCACCACGGCGTCGCCGCGGTCGAAGCGACCCTTCACCAGCGTGACACCCGCCGGCAGCAGGCTCTTGCCGCCGCGCAACGCGGATGCCGCGCCCTCATCCACCATGAGTTCGCCGGCAGGCTTGAGCATGCCGGCAATCCACTGCTTGCGCACGGTGACCGGCGAAGCCTCGGCGACGAACCAGGTGCAGCGCGCGCCCGACTCGATCCGCCGCAGCGGATGCATCTCGCGACCCGCGGCGATGCACATGTGGCAGCCCGCGCTCACGGAGATCTTCGCGGCGATGATCTTGGTGGCCATGCCGCCCGAGCCGACCTCGGACGCCGAACCGCCCGCCATCGCCTCGATCCCGGGCGTGATGTGCGGCACCTCGGAAATGAACTGCGCGGTTTCGTCGCGCGTGGGATCGGCGGTATACAGGCCATCCACGTCGGACAGCAGCACCAGGCAGTCGGCGCTCACCATCTGCGCGACGCGTGCGCCAAGACGGTCGTTGTCGCCGTAGCGGATCTCCGCCGTGGCGACCGTGTCGTTCTCATTGATCACCGGGATGGCGCCGAGGCGCAGCAGCGTGGTGAGCGTGTTGCGCGCGTTGAGGTAGCGGCGCCGCTCTTCGGTGTCGCCCAGCGTGAGCAGCACCTGCGCGACCGTGAAGCCGCGGTGCTCGAGCACTTCCTTCCAGGCGTGGGCGAGCCGGATCTGCCCCACCGCCGCGGCCGCCTGCTTCTCCTCGAGCTTGGGTTTGCCTTTCACGAGGCCGAGTTCGCGCCGGCCGAGCGCGATCGCGCCCGACGATACGAGCACGACTTCCTGGCCGCGCGCACGCAGGGCGGCGATGTCCTCCGCCAGCGCTTCGAGCCAGTCACGATTGACGCTGCCGGTCGATTTCTCGACCAGCAGCGCCGAACCGACTTTGATGACGACCCGACGGGCCGCGGCAAGGCGCGATCCGCCGGCCGCGGCCTTCCGGGTCATGCGAACGCGAAGTGCTCGGCGGACAGCTCCATCAGCCCGGCCGACCCCGCGCGCGCCGCGGCGGCGTGCGCGTCGATGCGCGGCAGCAGGCGGTCGAAGTAGAACTTCGCGGTGAACAGCTTGGCCTTGTAGAAGTCGGCCTCGGCGTCACCCTCGGCGAGCTTCTTCGCCGCCACGCCCGCAGCCGCCAGCCAGCACCAGCCGAGGCAGATGTAGCCCGACACCGCGAGGTAATCGGCCGCCGCAGCACCCACTTCCTCGGGGTTCTTCATCGCCGCCCCGCCGAGCTCCATGGTGAGCTTGCCCCATTGCTCGAGGCGCTTGCCCAACTCGACGGCGAACGGCGTCACCTCGGGCATCGCGCCGTACTTGTCGATCGCCTCCTTGATGCGGCCGATCATCATCTGGATGCTCTTGCCGCCGGTGCCGAATACCTTGCGGCCCAGCAGGTCGAGCGCCTGAATGCCGTTGGTGCCTTCGTAGATCGGCGTGATGCGCGCGTCGCGCATCAACTGCTCCACACCCGTCTCGCGGATGAAGCCAGCGCCGCCGTGGATCTGCACGGCGAGGCTCGTGACCTCCATCGACGCGTCGGTGAGGAACGCCTTGACGATCGGCGTGAGGAACGCGACCAGATCGTTCGAGCGCTTGCGCGCCTCCTCGTCCGGGTTCATGTGCGAGCTGTCGATCTCGCGGCCGGTCAGGAAGCACAACACGCGCCCCCCCTCGACCAGCGCCTTCTGCGTGAGCAGCATGCGGCGCACGTCCGGGTGGACGATGATCGGGTCGGCCGGCTTGCCGGGCGCCTTCGGCCCGGTGAGCGAGCGGCCCTGCAGGCGGTCGTTGGCGTAGGCGATCGACGCCTGCCAGGCGAGCTCCGACAGGCCCTGGCCCTGCAGGCCGACGCCCAGGCGTGCGTGATTCATCATGGTGAACATGCAGGCGAGGCCGGCGTTCGCCTTGCCGAGCAGCCAGCCCTTCGACTCGTTGAAGTGCAGGACGCAGGTGGGCGACGCGTGGATGCCCATCTTGTGCTCGATCGAGCCGCACCTGACGCCGTTGGCAGCGCCGAGGCTGCCGTCCTCGTTGGGCAGCACCTTGGGCACCACGAACAGGCTGATGCCCTTGGAGCCCGGAGGTGCGTCCGGCAGCCGGGCCAGCACGAGGTGGATGATGTTGTCCGTGAGGTCGTGCTCGCCGGAGGTGATGAAAATCTTGGTGCCGCTGATGGCATACGAACCGTCCGGCAGCGGCTCGGCCTTGGTGCGCAGGATGCCGAGGTCACTGCCTGAGTGCGCCTCGGTGAGGCACATGGTGCCGGCCCATTCGCCGGAGACCATCTTGGGCAGGAAGCGGTGCTTGAGCTCGTCGGCGCCGTGCGCCTCGATGGTGAGCGCGGCGCTCTCCGTCAGGCCCGAGTACATCTTCCAGGCCATGTTGCCGGAAAGCAGCATCTCGCTGAAGGCGAGCGCGAAGCCGGCCGGCAGGCCCTGGCCGCCCCACTCTGGGTCGGCGGTCATGGTGATCCAGCCGTCCTCGCAGTAGCGCTGGTAGGCTTCCTTGAAGCCGGGCGGGGTGAAGACCTGGCCGTCCTCGAAGCGCAGGCCGTGCTCGTCGCCGATCCGGTTGGTGGGAGCCAGCACCGTTTCGGCGAAACGTGCACCCTCTTCCAGGATGCCTTCGAGCAGGTCTTTGTTCAGTTCCTCGCGGCCAAATGCCTGGTAGTGCTGCTGGAGATCGAGCACTTCATGGACCACGAAACGGATGTCACGGAGGGGAGCGCGATAGGCGTACACGGTCGTTACCTTTCTGGGCGGGGCTTTGGGCCCGATTTTACGCGAGTTTGCTGCGGTGCACCGTAAGTGAGTTCCGGTTGCCGCCGGTCTGGAGCGAACCGTATAGTTGTTCGCACGCAATTTGCGCGAAGTTTCCAGAAAATCCGCCGAGGACCCCCAGCGTGAGCCGTGATTTCGACCCCGTACCGGGTCAATGGTACGAAGACCTCGACCGTGAGGAGGTTTTCAAGGTACTCAGCGTCGACCCGGACGAGATGCTGGTCAGCATCCAGTGGCTGGACGGCGAGCACGAAGACCTCGACCTCGAGGCCTGGGCCGAACTCGACCTCGAGCAGGCCGAGGAGCCCGAGGGCTGGGTAGACGCGGACGAAGACGACGAGGAGGACGAGGACGACCTCGACGACGACGAAGACGACTGGGACGAAGAGGACGACGAAGACGACGAGGACGAGGACTACGACGACGAAGACGACGAGTACCGTGACCGCGAGTGAACGTTCCGCCTCTGCCGCCCCCGGACACCCTGCCGCCGGGCTACCCGGCGGACCTCGAGCGCACCTGGCTCACCGCTGACGGCACCGCCGTCCGGCTCCGCCCCCTCCGCCCCGACGATCTCGACCGCGAAATCCGGTTCGTCGAGGGCCTGTCCGCGCAGACCCTCTACCTGCGTGTCCAGTATTCCGCGCGCCAGGTGAGCCGGGCGGATGCGGCCCGCCTGCTCGACCTCGACTACCGCGACCGCATGGCGATCGCCGCCGTGTCGGGCGCGCCACCCGACGAGACCTTACTCGGCGTCAGCCGCTACGCCCGTATTGAGGGCACCGACCAGGCCGACTGCGCCATCGTCGTGACCGACGCCTGGCACGGCCGCGGCCTGGGCACCGAACTGATGCGCAGCCTTGCCCAGGCCGCCCGCCGCAACGGCATCCGGACGCTCGTCGGCATGAGCCTCGGCGAAAACCAGCGGATCCATGCCTGGGCGCGGCGGTTCGGATTCGACGTGTGCACCGAGCCGAACTCGGGCGGCCAGGTGCGGATCACGCTCGACCTGGGCTCGCTGCCTTCCTGATGCGTCGCGTGGCGTCACGCCACGCCTGCCACGCGTCGAGCACTTTGGCCGCCCGTGTCGCAGACTGCCGCCGCAGTGCCTCTTCACTCGCCTGCAGGTCGTCGACCAGGCGCGCCACCAGGGCGCGACCGAGGCTCCGCTCATGCTCGCGCACCCAGTGCTCGGCGAGCAGCGTGTCGCGATGTTCGCCAATCCGGTCCTGTGCGGCCCGCAGCCGGCGCAGCAGCCTTGCGGTGGACTTGGGGCCCACGTCGGCGATCGGCTCGAGCGCGTAACGACAGTGCTTGAACGCCAGGCGCAACTCATGCAACTCAGCCGTGGTCGTCGGCTTCAGACGCAGCAGCTTCACCGGCCGTCGCCAGGCCCGGGCAGCGAGCGCCACGACGTCGGCCAGTTCGGCGTCACGCACGGCGAACAACGACTGGCCTGCCGCATCGCGACTGAGTGCCCGGCACAGCACGGCCCAACCCGGCTCGGTGAGCCGGCGGCGCAGTTGCTCGCGCGAAGCGATGCAGGCGTCCTCGAGCAGCACGGTGAGGCGGCGGCGGTCGACCGGGACGATGGCCGCGTCGCTGCGGGCAACGTCGAGCACCAGCGCGCGACGCACGTCCGACTCGCGCGCCGCGCCGAGCGATTGCGCGAAGGTACGCAGGTCGGCCCGATACAGACGCGCGCGCCGTTCGTCGAGCAGCGGCCGGAAGGTCTTCAGCATCGAACGCAGCCGGCGCGCCGCGACGCGGGCACCGTGCACGTCCTCGACTCCGGCGACATCGAGCGTGCCGGTGGCCGCAGCGATGCGCGCCTGCTGCTCGCGGATGGCGGCCTCGATGCGAGCGCTGCCGGGGGCAACCGGAGATGGTGGGGTGGCCGTTGAGGTCCGTTTGCGGGCCATGATTCTTCGACGCTATAGCACGAAGGGCGTTGCAGGCGTCACCGCAGCACCGCCAGGGTAGGCCTTCAGGCGGTTGGCAGGCGCTTGAGCTGGTTCGGATCGAGCACCATCGAGAGCAGCGACCGGATCGATCGGTGCGCCTCCAGTGGATGGCGCAGCGGCGCGTCGAGATTGAGGCGATACGTGTTGCGCCGCCCCTGCCGCTCCCGCAGGATGACGCCGGCCGCCTCGAGGTCGCCCACGATGCCCTGCACGGCGCGCTCGGTGATGCCCACCTCCGCTGCCACGTCGCGCAGCCGGGCGTCGGGGTTCACGCCCAGGCACACCAGCACGTGGGCGTGGTTGCTGAGGAAAGTCCAGTGCCGGGCGGCATTGACGGACATGCAGGTCACCTTGAGCGGGCGCGGCGGAACCTCTCGGTGGCGGCAATTGTCTGAAGATCGGTTCCGGTTTTCCGCTTCCTGTTAGTATGCTGCACAAGCGGGTCTCGATGCCATGCCCCTCCCCGGGGCAGGCCTTGAAACCCAGATGAATACCCCAAGCGAATGGGCGGTCACGGGGCTGCCCGTTGGAGATAAGCAAAGATGAAACGGATCCTGCTGTTCCTCGCCACCAACCTGGCCGTCGTAGTACTGCTGGGGATCATCCTGCGGCTGATCGGCTTCGAGGGCATCCTCGACGCGCAGGGCGTGGACCTCAACCTCGGTGCGCTGCTGATATTCGCCGCCGTCGTCGGCTTCACCGGTGCGTTCATCTCGCTGGCCCTGTCCAAGTGGACGGCGAAACGCATGATGGGCGTGCGCGTCATCACCCAGCCGACCAACGCCGCCGAGAGCTGGCTCGTGACCACGGTGCGCCAGCAGGCCCAGCTGGCCGGCATCGGCATGCCGGAAGTCGGCATCTTCGATTCGCCGGAGCCGAACGCGTTTGCCACCGGCGCGCGCCGTGATGCCTCGCTGGTCGCGGTCAGCACCGGCCTGCTGCAGAGCATGTCGCAGAAGGAAGCCGAGGCCGTGCTCGCGCACGAAGTGAGCCACGTCGCCAACGGCGACATGGTCACGCTCACGCTGATCCAGGGCGTGGTCAACACCTTCGTGATCTTCCTGGCGCGCGTCGTCGGCCACACGGTCGACCGCGTAATCTTCAAGACCGAGCAAGGCCACGGCCCGGCGTTCTGGATCACCACGATCGTCGCCGAGATCGTGTTCGGCCTGATCGCCACGGTGATCGTCATGCACTTCTCGCGGCAGCGTGAATTTCGCGCCGACGCGGGTGGCGCGAAGCTGGCGGGTCGCGAACACATGATCAACGCGCTCGAACGCCTGCGCCAGCGCCATGCCGGACCGCTGCCGGACAAGATGGCGGCGTTCGGCATCTCGGGTGGCGGCGCGGCTGGCCTCAAGAAGCTGTTCATGACGCACCCGCCGCTCGAAGACCGCATCGCCGCCCTCAAGGCGAGCTCGTTCTGACCGGAAGGCGCGTAACAGAGCTGGTCGCCCGCCGGGCGGCCAGCTCGACTCCCAGAGCCGGGCGATCGATCGCATCGATGCCCGGCTCGATCGTTTCTGCAGGGTCGAACCCGTGGTGACGCAGCCATGAGCGATACCGGCACCGCCATCGTCTGGTTCCGTCGCGACCTGCGGCTGACCGACAACCCGGCCCTGAGCGCGGCCTGCGAGCGCGCTCGCAACGTGATCGCGCTGTACGTGCACGCCCCCGAGGAAGACAGCGAATGGGGGCCCGGCGGCGCGAGCCGGTGGTGGCTGCACCACAGCCTGTTGCGGCTCGACGAATCGCTGCGCGCGCGGGGCGGGCAACTCACGATCCGCCGCGGAGCGTCGCTCGAGACACTGCTCGCGGTCGCAGGCGAGACCGGCGCCGAACAGGTGTACTGGAACCGCCTGTACGACCCGGCGCGGGTGGCGCACGACACGCAGATCAAGGCCGCGCTGCGCGAGGTGGGCCACGAATGCGAGAGCTTCAACGCGGCACTGCTGCACGAGCCTTGGGAAGTGCGCACCGGCCAGGGCGATCCGTATCGCGTATTCACACCGTTCTGGAAGAGTTGTGCCGCACGGCTCGACGCGTTGCCGAAGCCGCTGCCGCCGCCGACCCGGATCGCGTCGCCCGCAGCCACGTTGGCGAGCGTCGCACTGGATGACCTGAATCTACTGCCCCGCATCCGCTGGGATGTTGGCCTGCACGAGGCGTGGAAACCCGGCGAGGTCGGCGCGCTCGCCCAGCTCGAGTCGTTTGCCGACGGCGCCATTGCCTCGTACGGCGAAGGCCGCAATCGCCCGGATCGCCCAGAGACGTCGCGCCTGTCGCCGTACCTGCATTTCGGCGAGATCGGTCCGCGACAGTGCCTCGCGGCCGCGCGCAATGCCGTCGCCGAGCGCCCGGCGGCGCAAGCCTCGGCAGACAGCTTCGTGCGCGAGATCGGCTGGCGCGAGTTCGCGCACCACCTGCTGCATCACTTCCCGCACACGCCCACCTCGCCGCTCGACACGCGCTTCGACGCCTTCCCGTGGGAACCGAACGACGCGTGGGTCGAGGCCTGGCAGCGCGGACGCACCGGCTTTCCCGTCGTGGACGCCGGCATGCGCGAGCTATGGCACACGGGCTGGATGCACAACCGCGTGCGCATGATCGCCGCGTCACTGTTCACCAAGAACCTGCGCCAGCCCTGGCTCAGGGGCGCGCAGTGGTTCTGGGACACGCTGGTGGACGCCGACCTCGCGAACAACACGCTCGGCTGGCAGTGGACCGCGGGCTGCGGCGCCGACGCGGCGCCCTTCTTCCGCATCTTCAATCCGATGCTGCAGACCGAGCGCTTCGACCCGGAGCGCGCCTACCTGCGGCGCTGGCTGCCGGAACTCGCCCGGCTGCCCGACCGGTGGATTCATTGCCCCTGGGAAGCACCAGCTGCCGTTCTCGCAGAGGCCGGCGTCGAACTCGGCCAATCCTACCCTCGGCCGCTCGTTGATTTCCGCGAGAGCCGCGAAGCCGCCCTCGCTGCCTACGGCTCGATCAAGGCCCCGTCGTCCTGAATCCACGTACGCGGGCGCCCCGAACGTGCCCGCATGCGAGCACCAACCCCGGCCCTGACCCGCTCTGCCGCCCTGCTCGCCCTCTGGCTGGCGGGAGCGGTCGCCTCGGCCTCCTCGTTGCCGGGCCCGGTCATCGAACAGGGTTATACGCTGCGCCAAGTGGGCGCGGGCGAGCTGCGCTGGCTCGGTTTCCCGATCTACGACGCCAGCCTGTGGACCTCCACCGGTCGTTACAACGGCTTCCGTACCCGTGAGACCGTCGCCCTGAGCCTGTGGTACCAGCGCTCGTTCAAGCGCGAAGAACTGGTGCGCATCACCGAGACCGCGTGGAAGAAGCTCGGCCAGCCCGAGCCCCTGCAGCGCGAGCGATGGCTCGCCGAACTTCAGCGCGCCTGGACCGACGTCGCGCCGGGTCGCAACGTCACCACCGTCGTCATCCCGGGCGGGCCCACCCGCTTCTACGACCAGCACGGCCGCTTCACCCAGGTGGACGACCCGGCGTTCGGGCCGGCGTTTCTCGCCATCTGGCTCGACCCGCGCAGCGTGGTGAGCGACCTCCGCCGGCAGCTGCTCGGCGGCCGCGACGCGTCGGCCGCCACGGCTGCCAACTGAAATCCATTCGTGACCTCCCCCGTCATGGACGATGCACGCGATTCCTTGGCCCCGGCCATCACCACGTCGCCGACGCGCTGGCGCGCGGTGCTCAGCTGGTTCGACGCCTCCGCCAACACGCGCACCGCCGACGACGCGACGCGCGACCGCGTGGACTGGGCGCGCGTCCTGCCGTTCGTCGGCATGCACGCCGCCTGCCTCGCCGTGTTCTGGGTGGGCGTGAGCCCCGTGGCCATCGGCGTCGCCGTGGCGCTGTACGTGCTGCGCATGTTTGCCATCACGGGTTTCTACCACCGCTACTTCTCGCACCGCACGTTAAAGACCTCACGACTCGCGCAGTTTGCCTTCGCGGTGCTCGGCGCGTCGGCGGTACAACGCGGCCCGATCTGGTGGGCCGCCCACCACCGCCACCACCACGCGCATTCGGACAAGGCAGACGACGTGCATTCACCGAGCCAGCGCGGCTTCCTCTGGTCGCACATGGGCTGGTTCCTGTCGCGCCGGCACTTCGCGCCCGACCTCGGCCGCGTGCGTGATCTGCTCAAGTTTCCCGAGCTGCGCTGGCTCGACCGCTTCGACATCCTCGTGCCGTTCGTGCTGGCGCTCGGCCTGCTGCTCGCCGGTCGATGGCTCGAGGCGAACCATCCGGAGGTCGGCACCACCGGCGGGCAACTGTTGGTGTGGGGCTTCTTCGTGTCGACGGTTGCCTGCTACCACGGCACGTACACGATCAACTCGCTGTGCCACGTCTGGGGCCGCCGGCGCTACGCCACCGGCGATGACAGCCGCAACAACTGGCTGCTGGCGCTGATCACGCTCGGCGAGGGCTGGCACAACAACCACCACCGCTACCCGATGTCGACTCGCCAGGGCTTCTACTGGTGGGAAATCGACATCACCTACTACCTGCTCAAGGCAATGGCAGCCGCCGGCCTCGTCTGGGACCTGAAACCCGTCCCGCGCGAGGTGCGCGAGGCGCACACGGCGGTGGCGTCATGAGGATCGCCGTCATCGGATCGGGCGTCGCGGGCCTGCACGGCGCGTGGCGCCTGTCGCGGGACCACGAGGTCACCCTCTACGAGGCGAACGACTACGCCGGCGGGCATACCGCGACAGTCGACGTCGAGTGGGAGGGTCGCCGCTACGGCGTCGACACCGGGTTCATCGTCTTCAACGACTGGACCTACCCGAACTTCATCGCGATGCTGCGCGAGCTGGGCGTCGCCTGGCAGCCGTCGAACATGAGCTTCAGCCTGAGCTGCGAACGCACCGGGCTCGAGTACAACGGCGCGTCGTTGAACTCGCTGTTAGCGCAGCGTCGCAACGCGTTGCGCCCGTCGTTCCTGCGCATGGTCGCCGACATCCTGCGCTTCAACGCTCGCTCCAAGGCGCTCGCAGGCTCGATCGACGACTCGCTCACGCTCGGCGCCTACCTCGAGCAGGGGCACTACTCGCAGCAGTTCATCGAGCACTACATCGTGCCGATGGGTCGCGCGATCTGGTCGGCCGAAGCCTCGACCATGCTCGGATTCCCGGCGCGGTTCTTCGTCGAGTTCTTCGACCGGCACGGTTTCCTGTCGGTGGACGACCGCCCGGTCTGGCAGGCCGTCACCGGTGGCTCGCGCGAATACGTGCGAGCCCTGCTCCGGGTCGCGAAGCTGGATCTGCGCCTGTCGACTCCGGTCGAGTCCATCCGCCGCCTGCCGAACGAGGTCCGAGTGCGCACGACGCGCGGCGAAGTCGCAGCCTACGACCAGGTGTTCCTTGCCTGCCACTCGGTGCAGGCGCTGGCGATGCTCGACGCGCCCTCCGCCGCCGAGACCGAAGTGCTGTCGGCGTTCCCGTACGCGGCGAACGAGGTGATCCTGCATACGGACGCGAACGTCCTGCCGAAGCGCCCGCGGGCCCGCGCCGCCTGGAACTACCACTTGCTCGCAGACCCGCAGGACCCCGTGGCGCTCACTTACGACATGAACGTGCTGCAGTCGCTCGACGCCCCGGTGCGCTTCCTGGTGTCGCTCAACCACCGTCGCGCGATCAACGAGCGTAAGGTCCTGCGCACGTTCACCTACGACCATCCGGTGTACTCGCCCCGCGCCGTGCTGGCGCAGTCGCGCCACCGCGAACTGAACGGCGCGCAGCGTACCTACTTCTGCGGCGCCTACTGGCGCTGCGGCTTCCACGAGGACGGCGTGGTGAGTGCGCAGGCCGCGCTCGCCCACTTCGACGAGGATCTCGCCCGTGCAGAGTTGCCTGTACGCCGGGTGGGTTAGGCATCGGCGCAACGCGCCGGTGCCGCACGCCTTCCGCTATCGCCTCTGCCTGCTGTACCTCGACCTGGGCGAGGTGCCCCAGGCGCTCGAGGGCCGCTGGTTCTGGTCGGCGCGGCGGCCGGCGCTCGCACGCTGGCATCGAGCGGACCACCTGGGCGACCCGGCCCGCAGCCTCGATGCCGAGGTGCGCGATCTCGTCGCGAGCCGCACGGGCCAGCGCCCCGCCGGACCGATCCGCCTGCTGACCGCGCCGCGCCTGCTCGGCTACGGCTTCAACCCAGTCAGCTTCTATTACTGCTTCGACGCGCAGGACCGCGAGCTCGAGACTGTCGTCGCCGAGATCAACAACACGCCCTGGGGCGAGCGGCACTGCTACGTGCTGCCCCGGAGCCACAACGAGGGCACGCCGTCGAAGCTGCGTTTCCGCTTCGGCAAGGATTTCCACGTCTCGCCGTTCCTGCCGATGGACATGAGCTACGACTGGCGCTTCAGCCTGCCCGACGGCCGGCTGCTGGTGCACATGGAGAACTGGCGTGAGGGCGCGATGCAGTTCGACGCGACCATGGCCCTGGACCGCACGCCGATCGGCAGCGGCGCGCTCGCGGGCGCGCTGCTGCGCTACCCGCTGCTGCCGCTCAAGGTGACGGCGGCCATCTACTGGCAGGCCTTCAAGCTGTGGCTGAAGCGCGTGCCGTCATACACCCACCCCGACAAGACCGGCGCCGGGCACCGTGCCCGCGATGGCCGCATCGAGAGGCTCGCCCAATGAAACCCAGCATCGTCCCCACCATCGACGAGGCGCCGCGCGCAAGCCGCGGCACCGCGCTGCAGCAGCTCGGCCGCCGGCTGTTCCTCGCCAAGCTCGCCGGGCTGCGCGAGGGCGAACTCACCGTGATCGAGGGCAACGAGACGTGCACGTTCGGGCGTCGCACCCCTGAGTGCAACCTGCGCACGACGATCGAGGTATTGCATCCGCAGACCTATGCCGACGCGGCGTTCGGCGGCACGGTCGGTGCCGGCGAGGCCTACATCCGCGGGCTCTGGCGCGCCGACGACCTCACGGCGCTGATCCGCCTGATGATCGTGAACCGCGACGTCATGCAGTCGATGGAGGGCGGCGCCGCGATCGCCACGGCCCCGTTGCGCCGCATCCTGCACTGGCTGAACCGCAACAGCTTGGACGGCAGCCGCCGCAACATCGCGGCGCATTACGACCTCGGCAACGACCTCTTCGCGCTCATGCTCGACGAGACCATGGCTTACTCGTGCGGCGTGTTCGAGCGCGAGGACGCCACGCTGCACGAGGCGCAGCTCGCCAAGTTCGAGCGCATCTGCCGCAAGCTGCAGCTCACTCCGAACGACCACCTGCTCGAGATCGGCACCGGCTGGGGCGGCCTCGCGCTCCACGCCGCGAGCCGTTACGGCTGCCGCGTCACCACCACCACGATTTCCCGCGAGCAGCACGACTGGGCCAAGGAGAAGATCGCCGCCGCCGGCCTGCAGGACCGTGTCACGCTGCTGCTCGACGACTACCGCGACCTGCGCGGCCGCTACGACAAGCTGGTCTCGATCGAGATGATCGAGGCCGTCGGTGCCCGCTACCTCGACACCTACACCGCCCGGTGCGGGCGCCTGCTCGAGCCGCACGGCGCCATGCTGCTGCAGGCCATCACGATCCAGGACCAGGTGTACGAGGAGGCGCTCAAGTCGGTGGACTACATCCAGCGCTTCATCTTCCCGGGCAGCTTCATCCCATCGGTCAGCGCCATCACCGACTCGGTGCGCCGCTCGACCGACATGAAGGTGTTCCACCTCGAGGATATCGGCCCGCACTACGCCACCACCCTGCGGCACTGGCGCGAGAATTTCTTCGCCAACCTTGCGGCGGTGCGGCAACTGGGCTACCCCGACGCGTTCGTCCGCATGTGGGACTACTATCTCTGCTACTGCGAGGGCGGGTTCCTCGAGCGTCAGATCGGCGACGTGCAGATGCTGCTCGCCAAGCCGCGCTGCCGCCTGCCTTCCGTGATCTAGCGGGTTTCACCTACTATCGCGGAGCCGGCGGGATCGCGAGAATTCCCGCTGGAGTTCCTTTTTCACGCCCGGAGTGCCCCCATGACAGCAGCCGCCATCCTTGCCGGCCTGAGTACGTCCAAGCTGGCTGTCGAGCTGAACGACGAGGAGCGGCGCATCCTGGCGGGCGCGATGACGCTGCGCGAGCTGAAGCAGGGAGAGGTGCTGGTGCAGGAAGGGTCGGCGGACGACCACCTCTACGTCGTCGTGGGCGGCGTACTCGGCGTGGTCAAGGGCGCCGGCATGGAGGAAGAAATCACGCTCAACGCGATCCGCCCAGGCAACATGGTGGGCGAGCTGTCGTTCCTCGACGGCGCCTCGCGCTACGCGTCGCTCGTGGCGCTGGGCGACACGCGGGTGCTGGGCCTGAGCCGGGCCGACCTCGAGGGCCTGCTCGAGACCAACCCGAAGGTGGTCTATCACGTGATGCGCGCCATCGTGCGCGTGGTGCACGAGATCCAGCGGCGGATGTCCATGCAGACCGCCGAGTTGACGAACTATCTCTACAAGACCCACGGTCGATATTGATCGCACATCCTGATCGAGAGGAGACCGCAATGTTCGAGAACCAGTCCGGGAATGAAGTCGAGGCGCTGCTCGAGAGCGATAGCGAATTCCGCAAGCTCTTCCGGCGCCACCAGGAACTCGACAAGCAGGTACTCGACGCCGAACTCGGCGTGCTGCCGCTCGACGACATCACGCTGGTGAAGATGAAGAAGGAAAAGCTGCAAGCCAAGGACCGCCTGACCCGGATCCTGGAAAGCAGCCGCGCGTCCGCCTGACGCTCGACTGCCCCGGGAGCGCGCCCGCACAGTCTTGCCTCAGTTTAGACGCGCCCCCGCACCAAAATGGTGCGCCGCACCGCCTTGAAGCGGCTCCACCCCCGCAATCGTGCCGCTGAAGCCGTTGTCACGATTT
>Ga0105090_10000724_pt1 | contig 16847 bp, 23 predicted proteins | sample PPLLak3March2015_FD_79110 | JGI IMG/M metagenome (GOLD analysis project Ga0105090, IMG submission 79110) | Freshwater sediment microbial communities from Prairie Pothole Lake near Jamestown, North Dakota, USA - PPLs Lake P7 Core (1) Depth... | ecosystem: Environmental > Aquatic > Freshwater >... | reverse complement strand
GCTGGAGATCGCCTGCGAAATGACGGCGCGCGGAGAGTCGGGCTCGATCGTCACGCTCGCCTGCGACGCGAGGGATCGCTACATCGACACCTACTACGACGACGCCTCGCTGGCGGCGAACGGGTACGACGACGCGCCGCAGGTGGCGCGGCTCGAGCGTGCCTGCGCGACCGGAGTCTGGAAGAGCGCCTGAAGCGCCACCAGGGGCGAGGGGCGGCGCCCGCCCGGACGGTGGGCCCCGGAACCGGGGCGCCTGCAGAATCTGGTAGGCGCGATTGGACTCGAACCAACGACCCCCACCATGTCAAGGTGGTGCTCTAACCAGCTGAGCTACGCGCCTAGCGTAGCCGCACATTATAGCGTGATTTGCCGGGCGTCAGCGCGCCAGCCGCAGCGCCAGCCAGATCGCGCCCATCAGCACCGGCTGGTGGACCATGTAGATCGCGAGACTGTGGCGGCCGGCCCAACGCAGCCACCGGGGCGCACGCGCCAGCGCGGCGATCGGCGCGAACGCGCGCGCGGCGAGCGCGTGCCCCGCGGCGATGCCGAGCAGCACCACGCCGATCCACGGGAACAGCGGAACGTGGTCCTGCGTGGCCGGCTTGCGCGTCGTGAAGCCGAGCCACGAGGTTGCACGGGCGTCGAAGAACGGGTGCGACAGGGCGAGCCCGGCGGCCAGCGCGGCGAGGCCGAGGAGGAGCGCGAGGCGCGGCCGCGACGCCAGCGGCCGCGCGAGAACCGATGCCAACGCGATGAAGTGCAGGATGCCGAACGTGATGAAGGTCGCCGGGAAGATCGCATAGCTCGCGATCGTGGCGGCGAGCGCGCAGGCGGCGATGATCGCGATGCGCTTCGCGAACGCGGCCAGCGGCACCTGCGCGCGCTCGGCAAGGACGAGCGATACGCCGACCAGCAGCAGGAACGAGGCCACGATCGCGGCGCGCGCGTTCAGCCAGAACGGGTCGTTCTCGAAGTCGGCGCGGATCAGGCGGAAGAAGCGCAGGTCGAAAGCGAAGTGGTACGCGATCATGGCGAGGATCGCGATGCCGCGCAGCGTATCGATGGCGGGGAAGCGTCCCGAGGCCACGATCGCCGGCGCAGCGGGCGACGCGCGCCGCGGCTTGGCCGCCATCAGCGGAAGCGCGGCCGCAGGTTGAGCCGCACGACACCTTGCACGTCGGCAGCGTCAAGCGCCGCGCGCAGCGCCTGCGGCGCATCCGGCTGCGGCACGATCGCCAGCGTCACGTCGGCGCCCGCGCGATCGACGCTCGCTTCGCCGTCGACGACGAGCGCTCCGCCGCGCGCCTCGAGGGGGCCGCGCCACTTCGCGCCTTCGCCGGCGAGCGTCGCGCTTGCCGTGCCGAGCGCGACCGCACCCGCACCAGGCAGCGCGAGGCGCGCGCGCGCCCACTCGATGCGCAGGCGGCCTTCGTGGCGGTCGGGCGCGAGCGTCAGTGCGTCCGCCGTCACGCGCAGCTCGCCGCCTGCGGCGGTGCCTGCAGGCAGGCGCAGCGCCTGTGCCGGGAACGCCAGCGCGACGTTGCGTGCGACGATCGTGCCGTCGCGCACCACGACGTCCGCGGATCCGCCGTCCGGCGAGCGCAGCGCGATGCTCGCCTCGCCGTTCAGCAGGGCCAGCGGCGCGAGCGTCCACGTCACCGGCAGCGTCCACCGTCCGCCGCCAACGACGGCGTCCGCAGCGCCGTTCCACGCGGTGCCGCGCGCGTTCGCCAGGCGCAATTCACCCCGCGTGACGTCGGCCACCAGCGCGGCGAGAAGCGAGGCGGGCGCGAACGCGGCGACGGCCACCGCGACCACGGCGAGCCCGGCGAACCAGGCGACGAGCCGCGTCACGGCGCTTCGCGCCCGAACGCGATCTCGGCGCGCACGCTGCCCGTCGCGGTGCGCGCGGCGAGCAGCGCCTCGGCGGGAAACAGCCGCGCCTCGCGGCCGAGCGCATCGACGAGCGTCGTCAGCGCGACGAAGTCGATCGCCTCGAACGTCAGTTCGACCCGGCGGTCTTTCGCCTGCAGCGCCGTGAGCGCGGAGCGCAAGCCCTGCTGCTCCAGCACGCGTTCGACCGCCTGGCGCGGGTCGGCGTCGGGCGCTCGCGCAGGCGGCTTCGCGAGCGCCGCCAACTCGTCGGCGCGCGCACGCGCCTGCGCGAGCTGCGAACGGGCGTCGCGCAGCGCCTGCTCGGCAACGTCGGTGTCGCGCGCGAGCGGGTCGAGCACGAACGCCCACGCCAGCGCCGCGACGATCAGCAACGCGCCGACACCCATCAGCGCCTGCACACGCGGCGCGGTTCTCGAGCGCCACGAAGCGAACGCGTCGCGCAGGCGTCCTCGGGATGGCCCGGCAGCGCTCACGTTTCACCCTCGATGCGCACGCGCACGCCCGACGGCGAGCGCGCCGCGATGCCGCTCAAGCCCGCGCCGCGCAATCGCGCATCGAATGCCGCGAGTGCGGCGTCGTCGATCGCGCCGAGCTCCAGCGTCCACGCGCCGCCGCTGTACCGTGCGGTGCGCAGCGCGCCCGTCGGCAGCGCGGCGAGCGCGGGCGCCGCCTGTGCCAGGCGCGGCCACGCGTCCTGCGGCACGGCGTTGCCGGCGCGGTGTCTGGCCGCCGCGTGGCGTCGCGCAAGTTCCGCGGCGTCGCTTGCTCCCGCGGCGCGCGCGACCTCCGCGATCGCGGCTTGCGTGCGGCCAAGCTCGAGCTTGCGCCACGCCCAGGTGCCCGCGGTTGCGGCGACGTGCAGCGCGCCGGCGGCGATGAGCAGCGTCAGCGCGAAAGCGAGCGAGGGCCGCCGCGACGGCGTCGATGCAGCGGGCTGCGGTGCGCGCGCGAGTGCCGGTGCGAGATCGCTTGCGGGCACGCCATCGCCAGCCTCCCAGCGCCACGGTTTCCCGGCGACGATCGGCACGCCCGCGGCGCGCGTCCACTTGGCGCGTTGCGCATCGTCGGCCGCCACATCGGCGACGATGCGCTCGGGAGCGCGGCCGGTCCGAGCCGCCTGTTCCAGTGCGAGCTTGAGATCGACGGGCAACTCGCCGCGCTCGCCCGCGCCGACGGCGAAGGCCTCGCCCGTGCCGGCCAGGACGAAGCCGCCGCCCTCGGACGCGCACCAGCGCCACGCACCGGCCGGCGGCTGTCTTGCCAGCTGCGGCTCGGCGACGACGCGGTCGAACGGCGGCAGGTGGGCTGCAATGGCGCGGGCGAGCGAGCGCGCGACGACGAGCGCGACGATGCGCCCGTCGGCGCCTTGCGGCCCCGCGACGACCACGGCCGTGTCGAGCGGCGTGGCCAGCCGCTCCTCGAGCGCGTAGGCGACGGCCTGCTCGACTCGCGCCGTCGGCAGCGGAGGCAGCTCGAGCGCGAGCAGGCGCGCCGCGCTCGCCGCCAGCACCGCCTCGCGGCGCTCGGCAACGGGCCACTTCGACGGCACGTCGAGGCCGCGTCGGAGCACCGCACCGTGCTCGTCGACGAGCGCCCACGCGTCCGCGCGGTCGGCGGCGGGAGGGGCGGGCAGCAGGACGCGCAGCGTGACCACAGGCGCAGTCTAAGCGTTACCTGATTGGCGATGAAGCTCGGCAGCCGTGTTCTGCAGCGCCCCCTCACCCCGGCCCTCTCCCCCGTTGCCGGGGGAGAGGGGGAACCGCTCCCTCTCCCGCTTGCGGGAGAGGGCCGGGGTGAGGGTACCGACTTCGCTGACAAGTCCCATGCTGACTCTCTAGCCAATCAGGACGCGTTACTCGACGCTCTGCCAGACGACCTCGGGCAGCTCGCGTGCGCGGCGCTGCAGCAGCGCGCGGCCCTGTGCCAGGGTGGCCCCCTGCCGCGCGCGCACCGTGACGAGAAAGAAGTCGCTGCGCACCCCCAGGCCCGCGTCGGTCGCGAGCCTCGTGCCCGCCGGGAGCCGCGAGCGGAACTCGGCCAGACTGCCGAACGGCTTGCGCGCTCGCTCGGCGACGAGCGCCGCCAGCGCGTCGGAGGTCAAGCCCCCTAGCGCGGCAGACAGCACTTCGGGCAGTGCGGTGTTGATGTTGAGCGCCGCCGGCGCCGGGAGCGCCGTGACGTAGCGCGCCACGCGCGCGTGGCCCGCTTCGCCGATCGCGTCGACGGCGGCGATTTCCGCGGCGCGTACGAAGCGCACGCCCTCGGCAGGCGCGCCCTGTGGCAGCAACGCGTCGGCAGCGCGTGCGTCGAGCCCGGCCTGCGCGAACAGGCGCGCGAGGCGCTCGCGGGCCGACTGCGCTTCCGCACCCTCCCCGGCGAGGTTGTTGACGTCGAGACGGCCCTGGGCGTCGACGATCGTGCCGTCGACGACCCCGCCTTCCAGCGGAGTGGGCGGCAGCGGCAGCGCCCAGGGCTCGCCGAGGTGATCGATGGGAGCACCTTGCGCGTCTTCCTGCAGCACCTGCCGCGTCCATGCGAGCCCGGCGAGCACGATCGCCTGCGCCTGCGCGCGGTCGCGCCGCAGCTCGACGGTGCGCAGCCACTGCGCCTGGCCGGCAGCAAGCGTGGCGACGATCGCCGCCGCGAGCGCTGCGATCAGCATCGCCGTGACGAGCGCGGCGCCCCGATTCAGCGCAGGGCGAACCATCGCTCGATAGCCTCGCCCGAGGCGAGCATCAGGTGCACGCGCACGGCGCGTGGCAGCGCCGCCTCGCCGGTCTGCGGCCAGCTCGTCACCCATTCCCCGCGCGCGGTGAGGTGATCGACGCGCAAGCCCGCTACGCCGTCGACCAGCGGCCAGGCCTGCGCGTCCGCATCGCCGCCGCGCGGGCGGTCCAGCGCAGGCCAGTAGACGACCTCGAGCGCGCCGTTGCGCATCCGGTAGCCGACGCGCTGGCCCGCTACGCCAGGCTCGAGGTCGAACTCCGGCCCCGCGCGCGAGAACGCGAAAGCGCTCGCGCCGTGGCTCTCCACGCTCGCGAGCCACGCCGGCTCCACGGTGCTGCCGGCGCGCGCCGCGCGCGGCACCGCCTGCCGCACGTCGGACTCCATGCGCGCGAGCACGGCGTCGAGCGTGCGCCAGCGGCGCGCCTCGACAGTGAGTCGCGTCTCGCCGTCGACCAGCGAGGCGACACCACGGTAGGCCAGTACCGCGACCAGCGCGAGCAGGCCCAACGCCACCAGGATCTCGACCAGCGTGAAGCCACGCGAGCGCATCAGCGCGGAATGGCAACGTAGCCGGTGAGCTGCGCGAGCGCGTAGTCGGGCTCGTCGGCGGCGGCGACCGTGATGTCGAGGCGGCGGAACGCGGGATTCGGCGTGCCGCCGGCGCGCACTTCCCACACGAAGCGGGCGCCGGCCTGCACCGCTTCGCCACGCGCGCTGCCCGCGGACGAGGGCTCGAGTTGCGCGTGCGCGAGCCGGTTCTGCGCCACCCACAGCGCGAGCGTGCGCGCCTTCAGCGTGCCGGCGCTGTCCGCCGATTGCGCCAGCGCGCGCATGCCTGCGGCCAGCGCGACGGCGAGCAGCGTGAGGGCGACCAGCACCTCGACCAGCGTGAACGCGCGCAGGCGTCTCATCGCGCGAGCGGGTGCGGGCCGTCGATGGCGACGCGATTGAGCGGATCGCCGGTCACCGTCGCGGCGTAGTCGCGTGCGCTCAGCACGAACGCGTACGGCTCGTTGCGTCCGCTGGCGCGCAGTGGTACCACGGCGTCGGCAGCGAGCGGCCGGCCGGCATAGGCGCGCGCCGAGGCGGAAACCGCCGCCGGCAGCGTGCGCGGCGCGAGGGCGTCGTCGCCCGTCATCGCCAGCCAGCGGCCGTCCTCGCCGCGACGCCAGAAGCGCCACTCGCTGCCCTGTGCCGAAACGCCAAGCGTCTCGTGCGCGACCTGCGCGCGTTGCGCGGCGTACTCGAGCGCGCCGGCGAAGCGTCGCGCTTCGCGCTCCAGCGTGCCGCGGTCGTCGCTTTCGAGCGTCGCGTAACCGATCGCTGCGGCGATGCCGAGCACGGCGACGACGACGAGGATCTCGAGCAGCGTGAAGCCGGCGCCGGCGCCGCGCCGCGTCATCGGTTGTCTAGCAGCATGCTGCAGAACGATGGTTGGCAGGCATCCACCTCGCTCGCGAACGCCTTTTGCATCGATCTGCTAGAGATCCCAGGAACCGACGTCGGCATCGGCGCCGGTGCCTCCGCGCTTGCCGTCCGCGCCGAGGCTGTAGACGTCGACCTCGCCCTTGAGCCCCGGGTTCAGGTACTGGTAGGGCCGGCCCCACGGGTCGTTGCGCAGCTTGTCGAGGTAGCCATTGGGCTTCCAGTTGGGCGGCAGCGGCTCGGTTGCGGGCCTGGCGACCAGCGCCCCGAGACCCTGGTCGGCGGTGGGATAGCGCTGGTTGTCGAGCCGGTAGAGCTTGAGCGCCTGCATGATCGCGGCGACGTCGCTTTTCGCCGCGACGATGCGCGCCTCGTCCGGCCGGTCGAGCACGCGCGGCACGACCAACGCGGCCAGCACGCCGAGGATCACGATCACCACCATGATCTCGATCAGCGTGAAGCCGCGCGGGCGCGCGGGGCGCAGCGGAACTCGCATGCGACAATTATAGCCAGTCACCCGCCATGCCATTGCCCCGTCTCTTCCGCTGGCTGCTCCCCGTCGTCGCCGCAGCCGCGCTCGCGGCGTTCGCCGGTGCGCGCTGGTACCTCGACCGCCCGCTGCCGTTGCCATCCTCGCCCTTCGACTTCGAGGTCCCGGCAGGCGCGACGCTCGGCCAGGTGGCGCGCGACCTGACTGCGGTCGGTGTTCTGCCACATCCTGCGCCGCTGGTCGCGCTCGCGCGAGTGAGAAACGCGGATCGCGCGATCAAGGCCGGCAACTACGAACTCGTCCAGGGGATCACGCTCCCGGGACTGCTGGCGCGGCTGACGCAGGGCGACGTGACTCAGGTCGCGATCACGTTCGCCGAAGGGGCGACGCTGCGCGACGTGCGCGAGGCACTCCGCGCAAGGCGCGACGTCGCGCAGGAGACCGCCGCGCTCGCCGACGCCGAGCTGCTGGCGAGGCTCGGCATCGCGGCGCCGCATCCGGAGGGCCAGTTCTTTCCCGACACCTACTTCTTCGCCGCCGGCTCGGCCGACGCGGCGATCCTGAGTCGCGCACATCGCCTGTTGCGCGAACGGCTGGACGCCGCATGGGCGCAGCGCGCCCCGGACCTGCCGCTCGCCACGCCCTACGAGGCGCTGATCCTCGCCTCGATCGTCGAGAAGGAGACCGGCCGCCCCGCGGAACGTCCGCTGGTAGCCTCGGTGTTCGTCAACCGCCTGCGGCTGGGCATGAAGCTGCAGACCGACCCGACGGTGATCTATGGACTGGGCGCGTCGTTCGACGGCAACCTGCGCAAGCGCGACCTCGAGGCCGACGGGCCCTACAACACGTACACGCGCACGGGCCTGCCACCCACGCCGATCGCGCTGCCTTCGCAGGCGTCGCTCGAGGCGGTGGTCAATCCGCCGGCCACGCAATACCTGTACTTCGTCGCACGCGGCGACGGCACCAGCGAGTTCACCACGAACCTCGCCGACCACAACCGCGCGGTGGCAAGATTCCAGCTGAAGCGCGAGCGGCGCTGACCCGAGGCCGAATTGACTCCACCCACGCTCCCAGGCCGTTTCATCACGCTCGAAGGCATCGACGGCGCCGGCAAGAGCACGCATGCGGCGTGGCTCGCGCAGGCGCTGGTCGATCGCGGGCGCACTGTCGTCGCCACGCGCGAGCCCGGCGGGACGCCGCTCGGCGAACGCCTGCGCGACCTGCTGCTCAACGAGCCGATGACGCACGACACCGAGGCGCTGCTCATGTTCGCGGCGCGCCGCGAGCACCTCGAGCACGTGATCCGCCCGTCGCTAGCGCGCGGCGATGTCGTGCTGTGCGACCGCTTCACCGACGCGACCTACGCCTACCAGGGCGGCGGGCACGGCGTGGACGCGCGACGCATCGCCGCGCTCGAGGATTGGGTGCACGCCGATCTGGCACCCGATCTCACGTTGCTGTTCGATGTGCCGATCGTCGTGTCGCGCGAGCGGCTCGACCGCAATGCCGCGGCCGGCCACCAGCTGGACAAGTTCGAGCGCGAGCGCGCGTCGTTCTTCGAGCGCGTGCGCGCGAGCTACCTTGAGCGCGCCGCCGCGGATCCGCGGCGCTTCCGCGTGATCGACTCGTCGCGCCCGCTCGACGTGGTGCGCGGCGAGATCGCCGCGATCGCGGCGAGCCTCTGATGGCCGATGACATCGACGTCCCCGACGCGCGGCGCGCCTGGACAGCGCTGCCGCCCTGGCTCGAGGCGAAGGCAGGCGAGACGCTTGCGCAGCGCGAGCGCTGGCCCCACGCCTGGCTGATCGACGGACCGCGCGGCATCGGCAAGCGCGCGCTGGCGCTGGAGTTCGCGCGCGCGTTGCTGTGCGAGTCGCCGCGGCCGGGCTTTCGCGCCTGCGGCGCCTGCCCGGGCTGCGCGTGGGTCGCTGCGGGACAGCACCCGGACCTGCGGCGGGTCGAGCCGGTCGAGTTCGACGACGAGGGCAACGCTACCCCCGTGGACCTCATCAAGATCGACGCCATCCGCCGGCTGGGCGAGTGGTCGCAGATCACCAGCCACCGGCAGGGAGCGAAGGTCGCGGTCATCGTGCCGGCGGAGCGGATGAACGCCGCGGCTGCCAATGCGCTGCTGAAGACGCTGGAGGAACCGCCCCCGGGCACGTTCCTGCTGCTGGTGGCGCACCAGAGCGGCCGGCTGCCGGCGACCGTCGTCAGCCGCTGCCGCCGCCTGCCCGTGCCGCTTCCCGCTCGCGAGGAGGCGCTGCGCTGGCTGGCCGGGCAGGGGGTGTCGGCGCCGGAGACGCTGCTGGCTCAGGCCGGAGGCGCGCCGCTCGCCGCACTCGAACGGTCCGACCCGGCGCTGCAGGCCGAGCGTGCCGAATGGCTCGAAGCTCTGGCGCGGCCGCCGGCGCTCGCGCCGGTGGCGCTCGCTGCGCGGATCGACCTCGGCGGGCGGGACGATCGCCGCGAACGCCTTGCCGCGGCGCTCGACTGGCTCATCGCCTGGACCGCCGACCTGGCGCGCGTTGGCGCCGGCGGCCGACCGCAGCTCAATCCCGACCACGAGGAGGCGCTTCGCACGATTGCGGGCCAGGTGGCACGGATTTCGCTATTTCGCTATTATCGTCAACTGCTTGGACAACGGGCGCTGCTTTCGCACCCGTTGCAGCCGCGCCTCGTCGCCGAAGCGCTCCTCGCCGACTACCGCGCACTGTTCACCTGAAGAATCCCATGGCCGAGCGTCCCGGTGTCCATGCCACCCCCGCCGCCGTCGCGCGGCCGGGTGTGCTGTCGCTCAACATCCGGGAGAAAGCCGCGCTCTACGCTGCGTACATGCCCTTCGTCAAGGGCGGCGGCATCTTCATCCCCACGTCGCGCGAGTACCGCCTTGGCGAAGAGGTATTCATGCTGCTCTCGCTGATGGACGACCCGAACCGCATCGCGGTGCAGGGCAAGGTGGTCTGGATCACGCCGCAGGGCGTGCAGGGCAATCGCACGCAGGGCATAGGCGTGCAGTTCACTCAGGACGAGACCGGCGCCGCCGCCCGCGCCACCATCGAGAAGATCCTTGGCGAGACGCTGGCGTCGTCGCGGCCGACGCATACGCTGTGAGTTCAGTGGTCAGTTGACAGTTGGCAGTTCGAGTGTCTCCGATCGCGATGGGGCGCGGCAATCCGGTGGGTGGCCGCCCGGCTGTCACCTGCCAACTGCCAACTGTCAACTGACTCCTGGATGTTCGTCGACTCCCACTGCCACCTCGACTTTCCCGAGCTCGCCGCCGACGTCGACGGGCTGCTCGCGGCCATGCGCGAGGCGAAAGTGACGCACGCGCTGTGCATCAGCGTCGACCTCGCCGACTGGGAGCGCGTGCACGCGCTGGCGCGGGCGCACGCGAACCTGTACGCGACCGTGGGCGTCCACCCGGATTACCCGGACACCGAGGAGCCGACAGTCGAGCGGCTCGTGGAACTCGCGGCGCGGCCGAAAGTCGTCGCGATCGGCGAGACGGGGCTCGACTACTACCGGCTCGAAGGCGACCTCGGCTGGCAGCGCGAGCGCTTCCGCACGCACGTGCGCGCCGCGCGGGCCGTGCGCAAGCCGCTGGTCGTGCACACGCGCGCGGCGGCACAGGACACGCTGGCGATCATGGCCGAGGAGGGCGCCCGCGAGGTCGGCGGCGTCATGCACTGCTTCACCGAGACCTGGGAGGTGGCGAAGGCCGCGCTCGACCTCGGCTTCCACATCTCGTTCTCGGGTATCGTCACCTTCCGCAACGCGGCGGAACTGCACTCGATTGCGCAGAAAGTCCCGCTCGAGCGCATGCTGATCGAGACCGACAGTCCCTACCTCGCGCCCGTGCCGCATCGCGGCAAGCGCAACCACCCGGCGCTCGTCGTCCACGTCGCCCACGAGATCGCGCGCCTGCGCGGTCTCGCGGTCGAGGACGTCGCCCGCGCCACGTCACGAAACTTCTTCCACCTGTTCGGGATACAGAATGAATCGACGCCGCTTCACTGAGCGCCTCGCTGCGCTCGCCTCTTTTGTCCTCCTGCCTGCCGTGGCCGCGGCGCAGCAGCGCGTGCCTTCGCTCGACGACTTCATCGTCGCCGTGCGCAACGACAACCACGCCGTCGTGCGCGACGCGCTGGCCCGCGGCTTCGACCCGGACTCGGTGGCGCGCGACGGCTGGCCGGTGCTGACGCTCGCCGCGCGCGAAGGCAACCTGCGCACGGTCGAGGTCCTGCTCGCCGCCGGCGCGAAGGTCGACGCGCGCAACCCGTTCGGCGATTCGGCGCTGATGCTCGCGTCGCTCAACGGCCGCCTCGACATCGCGAAAGCCCTGCGCGCCAAGGGCGCGGCGCTCGACGCCGCCGGCTGGACGCCGTTGATCTACGCGGCGACCGGCGGCCACGACGAGACGGTGCGCTACCTGCTGGCCGAGGGCGCGCGCATCAATGCGCGTTCGCCGAACGGCACGACGGCGCTGATGATGGCGGTGCGCGAAGGTCGCTATTCGACCGCGCTGCTGCTCATCGAGCGCGGGGCCGACGTCGCGCTGGCGAACGACGACGGCGCGACGGCGCTTGCGTGGGCCGAGCGCTCGGGCGAGGAGAAGCTGGTGGCGCGCTTGAAGCAGGCCGGCGCGAAGTAGCGACACCGGAACGCCACCGGCGGCAATTTCCCCCATCGTCGTTCCCGCGGAAGCGGGAACCCGGTGTCGCCGGGATGGTTGCTGCGGGAAGAGTGAAAGACGCCGGGTCCCCGCCTGCGCGGGGACGACGACGGTGGTGAAGTCAGCGTCGTCGCGACGTCTTGTCGAAGCTGCCTTACGGGTGCTCGGGGGCGTCGGCCGGGACGAGCGGCGCCGCTGCGGCCGAGGACACCAGCGCCGGCAGCGTGCCGGCGAGGCGCCGTGCGCCGTCGAAGCGCTTCTGCCAGTAGCGATTGTCGAACTGCGCGATCTCGACGTCGCGCCCGGTGCGCGGCGCGTGCACGAAGCGCCCGTCGCCGAGGTAGATGCCCACGTGCGAGAACGCGAAGCGGCGCGTGTTGAAGAACACGAGGTCGCCCGCGCGCAGCTCGTCCCTGCCGACGCGCTGCCCGACGCGGCTCATCTCGTGGGAGGTGCGCGGCAGCGTCACGCCGGCGACTTGCTGGAAGACGTGGCGGACGAGCCCGCTGCAGTCGAGTCCGGAGCCGGGTTCCTCGCCGCCGTAGCGGTACTCGACGCCGACCAGGCCGAGCGCGTAGACGACGAGATCCTGCGCGCCGTGCCAGACCTTGTCGACGACCGCACCCACGCGTTCGCGCGTCTGCGCGGAAAGCGCGTCCGCGGCGGCGGGCAGCGGGTGCGCGGCGACCGCCGCGCACGCGACCGCCACGGCCAAGTGTCGCAGCGGCCATGTCCAATGCATGGGGCGGATTGTGGCGCGATTCGCCGCCGCTGCCAAGCGGCCGCCGCGGGAGGCGGCCGGTCAGCGCGACGATCGACGCCGCTTTGCGGGCGGCCGCGGCCGCGGTAACGGGTTTTCCGCCGCGCGAGCGCGCCGCGCCGCCTTCGGGTCGGCGCGCAGAGGCCGCAGCAGCTCCACGCGATCCCCGTCGCGCAGCGGCGTCGTCGCAGCCGCGCGCTGGCCGAAGATCGCGTAATCGAGCCCGCCCGCGTCGAGGCGCAGCCGGGCGATCAGGTCCGATCGGGCGAGGGCGTCGGCAAGCGTCGCGTCCGCGGGCAGGTCGAGCGCGACGACTGCCTCGCCTTCCGGGCCTGCGTAGGCGACTTCGACCTTCATCCGTGCAGCTGCTCGGCACGGCGCACGAACGCGTCGACGAACGTGTCCGCGATGTGCGAGAAGACGGGACCGACGACGCGCTCGAGCAGGTGCGTGGCGAACTCGTAGGCAAGCTCGAACTCCACCTTGCAGGCGTCCTCGGCGAGCGCCAAGAAGCGCCACTCGCCGTGCAGGTGGCGGAACGGACCGTCCTGCAGCGTCACGACGATCGACTCGGGCGGGCGGTTCTCGTTCGCGGTGGTGAAGTGCGCGCGAACGCCGTGGTAGTTGATGTCGATGCGGGCCGTCTTGCCGTTCTCGTGCTGCTCGAGCACCGTCGTGCCTGCGCACCAGGGCAGGAACTGCGGGTAGTCCGCCACGCCGTCGACGAGCGCGAACAGCCGCGCGGCGCTGAACGGGACGAGGACGGACTTGCGGACGCGTTGCACGGGAGGTGGGTAGAATCGGCGGCGGAAGGCCAAGAAATGAGCATTGTCGAGAACCGCAAAGCCTGGCACGACTATTTTATCGAGGAACGGTTCGAAGCCGGGCTCGTTCTCGAAGGCTGGGAGGTGAAGGCCATCCGCGGTGGCCGCGCCAATCTCAAGGAGGCCTACGTCGTGGTCAAGGGCGGGCAGATCGTGCTGCTCGGCGCGCACATCTCGCCGCTGGCCACGGCGTCGACGCACGTCAAGGCCGAGCCTACGCGAACGCGCGTGTTGCTCATGCACCGCGAGGAGATCAACCGCCTGGTCGGCAAGGTCGAGCGTGCCGGCTACACGCTGGTGCCGCTGGACCTGCACTACAAGAAGGGCAGGATCAAGCTCGAGATCGGGCTCGCCAAGGGCAAGAAGCAGCACGACAAGCGCGCCTCGATCCGCGAGCGCGAGTGGAACCGCGAGCAGCAGCGGCTCGTCCGCGCGAGGTCCTGATGGACGACCGCGACCTCGTTCGCAACGCGGCGAACCACGTGCCGCTGTCGCCGGTCGCCTTCCTCGAGCGCAGCGCGCTCGTGTACCCGGGCAAGGTCGCTGTCCGCCACGGGCGCCTCGCGTACACGTATCGCGAGTTCGCGGTGCGCTGCCGGCGGCTGGCGAGCGCGATGGCCGCCCGCGGCATCCGGCGCGGCGACACCGTCGCCATCCTCGCGCCCAACGTGCCGGCGATGCTCGAGGCGCACTACGCGGTGCCCGCGCTGGGCGCGGTGCTCAACCCGCTCAACATCCGCCTCGACGCCGGCACGATTGCCGTGTGCCTGGCGCACGGCGAGGCGAAGCTGCTGCTCGCCGACGCCGAGTTCGCGCCGGTGCTGCGCGAGGCGATCGCGCGGCTCGGCAAGGCCATCGACGTCGTGGACCTCGACGACAGCGAGGGGCCGGGGCACGGCGATGCCGCGCTGCGGCTGGGCTCGATCACCTACGAGGAGCTGCTCGCGCAGGGCGATCCCGCGTTCGAGTGGCCGGGGATCGACGACGAGTGGGCGCCGCTCGCGTTGCTCTACACGTCGGGCACGACCGGCGATCCGAAGGGCGTCGTCTACCACCACCGCGGCGCATACCTCAACGCGCTGGGCAACGCGCTCGCCTTCGGCCTCAAGCCCGACAGCGTCTACCTGTGGACGCTGCCGATGTTCCACTGCAACGGCTGGACGTACACGTGGGCGGTGACGGCGGTGGGCGCGACGCACGTATGCCTGCGTCGCGTGGATCCCGCGCTGATCTTCCCGGCGATCGCCGAGCACCGCGTGACGCACCTGTGCGGCGCGCCTATCGTGCTCACGCTGCTGATCCACGCGCCGGAGGGCGTGAAGCGCCGCTTCGACCGCATCGTCGAGGTCGCCACCGGCGGGGCGGCGCCGCCCTCCGCGGTGATCGAGGCGATGGAGCAGATGGGCTTTCGCGTCACCCACCTCTACGGCCTCACCGAGTCGTACGGGCCGGCCACGCTGTGCGCGTCGCAGCCCGGGTGGAGCGCGCTGCCGCTGGCCGAGCGCGCGCAGCGCATGGCACGGCAGGGCGTGCCGCTGCCGACGCTGGCGAGCGTCGTCGTCGCCGACCCGCATACGGCGGTGAGCGTGCCGCGCGACGGCCGCACGATGGGCGAGGTGATGCTGCGCGGGAACACCGTCATGAAGGGCTATCTGCGCAATCCCGCGGCGACGGCCGCGGCGTTCGAGCACGGCTGGTACCACACCGGCGACCTCGCGGTGTGGCACGAGGACGGCTACATCGAGATCAAGGACCGCAGCAAGGACGTGATCAACACGGGCGGCGAGAACGTGAGCTCGCTCGAGGTCGAGGAGTGCCTCTACCGCCATCCGGCGGTGATGGAGGCGGCCGTGGTCGCGTGTCCCGACAGTCGCTGGGGCGAGACGCCGTGCGCGTTCGTCACGCCCAGGGAAGGTGCGACGCTGGATCCCGACGAGGTCGTCGCGTGGTGTCGCGAGCGCATAGCGCATTTCAAGGTGCCGAGGCACGTCGTGTTCGGGCCGCTGCCCAAGACCGCGACGGGCAAGATCCAGAAGAACGTGCTGCGCGAACGCGCGAAGCCGCTGGCGCGCTGAGATGAAGCGCCCCCACGCTCACTTCGTTCGCTGCCCCCCGAGGGGGCGCGTCAGTCCCTCGGGGCGGCCCGTCGGGACTGAGGAAGCGCCCCCACGCTCACTTCGTTCGCTGCCCCCCGAGGGGGCGCGTCAGTCCCTCGGGGCGGCCCGTCGGGACTGAGGGGACCGCGCGTGGACTTTAGCCTTCCCCGCGACGTCGAGGTTTTCCGCACGGCGGTGACGGCCTTCGTGCGCGAGCGCGTGCTGCCGATCGAGGCCGACCGCGCGAACTGGGACGAGCACGAGAACATCCGCGAGGACGTGCGCGATCGCCTGCGCGCCGAGGTCCGCTCGCGCGGCCTGTGGGCGCCGCAGGTGCCCAAGGCGCTGGGCGGGCAGGGGCTGCCCATGGTCGGCCTGGCCGCGTGCTACGAGGCGATGAACGAGTCGATCTTCGGCCCGGCGTGCTTCAACTGCGCGGCACCCGACGACGGCAACATGCAGCTGCTCGCGAAGGTCGCCACGCCGGCGCAGCAGGAGCGCTTCCTGGCACCCCTCGTCGCGGGGCGCGCGCGCTCGGCATTCGCGATGACCGAGCCGCACCCCGGCAGCGGCTCCGACCCCGCGATGACGTTGACCACGGCGGTGCGCCGCGGCGACCGCTGGGTGGTGCACGGCCGCAAGTGGTTCATCACCGGGGCGGAAGGCGCCGAGGTGCTCATCCTGGTTGCGAAGACCTCCGACGATCCGCGCAAGGGGCTCACCGCGTTCCTGCACCACCGCGACGATCCCGGCTGGCGCATCGAGCGGCGCATCCCGATCATGGGCCCCGAGGAGCACGGCGGGCACTGCGAACTTGTCTACGATGGCATCGAGATCCCCGACGGGCACCGGCTGATGAACGTCGGCGACGGGCTCAAGGTGACGCAGATCCGGCTCGGCACCGCACGCCTGACCCACTGCATGCGCTGGCTGGGGCTTGCCAAGCGCAGCCTCGCCATCGCGCTCGACTACACGGACGTGCGCATGGCTTCGGCCGGCCGCCGGCTCGCCGACCTGGACAGCGTGCGCGGGCTGCTCGGCGAGGCCGCGATGCAGATCGAGATCGGGCGCCTGTTGACCATGCGCGCGGCGCGCAAGCTGGACCTGGGCGACTTCGCGCGCAAGGAGGTGTCGATGGCGAAGGTCGTCGTCGCCGACGCGCTGCACAAGGCGGTCGACACGGCGATCCAGCTCAACGGCGCGCGCGGTTACTCGCAGGACACGGTGCTCGAGTGGATCTACCGCTACGCGCGGCAGGCGCGGCTGGTCGACGGCGCCTCGGAAGTGCACAAGGCCGTGCTCGCGCGCTACCTGCGCGAGGAGCGCGAGCGGTTCTGGCGCTGGGACGAGTCGTGACGTCCTGCAGGGCTTGACGCCCGGACGCTGCTCGGCCATGGTGCACGCTCGCCATCGCGCCCCGGAAGGAGTCCCCATGAAAGCCCTGTTCGCCATCCTCGCCGCGCTCGCACTCGGTGTTCTGGTCGGCGACCCGGCGGCGGCCCAGTCGGCGCCGGGCGCGAAGGAGCGCGTGATCGTCCAGGTCAGCACGCCCGAGCCGCGGATCTGGAACCAGGCACTCAACTACGTCGAGAATCTGCAGGACCTCTACGGCAAGGACAACGTCGAGATCGAGATCATCGCGCTTGGCTGGGGCATCGGCCTGCTCAAGTTCGACTCGGCGCTCGCCTCGCGCGTCGCCGACTCGACGAAGCGTGGCGCGAAGATATCCGCCTGCGAGGTGACGATGGGCCGCCAGAAGCTCACCAAACAGGACATGCTGCCCGACATCGGCTACGTGCCCGCGGGGCTGGGGCAGATCATCAAGCGCCAGAAGGAAGGCTGGTCGTACATCAGCGGGTGACGCTGCCCGCGGCCGCTCACTCGTCGGCGACTTTCCTGCGGCCCGCCTTGGTCTCGCCGCGCTTGACCTTGGCCTCCACGCGCCGCCGCT
>Ga0105090_10000723_pt1 | contig 16848 bp, 14 predicted proteins | sample PPLLak3March2015_FD_79110 | JGI IMG/M metagenome (GOLD analysis project Ga0105090, IMG submission 79110) | Freshwater sediment microbial communities from Prairie Pothole Lake near Jamestown, North Dakota, USA - PPLs Lake P7 Core (1) Depth... | ecosystem: Environmental > Aquatic > Freshwater >... | reverse complement strand
AGCTGGAAGTCGGCCAGCGTCTGGCCGAACATGCGGCGCTGGCGGGCGTAGGCGACGGCCTCGGCCAGCGCGCGGCGCGCCATACCCAGCGCGGCGGCGGCCACCGAGGCTCGGAAGATGTCCAGCGTCTGCATCGCCAGCTTGAAGCCGCCGTTGACCTCGCCCAGCAGGGCCCCGGCGGGAACCCGGCAGCCTTCGAAGTCCAACGTCGCCAGCGGGTGGGGCGCCATCACGTGAATCGCGCGGCTGGCGTCCAGCCCGGGCGTGGTGGCGTCCACGATGAAGGCGCTGATGCCGCGGCTGCCACCCTGCGGGTCGGTCTTGGCGAACACGCAGTAGAAATCGGCCAGTCCGCCGTTGCTGATCCAGGTTTTTTGGCCTTGGAGCACAAAATCAGCATCTTTTTGCGCATCCCCCAGCGTCGAATGGGCATGTTTAGCTATGGTATTCATAGCGGCTACATCCGAGCCGGCCTCTGGCTCGCTCAGCGCAAACGCCGCGATCTTGTCGCCCCGCGCCACGGCAGGCAAATAAGCCGCCTGCTGCGCCGGCGTGCCGGCCAGCGAGATCGCGCCGCTGCCCAGTCCCTGCATCGCGAAGGCAAAGTCGGCCAGCGGCGAGTGAAAAGCCAGCGTCTCGCGCAGCACCACCAGCGCGCGCGAGTCCAGCCCCGGCAAAGCGCCGCCGTGTTCGGCGGCCACGCAGTAGCGCAGCCAGCCGCCGTCGCCCAGACGGCGCACCCAGTCGCAACAGGCGGCGCGGTCATCGGCCTCGTCAACCGCCTGGGCCGGCGTCCAGTCGCGCAGGCCGTCGGCCAGCTGGCGGTGGGCCGCGTCAAAAAACGGCAGGCCCAGATGGCCGGCGGGTGCGCGCAGGTCGGTGGCGGCCATCTCAGTCGCCTCCGAAGACGGGTTTCTGCTTCGCCGCAAACGCTTCGTAGGCGCGGCGGAAATCCTGCGTCTGCATGCAGATCGCCTGCGCCTGCGCCTCGGCCTCGACCGCCTGCTCGATGGTCATGGCCCATTCCTGCTGCAGCATGGTCTTGGTCATGGCGTGGGCGAAGGTGGGTCCGGCGGCCAACTCGCGGGCCATCGCCGTGGCGGCGTTCAGCAAGGCGTCGCTCTCATGCAGCGCGTTGAAGAAGCCCCAGGCCAGCCCTTCCTGAGCGGTCATCGCGCGGCCGCTGAACAGCAGTTCGGACGCGCGGCCCTGGCCGATCACGCGTGGCAGCAGCGCGCAGGCGCCCATGTCGGCGCCCGCCAGCCCGACGCGGGTGAACAGGAAGGCGGTCCGGGTGGCGGGTGTTCCGTAGCGCAGGTCGCAGGCCAGCGCCATCATCGCGCCGGCCCCGGCGCAGATGCCATCGATGGCGCCGATGATGGGCTGCGGGCAGTTGCGTAGGGTCTTGATGAGGTCGCCGGTCATTCGGGTGAACTCCAGCAGCTCGGGCATGCTCATCTTTGTCAACGGCCCGATGATCTCGTGCACGTCGCCGCCGGAGCAGAAGTTGCCGCCCGCGCCGGTGACCACCACCACCTTCACATCGTTGGCGAATTTCAGGGCCTGGAACAGGTCACGCAGCTCGGCGTAGGATTCGAAGGTCAGCGGGTTCTTGCGCTCGGGCCGGTTCAGGGTGAGCGTGCCCACGCCGGCTTCGAAGGACCAGCTGAAATGCCTTGCGGCATAGCCCGCCTTGGCCTCGAACTGGCCGCGCATGGGGTTGGTGGGGCCGATGAAGTGCTTCATATCAGTTCTCCTGCAAGGGGGCGCCGGCGCTGTGGCGGGGTGTCGGGTGGGCGGGGTTCATCCGGCCTCCTGAAAGCGGGTCTTGACCTTGCCGAGCAGCAGGTGCAGGCTGGAAATTTCGTCGTCGTCCAGGGCGGCGAAGGCTTCCACGATCCAGCCTTCGTGCGCGCGGGCCATGTCGTCGAACGCGGTGCGCCCTTTGGGGGTGAGGCGCACGCGCCAGGCGCGGCGGTCGCCCTCCACGTCGATGCGCTCCACCAGGCCTTCGGCGACCAGCTGGTCGGTGATGCCGGTGACGTTGCCGCCCGTCACCATCATGCGGCGCGACAGCTCGTTCATGCGCAAGCCATCGGGCGTGCGCTCCAGCTGGGCCATCAGGTCGAAGCGGGGCAATGTGGTGTCGAACTGTTCGCGCAGCGCGGCTCGAACCTGTTTTTCGACCAGCTGGGTGCAGGTCAGCAGGCGCAGCCACAGGCGCAGCGCCTCGGGGTGCGCGGTGTGCGCGCGGGCTTCGAGGTCCATCGGGGTGAAATCCATGCTTGCTATGTAATCAGTAGCTGAATACGTCAGCTTCACGCTGGAAGCGTGCGCTTTTTGTTCGAAATTTCGCGGTACAGCTGGTCCCGGCCGCTTTCATAGGGGCGCGGCCAGTTGATGGCACGGCTCTGCAGCTTGGCGGCCTCGTGCAGCGTCCAGGCCGGGTCGGCGAGGTGCGGGCGGCCGACCGCGCACAGGTCGGCGCGGCCGGCGGCGATGATGCTGTTGGCGTGATCGGCTTCGCTGATAGCACCGACGGCCATGGTGGCGATGTCCACCTCGTTGCGGATGCGGTCGGCAAACGGCGTCTGGTACATCCGGCCGTACACCGGTTTCGCCTCGCGCGTGGTTTGCCCGGAAGACACATCGATCAGGTCGCAGCCCGCGGCCTTGAACAGGCGTGCCATCAACACCGCATCGTCGTCGGTGTTGCCGCCGGGGGCCCAGTCGTGCGCCGAAATGCGCACGCTCATCGGCCGGTCGGACGGCCAGGCGCTGCGCATCGCGGCGAACACCTCCAGCGGGTAGCGGCAGCGGTTTTCGATGGCGCCGCCGTAGGCGTCGTTGCGCTGGTTGGTCAGCGGGCACAGGAAACTCGACAGCAGGTAGCCGTGGGCGCAGTGCAACTCCAGCCAGTCGAAGCCGGCAGCCGCCGCCCGTCGCGTCGCTTCGACAAACTGCGCGGTCAGCCGGTCCATGTCGGCGCGGGTCATGGCGCGGGGCGTCTGGTTCTGCACGCCATAGGGCACGGCACTGGCGGCCATCAGGGGCCAGTTGCCCTCAGCAAGCGGCTCGTCGTTGCCTTCCCAGCCCACGCGGGTCGACCCCTTGGGGCCGCTATGGCCGAGTTGCAAGCCGATCCTCGCGTCGCCCCGGCCATGCACGAAGTCCACGATGCGCTTGAACCCGGCGGCTTGCGTGTCGTTCCAAAGGCCGGGGCAGCCGGGGGTGATGCGGCCCTCGGGTGTCGGGCTGGTCATCTCCACCATCACCAGCGCCGCGCCACCCAGCGCGCGCGCGCCCAGGTGCACCAGGTGGTAGTCTTGGACCACGCCGTCCACCGCGCTGTACTGCGCCATCGGCGAGACCACGATGCGGTTCTTCAACGTGAGACCCCGCAGCTTGAAGGGCGTCAGCATCGGTGGCATGACGGTGCCGCCGGAGAACCAGGCCTCGTAGCCTTCCAGCCACCGGGCGTCGCGCAGGCGCAGGTTTTCGTGGCTGATGCGCTGGCTGCGCGTGAGCATCGAGTACATGAACTGCTGCGGCGCGAAACGGTCGCAATAGCGTTGGCCGCAAACTTCGAACCATGCCATCGCGTTCCAGGCGGCGTTCTGCAGCTTGAGCACCTCCACGTTGCGCACTTCCTGGTAGCGCGCCAGCACCTCGGGGATGTGCGCCGCAGTGTCGCCCATCTCGACGAACAGGCGTGTCAGCTCGATCGCATCCTCGATCGCCAGCTTGGTGCCCGAGCCGATCGCGAAGTGCGCGGTGTGGACTGCATCGCCCATCAGCACCACGTGGCTCTTGCCGTTGAACAACGACCACTGCTCGCACTTGACCCGCTGGAAGTTCAGCCAGGCCGAACCGCGCAGGTGGCGCGCGTTGGTCATCAGCTTGGCGCCTTGCAGGTTCTTTGCAAATACCTTCTCGCAGAAGGCGATGGATTCGGCCTGGTCGGCCAGGTCCAGGCGGTGCGCCTGCCAGACGTGCTCCGGGCACTCGACGATGAAGGTGGTGGTGGTCTCGTCGAACTTGTAGATGTGCGCCTGGAACCAGCCGTGCTCGGTCTTCTCGAACAGGAAGGTGAAGGCGTCGTACAGCTTGTGCGTGCCCAGCCAGATGTAGCGGTTGGGGCGCAGCACGATGTCGGGTTTGAAGACGGCTTCGTACTTGGTGCGGATTCTGGAGAAAATGCCGTCGCTGGCGATGATCAGGTCGGCGTCGGGGAAATCCTCGTCCGAGTTCACGTCAGTGTCGAAGACCAGCTTGACCGCCAGCTGCTCGCACCGCCTCTGCAGGATATTCAGCAGCTTCTTGCGGCCGATACCGACGAAGCCGTGGCCGCCCGAGCGGATGACCTCGCCCTTGAACTCCAGCTCGATGTCGTCCCAGTGGTTGAAGGCCTGCTCGATCTCGGCGGCGGTGACCGGGTCCCACTGGCGCATGTTGTCCATGGTCGCGTCGGAGAACACCACGCCCCAGCCGAAGGTGTCGTAGGGCTTGTTGCGCTCGACCACGGTGATGTCGTGCGCCGGGTTGCGCATCTTCATCAGCAGGCCGAAATACAGGCCGGCGGGGCCGCCGCCGATGCAGACGATCTTCATGGACGCTCCAGTGACAGGTGTTTTATCTTCGAATAGTTTAGGCTTAAACAAATTGGAGGCAACACGGGAAAACCCGGGTGCTGCGGCGCATCCGGGCGCACAATGGAAGCTGTTCCAATTTCAGCGAGTCACCATGCTTTACAAGTTCAAATCACGGGTCACGGGCGACGTGATCATGCTCGAACCCAGCGGGCGCCGGTTGCTGGAAATCATCGGCAAGGACCCGGGCGCGCCGGGCATCATCGAGGCGGCGGACGCTCCGGCCGCCATCCAGGCGCTCGAAGCGGCCATCGTCCGGGAAGAGGCCGAACAGAAGGCCGCCGTCGAGGAGGCGGCCGCGCAGGGCGAGCCGGCGCCCCACTTCGAGGGCATCTCTTTGCGCCAGCGCGCAGTGCCGCTGATCGACATGCTGCGTCGCAGCGAGAAGGCGGGCAAAGAAGTGGTCTGGGGCGTCTAGACGCAAAAACGCCCGGCGAAATGCAGCCGGGCGAATGAAGCGGGGTCGGTGAGGCTCAGTCGACCCTGGCGCCAGAGGCCTTGACCACGGCCGCCCACTTGATGTGCTCCGCGTCGATCATCTTCGCGAATTCCTGGGGCGTGTTGCCGCCAGGAATTGCGCCCTGGGCCAGCAGCTTTTCCTTGACGGCGGGGGAGGCCAGCGCCTTGGCGGTTTCCTGCTGGATGCGGTTGACGATGTCGGGTGGTGTGCCGGCGGGCGCCAGCAGGCCGAACCAGGAACTGGCGTCGAAGCCCTTCAGACCCGCGGCCTCCGCGATCGTCGGCAGGTCGGGCACGGCGGCCGAGCGCTCGGCACTGGTCACCGCGAAGGCCTTGAGCTTGCCGCCCTTGATCTGCGGCAGGGCCGAAGGCAGGTTGTCGAACATCACATCCGTGTTGCCAGCCACCAGATCCAGCAGCGCGGGACCCGAGCCGCGATAGGGGATGTGGGTCATGAAGATGCCGGTGCGCGACTTGAACAGTTCGCCCGCCAGATGGATCGAGGTGCCGTTGCCGCTGGACGCCATGCTCAGCTTGCCAGGGTTGGCCTTGGCGTACTTGATGAAATCAGCCACGCTGTTGATGCCCAGGGCTTTTGCGCGCTCGGCGTTCATCACCATCACGTTGGGCACGCCGGCCACCAGCGTGATCGGGACGAAGTCCTTCTGCGGGTCATAAGGCAGCTTGTTGTACAGCGCCTTGTTGATGCCATGCGTGCCCACTGTGCCCATCAGCAGGGTGTAGCCGTCCGCCGGTGACTTGGCCACGATGTCGGCGCCGACGTTGCCGCCGGCGCCCGCGCGGTTGTCCACGATGAACTGCTGATTGAAGGCCCGGGACAGCTCCGGCGACATGGCGCGGGCCAGGATGTCCGTCGTGCCACCAGGCGCGAAGGGCACCACGATCTTGACGGGTTTGGTGGGCCAGGCGCCCTGCGCCAGGACGGCAGGGACGCTCAGCAGCAGGGCGGCGCCAGCGATGGCGGACAAGGCGGCGCGGCGATGGAAGGCGGATCTCGGGGTCATTCAGGTCTCCTGGATTGGTCGCCCATTGTCCACCAGCCCGCGCGTAAATCAGTCAGCGTAAACGCCAGCCGCCTTGATGACGGGGCTCCATCGGGCAATCTCGGCCGCCACAAACTTCTTGTGTTCGGCGGGCTCCAGCCGCTTGTCGGTCACGACCACGGCACCCAGGCCTTCCTGCTTCTTGATGAACTCGGGGTCCTTCAGGGCAGCGATCAACGCGGTGTTGATCCTGGCCTGCACGTCCGCTGGCGTGCCCTTGGGCGCGTACAGGCCGTGCCAGATCGTGACCTGGAAGTTCTTCAGGCCCGACTCGTCCAAGGTCGGCAAATCCTTGAGCGCCGGGGTCGTCAGGCGCTTCAGCGTTGTCACGCCATAAGCCTTGACCTTCTTGCCTTCGATCTGGCTGGTCGTGTTGGTGGTCTGGTCGCACATCAGGTCGATCTGCCCGCCGATCAGGTCGGTCATGGCAGGGGCCGTGCCCTTGTACGGCACCGTGGTCATGTCCACCTGCCAGGCGTTTTGCAGCAGCAGTCCGCACAAGTGCGAGGCCGAACCGACACCGGCATTGCCCAGATTGATCTTGCCCTTGTTCTGGTTGATCCAGGCCGTCAGTTCCTTGTAGTTAGTCGCGGACAGGGAGGGACGGCCGATCAACGTCATGGGCACGTCGTTGACCATGCCCAGGTATTCGAAGTCGGTTTCCACCTTGAACGGCATGTTGCGCAGCAGCGAGGGCATGGTGGCCATGGCAATGTGCGCCAGCAGCAGCGTGTGGCCGTCCGGGCTGGCCTTGGCCACCTTGTTGGTGCCGATGGAACTGCCGGCGCCGGCGGCATTGTCCACCACCACCGTGGCGCCGCCGAGGGGTTTGCGCAGCGCTTCGGCCAGATCGCGCGCCACGCGATCGGTCGGCCCGCCTGCCGCGAACGGCACGACGATGGTGATCGGCTTGTCCTTGACGGGAAAGTCCGCAGCGAGGGCCCCCGTGGCTGCCAGGGTTGCGGCGGCGAGGGTGGCAAGGGAAAACAGTTTCTTCATGACGTGATGTCTCCGTGATTGAAGAAGCGGATCGTAGCGGCCGCAGGCCACGCCGGCATCGTGAAAACTACGTATCCCACACCTTCTGCACGGAAATAGCCCGGGATCGATGCCCGGGGACCCCCGGCCTACTTGTAGCTGCGCGCGTCCTCGATGACCTTGCCGTCGTTGGGCAGGCTGCCGGGCAGCAGCACCTCGACATCACCGCGCAGTTTGGTCACATCGCGGATGGCCTCGCCGACGCGGGTGTGCAGGCCTTCCGGGGCCGTGCACGCGGTCTCGACCTTGAGCGTCATGCTGTCGTTGGCCATCTCCCCGGTCACCACGAGGCGGGCCTTGACGATGTCGGGAAAGCGCTTGACGATCTCCGCCACCTGGCCCGGATGCACGAACATGCCGCGGATTTTGGTCGTCTGGTCGGCGCGGCCCATCCAGCCCTTGATGCGGGTGTTGGTGCGGCCGGTCGGGCAGGGGCCGGGAAGGATGGCCGAGAGGTCGCCGGTGCCGAAACGGATCAGCGGGTAGTCGGGGTTCAGTGAGGTCACCACCAGTTCGCCGACTTCCCCCTCGGGCACCGGGTCGCCGGTACCGGGGCGCACGATCTCGACGATCACGCTCTCGTCAAGCACCAGGCCTTCGCGCGCCGGGGTTTCATAGGCGATCAGGCCGAGGTCGGCGGTGGCATAACACTGGTAGCCGTCGATGCCATGGGCAGTGAACCAGTCGCGCAGGCTGGGCGGGAACGCCTCGCCGCCGAACATGGCCTTGGTCACGCTAGGCAAGGCCACGCCCATTTCGGCGGCCTTCTCGACAATGATCCGCAGGAAGCTCGGGGTGCCGATATAGCCGGCCGGCCGGAGTTCGGCCATGGCCTGCACCTGTTGCTCGGTCTGCCCGGTGCCGCCCGGGAACACGGTGCAGCCCAAAGCATGCGCGCCGGTTTCCATCATGGAGCCGGCCGGCACGAAGTGGTAGCTGAAGCTGTTGTGGATCAGCTCGCCGGGCCGAAAGCCCGCCGCAAAAATGGCTCTGGCCATGCGCCAGTAGTCGCGCCCGGCGCCTTCGGGCTCATAGATCGTGCCGGGGCTGGCAAAAACGCGCGGCATGGCTTTGCCGAACCTGATGGCGCTGAAGCCGCCAAACACGCTGCCTCCTTCGCTGCGATGTTTCTTCTGCAGTTCCAGCAGCTCATGCTTGCGGATGACTGGCAGTTTGGCCAGCGCCGCCCGGGTGGTGATGGCTGGCGCGTCCACGCCCGCCAGGATGCCGGCAAAGGCCGGCGCGCGCGACTGCGCATGGGCGATCTGACCCGGCAAGGCCTGCAGCAGGGCGGCTTCGCGGACTTCGGGCTTGCGCTGCTCCAGCGCGTCAAAAAATGAGCTCATGCACGCGGCTTTCGAAATGAAGGGGATCGAAGGAAAAGGCGCAACCGGCGCTCAGGCCAGCCAGCGCTTGCGGCGCTTGTAGCTCTTGACATCCTTGAAGCTCTTGCGCTCGCCTCCCCCCATGCCCAGGTAGAACTCCTTGACGTCCTCGTTGTTGGCCAGGTCGCTGGCGACGCCGTCCATCACCACACGGCCGCTTTCCATGATGTAGCCATAGTCGGCATAGCGCAGCGCCATGTTGGTGTTCTGCTCGGCCAGCAGGAAGGTGACCTTCTCCTTGGCGTTGAGGTCTTTCACGATGTTGAAGACCTCTTCCACGATCTGCGGCGCCAGGCCCATGGAAGGCTCGTCGAGCAGCACCATGCTCGGGTTGGCCATGATGGCGCGGCCGATCGCGCACATCTGCTGCTCACCCCCCGAGGTGTAGGCGGCCTGCGAGGTGCGCCGCGTCTTCAGGCGCGGAAAGTAGTTGTAGACCTTTTCCAGATTGGCCGCGATCTCGCCCTTGTCCTTGCGGGTGTAGGAGCCTGTCATCAGGTTCTCCTCGATCGTCAGGTGGGCAAAGCAGTGGCGGCCTTCCATGACCTGCACCACGCCGCGGTTGACCAGATCGGCCGGCGACAGGTTTTCAATGCGTTCGCCGCGCAGTTCGATCGACCCCTTGGTCACCTCGCCCCGCTCCCCCTTGAGCAGGTTGGACACCGCCCGCAGCGTGGTGGTCTTGCCCGCGCCGTTGCCACCCAGGATGGCAACAATGCCGCCCTGCGGCACTTGCAGCGACACGCCCTTGAGCACCAGGATCACGTGGTTGTAGATGACCTCGATGCCGTTGACGTTGAGAACGATAGTTTTAGGTTCCATGAATCGTGTCCTGTTGACCAATCGGCAGAACTGCGGTTGCAGTCCTGGCGATTGGCGGCTCGCCTGAGCCGCAGCCCATCAGGTCATGCCTGGATGGAGTGAGTGCCGTCAGACTGGTCTGGGAAGCCCCAGCCTGACGGGGGCACTGTTCAGGACTGGCAGTCCTGGGCGGTGCGGCGGGTCATCTTTTTCTCGGCAGCGTACTTCTCCGCCGAAGCCTTCACGAGCGGCTTGATGATCTGCTCGTCGGCCTGCAGCCAGTCGGATGACCAGACGAACTTGCTGCCGTCCCAGGTGTGAACGCGGGCCCAGTTCGCGCCGAGGTGGTCGGCGCAGCTGGTGGACACCGGGCGCATCACGCCCTTGAAGCCCAGCGCATCGAGCTTGGCCTGGGTCAGGTTGAGGTTCTCATAACCCCAGCGTGCCTGCTCGCCGGTCATGACCTTGCCCTTGCCGAAACGCTCCTGCGCCGCGCGCACGCCCTCGACGGCGAGCATCGCGCCCATCACGCCACGCATGTACAGCACAGTGCCCACTTCATCCTTCGGACCGGTGCCCTGGCCCTTGGCATGGACTTTCTCGAGGATTTCCTTGACGACGGCCGACTGCGGCTCGGCCCCATGTTGCATCATGACCGCGCTGTAGCCCTTGGCGGCGGCACCGACGTCTTTCAGATCGGGCTCGGCGCCCGACCACCAGGTGCCGAACATCTTCTCGCGCGGATAACCCGTGGCCACCGCTTCCTTGATCGCGGTCGGGGTCATCACGCCCCAGGTCTGCATCACCACAAAGTCGGGTTTCTGCTGGCGGATCTGCAGCCAGATCGCCTTTTGCTCGACGCCCGGCGCCGGCACCGGCAGCAACTGCAGGGTGAAGCCGTGCATCGCGGCCCGCTCCTGCACGATCGGCAGCAGTTCCTTGCCGAACGGGCTGTCGTGGTAGACGACTGCGATCTTCTTGCCCTTGAGCTTGTCCCAGCCGCCTTCCTGCTTCGCGATGTGCTGCAGCACGGTATCGCCGGCCACCCAGTAGTGGCCGACCAGCGGGAAGTTCCACTTGAAGATGCCGCCGTCGGCCGTATCACTGCGACCGTAGCCAGAGGTGATCATCGGGATCTTGTCGCCCGGGATCTTTTCGGTCAGTGCGAATGTGATGCCGGTGGACAGGGGCTGAAACACCGTGGCGCCGCCATGCTTGCCTTTGAGTCGTTCGTAGCACTCGACGCCGCGGTCGGTGGCGTAGGCGGTTTCGCATTCCTCAACGAGGGTGTTGACACCGTTGATGCCGCCGCGGGCATTGACCAGCTTCATGTAGTCGTTGTGGCCGTTCGCCCAAGGCGTGGCATTGGGCGCGACGGGGCCGGTTCGGCCCGACAGCACCGGGAAAAACTGCTCCTTCGCCTGGGCGAAAGCAGCAGAGGTCACGAGCGCGCCGGAAAGACCGGCGGCGACTACGGTGGCAGCGAGAGCGAGTTGTCGAAGCTTCATGGTTTGTCTCCTAAAAAAGTGAAGCACAGGGGAACGGGGTCAATATCGCGTGTACGGTTCGATACCGGTGAGGGTCGCCTGGTATCAATGGGGGAAGGGCCACAGTCGCAGCTTCTGCTTGGCGATGCTCCATAGCTTGGCCAGGCCATGGGGTTCGGCAATCAGAAACCAAACGATCAGCGCGCCAAAGACCATGAATTCGCTGTGGGAAATCGTGGCGGTCGAAATCTCCACGCCGACCAGTGCGCCAGCCCAAGGCAGGAACTGGTTCAGGAAGATCGGTAGCACCACGATGAAAGCGGCGCCAAAAAAACTGCCCATGATCGAACCCATGCCGCCAATGATCACCATGAACAGCAGCTGGAAGGATCGGTCAATCGAGAACGCTGCCGGTTCCCACGAACCCAGGTGCACAAAGCCCCACAGCCCGCCTGCCACACCGACGATGAAGGAGCTGACGGCAAATGCGCTGAGCTTGGCGTAGACGGGGCGAATTCCGATCACAGCCGCGGCAACATCCATGTCGCGGATCGCCATCCACTCGCGTCCAATGGCGGAGCGCACCAGATTTTTTGCCAGCAATCCGAAAACCACCAGAAAGGCCAGGCAGAAGAGGTACTTTTCCAGGGGCGTGTCAATGCGCCATCCGGCGATCTGCAGGTTGGACACCGACACCGAGCCGGAAGAACTGTTGTTGGTGAACCAGCTGATGCGGCTGAACGCCCAGTCACAAAAAAACTGAGCAGCCAGTGTGGCAACGGCCAGGTACAGGCCTTTCACGCGCAGGCTCGGGATGCCAAAGAATATGCCCACCAGCGTTGCAAAGAAGCCCCCCGACAGCAGTGCCAGGATCAGCGGCATGCCGTCGATGCGCACATACGTGTTGTAGGCCATGTAGGCGCCCACCGCCATAAAGGCCCCCGAGCCCAGCGAAATCTGCCCGCAGTAGCCCACCAGGATGTTCACGCCCAGCGCCGCCAGCGACAGGATCAGGAACGGGATCAGGATGGCGCGGTACATGTACTCATCGACCAGCATGGGCACGCCGACGAATGCGAAGGCAATCAACGCCAGGATGACCCAGCGATCCTGAGTGATCGGAAAGATCTGCTGGTCAGCACGGTAGGTGGTCTTGAACTGACCGTTTTCGCGGTAAAACATGGTGGGTACTCGGGCAGTTAGACGCGGTCGATGATTTTTTCGCCGAACAGGCCCTGGGGCCGGAACAGCAGGAAGACGAGAGCCAGCACGTAGGCAAACCAGATTTCGATACCACCGCCGACAAGTGGCCCCAGGTAGACCTCGGAGAGTTTCTCGCCCACGCCGATGATCAGTCCGCCAATGATGGCCCCCGGCACTGAAGTCAGGCCACCCAGGATGATGACGGGCAGCGCGCGCAGGGCGACGGTGGTCAGGGAGAACTGCACACCCAGCTTGGAACCCCAGATGACGCCGGCGACCAGCGCCGTGATGCCTGCGACGAACCAGACGATGACCCAGATCTTGTTGAGCGGAATCCCGATGGACTGAGCCGCCTGGTGGTCATCAGCCACCGCGCGCAAGGCTCGGCCGGTACTGGTCTTCTGGAAAAACAGGGAAAGAACTGCCACGAGAAGCGCGGCCACACACGCTGCGTACACATCCTCCATATTGACCAGAACGCCACCCTGGAACACACCTTCGAGCAGGAAAACCGGCTCCTTGGGCATGCCGACGTCGATCTTGTAGATGTCGCTGCCGAAAATGGTCTGACCGAAGCCGTCGAGGAAGTAGGTGATACCGAGCGTGGCCATCAGGAGTGTCACACCTTCCTGGTTGACCAGATGGCGCAACACCAGCCTTTCGATCAGCCAAGCCAGCGCGTACATGAGGACGGCTGCCAGCATGAATGCGATCAGGTTACCCAGGAACTTGCTTTCCAGTCCCAGCCAGCCCGGCACCCACTCGGAGAAGCGGGCCATTGCCAGCGCGGCAAAAAGCACCATGGCACCCTGCGCGAAGTTGAATACGCCGGAGGCCTTGTAGATCAGCACAAAGCCGAGCGCCACCAGGGAATACAGCATGCCGGCCATGAGGCCACCCAAAAGGGCTTCAAGAAAAAATGCCATGTCGTCGTCTCCTCAGTGACTGGTGCCGAGGTAGGCACTGATCACGTCTTCGTTGCTGCGCACCTCTTCAGGTGTGCCGTCGCCGATCTTCTTGCCGTAGTCGAGCACGACCACCCTGTCGGAGATGTCCATCACCACGCCCATGTCGTGCTCGATCAGCACGATGGTGGAGCCGAATTCGTCGTTGACGTCCAGGACGAATCGGCACATGTCCTGCTTCTCCTCGACGTTCATTCCGGCCATGGGCTCGTCGAGCAGCAGCACCTGCGGCTCCATGGCCAGCGCGCGCCCGAGGTCCACCCGCTTTTGCAGGCCATAGGGCAGTTGCCCCACCGGCGTCTTGCGGAAGGCCTGGATCTCCAGGAAGTCGATGATGTGCTCGACGTACTCGCGGTGGCGGGTCTCTTCCTTTTCTGCAGGGCCGATGCGCAGGGCCTGCAGAAAGATGTTGCTTTTGATCTTGAGGTTGCGGCCGGTCATGATGTTGTCGATCACGCTCATGCCTTTGAAAAGCGCCAGGTTCTGGAAGGTGCGCGCCACGCCCATCTCGGCCACCTGGCGCGAGTTCATGTGGCTGAAGGTCTGGCCGCGAAAGGTGATGCTGCCTTCCTGCGGGGTGTAGACACCGTTGATGCAATTGAGCATGGAGCTCTTGCCGGCGCCGTTCGGGCCAATGATGGCGCGGATCTCGTGCTCCTTTACATTGAAGGAGATGTCGGTCAGCGCGTTGACGCCGCCGAACCGAAGACTGATGTTGTTGACGTCCAGGATGACGTCGCCGATCTGTTTCTGGCTCATGCTGCGGCTTTCACGGGAGCAAAGGTCTTCGCGTCGGAGATCTTCAGGGTGGCGCTGACGCTGCCCGAGCGGCCGTCCTCGAACTTCACCACGGTCTCGATGAACTGCTCGGTCTTGCCGCCGTACAGCGCATCGACCAGCGGCTGGTACTTGTCTGCGATGAACCCGCGGCGGACCTTGTTGGTGCGCGTCAGCTCGCCGTCGTCGGCGTCGAGTTCCTTGTGCAGCACCAGGAAGCGGCTGACCTGGCTGCCCGCCAGCAACTCGTCAATCGAGAGGTCGGCGTTGACCTTCTCAACGCACTCCTTGATCAGCTGGTAGACCTCGGGCTTCTGGGCCAGGTCGGTGTAGCCGGCGTAGGGCAGGTTCTGGCGCTCGGCCCAGTTGCCCACCGCGTCGAAGTCGATGTTGATCATCACGCAGACTTTCTCGCGCTGGTCGCCGTAGGCCACGACCTCCTTGATCTGCGGGAAGAACTTGAGCTTGTTTTCCACGTATTTGGGCGCGAACATGGCGCCGTCGTTGCTGCCGCCCTTGATGCGGCCCACATCTTTCACGCGGTCGATGATCTTCAGGTGGCCGTGCGCGTCCAGGAAGCCGGCGTCGCTGGTGTGGTACCAGCCGTCGGCGGTCAGCACCTCGGCTGTGGCGGCCGGGTTCTTGTAGTACTCCTTGAGCAGGCCGGGCGACTTGACCAGGATCTCGCCGTCGTCGGCCACCTTGATCTCCACGCCTCGGCAAGGCACGCCCACGGTATCGGCGCGCGCTTCGTTGTCGGGCTGCAGGCAGACGAACACCGCGGTCTCGGTGGAGCCGTAGAGCTGCTTGAGGTTGATGCCGATGGAGCGGTAGAAGCTGAACAGGTCGGGCCCGATGGCTTCGCCCGCGGTGTAGGCCACACGCACCCGGCTCATGCCGAGGTTGTTGCGAAGCGGGCCGTAGACCATCAGGTTGCCCAGGGCATACAGGATCGAATTCCCGGCGCCGATGGACTTGCCGTCCATGCGCGTCGGCCCGACGCGTTTGGCCAGGTCCATGAAGAAATGGAACATCCGTCGCTTGAGCGCGCCGGCGTCCTCCATGCGGATCATCACGCTGGTGAGCAGGCCTTCAAACACCCGCGGCGGCGCGAAATAGTAGGTCGGGCCGATTTCCTTCAGGTCGATGGTGACAGTGGCCGCCGACTCGGGGCAGTTCACCACGTAGCCGCAGACCAGCCACTGCGCATAGCTGAAGATGTTCTGGCCGATCCACGCCGGCGGCAGGTAGGCCAGCACCTCCTCGTTGGGGCTCAGCTTGTCGAATTCGGCACCGGCCTGGCCCCGGTCGATCAGCGTGGCGTGCGTGTGCACCACGCCCTTGGGGTTGCCGGTGGTGCCCGAGGTGAAGAACATCGCCGCCACATCGTCCGGCTGGACCTTGTCCACTTCGCCCCGGAAAAACTCGGGGTGCTGCGTGGCAAAAACCTTGCCGGCGGCGATCAGCTCGTCCAGAGCGGCCAGGCCGTTCTCGACGTACTTGCGCAGGCCACGCGGATCGTCAAAGAAGATGTGCGAGAGCTGCGGACACTTCTCGCGCACCTCCAGCATCTTGTCGACCTGCTCCTGGTCTTCCACCAAGGCGAAGCGCACGTCGGCGTTGGTGATCGGGAAGACACATTCGGCAGCCACCGCGTCCTGGTACAGCGGCACCGGAATCGCGCCGAGCGACTGCGCGGCGAGCATGGTGGCGTACAGGCGCGGACGGTTGGCGCCCACGATGATGATGTGTTCGTGGCGTTGCAGGCCAGCCTGGTGCAGGCCGCAGGCAATCTGCTCCACCAGCGCGGCCATGTCGGCCCAGCTGTGGGTTTGCCAGATGCCATATTCTTTTTCGCGCATGGCGGGCGCGCTGGCGCGCTCGGTGGCGTGTTTGAGCAGAAGTCGGGGGAACGTGGTCAACATTGCCGGTACCTTGTCTCCAATTTCGAGCCGCCCCGAAATAGAAATCCGGGTTCGCTGTTGTGCCCTGAATGTAGGCCGGCATTTGACGTCATGTTGTCGTTTCGACGACAATCTTCGGGTGTGTTCTCTCAGGACTTTCCCTAATGCGGCGTCAATTCCCCGTCATGAACCCCGAAACGTCCCTGCACCAGCGTCGCCGCCTGCCGCGTCGCGAAGAACTGGAAGGCATCCCCTGGCTGGCGCTGCTGCAGCCGCTGGAGCGCGACCGCGCGGTGGAGGAGCTGCGCATGGGTGACGCACAGGCCGGCGACTACGTGTGCCGCATCGGTCGTCCCATCACCTACTGGTTCGGCGTCGTCGAAGGGTTGCTGAAAATGAGCAGCGACAACGCCGAGGGCCAGACCATGACCTTCACCGGCGTGCCCCCTGGCGGCTGGTTCGGCGAGGGCACGGCGCTCAAGCGCGAGGTCTACCGTTACAACATCCAGGCACTGCGCAAGAGCGTCGTGGCCGGCCTGCCGGTGGACACCTTCCATTGGCTGCTGGACCATTCCATCGGCTTCAACCGTTTCGTGATGAACCAGCTCAACGAGCGGCTCGGGCAGTTCATTGCCGCGCGCGAGATCGACCGCATGAACAAGCCGGAACTGCGCGTGGCGCGCAACCTGGCCTCGCTGTTCAATCCGGTGCTCTACCCCGGTGTGGGCGAGGTGTTGCGCATCACGCAGCAGGAGCTGGCCTATCTGGTGGGCCTGTCGCGGCAGCGCGTGAACGAGGCGCTGACTGCGCTGGCGGCCCGGGGGCTGATCCGCGTCGAATACGGCGGCCTGCGCGTGCTGGACCTCGCGGGGCTACGGTCCGGTGAATTTTGAGGGCTGAAGTGGCATCCCTTGCGCGTCGCATGGCGCGGGGGTGCGGTTTTTCGGGTGGGCTCAGCGGCTCACGGCGCGCCGGTTGCGGACGGGCGGCGAATCATCACCACCACCAGCGTCACCACGGTCAGCGGCACGACAAAGCCCAGCATCACGCCTGAGAAAGCTTGCAGCGCGTCGTGCTGCTGCGCCGCCAGGATCAGGTAGGCCACGTAGGCAAGGT
>Ga0105090_10000722_pt1 | contig 16860 bp, 13 predicted proteins | sample PPLLak3March2015_FD_79110 | JGI IMG/M metagenome (GOLD analysis project Ga0105090, IMG submission 79110) | Freshwater sediment microbial communities from Prairie Pothole Lake near Jamestown, North Dakota, USA - PPLs Lake P7 Core (1) Depth... | ecosystem: Environmental > Aquatic > Freshwater >... | reverse complement strand
GTTGTTCTTTGCGTTTGAGCTCCTGCTCCAGATGCACCAGGCCATGGTTGTCCGGCTTGGATGGCTGACGGCCGGGATGTTGGCCGGTCTGGCCGTTCGGGTGTGGTGGGCGTGACGGGGAATTTGAGGAGGGATCGGTCATGAATCGATATCTGATAGGCGTCGTGGCGGCGATTGTGGCGGTCAGCCTGCTGGGCTGCGGCGGTCCGGAAGAACGCAAGGCGAAATACCTGCTGCACGCGCAGGAATATTTTCAAGAAGGGAATTACCCCAAAGCCCGGGTAGCCCTGCGGAATGTCCTCAAGATCGATCCCAAGGATGCGGAGGCCTACTTCCTCTATGCGCAGGTGGAGGAAAAGGAAAAGAACTGGCGCAACGCGGTGACGGGATATCAGCAGGTGGTGGAGTTGAATCCCGCGCATGATCGCGCCTGGATCAAGCTGGGGAAGTATTTCCTCGAAGCGCGGGCGATCGAGCGGGTGGATCAGGCTGCCGACCGCGTGCTCGCCTTGCATCCCGACCATGTGGGAGCACGGTCGCTCAAAATCGCCGCGCTGGCCGTGGGCGGACGGGTCGAAGAGGCGATCGCGCAGGCGGAACAGCTGCGGACCGGCGCTCCGGCCGATGTCGATGCCGCTTTGTTGCTGGCCTCGTTGTATGCGTCACGCGAGCGCACGGCGGACGCGGTGCCGGTGATCCGGCAGGTGTTGGACACGCACCCCGACAGCGTCGAACTGCTCGGAGCGCTGGCCATGATCTATGTGCGCGCCGGCAACCCGGCCGAGGCAGATCGGGCGTTTCAGCGCGTGATTGCGCTCGAGCCGAAGGTGCTCGACCACCGTCTCCGCCGGGCGGCCCTCTTCGACCAACAGCAACAGTATGAGCAGGCCGAAGCGGTTATGCGCGAGGCAACGCAAATCGATCCGGACAGTGACGACCGTCGTCTGGCTCTTGCGGAGTATTTAGCGAAGCGGCGCGGCCCCGCCGAGGCTGAAACCGCGTTGCAAAAGGCCCTGGAAGATCTGCCGCGCTCCGGGAAGATCCGGTTTGCGCTGGGGAGTCTGTATGAGCGGACCCAACAACCGGCGAAAGCTCAGTCGGTCTATGAGGCAATCCAAAAAGAATTCTCAGGGAAACCGGAAGGCCTGGACGCGCAAGTGAAACTGGCTGGTCTGGAATGGGCGGCAGGACGGCAGGACAAGGCCGAGCGGGCGTTGGAGCAGATTCTCAAAGACAATCCCCTTTCGTCGGATGCCCTGCTGTTGCGCGGGAAGATCGCGTTACAGCGGGGGAACGGGAAGGCGGCGGCCCAGGATTTTCGGTCGGTCTTGAAGGATGCGGCGGAAGCGGCGGACGTCCACGTGCTCCTGGGGCGCGCGCAATTGTTGAACGGCGATCTCGCCCTGGCGCGTGAAAGTCTGGAAAAGGCCGTCGCCCTGGCTCCGGCTCATTCCGAGGCCCAGATTGCGCTGGTCGGATTGGACGTGACCGGCGGTCAGCTGAAGGAAGCCCGGCGGCGGCTTGAGCCGTTGTTGGCCCGTGATTCCGGCAATCTCACGTTTCTGGGCCTCCTCTATCAGATCCAAATGCAGGAGAAGGATTGGGACCGTTCGCATGACACGCTGGCCCGCCTCCGTTCCGCCGGGGCCGATCGCGCCAAGGTCGACTTGGCGGAAGGGCAGATGGCCGCGGCGCAACAGCAATGGGATCAAGCGGAGGCGGCCTTCAACCGGGCGTTGATACAACAGCCGCTCGCGGCCGAGCCGCTCCTCGCGCTGGTCCGGCTCGGGGTGCAGCGCGGGGCCATGCAACAAACTCAGACCCGGCTCGAGACGATTGTTGCCGAACAGCCGGGCCATCCTTACGCGGCGGGTTTTCTCGGCGAGGTGTTGCTGATGAAGGGGGAGGCCGAGTCTGCCATGGGGCGGTTTGAAACGGCCACGCAGTTGAATCCGTCGTGGACGACCCCCTGGGTGCATCTCGCACAGTTCCGCTATGCCAAGCGGGACATGGCCGCCGGGGATGCGGCCCTCAAGAAGGCGCTGGAAGCGAGTCCGGACAATGAACAGCTGCGGGTGATGCTGGCGACGAGCCTGGAGGGACGGGATCTCACCAACGAAGCGATGGCGCAGTACGAGCTGGCGCTCAAGTCCAATCCGAAATCGCTGCTGGCGGCCAATAATCTTGCGGCGCTGCTGGTTGATCGGAAGGGCGATGCGGAGAGTTTGCAACGGGCGCTGCTGTTGAGCCGGGATTTCGAAGCCCAGACCTCGAACGCCTATCTCCTCGATACGCTCGGATGGGTGCATCTCAAGCTGGGGCATCGGCCGGATGCGCTCAGGCTGCTCAAGCAAGCGCTCGCCAAGGCGCCGAGCCATCCGGTGCTCAACTATCATCTGGGTGTGGCCTATGCCCAGTCGGGTGAGAAGACGGAGGCGCGACAGTTTTTGAGTCAGGCGCTCCAGTCCAAGCAGTCATTCTCCTGGTTTGATGAGGCGAAATCCATGCTGGCGAAGATCGATGGATAAGATGATGCAGTTCTCACAGGTCACGCGCGCGCTGTCCTGGACGGTTATAGGCGGGCTACTGCTCTGGCTTGGCGGGTGCAGTGCGTTCGAGTCTTCGGCTAAGCCGGGGGCGGTGCCTGCAACCGGGTCCGGCGTCGAGTATCTCCTGGGAGCGGAAGACGTCCTCGCGATCGCCGTCTGGAAGGATGAACACCTGACCAAAGAGGTCGTCGTCAGGCCTGATGGCTTCGTGTCGTTTCCCCTCGTGGGTGAAGTGCAGGCGGCGGGGCGGACGGTCGAAGAGGTGCGCGCGGATATCGCCAAGCGGCTTGCGAAGTTTATCCCCAACCCGAATGTCTCGGTTTCGGTGGTCAAAGTATTGAGCTACCGGGTCTACGTGCTGGGCCGTGTCAATAAACCGGGCGAGTTCATGATCGGCCACACGACGGATGTCCTGCAGGCGTTGAGTCTTGCAGGCGGTCTGACGCCGTTTGCGTCTGAAAACGATATTCGAATCATCCGGCGTATCCATGGCGGACAACAGGTGATTCCCGTTCCCTATGGAGATCTCAAACAGGGGAAGAATCTGGAGCGCAATGCGTTGTTGCAGCGCGGTGATGTGGTCATGGTGCCTTGAGGGATCACCCTCCATCGCAACGATGTAGAGATATGATGTGGCGATGGCTTGTGACGGCGGTGTTTGCGGGAAGCAGTCTCTGCATGGGCGGGCTTGTCCTGAACGGGTACGCGGCGGAATGGTCGGCTGAACCGTCGTTGGGAGTGAAAGGTGAGTACAACAGCAACCTGCTGCTGGTGGCCGGTCCGCAAAAGCCGGTCTACGGGCACTGGGTCTCGCCCGGCGTCAGGTTCGCCGGGTCGACCGAGAATCTTGAGGTCAGCGGGAGGGCTGCGGCCGATTTCGTCCGGTATTACGGAGGCGTCGAGCGAGGGCTGACCAATCTCTACTTTCCATTGTCGGTCAAGTACGGAGTCGAGAAAGAGACTTTCGGGTTCAACGGCGGGTTTACGAGAGACAATACGTTGATGGGGGAACTGTTGCGGACCGGTGTCGTGCTCAGCTTTACGCAGCGCAATTTGTGGAGCCTGGCGCCGTCGTGGACGCACGCCTTCACTGAACGCCTGTCCCTCCAGAGCGGCTACCAGTATTCCAAGGCGACTTACGAAGATGGGGCGCGACTGGGGCTGGTAGATTATGAGGTGCATGGCGGTTCCACCGGACTGGCCTATCGACCGACCGAGAACGACAACGTGCAGGTGACCGGCACCTATACCTACTTCAGCGCGCCCGCGGCCGGTGATTTGCGGTCTCAAATCGTCGGGGCGCAGGTCTCGTGGTCGCATCAGTTCACGGAAACCCTCACGGCAACCGTGACCGGGGGGCCGCAGCTGGTGTACTCCACCAGCGATCCGATGGGATCGGAGCGTCTCACCGATACGCAAAGGCTCTGGGTGGCTAGCGCCAATCTGCGGAAGCAGTGGGATGGCGGGTTTGCGGAATTCGTGGTCAGCCGGGAAATCAACCCGAGTGGTTTCGGGTTGCTCTTGAAGACGGAACGGGCCGGTCTCACATTCTCCCAGGACCTGACCGAACGGGTGACCGCCTCGATGAATGCGCAAGTGCTGCTGGCCTCCTCCATTGCATCGAAAGTGATTCCGTTCACGTTCCCTGAAAACCGCTTTATCAATGTGACCCCACGATTGACCTGGAAATTCCATCAATGGTGGTCGGTGGAGGCTGCGTATACCTACAGCCGACGCGAGGTCGAGAGCTTCGGCGAGGAGGCGTTTGGAAACGCAGCGACCGTGATGCTCACGTACTACCCGCCCAAGCTGTCTGTCGGGCGTTAAGGAGAGGTGTTTATGTCGATCGCGCAGTCTATCGGAGCGGACCGGTCGGTCGAAGCAGGTCATGCCGTGAAGGATTTCCGGCAGATGGTCCGCCGCCGCCGGTCGGTCATTTTTGCCGTCGTGTCCGTGATTGCGGTCATCGGTTTGGCTACGGCCTTTCTGTGGCCTCCGGTGTACCGGTCGAAGGCGACGATCCTGATCGAGGAGCAGGAGATTCCAACGGATCTCGTTCGCTCGACGATCACCAGTTATGCCGATCAGCGGATCGAAACGATTAAGCAGCAGGTCATGAGCCGGGCGAGTCTGTGGAGAATTGTGGAGCAGTACGGGCTGTACCAACGGCTCCGGAAGGGCAGCCCGACCGAGGAGGTCTTGCAGCAGTTCGTCAAAGATATTCAGATTGAAGTGATCAACGTCAAAGTGGTCGATAAGCGCACCCAGACTCCGACTCAGGCGACGATCGCGTTTACGCTGGCCTATGACGGAGAAACCCCCGACCTGGCCCAGAAGGTGACGAACGAGCTGACGGATTTGTTTTTGGGGGAAAATCTGAAGTCGCGGGAGCGCCACGCGCAGCAGACGACGGCGTTCCTGAAACAGGAAGCCGAGAATCTCGCGCATCACATCGAAGCGCTCGAAAGCAAGATCGCGGTGGTGAAACAGAAGGCCGACGGCGCTTTGCCGGAGCTGACCCAGCTCAATATGCAACTGTTGAATCAGGCGGACCGGGAGCTGATCGACGTCGATCGCGATATCCGGAGTCTTGAAGAGCGCAAGCGGTTTCTGGAAGGGGAGCTGGCGACACTGAAACCCAACACACCCATGATTGCCGCCAGCGGCGAGCGGATCTTCGATTCTGGGGAGCGGTTGAAGGCCTTGCGCGCGCAATATGCCAGCGCAAGCGGGTACTTGTCCGGAGACCACCCGGACATCATTAAGATGAAACAGGAGCTTGCGGCGCTGGAGCGGGAAACGGGAGGCGACGCGCCGGGGGAGGATGTCCCGAAGCGATTGGAGGCGGAACAGTCCCGGCTGGCGACGCTGCTGGAGCGCTATGGAGCGGATCATCCGGATGTGACCCATGCGCGACAGGCCGTGGCGGGGTTGGAGCGAGACCTGGCGGAGATGACCAAGCGACCGCCCAGGACGGCGTTGTTCAAACCGGAGAACCCGGCTTATATCAACATTCAATCGCAGCTTGCGTCCACGTCGGCCTCGCTGCGGGCGCTTGAAAAATCCAAGATCTCGCTGAAAAAGCGCGCTGAGGAGATGGCCAGACGGGTCGAGCGTCTTCCGGAGGTTGAACCGGAATACCAGGACTTGATGCGCGATCGAGAGGGCACGGCGCACAAGTATCAGGAAATTCGCTCCCGTCTGATGGAAGCCCAGGTCTCGGAAGGACTCGAAGTTCAGCGCAAGGGAGAACGATTTTCCCTGATCGATCCCGCCGATCTTCCGGAGCGGCCGGAGCGGCCGAACCGGCCGGTCATATTGATTCTCACGGGGCTGCTCGCCGTAGTGGGCGGGGTGGGAGCAGGGGCGGCGGCCGAACAGTTGGACGAGACCATCCGCACTCCCCATCAATTGAGTCTGGCGGCCGGGATGGCCCCGCTGGCGGTCATTCGCTACCTCCCGATGGAAGAGGAGGTCCTGGACGTGATTCGCCGCCGCCGCTATTGGGGGTGGGCGGGAGCCGGGGCGGTAGTTGTGGCCGCGGTCGTGGCGCACTACCTCTGGCTGCCTCTCGATATCGTCTGGTTTGCCGCGCTCAGGAAACTCGGTCTGGCCTGATTGGGATATTGGGATAAGGAGAAGTGCCATGGAAGAACTCTCGCAAGCCATCGAACAGTATAAGCAGGAGTCCAGGCAGGGGGCCGGGGGGCGTTCCGAACCCTATCCGTCTTCCCGACAGAACTCTCCGCCGATCGTGTACTCCAAGACGCGGGTGGTGGAATGCCGGGAAGAGGTCTTGCGGCGTCACCGCGTCGTGGCAGCGTTTGACCGGGGGGAATTTGCCGACGGGTATCAGCTCTTGCGCACGCAGGTGCTGCATCGCCTGCGGGAGAATCACTGGAATGTCCTCGGTGTGACGAGCCCGCGAGCGCAGGAAGGGAAGTCGCTGACGGCGTTGAATCTCGCGATTACCCTGGCAATGGAAACGACGCAAACCGTGATGTTGATCGATGCCGACTTGAAGCATCCGACCATCCATACCCTGCTTGGATTGGGGAACTGTCAGGGCCTGGCGGACTATGCGTTGGAAGACTGTCCGTTGGAGGACATCCTCATTCATCCGGGGTTGGGGCGTTTGGTGGTCCTTCCCGGTGGACGCCCGATCCAGCGCTCCGCCGAGGTGCTGACGTCTACGCGGATGTCGGCGCTGATCACGGACGTGAAGCATCGCTATCCGGCCCGGGTCATCGTGATCGATCTGCCTCCGCTGCTGGTCAGTTCGGATGTGCTGGCCTTCGCGCCCTCGCTGGACGCGCTCTTGCTGGTGGCCGGGGAGGGTATGACGACCCGCCAGGATATCAAAGAGTCGCTGGCCCTGGTGCGGGGGGCGGTGCCCGTGCTTGGGACGGTCTTGAATCAATCGGGGAAAGACCAGTGTAACGTCGATGCCATGCGCGCGCTGGCTGCGAACTAACCGACCGCCTGCGAGGCTTGTATGTACGAATCGTTCTACGGGTTTCGAACCAATCCCTTCACGCTGGTGCCGGATCCCCGCTTCCTCTATCTGGGGAAGCAGCACAAGACGGCGCTGAATCTGCTGGAGTACGGATTATTCAACCGGGCCATCTTTACGGTCATCACCGGCGAGCCTGGGACCGGCAAGACGACACTCCTGAACACGATCCTGGAGCAGTCTCAGCATGAAGTGACGGTGGGTGTGCTCTCGCACACGCACGCCGGCCTGGGGAGCCTGATGCCCTGGGTTCTGATGGCGTTCAATCTCGACAGCAAGGGCATGGACAGCGTCGAACTGTTCAAGACGTTCACGGCCTTCATCGTCCGTGAGCATCAGCGCCAGCGGCGTGTCGTCCTGGTGGTGGACGAAGCGCAGAATCTCGGCGCGGCGATGCTGGAAGAATTGCGTCTCCTGTCGAACGTGAACAACGGGAGGAATCAGCCGCTCCAGATCGTGCTGTCGGGCCAGCCGGGCCTCCGCGGCCTGCTCCAGCGTGGCGACCTCGTCCAATTCGCTCAGCGCATCTCCGTCGATTATCATTTGCAGCCGCTCGGTGAGGATGAAACCCCGTCGTATATCCGGCACCGCATGTCGATGGCGGGTGGCGGGCGACCGGTCATGACCTCCCAGGCGTCGGTCATGGTGCATCGCCTGACCGGCGGCAACGCCCGATTGATCAACCAGGTCTGCGATGTGTCTCTTGCCTATGGTTATGCGGAACGAGCGCCGCTGGTGACCGCCGGCATCGTCTGGCGCGCGACCAATGATCGGCGGGCGGGGGGCATCCTGCCGGTCGCGCAGCATGTGTTCGACGATCTGTTCAGTCAGGAGGATGCCGTCGCTGAAGAACTGGAACTCGCGGCGGCTGCGCCGGCTCCTCCTGCGCCCGCACAGGCCGCGGCGCTTTCCCTGCCGTCGACTGAGCCCACAGACCAGCCCCATCAATCGTATTACGAACAGGGACTGGCCTTGAAACAGGCCGGATCGTACAAACAGGCCATTGCTGCATTTGAACGGGCGGCGACGGACGCGCTGCAGCAGGTGCGGGCGATGTCCCAGGTTGCGTTGTGCCTCAGCGCGGTCGGCCGGCATGAGGACGCGGCCAAGGAGCTGGTAGCGCTCTTGAAAAGCAGGCAGGGAACGGATATTGAGCGTCTCAATATGCGTTACTTTCTCGCCCGCACATTGGAAACCCTCCATCGAAATCAGAAGGCCTGTGAGCTGTACATGATTATTCACAAGCAGAATCCGGAGTTCCGCGATGTCGGAATCCGTCTCCGGCGCCTCAATCCGGCGTGGAGTCTAGGCTCCCTCAGTTCACCGCGATGGATCAAAGGCGTTGCGAAATACTATGGTCAGCGCCTGCGGGCCTGCTTTTAGCAGGATGCTGAAAAAGTCCACCAGCTTTCTTGGAAGGTTGAGGCTAAGGCTGAAGCTAAAGCCAAAGAAGCGGGAGGTCACTGCCTCCAGCCTCAATCCGCAAACATAAAAGCCACCAAGCTCGACCTCAGCCTTCCTCGTCTTACTGGCCCTATCCTGCCGGCATGGTTGCCGCCACCGAGACTTCCCCTCTCTGATGAGTTAACCGATACCGGAGCTGATCGTAACCCGGCTGTAATCGTCTCTCCCTATTCTGCTGGTCTCTGTATGTGACCATGACGGAAGGGATGTGCATGAAGACGAGAGCGGCGGGTTGGTTGCGAAACTCTGCGTGGGTCTCTGTGTGTCTGGGCTTGTTCGGTTCTCCGGTCATGGCCGGTCAACTCGAAGATCTGTTGCTCGAGAACAAGCAGATCTCGATCGACCAGTGGGTCAAGTTGAAAGCCGAAGAAGAGAAACGGGAGGCGAAAGCGCTGGAAGAGAGCCGCGGGGTCGGCGATGTGCCGGTGCGGGAACGTTGGTACGAAAAGATCAACATCCGCGGGTATACGCAGTTCCGCTATAACCACACGATCAATAACGAACTCCTTCAAAGCAATCAGGGCGATCGTTCCATCTCCGGGAATAACGAATTCTTTCTCCGGCGAGCCCGAGTCATCATCAGCGGACAGCCGCATGAACGGGTCTTTGTCTACATTCAGCCGGAATTCGCCGGACTCGTCAACGGCGTGGAGCAGGTTGCCACATTGCGGGATTTCTACAGCGACCTCTTTCTGACCGAGAACAAGGAATGGCGTATCAGGGCCGGTCTCTCAAAGGTGCCCTATGGGTTCGAAAATATGCAGTCCAGCCAAAATCGACTTGGGCTCGATCGAAACGATGCGCTGAACAGCGGGGCGGCGAACGAACGGGACCTGGGCTTCTTCTTGTACTATGCGCCCACTTCTGTTCGGGAACGGTTTCGGCGCCTGGTAGACAGCGGGCTGAAAGGGTCGGGCGACTACGGGATGCTGGGTCTCGGTGTGTACAACGGCCAGGGGGTTAACGTTCGAGAACAGAACAAGAACAAGCACATGGTTTTCCACTCGGCTTATCCCTTCGAATTTCCGAATGGACAGATTGTTCAGTTAGGGATGGATGCCTACACGGGGCAATTCAATGTCTCAACCACCCCGGTCGTGCCGGCTTCGACGCTCAATGGAGATCCGGTCACCCCGCGCGTGACGAACGGCGGTAACTACCTCGATGAGCGGGTGGCATGGCACGCGGTCTTGTTTCCCCAACCGTTCGGCCTTCAAGCGGAGTATACCTTGGGCCGGGGACCGGAGCTGAATGAGGCGCGCACCGATGTTGTCCTCGGGACCATTCGCGGGGGATATATTCAGGCTTTCTACAAGTACCAGTGCGATCTCTATTGTCAAAGCATCATCCCTTTTGTCCGCTGGCAGGAATATTACGGGGGGAGGAAGTTTGAGGCCAATGCGCCGCGCAATACAGTCCGTGAGATCGAATTAGGCCTCGAATATCAGTTCAACCGCGCGGTGGAACTCACGGTCATGTATACGTGGACCCAGCGCACCTCGTCGGACGGGACGCAGGTTCCTGTGAACTCTTGTTCCGCTCCCGGTTCGCCGGTCGGCTGTCTCCAAACCCCTTATCAACTGCAAAGCGGCAATCTCCTCCGCTTCCAGCTGCAGTGGAATTTCTAAACAGTCCGGCATCGGCAGCAATGCCTGGTCTTCGGATCAGCTCCCTTATCGACAGTCTACTGAACAGGCTGCGGGGCGCTCTGAGGAAGCGTCGCAGGCTGGGGAGGAAGCAGCGAGTAGCGCACGATCACTTCCCGCCGGTCCGGCTGAAGCCAGCGTTCCGGCCAGGACCTTGAGGCAGGCTGTTCGGCCGAACGCGGTTCGAAGTACAGATGTCCCCGCTGGGGCGCGAGCGCCCGCATGGGGGTCAGGCGATCGTCGGTGGTATCGGCGACTCCGGCGTCAGCCATGTAATGGGTACGCGACCGGTAGTTGGCCACGATTACATGCAGATCCTCTCCCTGGACGTAAAGTCCTCCCGATGTGACGTCCCTGCTGATGGCGCTATGGTCGGATGATTCATAAAACGTTACGATTTCTTCCGGCATGGCCTTGCCGAGCGCGATGGCCAACAAGGGCGCAAAGAAGGCCACCTCCCGTTCGGTAAAGGCTTGATGCCGCCGTGGTTGCGAGGTTTCGTCGTAGATGGGAAGTTTCGCCACTGGTTCTTCAAACATGATCCCTCTCAAGACCGCGGCCACCTGCTGTGCGGTGAGCGTCAGAGGATGCGAATGCCCGGCATCCTTCGCCACCGTGGGATCGGTTTCCAGTCTCACATAAGCCGCCGGAGTCTCAAGAATCGTGACGGTCGTGAATTGACCGGTTCCGCATCCTCCCAGCAGAGCGGTCGTGAGAAGAACGGCCAGGCGAGAAGTCCGGGAGATAACGCAGGACATGTGAACAGGCATAGCCGTGTCGGCACTCTCAAGGCAATGGGTGGGGAGACTGGAGCGACGGGGCCTAATCACGAAGTTTCGGCGCTTCTTGAGCCGATGCGGCACGCACCGGAGCGCTCCATATCATCGTCAGGCGGTTCAACTCCGCCGTTGCAAGCGGATAGTAACCTTGTGCAATGACGGTTTGTTGTCCTTGCTGGCTCAAAGCGAATTTCACATATTCGGCCAGCGACGGAGAGGGGACCGTCTTGGGGAGCTTATTGACGTAGAGATAGAGATTGCGTCTGAGGGGATAGGATCCGTCCATGGCCGACTGGAAGCTGGGCGCGACGTAGCGTCCGCCCTGCACCGAGGCCAGCGGAACTGCCCGAATCCCTGAGGTCTGATAGCCGATGCTGCTGAATCCGATCCCGAACCGGTCCTTCATCAACTCAACCACGACCGAGGCCGATCCGGGCGCCTCTGTCATGGTTTTCTTCAGTGCCCCGCCGTTCAGCGCATGCTCACGAAAGAAGCTGGTGGTCCCTGACTTGGTGTCCCTTCCGTAGAGATGGATCGGCGCCTCCTTCCATTCTCCATCCAGGAGCAAATCGCCCCAGGTCAGAAGGGGATATTTCAGTCCACGCCGGCGATCGTTCGAAAATATCGCGTCGAGTTCGGCCAGGCTCAACCCTTCGATGGCATTGTCCTTGTGGACGAACACCGCCAACGCATCCACGGCGACCGGGACCTCGGTGGGCTCGTAGCCGAACTCCCGGATGAAATCTCCGATCTCTTGCTTGTTCATCCGGCGGGACATGGCCGCGATCTGCGCCTTGCCCTCCAGCAGTTTCGCCAATCCCGCTTCGGACCCTTCACTCGTTACGGAAATCTTTAATTCCGGATACAGCTGTTTCAGGTCGGCCGCCCAAGCCTCCGTGATCGGACGCATGGTCTCCGATCCCGAAATGGAGAGAGAGCCCTTCAGGGAGCTTGCCGGCTGATAGGCGGCGACTTGCGGGTCCAGGGCAGGTCTGACTTGCCCCGCTGCGGGACTGCTCCATACCAGGCAGGCGCCGACCGCCAGAGTAAGCAGGCGTGAGGCAAGCGGACGATCGATCAATGCGGGAAAGCAGTTCCACATCACTCTAGACCTCCAAAGAATAGCGTCGTGCCGGAACAGTGGCCGAGCGCACTCGCACGGTACTGAGTCGGGATTTCAGTCGAATCAACGAATTGTTAACTCCATGTTAAATCAAGAATGTCTATACAGGGCGACTCGTCACGAGGTGTAGGAGTTAACGGACAATTTACACGCCCCTAAGGCCAGGTTAACTCCGGGTCAGTATTGTGACGACGCGATGCATGCAACCATGTCGAGCCCAGCCCACGTTCCGGAATCTATCCTCATCTTCGTTCGAACGGATTCGTTCGCGCAATCGCTGAAGAAAGCTCTGGAGAGTAACGGATACCGCGGCACCGTCGTGACGACCGAGTCCGCTGCGTTTACCGAAGCTAAAGCGTCGGTGCCGTCCCTTATTGTCATCGACCGTCAGACCGGGACCACCTCGAATCTGCGCAACCTTCGGACCCTGGCGGCGGTTCCCATCGTTGCCATAGATGATACGGTGCCGGCTTGCACTGAAGACGAATGCGTACAGGATTACGATCGCGGGATCGATCTGGTTGTGTGCAGCCAGAGTATCCGTGAATTTATCGCGCGGGTTCGTGCCATTCTGAGACGACGTGACACATCGAGCGGTATCACCACCCACTACGGGGTCGGTGAAGTGAAGATGGATCTCGACCGGCATGAGGTGACCGTTCAAGGGCATCAGGTCGAGCTCACTCCGAAAGAATTTCAAATCCTCCGGCAGTTTTTGGAGTCTCCCAGCCGTGTGTTCTCACGCCAGGAAATGCTGAATCGCGTATGGGGAGAGGGCTATGCGCTGGAAGAACACGCGCTGGACGTCCACATCCACTCGCTCCGCCACAAAATCGAAACGGATCCGAGCCGACCTGCCCTGATCGTGACGGTGCGAGGCGTCGGGTATAAATTGCGGACTTAGGAACCTGTCCGACACTGACCGTTCTACTGCGGCGAATGATCTGTCACTATCTGCGTCGTTCTCGGCCGGGAAAAATCCTCAGCGTATTCAGCGAATACGCCTCCGGTTTTTCCCGGCCTGCGGCCTCGCAGCTGATCACATCTCCTTCGCCTCGTCACGAAGGCAATGTCGGACAGGCTCCTAGCCTTGCCTGCGCCATTCCTTTCCATCATCTCTGGTTCACTATCAGACAGATCCCACTCTCCCGCGATTGTCGCGGAAGAGTAGTCATGACAGAATTGTGGCAGGGGGCAGGGGGCAGGGGATTGAGAGCGCTAGAATTCGTCGACAGAAACCGGCTGGAGCAGATCGCGGACGGAGAGAATCCCGATGACCGAGCCGCCTTTGATGACACCCAGGTGGCGGGTCCGGTGCCTGTTCATCAAGTCTGCAGCTTCTGTAAGGGGGCTTCGTTCCTCAATCCCGACGATCGGGGCGCTCATGATGTCTTCCACCGGGATGAAGTATGGACCACGGTCGGAGCCGATGACCTTCTTCACGATATCCGATTCCGTGACGATGCCGATGATGCGTCCCTTCTCGGCGATCAGCACGCTGCACACGTTGCAGGTTTTCATGAGCTTTGCGGCATCGATCACCGATGTTCCCGCGTCCACCGTAATCAGCTCTTTCTTCATCAATTGTCCGACTGTGACCATATGTTCCTCCCTTTATATTGTTGTATTGTTTGCAGTCTACAAACCCGGCGTTGCGGCAGAGTTAGAGGTGGATTACCGATGCGTAAATTTCAATTAGAGCGGGCCTGGTCCGGGGCAGCGCCGGCAGCCGCTTTGGGACGACAAGGCTGAAGATGTTGCGAAGCGACTGTTTGAGAGCGGAGGGTCCGGGCCCCATGTCTGCTTCGGTGCTCCTCATCGGATTCCTGTCGATGCTCCAGGGCCTCATCTTGTTGTTCGATATGTCCACTGTTCGGGCGGAGCTTTCCCCGAATCAGGTCGTGATTGTTGCCAACGCAAATAGCCGTGAGAGTCTTTCGGTCGCACAACATTATGCGACGCGCCGGGGAATTCCTGTGCAGCAAATTTCCAAATTGGATCTTCCGCTCGACGACACCATGAGCCGGGAGGACTATGAGCGCCGCCTGGTGACGCCCCTCCGGCAGATGCTCCACGCGCAGGGCATTCACAAATCGATTCGTGTGGCCGTGACGGTCTTTGGTGTTCCGCTCCGGGTTGCCGCTCCGAAGTTCACGGACGACGAAGAGCGCTGGCGTCGCGATGCAGCCGCCAGACTCGGTGCCGCGCGGGTGCGACTGGAGGATCTCGAGCGTCGGGCCCGGGCCATCGCCGAGATTTCCGGCTCGGCTCCTGCCGCGCCGCATGCCGAGAGTCCCGTCACCTACGAGCGCAACATCGCATTCTTGCTGCACGTCGACGAGGCCGTTCAAGCCTCCACTAAGCGGGTGAGGCAGCTGAAGCCGCCGGCCGATGCGCAGTGGTCTTCACGATTGGAGGCCATCGTTCGGGACCATCAGGGGGTGGCCGGGCTTTCGCAATTGCGGCACGAACTTCTCCAGGATGGGTTGGATTCAGGGAGTGAAGCAGCCACGCAGATGCGGGCGCAGCAAGCGGAGGGATTACAATTGTTGCTGGGAACCCTGGAGCTTCCGATACGAGACCGGCGGACCGATCTCTATCAACGGGTCGAGCAGGTGTACGGAACCTACGGGGTATTCGGTCTGGCCGCGATGGAACAGGACCGGTTATCGGATGAGCATGGCGATGCGAGCGTCGACAGTGAATTGAGCCTGCTCTGGTGGGATCGGACGCTGTACGGCGCGGCCTGGCGCCGGGCGAATTCGTTGCACCATGCGTTCAAGAAATCCGGAGCGGCCCATCGAGAAATCCCTGTTCTCATGGTGAGCCGGCTCGATGCCTCCACCGCTGGTCTCGCGAGCGGGCTGGTGGATCGCGCGATGGAGGCGGAGCGGCAGGGGGTGAGCGGAACGGTGTATCTGGATGCGCGCGGATTACCGGTCAAGGATCCCTCCGATACCTATGGCCGCTACGATCAAAGCCTGAGGGACTTGCATCAGTTTGTCACGCAGCACACCACGTACCGATCGCAACTGGACAACGCAGAGGCGCGGTTTCAGCGTGCCGGCGCCGCGCCGGATGTGGCGTTCTATTCGGGCTGGTACCGGTTGAGACAATATGAAGATGCCTTTACCTTCCGGACCGGCGCGATCGGTTACCATATGGCCTCCGCTGAAGCCGTGAGTCTCCATAGATCCGGTGAATCAGGCTGGTGCAAGAATGCGTTGGATCATGGGATTACTGCGACCCTCGGCTCAGTCGGCGAGCCTTACCTGGACGCCTTTCCGGAGCCGCTCGAATTCGCGGGACTGCTCATGACCGGCCGGTATTCACTGGTTGAGTCCTACTACCTGACCAGCCGCTGGGTAAGCTGGCGGATGGTGCTGGTCGGCGACCCGCTCTATAACCCCTGGAAAAACAGACCGGCTGCGAGGCGTTCTGCCTTAACCATGTTTTCGCTCGCTCCGATCGCACCGTCCGACCAGGCGTTTGCCGATCCGCTCCTTGCGAGAGACGACGTGAAGCGCCTTCAGAGCCAATCCCGAATCAGGCTCGATGCAATTCTGCAGAACCAGGCTCGAACGTTAGGACCGGCGGCACAGTGACGGCGGTCGCAGGGAAATGGATGCTTCACGAGTCTGCCGGGTGAGCATGACTGCTCCTCGCCGGCTTCCTTAAGCCCTTTCCCGTCACGCTGATGTTGGCAGGATTCAGAACAGATCGAATCGGATGTAGTCCGCCCGCGGACTTTGCCCGGCGCTATTGAAGGCAAGCACGGTTGCGTAGTAACTCTCCCCTTTCGGGAGGTCTACGGTGAGGCGTGTTTCATGACCGGTTTCGAAAGTATATTGGGTTTTGGCAGACATCGTCGAGACCAGAATCTTATATCCTACCGCATCGCCGGAAGGGCTCGGGTTCCATTCGAACGTGACCGGCTGCGTCTCAGGCTTCTCCCCCGCCAGGGCTTGAGCCGGCGGGCCGGCGGGCATCTCTGTTGGAAGCTGGGTGGTCTCCGGTGATGGGAGCGAGGGGGCTGGTTCAGCAGGAAATGTGGAGGCATCAGCGCCGGGCGTCGCGGTTTCTCCGGTCTGTTGTTGGGAGACCGGGGTGACGGGCGATTGTATAATTTCGGCCCCTTGCGCTCCGGAGGCCGGATCCTGCAAGTCTCCACAGGAGGCAGTGACGAGCAACAACCCGGTGAGAACCGGCCATAGGATGGCACGAACTGCTACCTGTCGGCGCAGGCTACCTGATAGTGGGATGAAGCGGGCAGGCGGGTTGGTTGTAGACATCGCGGAGAGGTATATAGAGCAGAAGCTGTTACGCGCCGCTCGGGTTGCTGTAACGGATGTGTTAATTATTCAAGTTCGCTATAGAAGCGATAAGATCGCGGTGATTTTTGCATGACCAGCCGGGCGGGTGTGAGGCTCGGGAGACTGTCATGTCCGGCGCAGAATCCGGTGCCACGAAATGTCACCGTGCGTTTCCGTGAATCTGCCGGTTAACGCAATCTTGAGCCGGCTGCAACGTGTTGGTGATGAGCGTGCGATAGGTTGAAACCATCATGTTCGGGACGTTGATCGGCATTTTTCTCACTTCTACCGGCATTGTGATCGGGGCCGACACCGTGCTCTGGGGATCCGGCGCCCCTAACCCCTCCCGAATAGAAAAAACCTGTATCCCAAGTCAGCGGAGTGTGGCGGCCTTTGAGGGGTGGTATGGCGAACGGCTCTCCCTTCATCAGCAGTTCCAGTCAGTCTGCAAGACCCTTTCCCGATCGCGTAAG
>Ga0105090_10000720_pt1 | contig 16864 bp, 15 predicted proteins | sample PPLLak3March2015_FD_79110 | JGI IMG/M metagenome (GOLD analysis project Ga0105090, IMG submission 79110) | Freshwater sediment microbial communities from Prairie Pothole Lake near Jamestown, North Dakota, USA - PPLs Lake P7 Core (1) Depth... | ecosystem: Environmental > Aquatic > Freshwater >... | reverse complement strand
CTGTGCAGTTGCTCGGCAGCGGTACCATTCTGCGCGAATCGATTGCCGCCGCTGAACTCCTGCAGAACGATTTCGGCATCGCCTCCAATGTATGGAGCGTCACCAGCTGGAGCGAGCTGCGCCGCGACGGCATGGCTTGCGCGCGCCACCACCGCCTGAATCCGGCAACTTCGCCACGTTTATCGCATGTTGAGAGTTTGCTCGCCGGACATGCCGGGCCGGTGATTGCAGCATCCGACCATGTCACCGCCGTGCCCGACCTGATCCGTGCTTATGTACCGCGACGTTATGTCGTGCTGGGTACCGACGGTTACGGTCGCAGCGACAGCCGGGAAAAACTGCGGCGGTTTTTTGAAATGGACAGACACCACATCGCGGTCGCTGCGCTGGCTGCGCTGGCGGACGACGGCAACATCAACCGCGATGTTGTGGCTGCAGCAGTGACCCGTTACGGGATATCCGCGACCAACGCAGCCCCCTGGGAATCCTGAGCCCTAAAAATCAGGCGCGGCGCCGGCGCGGTGCGGGTTTTGCTGTCTTGCGCGGGGTTTTGTGGATACGCGGCGCGCGGCGCTGCGCCGGCTTCACCGCCTGCGGCGACGCATGCAGGATGCCGTCAAGAAATACGTCGATGACCCGCCCAGCGTCACTTTCCGGCGGCATGGTTTCAGGGTCCATTGCCCAGTTGCTGATCAGCCCATCGACCATGGCATGCAGGCCCATTGCGGTACGCCGCGCATCCAACCCCGCCGGCAACTGTCCCAGTTTGAGCGCCCGCGCCAGCCCCTGCTCCAGCCGGGCCAGACAGCCCGCCTGCATTTCACTGAAACGTTTTCTCACCGGTTCCATTTCATCGACGTACTCGCACTTGTGAAACACGATATGAAACACCCGCCGCGCCTGCACATCGCCGGAAGTGCGCTGCAGGATGCCGGTCAGCATTGCGCGCACACTGGCAAGCGGATCAGCCTCCAGCGCGGGATTGATCTGGCAGGGTGCGTCTTCCATCGGCAGGGTCACGCGCGCCACCATTTCGCAGAACAGGTCGGCCTTGTCCTTGAAATGCCAGTAAATCGCGCCGCGCGTCACTGATGCCGCCTCGGCAATGTCCGCGAGCGAGGTGCGTGACACGCCACGTTCACTGAATACCCGTTCCGCCGCGTCAAGAATCTGGTTACGGGTTTCCACCGCTTCGTCTTTGGTGCGTCTGGCCACGATCCTCCAATAATTACCTGGAGCAGCAAGTAAGAATTCAGTAAGCAATTACCAAAAAACACCACTTACACACTTACCCCAACACTTACCCCACTTGCCAGGCAATTCCCGGCTGACGCCGGGTGTTGTTGTCATAAAAACGTACTTTACATACATTCATGGTTGTATGTAAACTACTTCCACAGAAATTTCACAATTATTTTTTTGTACATCTGCCGCCGCACCCTCGGCTGGCCACCTCAGGGAATAACAACATGATCGGCGATCACCCTCATTTTCTGCACCGCGCAACCATTGCGGCATCCTTGTTGCTGACTGCCGTCATGATTGCCGGCTGCGGCCCTGCCGGCGGCCCGCCCGCTTTTCCGCCATCACCGGTTTCCGTGATTACCACCGAAACACGCGATGTGCCGATCACGCTGGAATACACCGCTCAGACAGCGGGTTACCGTGAGGTCGAGGTACGTGCCCGGGTCAGCGGCATCCTGCTGAAAAGGAATTTCCGCGAAGGCAGCACAGTGCGCCAGGGTGAATCCCTGTTCAACATTGATCCCGCCCCCTTCCAGATCGCCCTGGCCCGCGCCCAGGCCGACCTCGGCATCACCGAAGCACAACTGCAGCAGGCGCAACGTGAGCTGGCGCGCCTGAAACCCGTGTACGAAGCCAAAGCCGTCAGCCAGAAAGAGCTCGATGATGCGACGTCCAGTGAACGCATCGCCCGCGCCCAGGTCGAGAGTGCCCGCGCCCGGGTCAACGAAGCACGCCTCAACATGGAGTGGACCCGCGTCGAAGCACCGATCACCGGCATTGCCAGCCTTGCCGCGGTATCCGAGGGCACACTGGTCTCCGGTCCCAACGTGCTGCTGACGACGGTCACCCAGACTGATCCGATGTACGTGATATTCGGTGTCTCCGACCGTGACCACCTCGCCCTGCGGCGCGATGTCGAAGCCGGCCGCATCAAGCTGCCGGCAGACGGCAAACTCAAAGCCACGCTGAAACTCGGCGACGGCCGTGACTATGCACGCAGCGGCGCGGTCAATTTCAGCGATGTGCGGGTCAACACCCAGACCGGCACCAGCGAATCGCGCGCCGAATTCCCCAATCCCGGCAACCAGCTGCGCGCCGGTGAATTCGTGCGCATTGCACTGTCCGGCGCGATGCGCCCCGCTGCCATCGTGATCCCGCAGCGCGCGGTTCTCGAAAGCCCTGCCGGGAAATTCGTCTACGTGGTCAACGCCGAATCCAAAGCCGAAGCGCGCCCTGTCGAAGTCGGAGCCTGGGTCACTGACGGCTGGGTGATCAACGCCGGACTCAAACCCGGGGAACGCGTGATCGTCGACGGCGTCCTCAAAATCGGTCCCGGCGCCCCGGTCAATGTCACCGAGCCGGCAGCGCCGGCAACGAACGGCAAACCAGCTGACCAGCCCAAAGAAAAACCCGCGGCCAAGCCGGCCGTGAAATCCTGAACCCGGCGGACTGATAACCATGTCACGTTTTTTCATAGACCGCCCGATCTTCGCGGTGGTGATATCGATTTTCATCGTACTCGCCGGCATGGCCGCGATACGCGTGCTGCCGATTGCGCAATACCCGGAAATCGCCCCGCCGGTGGTCACCGTGCGCGCGATCTATCCCGGCGCGTCGGCCCAGGTGCTTGAGCAGACCGTCGCAGCCCCGCTGGAAAACCAGATCACCGGCGTCGAGAACATGCTCTACATGAGCTCGACCTCGACTTCGAGCGGTGTCGTTGAAATACAGGTCACCTTCGAAATCGGCTCTGACGTCGACACGGCGGCGCTGAACGTCAACAACCGCGTCAAACAGGCGGAGCCGCGCCTGCCGCTGGAAGTGCGGCGCCAGGGCGTTACTGTCGAAAAAGGTTCATCGGCATTCCTGCAGGTGATTGCATTCACTTCCCCCGACAGCAGCCGTGACGACCTGTTCATCTCGAACTACGTCACGCTGAACGTACTCGACGCGCTGAAACGCATACCCGGCACCACCAATGTGCAGATTTTCGGCGCAAAAGACTACGCAATGCGCATCTGGACGCGTCCCGACCGCATGGCGCAGCTCAAACTGACGCCGGGTGACCTGACGCGTGCACTGAACGAACAGAACGCACAGTTCGCCGCCGGCAAAATCGGCCAGTCGCCGACCGGTGGCCCACAGGAACTTGTTTACACCATCACCACCAAGGGCCGGCTGTCTGAACCCGCGGAGTTCGAGAACATCGTCGTCCGCGCCAACCCTGACGGCACGTTGCTGCGGCTGAAGGATGTGGCACGCGTCGAACTGGGCTCCAAGGATTACGAATTCATCGGCCGCGTCAACGGCAAATCAGCAACCCTGGTCGGCATTTTCCTGCAACCCAACTCCAACGCATTGGCCACTGCCGACCGTGTAAAAGCCGCGCTGGAACCCCTGGCCCAGGCTTATCCGCCGGGATTCACCCACACTGTGGTGTACGACACCACGCGCTTCGTCGAGGTCTCGATCCGCGAAGTGGTCTACACCCTGCTTGAAGCCATGGCGCTGGTGTTCCTTGTGGTGTTCCTGTTCCTGCAAAACTGGCGCGCAACCCTGATTCCGTTCGCCGCGGTGCCGGTCTCGCTGATCGGCACTTTCGCCGGCCTGCTACTGCTCGGTTATTCGATCAACACGCTGACCCTGTTCGGCATGGTGCTCGCCATCGGTATCGTCGTCGACGATGCCATCGTGGTGCTTGAGAACGTCGAACGCATCATGCACGAGGAACATCTCGATGCACGCGAAGCAGCCATCAAGGCCATGCACGAGGTCACCAGCCCGATCATCGCCATCGTATTGACGCTGTGCGCGGTGTTTGTGCCCATCGCCTTCCTCGGCGGCCTGACCGGCGAACTCTACCGCCAGTTTGCAGTGACCATCTCGATCGCGGTGGTGATCTCGGGCATCGTCGCCCTGACGCTGACTCCCTCCTTGTGCGTGCTGATCCTCAAGCGCCAGCACGCGAAACCCGGTCGTTTTTTCAGCTGGTTCAACGACTGGTTCAGCCGCATGACGGGACGCTATGTCGACGGCGTGACCTGGATGCTGCGGCGTGGCCTGATCGCGCTTCTGCTGTTTGTAGGCATGGTCGCACTGACCGCCGGCTTGTGGCGCGCCACACCGGGATCACTGGTGCCCGACGAAGACCAGGGGTATTACATTGCAGCCGTGTTTTTACCGGATGGCGCGACCCTCGAACGCACCGACAAGGTGGTTAACGAAGTGGTCGAGATCATCAAGTCGAATCCGGCCAACGAAACCGCCATTGCCTTCACCGGCCTTGACTTCCTCGGCGGCGGTTTCCGCAACAGCGCGGCGACTATTTTCGTTACGCAGAAACACTGGGACGAGCGCACGGTTTCGACCGGGCAGCTGGTCGGCGAATTTTTCATGAAAACCGCGCACATCAAGGAGGGTCTGGCGCTGGCTTTCGGTCCGCCGCCGATTTTCGGCCTGGGCAACGCCGGCGGCTTCGAGTTCTACGTGCAGAACCGCGGCGAAGGCGGCGCGCAAAAACTCTATGAGGCCACGCAACAACTGCTGGCTGCCGTGGCCAAGGATCCGATGTTCGGCCAAGTCAACACCTTATGGCGCGCCAATGTGCCGCAGCTCTATGTCGAGACCGACCGCGAAAAAGCCAAAACACTGGGTGTGCCGATCGACGAACTCTACAGTACGCTCGCGGCGACGCTGGGTACGGCGTACATCAACGACTTCAACAAATTCGGCCGCACCTGGCAGGTGCTGATGTCGGCGGAACCCGGCTACCGCAAACGTCCGGATGACGTCGGCGCGGTTTACGTGCGCTCGGAACACGGTGCGATGGTGCCGCTGTCCGCGCTGGCCAAGATCAACTATTCATCCGGGCCGGATTCGCTGGATCGGTTCAACAACCTGCCCGCGGTGAAAATTTTCGGCTCCGCCAAACCCGGCTTCAGCTCGGGCGAAGCCATTGCCGGCATGGAGCGAATCGCGAAAGCAACCTTGCCACCGGACTTCAGTTTCGACTGGGGTGGCTCTTCATTCCAGGAAAAACGTTCCGGCGGCACATCGATCATCGCGCTGGGACTCGCAGCACTCATGGTGTTCCTGATCCTCGCTGCGCAATACAACCGCTGGTCACTGCCGCTGGCGGTGATGCTGGCGCTGCCCTTCGGCACTTTCGGCGCGCTGGCGGCCATTTTCATCAACAATCTGCTGCCGATGCCCTATTACCTGGCATCCGGCATTCCGTGGCTCCAGGGGCTGCTGTCGCCACTGGCCGGCATCGAACGCCTCAGCAATGACGTGTATTTCCAGATCGGTCTGGTTACCTTGCTCGGTCTGGCCGCAAAAAACGCGATCCTGATTGTCGAGTTTGCGGTGATGAAAAAGAACGAAGGCATGTCCACCGCGGCGGCGGCCATCGAAGCAGCCCGGCTGCGTTTCCGGCCGATCCTCATGACCTCACTCGCCTTCATACTTGGCGTGGTACCGCTGGTCTTCTCCAGTGGTGCCGGCGCCGGTGCGCGCCACTCCGCCGGCACGGGGGTGATGGGCGGCATGCTGGCGGCAACCTTCCTCGCGATTTTCTTCATCCCGTGGTTTTACAAACTGATCGTCGACCGCAGACTGTCCGATCCGCGGTCAACCGCTGAAATCGAAAGCGAAGTGGCACATCATCGCGAGCAGGCATTACGTGCGGTGCATACCCCGCGCCATGCCCCGCCCAGCAAGGAAACCGGCAATGAATAAACAATCACTGATAGGCATTGCTGCTGCATCAGCCCTGCTTGCCGGCTGCAGCATGGCCCCGGCGTATGAACGGCCCGTCGCAGAACTGCCGGAAGCCTGGCTCGCAGTGCCGGCCCAGGGAAAACCCATGGCCGCCGACCGCTGGTGGACGGTGTATGGCGATGCCAGACTTGATCGCCTGGTCAGTGAAGCGCTGGCCGGCAACCAGGATCTGGCGCTGGCAACTGCCCGGCTTGATGAAGCGCGGGCACTGGCGCGGATTGCCGACGCCGAACAGGTGCCCTCGGTAGACGCCGCGTTCCAGCGTGACCGCAGCCGGCGCTCGAACAGCACCGCGACGCAGTTTCCCGGCGGGCTGGAAAACAACAATTACCGCGCACAGCTCAATGTCGCCTATGAAATCGACCTGTGGGGGCGCCTGAGCAACAGCAGCAAGGCTGCACGCGCCGAATTGCTGGCGACAACCGCCGCGCGCGAAACCGTGCGCATTGCGCTGACCGCCGAGGTCGCCCGGTCATACTTTGCACTGGTGTCCTACGATGCGCAGATCGCCGCGACGCGCAGGTCGCTGGATCTCCGCAAGCAGGACTACCAGCTGCAGCGTATCCGTGCCGACGCCGGACTGATCAATGAATTCACGTTGCGCCAGCTCGAGGCCGAAGTGCTCGCGGCACAGGCCCAGTTGCCGGCGCTTGAACGCCGTCTCACCGGGGAAGAACTCGTACTGGGGGTATTGCTCGGCCGCAGCCCGCGCGCATTGATCAACGATGCCGTCGTCCGCACCACCGAAGCCGGCCAGCCGGCCACACCGGTGATCCCGGCCGACCTGCCTTCATCACTGCTGCTGCGCCGGCCCGACGTGGTTGCCGCCGAACAGCAGTTGATCGCCGCCAATGCCCGCATCGGCGCCGCCCGCGCAGCACTCTTCCCGCGCATCGGACTCAGTGGTTACCTCGGCAGTGAAAGTGCCGCCCTGACCGACCTGTTCACGGGACCGGCAGGCATCTGGAACATCGGATTTGCGCTGGCGCAGCCAATTTTCCAGGGTGGCCGCCTGTTCGGCGAAATCGAGGTCGTGGAAGCGCGTGAACGCCAGGCACTGGCGCAATACCTGAAAGCCCTGCAGGCGGCATTCCGCGAAACCCATGATGCGCTGGTGGCGCAGACCAAGGCGCGCGAAGTGTTTGATGCAGAAACCGCACGCGCCGCGGCGCTGAATGAATCCCTGCGGCTGGCTCGTATCCGTTATGTCAACGGCTTGACCAGCCAGTTGGAGATCCTCGACGCGGAGCGCAACCTGCTCAACGCTGAACTCAACCGCGCTGATGCGCTGCGCGCGCAACGCGCAGCCGTGGCCGATGTGGTCAGGGCATTGGGCGGCGGCTGGACCGGGCTCCCGGAAAACGTGCCCGCGGTGGCAAAAACCAATTAACTGCTGGCAGGAAACTGCCGCAAAACTCCGCTTCACGCCAGCTTGCTCCGGAGTCAGTGGCCCGTTTGCTGCGAACATGGGCAAATTGCAGACTAGCGCCGGGAAGGCTAGAGTGGCTGATCTGCAGCACTCGGGTTGCGCCGAAAATACTGAAAAACAGCGCTTGATGATTGCCTGGCCGCTTGATCCTTGGAGGTATCAAAATGAAAATCGACCGCATCCACCACCTCAACATCCGCTGCACACCGGATGATCTGCCCACCATCGAAAAATTTTACGGCGAAGTCCTCGGCCTGAAAAAAGGACCGCGGCCGGCTTTTCCGAACCCCGGCATCTGGCTCTACCTGGACGACCATCCGCTGGTGCATGTCAGCGCGCGCTGCGCGGAAGGTTTCCTGCAGGACAAACACCACAGCAGCGTCGACCACATCGCATTTGATACCCGCGGCGCTGTTGAATTCCAGGCGAAACTGGACAGCATGAACATCAAATACGAACAGCAGAACGTGCCGGAAGCCGGTTACCAGATTTTCATGCGCGACCCGGTGGGCACGCTGCTCGAGTTCAATTTCCCCAACAGCGAAGCGCCGGACGCGGTGGCTTCAGGCACACTCGCGCCGCGCCAGACCGCCACCGCTGCCTGAAAACTGTTTGACGCCGCCGCCTCAACCGGCGGGATGGCCCCAGCGGCCGCTGTAGAAACGTTCACCGACCGGCTTGCGCCCGCGTGGTTTGACTTCCTTTTGCCGCGTTTCCTCGTCTTCGATGGTCTCGGGCGCAGCCTGGTAACCGACGGCAATCATCGCCATCGGCATGAAATCATCAGGTATTGCGAACGCCGCACGCACGTTTGCAATATCAAAACCACCCATCTGATGCGCAACCAGGCCCTGCGCCACCGCTTCCAGCGACAAAGCCAGCGCCGCCATGCCGGTATCATAATGTGCCCAGCGATTGGCCTGGCCGTTGTGCTCGAAGGTCGCACCCGCGCAGGCAAGAAACAGCAGCGGCACTTTGCCTGCCCATTTTTTATTGTTGTCGGACAGGCAGTCGAAAGCCTGCTGCCAACCTGCCGTATCGGTGGCGCGATTCCACATCAGAAAACGCCAGGGTTCGGCACCGAAACAGGACGGCGCCCAGCGCGCAGCCTCGATCAGCGCTGTAATCTGCGCGGGAGTGACGCCGCGCTGCGCGTCGAACGCGCGAGGGCTCCAGCGTTCAGCCGATAACTCGTTAATGGGTACGCTGGTGATCGCCTTGCGTTTTTGCATGCCTGTCTCCGGTGATTAAAACAAGTGGACTAGATTCAAAAAGCTGCGCCGCAAGACCCCATCATAATCGAGCGCAAGGCGCTTTATACCGGCGGAGCCCCGGGGAAATACATCAAGAGCGGGGCTGCATCGACATTCCCTCATATAGTTACTTGGCCGGCAGCCGGATGCTCGCGAGATCGGTTCCCACAACAATATTTCCGGCAAACCCGCCCTGCTGCGCCGTTTTGCGGTAATCGGCTTCGGTCAATGCACCGCCCGGCAGCTTGTAAGGTCCTTGCCGCTCCGCGCCTAGTGGAGGGATCAGGTGGGTGAGCATCAGATGTTTTGCGCCCGCCCGTTTCGCCATGGCACCCAGATCGGACGATGTGCTCTGACGGTAATAGATAGGAGCGGGGAAACCGCTGCCTTGGCCTGGAGCCATGACCGGATGAATGACTGAATGCACGATTACGTCGGCGCCCATGGCCAGCTTTTCGACTTGCTCGGAAATCGAGGAGGTGCGCGGCGGCGCAAACAAATCGTTGCCGGCGTCGCCGCCAATGACGACGCTGCCTGCGGGTGTGTCCACACGATAGGATGCATGCCCCGGGATGCGCGGCGAATTTTCCGCAACTGACGGTATACCCCTGCGGCGACGATTGGTCGGAGCTGCAGACCACGTCAAGCTTCGGTCCCTTGGAACTGAAGTGCCAGCGTATCTGCACCAGGTCGGCAAAACCATCGGCGTGATCCGAATGCATGTGCGTAAAAAACACCGCGTTGATCTGTGCCGGCGTCACGCCGAGTTGTGACAGGCGCATGCTGGTGCCGCGGCCTGCATCAAATTGCAGCTTCACCGCGCCGCAATTATTGCCGTCATCGCCGTAGCGCACGAGTGTTCCGGAGCCTGCGAGTCCGTTAAAAGCGGACGGACCGCCCTAAGTGCCGGTCAGGGTCACAATCAGGCATGGGGCCTGCCAGACAGAGCATCCCTGCACACAACAGCGTAACCGGTATTTTTTTCATTTGGTTATCCTCGGCGCGCTTAAAAATCACATTGCCGGCAAATCAGGCGGTTGACCGCCGTTTTTTTACAAAGGCATCGAACTCGCCCTGTTTTGCCGACAGCGTTTTCAGCCAGCGCTGGCCGCCAAACGTGAAACCGATCCAGTAGCCGATTTCCACGATCTCGGGCTCAGTGAACTCCCCTTTGAGCTGAGTCCAGAGGATATCGTCGGCCTGGTTGGGGTCATAAATGATCGCGTCTGCGTAACGAAGCGCGATTTTTTCACGGTTCGAGAACTTCGCGGACTGCTCGTATTTGAGCAGTTCATACATCCTGTCATTCGCATCCAGCGCGGACCGCGCTGAGCCCTGGTTGCTTCAGTAGCCGCATTCAATGGTATGCGCGACGTAAGCCCTGAGAAGTTCCTTCAGGTCGTGTTCGACGACGCCGGCGCCGTTGTCAAACAGCATTTCGCGTGTCAGCGTGAATGAGCGCATGACGTCCGGCTGGTGCGCGCGGATCGCCTGGTTTTCAGGGCCCGGTCGCCCGGCGGTGACCGCGGCATCAAGCCATCCGCGGATTTTCGGATCGGAAATCGTCTCCGGATCAACGTAACTTAAACGCGCCATCATCTGTCTCCATGTCTCTGTCGAAAAATTGTGGATTGCAACGGAAGATTTTCAAGCACGCGCAATCAGCTTGACTGGCGCGTCCTCGAGCAGGCGCATCAACTCGGCCGCACCGCGGCGCGCCTCGTCCCGCGTCGCTGATTCTGCGGCGACCGCATCGCGCCCCAGGATTGCCAACCAGATGGTTTGCATGCCGTCGGCAGCTTCCTGCGACCGGCCGGGTGAGCGTTGCGGATGGGTGATACCGATGGCGCGCCACTGCTGGATGCGCGCATGTAAAGTCGAGAGCATCATGGACAGCGACTGACTGCCAGCGCCCTCGATCAGGATGTCGTAAAAACGGTTTTTGCCCTCAAGTGCACCGGCAGGATCCCCGGCTTTATATGCGGCGATGGTGTCCGCCGCGGCCTGGCCCAGCAATTGCAAATGTTTATCGTTGGCTTTTTCCGCGAATGTTCGCGCCGCGAGTCCCTCAAGGACTGCACGGATTGCGTACAGATCCTGTATTTCGTCCTTGCTGAGTTCCCGCACGATGGGGCCGCGATTGGGGATCACCGTGATCAGACCTTCGGATTCCAGTTGCCTGAAGGCTTCACGCAGAAGTGTCCGCGAAACCCCCATGCTGACCGTCAGTTCCCGTTCCGTCAGCCGCTGCCCGGGGCGGAACTGGCCATTGATGATGGCCTGACGCAATGCACTCTCAACCTGTTGGCGCAGGGGGGCGGCATGTTTGGCAATTTCAAGCATCTGCGGGACTCGGTTCACTCATGGATTGCATGATTGTCAGACAATAAGACAATCCATGATCAAACTCAAGAGAAACCAACAGCCTTATCCCGCGTCCTGGTTTACCTGCCTGAATCAGATCGGCATGTCAGTCGAAGGTAAAAACTTCCACTGCGCCACCCGCCCCGATCCAGGCCTCAAGCCCGCCCTCGAGCGGCCGCACCCGGCGGAAACCCCGGTCCATCAGCATGCGGGCTACACGCGCCGCGCTGGCTTCATTGGGTCAACTGCAATACACCACCACGTCGCGGTCGGGGGGAATGTCGGGCAGCGCGGCAGCGACATCGGCCATGTTCACTGCAACAGCACCCGGTATGCGCCGCGGGTCCAGCCTGCGCACGGCGTCGGAACGCACATCGACCACTACCGGCGGAATTTCACCCTGCAGCAGTTCGCGCAGTTCATGCACGGACATCCGCGCCGCGCGGAGCATGCGCAGGAACAAATAACGCTGCACTGCCTTGATGCCGGCGTAAACCAATAATACGGCGCCCAGCAACATCAACGCACCGCTACCGAGTTCGGCAAACCGCTCCAGCGCCCATTCAACTTCGGTATGGAATATCGCCCCCAGCATCACCGGTGCCGCCGCCCACAGCAGTGCTCCGGCGGCGCTGAACAGCAGAAAAGGCAGCAGAGCCAGTCGCATTGCGCCGGCGAGTGGTGGTGCCACCGTGGCGAATCCCGGTATGTATTTGGAGACCAGCAGCGAAGAAGGACCCCAGCGCTCAAATATCGATTCAGTCTGTTTGACGCAGGAATCCGGTTCGATCGCGATGCGGCACAGGGTGCGCAGCACCCGGTGGCCATAACGGCGCCCGGCGAAATACCAGGGAATGTCGCCGAGCAAGGCCGCAGCCATCGCCACCAGCAGCAACGTGGTGTAAGCGAATTCACCCTGCGCGGCGAGCGCGCCGGCGACCACCAGCATCGGCACCGCGGGCAGCGGTATGCCCGCCTGCGTCAGAAGTACGTTGGCAAAAACCAAAAGCAAACCATGCCGTGTCAGCAAATCCATCAATTCCTGCATGTCTTTCCCTTTTAAACGGGCACAGCCCGCGCCTCAGGGAGCTTACCGCAGGACGATCACGCCGGGGACATCAAGCCTGGTAGGCATGACGCAAGGGAATCCTGTTCTCCGCCGGCGGGTACCAACCTTGCCGTGCATAGTGGCTGGTATGCAGATAACACTGGAACATTGCCTCGCGGGAACCGGCACTGAACGTCAGCAACCGGCTGCTGGGCCACCAGCGGCGCTCCAGTCTGCCGTGGTACCGGGTCATCGCCCCCACATTCGCGAAGGTAACCCCCCAGCGTCGCTCCAGCATTGACTTCCCGCCGAAGCGGTCATCGGGATGGGCATGGGTGTGGCTGCCCAACCACAGGTCTATCGCCCCCGGGTTGGCTTCAAAATAGTCGTGAAAGGCACTGGTATCCGCATCGTTGCCGACCCAGTACATATAGGAAGCCCCCTCTGCATCTTCGTAAGGATGATGGTAATTGCCGTTGACGCCCTCCCAGCGCCCGGTCGCAGTCGTTGTATCCCGCAACATATGGTGCGCGCAGGTCACGATGATCTTTTCCTGGTTTTCCTCGACCATGCGGCGCCACCACTGAAAAGTTTCATCGGTAATGGCACCGGCCGGATAACCGCCCAATTCGGCCCTGCCCTTGGGTGGTCCTCCATCATTTCGGTCTCCGAGCATCAAGAACAGTACATTGCCTGCAACAAACGAATAACGTTCCCATGTCCCCTCGACCGGAAATGGACGCCGCTCGTTGTGGACGTGGGAATATGCCTTGCTGAGCCCGAGCGGATCTATCCATTTCCTGAACCACCACTGCGTATCCTCACCCGGACCGCTGGCATCGTGATTACCCACCAGCGGGTAAATCTGTTCAATACTGTGCCGCTTCCCTGCCTCAAGCTGCTCGACCACACAGGGACCGTCATCATCGGTGGGAGGCCCCTGGCTGCCCGAAAAATCGCCGAGATTCACCATGACATCCCACTCAAAAGCCTCGCCGCCTTCACTGCCGCCATTCTCGCTCTGCTCTATTGCCTCACCGAGACTGCGGCGACCATGCTTGAGATCGCTGTGGATGTGACAGCAACCGCAGGCCCATACACGCAAATGATCCATTGACTTCTCCCTGCTCTTAAAAAAATTTCGCCTGCGACGAAGTCCGTCTCAGTTGATTTTCTGCTGCCTGACAACTTTTTCCCATTTGGAAAAATCCACCTTGAGAAATGCCGCAAGGGCTTCGGGACCGTCATCCCGTGCTTCGGCCCCATCCCGTGCCAGCACATCCCTGATCTCCGGTGCACGTGTCGCCTTCGCCAGCTCCTGCTGGACTTTATCAACGGTTTCGCGGCCTGTTCCTGCCGGCGCAAACACGCCATACCATTGCACCGCCTCGAACCCGGCAAGTCCCGACTCAGCCACTGTAGGCAGTCCGGGCAGCAATGGCGAACGTGCGCTGCCGGTCAGCGCCAGGGCGCGCAGGCGTTGCGCACGCACCTGCGCCTGAAGAGTCGGAATGGCGGTAATGATCAGAGAAACATTGCCGGAAACAGTATCGGTAACCGCCGGTGTTCCGCCTTTGTAAGGAACATGCAGCATTTCGATGCCCGCCACAGACGCGAAAAGAACCGTAGCCAGATGACTGAGCGAACCGGTACCGTTGGAACCGTAGGCCAGCTCTCCAGGACGTTTTTTTGCCAGCGCCACCAGATCCCTGACCGAACTCACGGACAGCGACGGATGAACTGCCAGCAGCAGTGGAGCCGTCGCCAGCATTCCCACCGGCGCAAAATCGTTCACCGGATGGTAAGGGCGTTTCGCGACAAGATGGGGATTGATCGAGAAGTTGCTGGATGTCGCCAGCACCAGCGTATATCCATCTGGCGGCGCCTTTGCCGCCAGCTCAGCGCCGATGAGCCCGCTGGCGCCTGCCCGGTTGTCGATGACCAGCTGCTGCTGCAATCCCGCAGCGGCCTTCTGGGCAATGGCGCGCATGATGATGTCAGCGCCGCCGCCCGGCGGAAAGGGCACGATGACGCGCACCGGTTTTGTCGGATAAGACTGCGCCACGGCATCCCCGACGCCTGCCGCAAGGGTCATGACAAACAATCCAAATACTGCAGAAAAATGCCTCATGCCAACCTCCGATCAGATTCAACCTGCCGTTTCCGGCCCCTGTCTCCTCCATAGCCCGCAATGCATTTTTCGCGCGATGCCTGGTCATGTTGACACCGGCTGACGATTACCACAAATTACCGAAAATTGATAAACGATAACCATAGAGAATCAATGGAACTCCGCGACATAGAGTATTTCGTCAATGTTGCCAGACACGGAAAGCTCCACCGCGCGGCAGAAGCCATGGCCGTCAGCCAGCCGGCGTTGACCAAGGCCATTCGACGCATGGAAAAGGAACTCGGCGCTCCCTTGTTCACCCGCGAGCCGCGCGGTGTCACCCTGACCCCGGTTGGCGACATCTTCATGCGCCATGTCCTGCGTGTCCGCGTCAACATCGAGCAGGCCAAAAGGGAAATTGCCGACTTTGCCGGCGCAACTGGCGGACACCTGAACATCGGCGTTGCGCCGGCTGTCAACGACACCTGGCTTCCCGGGGTATGCCTGTCACTGCTGGAGGAGGCACCACAGGCAACACTGCGGATATTCACCGCGATGAACGACATGCTGATGCCTGCCGTCCATTCGGGAGACCTTGATCTGGCCATCAGCGGCATTGCCAGCCACCCGCCTGCAGATCTCGCCCAGGAACTGCTGGGAACAGAGGATTTTTTTCCGGTCGTAGGCCCGCATCACCCGCTTCACGGCAAAAAGGGCGCGTTGACACCGCAGCAACTGGCCAAACTGCGATGGATACTGTCCCCGCATAACCTGCTGTCGCGCCAGGGTCTAAGCCGGGCGTTTGCCGCGCAGGGACTACCACCTCCGCAGGCAGTGATTGAAACCAATTCGGTTTCAACTGTTCTCCGTTGCGTCGCGGGCTCTGATCTCGCGGGTTTCGTGCCAATCTCAGTACTGAAAATGCACGGAAAGCAGTTGCGTCTGTCCGCGCTGAATCCACGTTCACCGCTATGGCACCGAAACATCGGCGTCACTTATCGCGCCCATGCATACATCCCGCCGCTGGCTTACCGACTGATCAAAACGTTGCGTCGGGAAATCAGCAAGCAGTTATGACGCCCCGTCGGATCCACTCCAATCAGCACCGACACCCCCGCTCAACCGGCTGTCACCCGCAGCGCACCCTTCAAACCGCCGCCACGACCGGACAAGCTGCCCGACTGGCTGTCGTCCAGTGAAAGCCGGGATGTACGCGCTCTGAGCTGGAGAACCAGGCTCAGGCCCGATCCGGCGCTTTAATCGAAACGCCAGGCATCCATGCCGATCACACCGTAGGTGTAACCGCTGTGGATGTGCTGCGGGGGTATACCCGGTGTTCCCGCACCATAAGCCGCAAAAAGCGGCAACAGATGTTCTTCCGTCGGATGGTTACGCGCTGCCTGCGGCGCCAGCCGGCGATAGTCGAGCAGGTCCGCGCTGCGTCCCGCCGCGATCGTATCCGCCAGCCAGTCATCAAAGGTACTGACCCAGTCCGGCGGCGGCGAATCATAATGGTAGTTACGGAATTCGCTGAGGTTATGGGTCGCACTGCCGGAACCGATGATCAGAACACCTTCATCGCGCAAGGGCCGCAAGGCCTCGCCCAGCTTGTAGTGATGCGCCGGGCCCAGCCGTGTCTGCACGGCGACCTGCGCCACGGGAGTATCCGCCTCCGGATACATCAGCAGCAAGGGCACCCATGCGCCGTGATCAAGGCCGCGATCCGGCACTGCAGCGGCAGCAAGACCCGCTTCAGTCAATAACCGCAGCGCCTGCTTTGCAAACGCAGCCGCACCCGGCGCCGGATAACGCATCCGGTACAGTGCTTCCGGGAAACCGTAATAATCATGGATGGTTTCCGGATGTGCAACAGTGCTGATTGCGGGCGCAGCCGTTTCCCAATGCGCCGACACCACAAGTATGGCTTTGGGCCGCCCGAGCGCGGTGCCTAATTGCGCAAGAAAACCGCGCGTCGGCCCCGGTTCGAGCGCCAGTGTCGGCGCGCCGTGGGACACGAACACTGCGGGGAAACGGCTCATGCGTTCCTCCCTTAATGGCTACACCGACACAGCGACGCGTTCGCCGGCAAACTGCAAGCTGATCATTGCCACGCGCCGGCCCAGATGTTCCGCGGTTTTCAGATCGCTGGCCGGTATGGCTACCGCGCCCTGATCCACGTTCGACTGTGTCAGCGATCCGGTTGAACTGCCAAGGCGGTTCAGATCATTCACGCTGCCTTTGCTCGAATTGTTGCCCGGCAGCAGACCGAGCCCGATCCAGATCATGCCGTGCTGCATGGCCAGAGTGAACAGCTGCGTCACCGTGTTGAACTTGTCCCCGCCCTGGCTCCCTGAATGGGTAAAGCCGGCGGCGATCTTGTCCTTCCAGCCCTGTGCCATCCAGACTTTGGAACTTGCGTCCATGAACGCCTTGAACGGCGCCGACACGCCGCCCATGTAGGTCGGCGCTCCAAAGATGATGGCGTCCGCTGCGTCGAGGTCCTGCCAGTGTTTGTCGATGTCGGCCACGGAAATAAGCTGCGCGTCGATGCCGGCAATACCCGCAGCGCCGCGTGCTACCGCTTTTGCCACTTCAGCCGTATGGCCATAACCGCTGTGATAAACCACCGCTACTTT
>Ga0105090_10000719_pt1 | contig 16867 bp, 14 predicted proteins | sample PPLLak3March2015_FD_79110 | JGI IMG/M metagenome (GOLD analysis project Ga0105090, IMG submission 79110) | Freshwater sediment microbial communities from Prairie Pothole Lake near Jamestown, North Dakota, USA - PPLs Lake P7 Core (1) Depth... | ecosystem: Environmental > Aquatic > Freshwater >... | reverse complement strand
TCCGCCACGGTTTCGTACGAGCGGTCCTCGAGATAGAACAGCCGGACGGCGTCCTGCTGGTTGCGCGGCAGCTGGTCGAGGAGCCGGAGCAGGTTGTCGCGCTCGGGATCCTCGGCGGGTCCGGTCGCGATGCTTTCCGCCGCATGCTGCGCCTCGGCCGAGTCCGGGTCGTCGAACGACACGGTCGGCCGGCGCCGGCGCAGCTCCATGAGGCAGGTGTTGCGCGCGATCGCGTAGATCCATGTGCCGAGCTGCGCGCGGCCGTCGAAGCCCGGCAGCGCCTTCCAGACCCGCACCAGCGTCTCCTGCGTCGCGTCCTCGGCCGCCGCCCGGTCCCGGAGGAACGTGCAGGCGAGCCGAAAGACCCGGTCCCTGTAGACGGGCACCAGGAGGTCGAAGGCCCGGGCGTGGCGGCCTGCGGCCAGATGCTCGTCTATCCCGGGGTCCATGCGGCTTTATACGCCCGGGGATGCCCCAGGGTTGCATGCCGGCCGTGCAACCCTGGCGGCCCGCCGCGCATATAACCGGGACAAGCCCAGGAGGCCGCCATGAGCGAAGACGTCGTTGCCGTGTTCATCCCCATCGTCGCGATCATCATGTCGCTGTCGATCCCGATCGTGTACGCGATCGTGGACTACCGCCGCCGCCGCGACATCGTCGAGGCGAACCACCGGGAGCGTCTCGCCGCGATCGAGCGCGGCATGGAGCCGCCGAGCCTGCCGGACTCGTTCTACAGCGCCCTGAAGCCGGCGCGACGCTCGAGCTACCTGCTGCCGGGCCTCGTCTGGCTCTTCATCGGCGTCGGCATCTTTGTGGCGCTCGGCGCCATCGCGGGCGACGATGTCCGCATGCTCGGACTCATCCCGGCCGGCGTCGGCATCGCATTGCTGCTCTACCACGCGATCGAAGGCCGCAAGCTCGCGCTGACGTCGGGGGCGTCGTCCGGAGCCGGCACCCCGTCCAACTGAGCGAGACTGACTCCGGGCGGATCGCTCGTGCGAAACTGCGCCCGAGCGATCCGCCGTCCGGAGTCCCCATGCCGAAGCTCTACTCGACCCTGCTGGCCGTCGCGGCCTGCGTCGCCGTTCCTGCAACCGCCAGCGCCGCGCAGGTCCTGGCCACGGCGGACAGCGAGCAGGGCAAGCTGCGCCTGGTGCAGGTGGCGGCGGGCCTCGAGCACCCCTGGGGGCTCGCTTTCCTGCCCGACGGCCGGATGCTCGTGACGGAACGGCCGGGACGCCTGCGCATCGTCGGTACGGACGGCGTCGTGGGCCAGCCGCTCGGGGGCGTGCCGAAGGTGGAAGCGGCGAACCAGGGCGGCCTGCTCGACGTCGCGCTCGACCCCGGCTTCGCCCGCAACGGGCTCGTGTACCTCTCGTACACCGAGCCTCGCGGCGAGGGTGTGAACGGGACGTCCGTCGCGCGAGGGCGCCTCGACGGCACGGCCCTCGTCGACCTGCAGGTGATCTTCCGCCAGCAGCCCGCCGTGGCGGGAGGGCACCACTTCGGTTCGCGGCTCGTGTTCGCGCGCGACGGACGGCTGTTCGTGACGCTCGGCGACCGTGGTTCCCAGCGCGACCGCGCGCAGACGCTCGACTCACACATCGGCAAGGTCGTGCGCATCGAGTCCGACGGCGGCGTGCCGAAGGACAACCCGTTCGTGGGAAAGGCGGGCGCGCTGCCCGAGATCTGGTCTTACGGCCACCGCAACATCCAGGGCGCGGCGCTCAACCCCGCGACGGGCGAGCTGTGGACCGACGAGCACGGGCCGCGCGGCGGCGACGAGATCAACCGGACCCTCGCGGGCCGCAACTACGGCTGGCCTCTCGTGACGCACGGCACCGAGTACTCGGGCAAGTCGATCACCGACCAGACCTCGGCGCCCGGCATGGAGTCGCCAGCGCACCACTGGACGCCCTCGATCGCCGTGAGCGGCCTCGCGTTCCATGACGGGCAGCGGTTCCCGCGCTGGCGCGGCAACGCGTTCATCGGGGGCCTCAAGAGCCAGCAACTCGTGCGGCTCGAGCTCGACGGCGACCGCGTCGTGCACGAGGAGCGCCTGCTGCGCGGCGAACTGCGCGCGCGCGTCCGCGACGTCCGCCAAGGCCCGGATGGCTACCTGTATCTCCTCACCGACGAGACGAACGGACGCGTGCTGCGCATCGAGCCCGCGCCCTGAGTAGAATGACGCCGCGCTGCGGGGGCCTGTAGCACAGCGGTTAGTGCAGGGGACTCATAATCCCTTGGTCCTGGGTTCGAATCCCAGCGGGCCCATTCTGCTTCGGCGTCTCCGACGCCGGACTCAGTCGCATCCTGCCAGCGAGTCGATCCACGCCGTCACCAGCGCGACGCCGGCAGTTTCCACCACCGTGCTGGCGAGCGGTGGCATCGCCTGCGCGTCGCGCCGGCCCATGCGCGCCACCAGCACGGAACGCGACGCGTCCCCGGCCGCGACGATCCGTGCATCGGCGATGTCGAGGTCACCCGCCTGCGGCGGCAGGTTGCAGGCGTTCGTGCCCGCGAGGCCGGTCGTGTAGCGCAGGTCGAGATCCGTGGGCGTGCCGCCGTTCGGTCGATGGCATTGCGCGCAGTTCGTGTGCAACCAGGCCCGCGCTCGGCTGTCGAGCGTGCCGCTGCTGCCGTAGGGATCGGGCAGGGCCGGCATCGAGGACGGCGCGCGCGTCTCGGGCGGGGAGAACATCCCGAGCGCGTTCAGCGTGACGACCTGGTTGGCGGTGCGGCCGGTCTGCGGGTACTGCAGGTCGCCGTTCAGCTGTGCGATCTCGAGGCCGAGGCTCCGACCGGCCGCGGCCGTGTGGCAGGCGAGACACTGCGCCTCGCTCGGAAACACCCAGGTCTGCCCGCCGATGCCGGCGTTCTTCCCACCGATCACGCGCACCGCGTCAGTGCCCTGCGCATTCCACTCGTAGGTGTAGCCGGCCCACTCGCCGTCGGTGTGGCGCATGAAGAGCCGCGTCTCGACGGGGCGGCCCGCGAGGCGGAACTGCTTCAGGAGCACGGTGCCGTTCGGGAATTCGAAGTCGCCGTCCGGCCCTATGGCCATCGTCGTGCCGTTGGGCAGCGCCAGGTACCGCTCCTTTGCAGCGCTGTCCGACCAGAACGGGGCATTGGGTTCATAGGGCACGAGGCCAGCGGCCGGCCGGCTGGGGTCGCTCGCGAGTACGCAGCCGGTGGCCGACAGCAGGTTCGGCACGCTGCCGCCGACCGCGATGCCCGCACGCAGCCGATGCAGCGTGCCGCCGTAGTTCACGACGTACAGCTCGCCGTCCACGCCTTCGGCGAACGATGCGAGCGAAAGCCCCGTCTCGAGCGCCGCTGCCTGCGTGACGTCGAGCGTCGGCGGCGTGTCGCCCGCGACGTGCCACAGGCGGCCGGTCACGAAGTCGCCGAACACGTAGCGGCCGACGAGTGCCGGGATCGACGTGCCGCGGTAGACGTAGCCACCGGTGACGGATTGACCGGCGGTGCGGCCGTACTCGGCGACGGGCGGCCGGCTGGTGCCGACCGTGGGGCCGCACGCTGCATTGAACGCGCGCGTGCCCTCGAAGCAGCGCCAGCCGTAGTTGCCGCCCGACACCACTCGATCGACCTCCTCGAGCGCGCTCTGGCCGACGTCGCCGACCCAGAGTCCGCCGTTGCCGCGGTCGAAGCTCCAGCGCCAGGGATTCCGGAAGCCGTACGCGTAGATCTCCGGGCAGGCGTTCGTGGCGCTGCCGGCGTTGCACGGCGGTGCGCCCGCGTACGGGTTCCCGTCCGGTATCCGGTAGGGCACGGCACCCGTCGTGCCGTCGACGTCGATGCGCAGCATCTTGCCGAGCAGCGTGCGCAGGTCCTGGCCGTTGCCGATCGTGCCCCAGGGGTCGCCGCCGCTGCCGCCGTCGCCGAAGCCGATGTAGAGCAGGCCGTCCGGGCCGAACGCGACGTGGCCGCCGTTGTGGTTCGTGGCTGGCTGCGGCACGGCGAGCAGCACGCGCTCGCTCGAGGCGTCGAGCGTCGCGCCGCCGTCGCGCGTGCGGAACTCGGACACGCGCGACACCAGCGCACCCGAATCGTGTGTGTACGAGAGGTAAACGCGCGGGTCGGCCGGGTAGCCCGGGTGGAATGCCATGCCGAGCAGGCCCATCTCGCCGCCGGAACGCACGCGGCTCGTGATGTCGACATACACGCGCGTCGTCGCGACCGCGGGTTCGTCGTCGAACGCCAGCACCCGGCCGCCCTGCCCGACGACGTACCAGGTCGTGCCGTCGGCCGGTGCCTGCAGCAGGAGCACGGGATTGGCGAAGCTCGCGAGGTTCGGAAACGCGCGCTCGAGTGCGAGCGTCACGGTCGACGAGGGCCGGTCGCCGGCCACGCAGCTCGCGTTGTCCGGACGCGTATCGAGGCCTGCGGTCGGTGGCGGCGGAGGAGGGGGTGGCGACGGTGGCGTCGGATCGGGGCCACCCGAGCCGCCACCACCGCACGCTGCTGCAAGCAGGCAACCGAACAGGACGGCGCCTCGCCTCGAATGCGCATGGCTGCCCGCGCCGGGCCGACCTGCGGTGGCATCCGGGGTCGTGCCCGTCGAGCGACGATGGGACGGAGATTTCCTGGTCATGCGCACGCTCGGGTGTACCGCACTCTCGCGGCTCTACCGGGCTTCGGCAACGGATTCTTGACGGAGTTCGCGCTCCGTCGAAAAGGAGCCTTTGCGGTCCGAGGGGAGCCGGATGCGGCCACCCGCCCCTGGTTGGGTCAGTCGGGGCCGTCCTCCGCACGGGCGGCGCGTCGGCTGCCGGCATACAGGTCGTACAGCAGCAGCCTGCACGGAATGCTGCCGTTCATGAGCGCGATCGCGCGGGTGGGCTTGAGTCCGATCGACTTGTACGGCGACGCCGTCGCCGCGAGGATCGCAGCCTGCCACCCGGCGAACTTCCGCTTCATCGTGTCGCCGACTTCCTCGTACAACCGGCGGACCTCGCCCTCGTTGCTGCCGATCCGCTCGCCGTACGGCAGGTTCATCACCAGCAGGCCGTGATCGGCCGGGGGCTCGAGGTCCTGGAACCGTGCGCAGGAAAACCGGATGTAGCGCTCTACGCGCGCATCGAGCGCGCTCTTGCGGGCCATCGCGACGTATTTCTCTTCGACGTCGGACGCGTGCACAGGCGCCGCAGGGGCCTCGAGTTTTTCGGTCCGCACCCGCTCCTGGGTCCGGCGCCAGAGCTCGCGGTCGAAGTCCCGGAGCCATTCGAAGTGGAACTCGCCTTTCCGGCGATGGATCTGCGGCGCCTTTCGCACTGCCACCATCGCGGCCTCGATCGCGAGCGTGCCGCTGCCGCACATCGGATCGAGGAGCGGCTGCGTCCCGTCGTAGCCCGCCAGGATCAGGATCGACGCCGCGAGCGTTTCCTTGAGCGGTGCGGGGTGCCCCGGCTCACGGTAGCCGCGCTTGTGCAGCGACTTGCCGGAGGTGTCGAAGCTCAGCATGCACCGGCCCCGCGCGAGGTGGGCGACGACGACGACCCTGGGCTCCTCGGTGTCGACGGGCGGAATCACCCCTCCCGAACGGGCGAACGCGTCCCGGATCGCCTCGCGGACCTGCGTGATCACCTGCTTCGGTGCGAGGCCGCCGTCCTCGGCGTCGGCGCCGAGGCTCTCGACCCGGAAGCCGTGGCGCGCGTCGAAGAGTTCCGGCCAGTGGATGCGCCGCGCCTGAGAATGGAGCATCTGCGGCGTGCGGGCCGGTACTTCGCGGATCACGCGCAGGATGCGGCTCGCGGTGCGCAGCCTGAGGTGCAGCTCGTAGTAGAGCGCGGCGTCGGCCGTGAATTCGACGGCCCGGAACCCGGGCACGAGCTCGGTGGCCCCGGCCGCCTCGAGCTCGTGGACGAGCGCGGGCTTGGTTTCCTCGGGGCAGGTGGCGATCAGGCGCACGGGTGGGCGGGTGGATGCCGGCGAGGCGGGGCGTCAGCATACCCGGCACCGCGGTCCCGGGCGCAGAATGCGGGCATGAAGACCGCGATCGGTATCGTCCTTGCCATGGCCACGACCACCGTGATCGCCGCGGCAGCGGCGGATCCCGAAGCCGCACCGGTTGCGAAGGGGGTCGCGCCCGGCGTCTGGATGATCCCGGGCGGGATCCGGCCGGACCTCCAGCCCGACGGCAATACCGTCGTCTTCGAGGCGCCCGAGGGGCTCGTCGTCGTCGACACCGGCCGGCACGAGTGGCATCGCGCGGCGATCCTGCGCCTCGCGCGCGAGCGGGGGCGTCCCGTGGCTGCGGTCGTCAACACGCACTGGCACCTCGACCATGTGAGCGGCAATCCGGGCCTGAGGGCCGCGTACCCCGGCCTTCGCGTCCATGCCAGCGTCGCGATCAACGGTGCGCTCGAGGGCTTCCTCGCGGAGAGCGCGAAGGACGCCGCGGCATACCTCTCCGATCCGCAGGTCCCCGAGGCGACGCGTGAGGACATTCGCGCGGACCTGCGCACCATCGAGAACGGCGCTGCGTTGCGGCCCGACGTGGCAATCGAGCGCTCCGGCGTACTGCATATCGGCGGGCGGGATTTCGCGGTGCATCTTGCCCGCGACGCCGTGACGGCCGGCGACGTCTGGCTGTACGACGAGTCGAGCCGGGTCGCGGTGCTCGGCGACCTCGTGACCCTGCCGGCGCCCTTCCTCGACACGGCGTGCCCCGAAGGCTGGCGGGCGGCGCTCGAGGAGGTCACCGGGGTTCCGTTCGAGGTGGCGATTCCCGGGCACGGCCGGCCGATGTCGCGCGAGGAGGTGGCTCGGTATCGCGGTGCGCTCGACGGGTTCGTCGACTGTGCGAGATCCACCGCGCCTGCGGCGGATTGCGCCACGCGCTGGACCGAGGCGGTCGAGCCGCTGTTCGAGGATGTCGCCGAAGACGAACCCCGTGCACGAGGACTCGCCCGATATTACGTGGACATGCTCAGGGCGAACGGTGGACGCAGCCGACACTGCGCAGCTACGGACGGCGGGTCCCGTGGGTCCTCTCTGACGCCGTAGGGCGTCGGGCGAGGCGCAGAGTCGAGTCGGTCGTCCTCCCCGTTCGTCGGTATCCGCCTACGCCGCGGCAGCACCGCCACCGGACGCGGCGGACTCATGGGCTGTCTAGGCTCGGCTCTCTGCCGGCCCGTCACCGCCGGCCCGGGAAACGGCGGATGCTCGACGAACTGCTGCAGCAGGCCGGCCTCGCGCTCGCGTACTACGCAGGCCTCGTATTTGTGATGCGTGCCGCCGGCAAGCGGCTTGCAGGCCAGACGACCACCTTCGACCTGCTCGTGCTGATCTCGCTCGGCGTCGTGCTGCAGACGACGGCGCTGCGACCCGGCCCGTGGAACGCGCTCACGTTCATCGTCACCGTGCTCGGGTCCCACATACTGCTCGCCCGCGTGTGCCGCCGGCACCGCCGCATCCGCAGGCTCGTGCGCGGCGCGCCGCGGCCGCTCGTGATCGACGGCCGCATCGACTGGACGGCGCTCGACGAGGAAGGGTTGAGTCACGAGGAACTGCTCGCGGGCCTCCGCAAGCTCGGCATCGCAAGCCCTCGCGAGGTGCGGCTCGCGACGCTCGAGGAGACGGGCCACATCAGCGCGGTGGCCGACGAGCCGCGGGCCGAGGGGCGTTCGACGCCCGAGGTGATCCCGTCGCGTTCGGAGACGTCGTCGCGATGACGCCGTCGAGAACCGCGAGCAGCTCACGTCCTCGCTCGGCGCCGAACTCTGGGTCGGGCGCGCGATCCGACCGATCGTCGACCAGGGCGTACGCGCGCGCAGGGCCCGCCGATGGCCGAGCGTCTGACCAGGCTCGCCGTGCGCCTCGGGCGGCTCGCGGCGGATTGCATCGGCCTGAGGTGGCCGCATAATCGCGCGGCGCCAAGTGCAGCGAACGACAGAGCCGACCCATGACCGACTATTCGCAGATCCCCGACCTCGCGTCCTCGGTATACGTCGCGCCGCTCAGGAAGCCTGCGGGGCTCGCGGACGACTGGCTCGAGCCGGCGCAGCGTCGCTACACGGTCGCCGAGCACCGCATCTGGGACGAGCTGTACGCCCGCCAGATCGAGCTGATGCCTGGCCACGCGTGCCGTGAATTCATGCTCGGGCTCGAGCGGCTCGACCTCGGGCGCGGCGGCGTGCCGGACTTCGACGCGATCAGCGAGGAGCTCCGCAGCCTCACGGGCTGGTCGGTGGTGCCCGTGCCGATGCTGATCCCGGACCACGTCTTCTACTACCACCTCGCGAACCGCCGTTTCCCGGCCGGCAACTTCATCCGTACCCGCGAGCAGTTCGACTACATCCAGGAGCCCGACGTCTTCCACGACGTGTACGGGCACGTACCGCTCCTCACGGATCCCGTCTACGCGAGCTACATGGAGGCGTACGGCCGGGCCGGGTGGAAGGCGCTCAAGTACAACCGGCTCAAGGCGCTCTCGGCGCTCTACTGGTACACGGTCGAATTCGGGCTGATCCTCGAGGACGACGCGCTGCGCATCTACGGCGCGGGCATCCTCTCGGGGCCCACGGAGACGGTCTACTCGCTCGAAGCCGAATCGCCGAACCGCATCCACCTGAGCGTGGACCGCGTGATGCGCACGGACTACACGATCTCGGACCTGCAGGCCACGTACTTCGTGATCGAGTCGTTCCGCGAGCTCTTCCACCTGACGGAGCAGCGTGGCTTCGAGCCGATCTACGAGTCGCTCGCGCCGGGGTTCCAGTACGCGAAGACGGCCGCGCTCGACACCGACCACATCTACCACCGCGGCACGCAGGAATACGAGCTGCGTGGCGGCCGCGGCTCGGGCGCGCGTCCCGTCTGAACGCGTCGCGTTCGCCCGACTGCGCGGCGGTCTTCCTCAGGGAAGCGCGCGGCGCAGGTGCCCGGTCTTCACGTAGAGCAGCGCGCCCTCGGCCCCGGTGCGACGGGCCTGTCGGCTGCCGGGCGGATTGCGGAGCCACGTGCGCGCCGGGTACTCGCCGTGCTCGTCCATGAACCGGCCTTCGAGGACCAGGATCTCCTCGCCGTCCGGAATCGGGCGCAGGGGAATGCGGGTCGATGGCATCCAGCGGACGAGTGACGTCGCGACCCCGTCGTGCTCGTGCAGCGGCATCACCGATTCGCCGGGCGAGGCTCCCGGCAGCCAGGGCTGCGTCCGCGTGTCTGTGCGGACGGGCCGTGTGTCCGTTGCGGCGAACTGCCGCAGCTTCACGAACAGGATGCATCCGGCGGGCGAGCGCGGCGCGTGCGAAGTGCCGGGCGGGTTGCGGACGTACGTGCCGGCCGGGTATTCGCCGTGCTCGTCCGCGAACGTGCCCTCGAGCACCAGGAATTCCTCGCCCTCGCCGTGCACGTGCGCCGCGAACGACGAGCCGGGCGCGTAGCGGACGATGCTCGTGGCTCGTGCCACCTCGCCGCCCACGCGGTCGAGCAGGTGTCGGTCGACGCCCGGGAGCGGGGACGGCACCCAGCCGTCGGCGCGTGGTGGCGGCACCACGACCCGGCGGTCGAAATCGGCGTTGAGGAGCGTCGCGTCCATCGGGGAAACCTCGCCGCGTCATTATCCCAGCTTGCGTCGCCCCGTGAGTTCCGCAACGCTACGCAGCCAGGCCCGCCATCTTGGCGGAGCGACGCCCGGGCGCGTGCAGACCATCGACCTCAACCTGTTCCAGACCCTCGCGCTCGCGACGATCCTCTTCTTCGTCGGACGGCTGATCGTCCACCGCTCGGCGGTCCTGAAGCGCTACAGCATCCCGGTGCCAGTCGTCGGCGGCGTGCTGTTCGCACTGCTGCTCGCGGCGGTCGGCCTCGTCGTCGACGTCCAGCTCACGATGGACGAGTCGCTCAAGGAGCCGCTGCTGCTCGCGTTCTTCGCGACGCTCGGCCTCGGCGCGGACGTGCGCTCGCTGGCCCGCGGTGGCTGGAAACTCGTGCTGCTGCTCGGCCTCTTCGTCGCGCTGATGGTGATGCAGTGCGCGATCGGGCTTGGCATGGCGAGGCTGCTCGACCTCCACCCGCTGGTCGGACTGCTGGCCGGGTCGATCTCACTCGTGGGTGGCCACGGGACCGCGGCTGCGTATGCATCGAGCTTCGCCGAGACCCGCAACCTGCAGGGCGCGCTCGAGCTCGGCATGGCCGCCGCCACTGCCGGCCTGATCCTCGGCAGCCTGCTCGCGGGCCCGGTGGCGGAGCGAGTGATGCGGCGCAACGGAGCCCGATCCGGCGCGGGGGCGACACCGCTGCCCGACCTGCCCGAGTCGGGCAACGCGGTGATGCGGCCGATCACCGCCGAGCAGCTGCTCTTCGTCCTGCTCGTGAGCATCGCCTGCATCGCGGGAGCGCATTTCGTCCACGGGCTCGTGAAGGGCACCGGCGTGCTGCTGCCGGACTTCCTCTGGGCGCTGCTCATCGGCATGGCCGTGCGCAACCTGGCGCCCCTCGTCGGCATCCGCGGCATCAACGACGATGCGGTGCAGGCGTTCGGCAGCGTGTCGCTGTCGCTGTTCCTGATCATGGCGCTCATGTCGATGCGGCTCCTCGACCTCGCGACGCTCGCGGGGCCGCTGTTCCTCGTCGTCCTCGTCAACGCCGCGGCGACGGCGGCCTTCGCTTACTTCGTGACCGCACGCGTCATGGGCGGCGACTACGACGCAGCCGTGATCAGCGGCGGGCAGGTCGCGGCCGGTCTCGCGACGACGGCCGTCGGCATGTCGGTGATGCAGACGCTCACGGAAAGACACGGCCCTGCGCCGATCGCGTTCCTGCTCGTGCCGATCGTCGGCGCGTTTTTCGCCGACATCGCGAACGCGCTCGTGCTGCAGGCGTACTTCGCGCTGCCGGGGCTCGGCTTCTGATGCCCTCTCGATTCGCCGCGTCCTTGCTGGTCGCCTTCGCCCTGCTCGCGGCGGGCTGCGCGCGCGGGCCCGATCCCGCCGGGCTCGAGGCCGACGTGCAGGCCCGGCTCGATGCGATGTTCGGCCGGCCCGTGCTGGTCGTCGGCAGCCTCAATCGCCAGGGCAGCGCGCCCTTCGCCCGCGCGGCCGATGGCGCGCGCCAGGCGATCGTCTATTTCAACGCGACGCTCGAGTTCGCCGAGCCCTACGATCCCTCGGACTGGGAGACGCTGAGCCCGCAGCTCATCGCGCGCGCACTCGGAGCGACCGACGACGGCGTGTTCGGACTCGAGTCGGGCCGCATGGCCCCGGGCGCGGTGCTCAAGGCCTATGGCTCACTCGTGTACCGGCGCGAGGGCGAGGGCTGGCGACCGACGCAGCTGCAGGCGCCCCAGGCGGTCGGCGCGACCCAGGCCGCGGCGCCGGGCGCGGAATCGCGCGCGAACGAGCTGATCGAGCGGCTCGCGACCATCGTCGACACGAGTCCGCGGCTGCGCGGTGCGCGCGACGAGATCGTCGCGGAAGAACTCGACCGCGCGCTGCAGAACATCCAGCTGCGGCTCGAGCAGGATCAGGCCGACGTCGCGATCGCGACCGGTCCCGCGGGAGGCGAGTACGCGCGGTTCGTCGAGTCGCTCGAATCGCGGTTCGGCCCAGGCCGCCATCCGCTGGTCGCGACAACCGCGGGCAGCGTCGAGAACGCGTTCCTGATCGACCAGGGCCGTGCGCGCTTCGGGCTCGTCCAGAGCGACGTCGCCGCGGCGGCGGTCACCGGCGAGGGTCTGTTCGGCACGACCGGGCCGCTGCGCCATCTTCGCGGCGCGGCGGCATTGTTTCCGGAGATGGTGCACGTCGTCGTGCGCGAGGGCGACGATGCACGTTCGGTCGGCGAACTCGCGGGACGCCGACTGTCCATCGGCCGGGTCGGCTCGGGCTCGCGCCAGACCGGCGTCAGCGTGCTCGCAGCGCACGGCCTCGGATCCGGCTCGTACCTCGAGACGGACGTAGGCGAGCCGGCGGCCGCGCTCCTCGCACTCGCGGAGGGCCGCGTGGATGCGGTCGTCGAGGTCGTCTCGGCGCCCTGGCACGCGCTCGCCGAGGCGGGGGCGGTCACGCCGCTGCGGCTGCTGCCGCTCGATGCCGTTGCGATCGAGCGAGCCGTGGCGGAAGTGCACGGATTGCTGCCCCTCACGATCCCGGCGCGAACGTACGCGGGACAGGAAATCGACGTGCCGACCGTCGCTGCCACGGCGCTCCTGGTGGTGAACGCCGAGGTGCCGGAGGCCGTCGTGCGCGACCTGCTCGAGGTGCTGTACTCCGAAGGCGACTCCCGCGGGCGCAGCGTGCGTGCGGCGCGGCTGTCCCGCGAGCGGGCGCTTTCCGGCGTCACGCTGCCGCTGCACGATGGGGCGGCCGGATTCTTCGAGGCGGCGCCGGCCGCCGTCGGAGGTCCAGCTCCAGCATCGGCGCCAGTGCCGGTCGCGGCCCCGGCCGCCACCGCACCAGAACCGCTGCCGTGACTCGCGAGGCGCCGTTCGTCACGGCGCTCGTGCTCGCCGGCGGCCGCTCGACGCGCATGGGTACCGACAAGGCGTTCGTGCAGCTCGACGGCCGGCCGATGATCGCGCACGTGCTCGACGCCGTGCGGGCCCAGTCGGACGCCGTGCTGGTGAGCGCCAACGAGGGACTCGAGCGGCACACGGCGCTCGGCGTCGACGTGGTGACGGACGCGCACGCTGCCGGCGCCGGGCCGCTGGCAGGCATCGCCGCAGGCCTGCGGCGCGCGCGCCAGGGTTGCGTGCTGGTCGTGCCGTGCGATGCGCCTCGTCTACCGGCCGACCTGGCGCGACGACTCGGCGAGGCCCGTGACGCGGGGGATGCCGACGCGGCCGTCGCCCACGACGGCGTGCGGCTGCAGCCGGTCTGCCTGCTGGTGCACACGCGCGTGGCGCCCGTGCTCGAGAACTACCTGGCCGAAGGCGGGCGTCGCGTCGACGCCTGGCTCGCGACGATCGGGACGGCGACGGTCGACTTCGCCGATCGCGCCGCGAACTTCAGGAACGTCAACGATCCCGCCGAGCTGCACCGGCTCGAGCGCGAGTCGCATAGGCACGCACCGGCCCGCTGAGTACCATGACCGCCATGCTGCGACTGGAAGCCGCGCGCGAGCGCATCATCGAGGCGATGACGCCTGTCGAGGGAACGGAGTCGGTCCTGCTCGACGACGCGCTCGACCGCGTGCTCGCGGATCCCGTGCACGCCGCGGCCGACGTGCCGCCCCGGGCCAACTCGGCGATGGACGGATACGCGCTCGCTGGGCGCGACCTCCCGGCGGCGGGCGAGGTCTCGCTGGCGATCGTGGGCACGTCGCTCGCGGGCCGGCCCTGGAGCGGCACCGTGCCGCCGGAGTCCTGCGTGCGCATCATGACCGGCGCGCTGCTGCCGGCCGGCAGCGACACCGTCGTGATGCAGGAGCAGGTGCGGGTCGAAGGGGATCGCGCCGTCTTCGGCACGGGCCACCGGCCGGGGCAGCACGTCCGGCCGCCGGGCGAGGACCTTCGTGCAGGCGATCTCGCGGTCGACACGGGCACCCTGCTCGGCCCCCCGCAGCTCGGCCTGCTGGCCGCGCTCGGCGTCGGTCGCGTCACGGTGCGTCGCCGTCCTCGCGTCGCGATCTTCTCGACCGGCGACGAGCTGCGGCCCGTCGACGCGCCCCTCGAGCCTGGCCAGGTCCACGACAGCAATCGCCACGCGCTTCGCGCGCTGCTCGCCCGCCTCGCCGTCGAGGTGCGCGATCTTGGCATCGTGCCGGACACGCCCGAGGCGACGCGCGAGGCGCTCGAGGCGGCCGCCGCATGGGCCGACGCGATCGTGACGACCGGCGGCGTCTCGGTCGGCGACGCGGATCACGTCACTGGCGCGCTCGGCCGCGGAGGCCACGTCGACTTCTGGAAGGTCGCGATGAAGCCCGGCAAGCCCGTCGCGTTCGGACGCTATGGCCGGGCCGCGTTCTTCGGCCTGCCCGGCAATCCCGTCTCGGCGATCGTGACGTGGTGCCAGCTCGTGCGGCCCGCGTTGCAGCGGCTCACCGGCGCCACGCCCGAGGCCCCGCTCACGCTCCGCGCCGTCTGCCTGTCGAGGCTCGGCAAGTCGCCCGGACGGCTCGAATTCCAGCGCGGCGTGCTCGAGCGCGACCCGTCGGGCCGCTGGTTCGTCAGGAGCACGGGCCACCAGGGGTCCGGCGTGCTCCGCTCGATGAGTTCGGCGAACGCGTTCATCGTGCTGCCCCTCGAGCAGGGCGACGTGGAGCCGGGCAGCGAAGTCGACGTGCAGCCGTTCGCGGGTCTCTGGTGAAGCATCGACACGGGGAGCAGCAGGCGATGAAGCACGGCCACGGCGGCGAACGCGCGTTCCGCGCCCTCGGGATCGCGGTGATGACGGTCTCGGACACGCGCGACGAGTCGAACGACACGTCGGGCGCGCTGCTCGTCGGGCGGCTGACGGACGCTGGTCACCGGCTCGCGGAGAAGTCCATCGTGCGCGACGACGTCTACCGGATACGGGCGATCGTCTCGCGCTGGATTGCGGACCCGGCGGTCGAGGCGATCGTCACCACGGGCGGTACCGGGCTTACGGGCCGCGACGGCACGCCGGAGGCAATCCGGCCGTTGCTCGACAAGGTGATCGACGGATTCGGCGAGGTGTTCCGCGCGATCTCGTTCCGCGACATCGGCACGTCCACGCTGCAGTCGCGCGCGCTCGCAGGCGTCGCGAACGGGACGCTCGTCTTCTGCGTGCCGGGCTCGACCGGTGCGTGCGCGACGGCGTGGGACGAGCTCATCGCCGCGCAGCTCGACAGCCGCACGCGCCCGTGCAACCTCGTCGAGCTGCTGCCGCGGCTCACCGAACGCTGACGAGCAGGCCTGCGCTCAGGGACCGGCGGCACCGGTGGGCAGCGAGGTCGGCGCGCCGGGGCCCACTGGCCAGCCGAGCAGCAGCCACGCGACGAACAGGATCGACCAGCCGATCAGGAAGGTCACGGAGTAGGGCAGCATCAGCGAGACGAGGGTGCCGAGGCCGGCCTTCGCGACGTAGCGCTGCACGAAGGCGATGATCAGCGCGAAGTAGCTCATCATGGGCGAGATCACGTTCGTGACCGAGTCGCCGACGCGGTAAGCCGTCTGCGTGACCTCGGGCGGATAGCCGAGCAGCATGAACATCGGGACGAACACCGGTGCCATCAGCGCCCACTTGGCCGAGGCCGAGCCCATCACGAGGTTGATCGCCGCGGACAGCAGGATGAAGGACAGCATCAGCGGCACCTGGTGCAGTCCGGCGGACTTGAGGAACTGCGCGCCCTCGACTGCGATGATCAGGCCGAGGTTGGTCCAGTTGAAGAACGCGACGAACTGCGCCGCGAAGAACACGAGCACCATGTAGCCGCCGAGCGTGGACATCTGCTGGCTCATGCCGCGGATCACGTCGCGGTCGTTACGCACGGTGCCCGCGCCCCAGCCGTAGGCCACGCCGAGGCCAACGCCGTAGAGGAAGATCAGCGCCACGATGCCCCTGAGAAAGGGCGAGTGCAGCACGCTGCCGGTGCCGGGTTCGCGCAGGAAGCCGTCCGCGGGCAGCAGGCCCCAGAGCAGCAGCGACGTCATCGCCAGGAAGGCGATCGCGGCGAACCGCAATCCGCGCTTCTCGGCCGCGCCGAGGGGCCGCGCCATGTCCTCGCTTGAGGCGTCGACTTCCTGCGCGGCGGCGGTCTCGAGTGTCGCGACCCGGGGTGCGACCAGGCTCTCCGTCACCCACCAGCCGAGCGCGGTGATGAGGAAAGTGGACACCGCCATGAAGTAGTAGTTGGCTGCGGGGCTCACGACGTAGCCAGGATCGATGATGCGGGCCGCCTCCTGCGAGAGGCCCGCGAGCAGCGGGTCGATCGTGCCGAGGACGAGGTTGGCGCTATAGCCGCCCGAGACGCCCGCGAACGCCGCCGTCAGGCCGAGCACCGGGTGGCGACCCGCGGCCTTGAAGATGATCGCGGCGAGCGGCACGAGCAGCACGTAGCCGACCTCGCTCGCGGCGTTCGAGAGCACGCCGCAGAAGACGACGACCGGGGTGAGCAGCGCGCGTGGCGACTTGAGCACGATCATGCGCATGACCGCGCCGATGAAGCCCGACACCTCGGCGACGCCGATGCCGATCATCGCCACGAGCACCGTCCCGAGCGGCGCGAAGCCCGTGAAATTGGTCACCATCTCGGTGAGGATGCGGTGCAGGCCCGCGACCGACAGCAGGCTCACCGGCTCGATGATCCTGCCGGTGGTCGGGTGCGCGACCGACAGGTCGAACTGAGCGGCGATGCCCGACAGCACGACGACGGCGAGTGCGAGGATCGCGAACAGGCTCGTCGGGTCGGGCAGCGCGTTGCCCACGCGCTCGACGAGATCGAGGAAGCGGTTCAGCGCGCCACGGCGGGCGGGAAGGCTCGCGGGATCGGATTCGGTCATCGGTGCTCCGGGGCGGACGCGGCATTAGACGGGATTTCGCGTTCCCGGGACAGGGCTGGGAGCCGGGTGACGCCCCCCCAAAAGGAAAGGCCCCTTGCGGGGCCTTTCGTTGCGGACGCGGCCGAGGGCCCGTCAGTCCTCGAGGAAGCTGCGGAGCTGCTCGCTGCGGCTCGGGTGACGGAGCTTCCTGAGCGCTTTGGCCTCGATCTGCCGGATGCGCTCGCGCGTGACGTCGAACTGCTTGCCCACTTCCTCGAGCGTGTGGTCCGTCGTCATGTCGATGCCGAAGCGCATGCGCAGCACCTTGGCCTCGCGGGGCGTCAGGCCGGCAAGCACGGAGTGCGTCGTCTCGCGCAGGGACTCGGTCGTCGCGGACTCGATCGGCGACTCGACCGAGGTGTCCTCGATGAAGTCCCCGAGGTGCGAATCCTCGTCGTCGCC
>Ga0105090_10000718_pt1 | contig 16874 bp, 15 predicted proteins | sample PPLLak3March2015_FD_79110 | JGI IMG/M metagenome (GOLD analysis project Ga0105090, IMG submission 79110) | Freshwater sediment microbial communities from Prairie Pothole Lake near Jamestown, North Dakota, USA - PPLs Lake P7 Core (1) Depth... | ecosystem: Environmental > Aquatic > Freshwater >... | reverse complement strand
CCAGACGACTGGCAATATCATCAATAGCTTTAGGATCAAACATTATGGAGTCTCACAAACAAGGGAAAAGGGAATTTGATTCAATTTTATACTAATTTAGAAAAAACCTAATGGATTAATGTCGTAACTGACCAGCATGTTTTTGGTTTGTTGGTAATGGTCGAGCATCATTTTATGGTTTTCGCGCCCAACGCCTGATTTTTTATAGCCACCGAATGCGGCATGAGCCGGATAGTGATGATAGCAATTGGTCCAGACCCGACCCGCTTGAATGCCGCGACCCATAAGATACGCGCGGTTCATGTCGCGTGTCCAGAGGCCTGCTCCCAAGCCAAATTGCGTATCATTGGCAATAGCCAAGGCTTCTGCTTCATCGGTAAACGTGGTTACCGAAATAACCGGGCCGAAAATTTCTTCCTGAAAGATACGCATTTTATTGCCGCCTTTCATTATGGTTGGTTCGATATAATAGCCTTCAGAGAAACCAGCGCCTACAGAGGCAATTTCTCCACCCATTAATATTTCTGCGCCTTCATCCTTGCCAATTTGAACATAGCTTAAAATCTTGTCAAACTGTTGCTTGGAAGCTTGCGCGCCGACCATTGTTTCAGTATCTAACGGATCGCCGCGTTTAATTTGTTTAGAACGGGCAATGACTCTGGCGATAAACTTTTCATAGATGGATTCTTGGACTAACAGGCGTGAGGGGCAGGTACAAACCTCGCCTTGATTGAAAAAGGCCATTACCGCGCCTTCTATGCATTTACTGACAAATACATCTTCCTGGTCCAGGATATCCTCAAAGAATATATTTGGTGATTTGCCGCCTAACTCAACCGTGGAAGGAATGATGTTTTCTGCCGCGCACCTGAGAATATGTGAACCGACAGGCGTTGAGCCAGTGAAAGCTATTTTGGCAATACGGGTACTTGTTGCCAAAGCTTGACCGGCTTCCGCGCCATAACCATTGACGATATTGACCACACCCGCAGGCAATAAATCGCCAATTAATTCCATCAAAACTAAAATAGACGCCGGAGTTTGCTCTGCGGGCTTCATGACCACACAATTTCCTGCGGCCAATGCAGGAGCTAATTTCCAGCAAGCCATGAGTAAAGGAAAATTCCACGGAATGATTTGCCCGACAACGCCGAGCGGCTCGTGGAAATGATAAGCCACTGTGTGTTCGTCAATTTCACCAATAGTGCCTTCCTGAGCGCGAATACAGCCGGCAAAATAACGGAAGTGATCGACTGCAAGCGGTACGTCTGCGGCCAGCGTTTCGCGTATTGCTTTGCCATTATCCCAGGTTTCAGCAACCGCTAATATTTCAAGGTTGGCTTCTATACGGTCGGCGATTTTCAATAAAATATTTGACCGGGCTGTAACCGAGGTTTTCCCCCAGGCATCTTTTGCGGCATGAGCTGCATCCAGTGCCAGTTGAATGTCATCAGCCGTAGACCGAGGTATTTCACAGAATGGTTTGCCATTTACAGGACTTAAATTCTCAAAATACTGGCCTTTAACTGGAGCAACCCAGTTACCGCCAATAAAATTGCCGTAACGCGATTTAAAATTAACTTTGCTGCCAGGTTGGTTGGGGGCGATATAAAGCATTTCTCTCTCCTTTTTTAAGTGAAATCACCCCCGGAAAAGCCCTTATCTTTATACACAAATAGACAAGTAACTCGTCATACTCGCAGGGAATCCGGTATCCAGTGCCATGGAAGGTGAGCTTAACTACTTCCATGTAGTCTGGATTCGCTTTGCGGTCTTCGGCTCCGGCAATCCCTGCCGGAATGACGGACTTGTGTATGATGATGAGCGGAAAAGCTCAGGGTAACTTATTATGAGCCCCTCAAAGGGGCATAATTATGGAAATAGTTCCAAGTTATAAACCAAACGCTTTTTTGAAAAACTCAGGCTGTGCTAAAGAAGCTATGTGTATATCGACGTTATAGTAAACCGTGTCGAAAGGCTTGTTTGCCGAATCCTGTTCTCTGAATGTTGTTAAATCGGCTTTGCTTGCAAGCGTAGCACTCCACCAGCCGGAAGGATAGATACATTGCGGGAAAAACAAGGTCTGCAAATGGCTAAAACCGGCACTATTCATGGAGTTACGCATTTCACCGATGAGCTTCATATGATACAAAGCGGATTCGCTTTGTTGCACGACCATGCCGTTTTCCGAGAGACAGTTAAAACAGTCACGATAAAATTCATCACTGAACAAGCCTTCAGCCGGACCAATCGGGTCGGTGCTGTCAACGATAATCATATCTACTGAATCAGGCGCAGCTTCTTTTACCCATTTGATGCCGTCGATAAATTTCAATTCGGCTCTGGGGTCATTATTGGATTCGCACAATTCGGGAAAATAAATTTCAGCCAGGCGGGTGACGCGTTCATCAATATCAATCTGCACAGCGTGTTCTACCGATGAATGTTTCAACACTTCTTTTAACGTGCCGCAGTCACCGCCACCGATAATCCAGACTCTTTTTAGATTGGGATGTGTGTATAAAGCCGGATGACTCATCATTTCGTGATAAAAAAAGTTATCGCGGGTTGACACCATCGTGCAACCATCTATTACCATCAAGTTACCGAAAGTCTCGGTTTCATAAATTTCAAGGTGTTGAAATTCAGATTGTTCTTCGTGCAGTTTTTGTTTGATTTTTAATGAAAAGGCCGTTTCAGCCCATGGTACTTGCTCGGTAAACCATTGCGACGGGTTCATGTATGGATTCCTGAAAAAAATAAACGAATAAAATAAGTGGGCATTATATTAGAATTCGGCATCTCACGGCATAATGGCGTTAATTAAAGTTGAATTTAAGCGGCATAGGTTAGGTAGCGAGTTCATCGCAACCCAAGGAATATCGGCAAATGGTGAAATATGAAGAGTAGTGCCGTAGGCTGAGATGGAGCGAGAGCATAATACCGGCAATCGAAGCCGAAAAGCGCTGGGATTCACGTTGTTCATCCCAGCCTACGCGCTGTCGATTTTACTAGTCCACCTAGCGCCAACGACCCCTTGCTTTTGTTCGCTGATTGTTCAGACTATGGTCTCTGCTACTACTTGTTTACCCGTACAAGGGACAGTAGAGACTCAATCAATTAACGATAACGAGCAAGTAGGCCACATTACAATGACTTCCAGTAGAGTAGGGGCCTTTAAACAGGCTTTTGGGCAATTCAACATTACGGGTGGGATTAAAGGAGCAATAACGGGTACAACACCAACTGGAGAAGTCATCTTGGAACATCATATTGGATTTCCAGGGGTCGGTTCGATTATTTCTTACAATGATATAGCAACATTCACTGGTCAACCAGATTCACAAGGTAATATTCCAGTCACTGAAACTGCACCTATAACAACAACAGCATATAGCGGCGAATTTGCGGGTTGGACAGGTCAACTTAGTAGTAACAGGAACAGTGAATTTTACGACCGGAGCAAACGCTTTTAGTTATACAGGCAACATCTGCCAAAACTAAGAACACAAATGGCTGTTTTTTTATAGCGTAAAATTTATGTTGTGTGGGTCTAAAGCGCTTAAAAAAGTTCAAAATTAGGTCTATGGGGCAATTGAACTCAAGACCTTTTGATTTCAGTTCACCAATATCAGTATCCTCAATTAATTGTTCAAATATGGCAACTATTGGAAGCCGATTGACATCGATCTTCAACGTTTTCCCATTACAAAACCTCTTTGCAATATCCCTTCTTGGTAATATTTGGCTGGATCAATATTGTAATCATGTGCCTTGACTATACCTCTGATGGTATAGAGGTTACCCAGTCTATCTTCAGGCAATAAAGAAAGATCAATTATTTTTTCTGGCACAGGATTTTCATCTTCATCCAAAATAAGCATAATCTTGGGCCGCAATTTAAATTGGTCATTGCTCTCAATCACTAATGCAACAGCGCCGGTGGTCAGACCCACAAAGCAGCCAGGCGGGTAAACCCCCAAACTTTCGATGAATTTAATAACCAATGTTTCATCCAAATGCTGTCCCATCAAATCGTACATCACCTTAGTCGCTTCAATATGGGTACGGCCCCTTTGGTAAACTCTGTCACTGGTCATTGCATCGTATATGTCGGCAACCGTGACTATTTTTGTAAACAGTGACAGATCTATATTGCCAATTTGTCGGGGATAACCTCTGCCATCCAGCCGTTCATGATGCGAGAGTGCTACATCAATTGCACCGACATTCATATTAGGACTGGATTTTAATAGCTCATGTCCCAAAGTGGTATGAGACTGCATAATCATCAGCTCGTCATCATCCAACTTCCCGGGTTTATTAAGTATAGTCAGCGGAACCAGCATTTTGCCGACATCGTGCATCAAACCGCATAGCCCAACATTATTTAAACTGGCTTCAGACAAACTGATATGCCGGCCTAAAACAATGGATAAAATACAAACATTAAGACTGTGCTGAGCAGTATATATATCTTTGTTTTTCAATTGTGTCAGCCATAAAGAAGCATCAGGAGAATGCATAATACTATTAACGCATTCTGCTACAGCTTGTTTAGCCAGCTTAGTGTCTATACCCTCTCCCCGGGTAATGCGATCCATAAAATCAAATACCAGGCCCTCTGTTGAGTGGTAAACTTCATCCGCTCGTCGTATTTCATCTTCAAAATGACTTAATTTTTTCGGTGGCGATGGATAGGAGGCCGAGCTTTTTATATCCCCTTTTGAACTATCGATAATAACAGGTTTCCGTTTTTTCAACTTCGTCGTATCGATATAAACATAACTACAAGTTTCTTCAAGCTTTTGTATGTCTGCTAGCGTTTTAATTTCAAACCCTTGAAAAGAAAAACTAGTTTCGAGCCAAGACCGATCCAGTTCAATGACATACATGCCGATACTAAGCATACTAATGGGTGTATAGACTCTTTCCGGGACAGAAAATCCATTGTCTTCAAGCTGCTTCTTCTTTTTCCCTTTACCCTTACCCCAAAAGCAGAACCAATCTTTAAATGCCATAAATATACCCAAAAACTCTGGAAAAAAATTTAGCAACAAAAGAGTTAATTACCAAATTAAAGGCAAGTATAGATGTTAAAGCAATTTTCTACGAAGAACATACCCGAAACCAGTTTGATATATGAAAAACAATCAATTCAGGGCGTTGTTGGATAATTCGTCAATCAATTGATTCATATGGATATAATTTCAATATAAATTTAGTTAAATCTATAAAAATCAGAATGTCACGTTTCATTTATTCAACAACGCCCCGATTATGTTTAAATTTCGTGCTTAATTTTTTCAACAGCGGTCAGAAAAGATTCTATGAGCGCCCTGATTACGCTATCCATGTCGGCGTTATACCAAGTTTCGCCGGCTTCTTTTTCCTTAAAGCGTCGATATAGAGCTGCTTGTCGATTGATAGTTTTTGTTTGTCCTCAAGTGCGGCAATACGTCTGCGAGGTATCATTGATTGCTTTTAAGTGCTTCGATCCGAGAAAGGAAATCGGATGTTTCGATAATCTTTGCTTGATTCGTTAGGGCTGATCACTAAGCGCGGCTTCCACCAAACGGTGGTATAAGGAATCGGGAATATTTTTTAAAGTAATACCAGGCATGGAAATCTCCGTTATCAATTAACCACCATAATGCCACCACATTAATGCTTCTGCTATTTTTGGGTTATCAATTTACCAATAGCAAGGTCAGGGTGCGCGTAACGACTTGTATGGACAGATATATTGCTCCTCGATGATTGCTCCTTCGTCGCCTTATGGATTTGTCCTATTGTTCATGCTTAAAAGACATCAGGATGAGTCCAGTGGGTACGAAAAGTACATGACTGGATGATCCAGGCTAGCCCGTTCAGCCTGAAAGCCATATAATATATATCCAGTATATATTTGTCGGGAGTTACTCATGCAAACTGCAAAGTTATTTCAGAATGGTCAAAGCCAGGCTGTCAGATTACCTAAATCATTTCGTTTTGAGGGTACTGAAGTATCGATTAAACAGGTTGGTGAAGGTATTTTATTATTACCTCTTAAGCACTCTGCCCAACAGCTGTTAAGGCTATTGGATAGCATGGATGAACCGGTTGCGCTGGAAAGAAATCAACCTTGCGAAAATGACTCACGAGATTTCGAATGATTTTTATGCTGGATACCAATATCTGCATTTTTTTATTAAATCGCAGTGCCGGCTATGAAAATATTCTCGCTCGAATCGATGGCTTGGCTTATGAACAAGTGGTTATTTCCTCACTGACTTTGGCTGAGTTGAATTACAGCATCGCCAAAAGTGTCAAGAAAGAAGCTAACCGAATTAAACTCGGCTATTTTTTGTATCAATTTGAATGCCTGCCTTTTGATGCCGAAGCGGTTTCCTGTTATGGTGACATCAGGGTTCGACTGGAACCCAGAGGTATGCCAATAGGTCCGTTAGACACCTTGATTGCTGCGCATGCACTTAGCCTAGCCGCCACTATTGTGACCAATAATGTGCGGGAATTTGAACGCGTGGAGGGTCTTGCGATTGAAAACTGGATAAACTGAATTTTGGATTTAGGAAAGCCAAGTGAAAAACCGAATAAATAACAGGGCTTATGAATGTTCTCGCAGTATTAAGAAGAACGGAGACAAATAGTGAATTCAAGTGATACCAAAACATGGACAACTGAGCAATCAGCTCAAACCTATTCTATAGAAAACTGGGGCGATGGCTATTTTTCCATCAATGCCGCCGGGCATGTGTGCGTAAGACCCAGTTCAGATAAAGATATTGAGCTGGATTTATATGAAATTGCCCAATCGCTAAATGATAAAAAACTATCCTTGCCCGTGCTGGTGCGTTTTACCGATATTTTAAAAGATCGTGTTAAACGGCTGTCTTGTGCTTTTCAAAAAGCCTGTGCCAATAACGATTATCAGGGTAAATATACTCCTGTTTACCCCATCAAGGTTAATCAGCAGCGCCAGGTTGTCGAGGGTATTTTAGCGTCAGATAATGTTGGCCTGGAAGCAGGCAGCAAGCCGGAATTACTGGCGATTATGGCTTTATCCAATCAGGGCGTAGTGGTTTGTAATGGCTATAAAGATAGAGCTTACATACGCCTGGCGCTTATCGGCCTGAAAATGGGTTTGAATCTTTATCTGGTGATTGAAAAGCCATTGGAACTTGAATTGATTATTGAAGAAGCTGCGCGCCTCAATATTAAGCCTCAATTGGGTTTAAGGGTTCGATTGTCCAGCATTAGTGCCGGAAAATGGCAAAACAGCGGCGGCGAAAAATCAAAATTCGGTCTTCATGCCCATGAAGTGTTACAACTGATTGAGCGTTTGAAACAAAGCAGTTTACTGGATACCCTGAAACTCATGCACTTTCATATGGGTTCGCAAATAGCCAATATTCACGATATAAAAATAGCCCTGAAAGAAGCCGGGCAGTTTTATGTCGAACTGTGTCGCCTGGGCGCACAGATAAAAGTCGTCGATGCGGGCGGCGGCTTGGGTGTCGATTATGACGGCAGCCGTTCACGACGGGAATCGTCAATCAATTACAGTCTGGATGAATACGCCCAAAATATCGTGCGCAGCTTTGCCGAACTGTGTGCTGAAAAACAGATGCCGCAGCCTGATATTTTTACAGAATCAGGCCGCGCATTCACCGCTCATCATGCAGTATTAATCACCAATGTCACCGATATTGAATCCGTCTATACCAATAACGACGAATTGCTGGCTTTACCCGAAGCGCATAATCTGGTTGAACACTATCATGACGCACATTTTGCCTTGTCAGAAGCGCGTGCTGAGTTTACTCAAGATAAACTGAGTATCATTGAACTTGCCAAGGCCGAAAATGACTATGCTCTTATTTGTCAGCAAATTAAAAATCAGCTAAATCCAAATAATCAAAGCGAAGCAACTATCCTGCACGAATTGAACGAGAAGCTTGCCGATAAAGTCTTTTGCAATTTTTCGCTGTTCCAATCTATGCCCGATATCTGGGGTATTGATCAAATCTTTCCGATCATGCCTATTCACCGATTGGACGAACAGCCGACGCGCCGGGCCGTTATTCAGGATTTAACCTGTGATTCCGATGGCCGTATCGACCAGTATGTAGATGGTCAAAACCTAGAAAATACTTTGCCAGTTCATGAACTCGACAAAAATCGACCCTATTTCATTGGTTTTTTCATGGTGGGTGCGTATCAGGAGATATTAGGGGATATGCACAACTTATTTGGCGACACCCATTCCATTAATATTAAGCTGGATGACAACGGCTATCATTTTTATGATTTGCAGGAAGGCGAGCATGTCAGCGATTTGCTGGATTATGTGCACATCAGTGGCGAAGAGTTGAGAGCAGCTTACCAGGAAAAGCTTGCAAAAAGTAATCTCAGCGAACAACAGCGGCAAGACTACGAACAAGAGCTGATTGCCGGATTAACTTCTTACACCTATCTGGAAAAATAAAATGAAAGCAGGCATGATCGGCTTAGGCGCAATGGGTTTAGGTATGGCCAGGAATCTCGCCAAGGCGGGATATTTAACGGCTGTTTATAATCGTACCACCGCAAAAACAGCAGAATTTAAGGTACCAGCTTTCGATCTTCCTGAAGTACTGGCAGCGGAAGTTGATATTGTGCTGATCTGTGTTTCAGCTGACCAGGATGTTTTAGACATCGTTGAGGCAATAACAAAGACCATTAAGCCGGGTTCAATTGTTGTCGATATGTCTACTATTAGCAGTGAAACGGCCAAAAAAGCCGCAGTGTGTCTGGCAGAAAAACGGGTGGCCTTTCTGGATGCACCTGTATCCGGCGGTGTAGAAGGAGCCAAAAACGGCACATTGGCCATGATGGTAGGCGGTGATGCGGATGCGCTGGGAAAAGCCAGGCCCGTACTGGAAGCCATGACCCGGCGTATTATTCATATGGGTAAAACCGGTTCAGGCCAAGCTACCAAAGCAGTCAATCAAGTCATGTGCGCAGGCATTAATCAGGCCGTTACGGAAGCCCTGGCTTTTGGAGAAGCACAAGGTTTAGCGATGGATAAAGTTATTGATGTAATATCAGGCGGTGCATCGGGTAACTGGTTTTTACAGCATCGCGGCGTAACCATGACGCAAGGCACTTTTGCACCTGGATTTAAGCTTGCACTGCATCACAAGGATTTAAAAATCTGCCAGACGATTGCCGCTCAAACAGGTGTTTCAATTCCTTTAGCCGATATGACTGTTACCGATTATGAGGAGTTAATGGCAGAAGGTTATGGGGATGAAGATATTTCGGCGTTGTATAGGATGAAAAAACAGTAGATTTTGTTCGTATATATCTACTGCTCTAGTAAACGGTGGGCAAAAAATAACTTTCATATCTGGTTAACCGGCTGCTGCCATGAAAGTTTGGAAATAAAAAAGTGCCAAATGACTGCGTTCCGTTTAAGCGGCATGTTAGTTCTACTTTGTCAGATTATATTTAAGCTCGTCATACCCGCCGGGAAGCGGGTATCCAGTGCCATGGATGGTAAGCTTAAATCCATCCATGGAGTCTGGATTCCGGCAATCCATGCCGGAATGACGTACTTGGAAAATAGTGATCATATAATCTAACAAAGTAGAATTAGGCGCGCCAGCAGTCACACCAGAGCCCGGCAACCACACTCCAATTCGATAACGACAGGAGATACCTGCCGTGTGGTCTTGTTCTTGCGCACATGGAGAACCAACAGCGTAAGCGGATCGAAAACGATCACGTCCTTGACGCCTTGAGACAGATAAAAGGGTGGCCCAATCTCCAGGTCCTTGGCTTCAAAGCCTTTACTTACTACCTCAATGACAGCCTCGGGAATCATGGTTAATGCCGAATCCTGCTCTTCCTCGCTTGGCTCACGGCAAAAGATCGAGATGTCAGGTCGTTTTAGCCCATTAGGGAACTGGATATAAACATCTACGGCATGAATGCATTCACATCCTGGTTGAACATTAACCGTCTTGGTTATTCCCTGCACAATGCGTTCTATATGCTTTTGGTGACGATAAACAGGCTGCGCTTCCCAAATTGGAAGGCCGTTGACTATTTCAAGGCGAATTCCAAGCTCGCTGGCCTGAAGCAGGATGGGTGATAGACTCATGATTTGCTATGTACCATTAAATTAATGTTTCTGGACTACATCAGAATTATAATTAATAAAATTCCATTTTAACAATTTGTTCCCCTTTTCCATCGAAACAATTTTTCAGTTTTGTGTCGAACTTTTCATATTTTTATCAATAACAATGAGCTCGTGGAGGTAAGTTGTCAACCGTGGATAGGAAATAGACATGGCCTGGTTATTTTCATAAACAGGCTCTGAGATGCTGAATGCCGATATTAGATATCTTAATAATTGGGTTCAAGGTTAAATTAAACTCCGGCAAAGGTTGTTTTAATCTGGATTTTGCTTCCATCACTACAGCCGCTTGCCCGTTTTCGGGTATAATTCACAACATTTTTAACTCAGGGCACGAAGGCGTTATGTCAAAAATCAATAAAGTTGTATTGGCTTATTCCGGAGGTTTGGATACTTCCGTAATTCTTAAATGGTTGCAGGATGTTTATGCGTGTGAAGTCGTTACTTTTACGGCCGATTTAGGGCAGGGCGAAGAAGTCGAACCAGCACGGGCAAAAGCCAAAGCTGCCGGCATTAAAGATATTTATATTGAAGATTTGCGGGAAGACTTTGCGCGTGATTATGTTTTTCCGATGTTTCGTGCCAACACAGTTTATGAAGGTGAATATCTGCTGGGTACATCCATTGCCCGCCCTTTAATTGCCAAACGGTTGATTGAAATTGCCAACGAAACGGGTGCAACAGCTATTTCACACGGCGCGACCGGTAAAGGAAACGATCAGGTGCGTTTTGAGTTAGGCGCTTACGCTTTACGCCCCGATATACAGGTTATAGCGCCGTGGCGTGAATGGGATTTAAACTCCAGGCAGACCCTGCTGGCTTATGCCGAAAAACATGGTATTCCTGTAGAAATGAAAAAAGGCAAAACGTCGCCTTATTCAATGGATGCCAATTTGCTGCATATCTCTTATGAAGGTCGTATTCTGGAAGATCCCTGGACAGAGCCTGAAGAAGATATGTGGCGCTGGACGGTATCACCTGAAGCAGCACCCGATCAAGCAACATATATAGAATTGACTTACCAGCAAGGTGATATTGTTGCGATTGATGATGTGCCCTGTTCGCCTGCCACGGTTCTGGAAAAATTAAACAAGGTGGCGGGTGATAATGGTATTGGCCGATTGGATATTGTTGAAAATCGCTATGTGGGTATGAAATCACGCGGCTGTTATGAGACGCCTGCGGGCACGGTCATGCTGAAAGCACATCGTGCGATTGAATCATTAACGCTGGACAGGGAAGTGGCGCACTTGAAGGATGAGTTAATGCCGCGCTACGCATCGTTAATCTATAACGGCTATTGGTGGAGCCCTGAACGTAAAATGTTGCAAACCATGATCGATGCTTCACAGGTTTCTGTGAATGGCAAAGTCCGGCTTAAACTTTATAAAGGTAATGTGATTGTTGTTGGCCGGGCTTCTGAAACCGACAGTCTGTTTGATGAAAGTATTGCCACGTTTGAAGATGATGCTGGTGCCTATAATCAAAAAGATGCCGAGGGTTTTATCAAATTAAACGCGCTGAGAATGCGTATAGCCGCTGCTAAACGCTTGCGTTAATTCGGCCAATAAAAACACAGGACAAATATTATTTAGCTTGTATAATTATCTGTTCAGGTAGTTACTATAAAAATAATATTTGTCCAACCGGTATGCTTGTCTGTGCCCGGTCTGAGAGGAAGTAAATAATGAGTGAGTTGCACGAGACGAAATCAGAAGTTGTGGTTCTGCAAAGAATACCTTCGCATCAAGGATTGATGAAAGTGAATCGATGGTTAATGGCTATGGTTTTTTTCTTGATGACAGTCATTGTTATTGCCGGTTTTTTCTTCGTTCCTGCTAATGACGTTACCAGTTATAAAAAACCTGAAGTCGCTGTTGCTGAAATGAATCCGGTGTTGTCTGCCGAAGTTAATACTTTGAAAGGGCAGTTTGTTGGTTTAGTCAGTGGCTCGATCGAAAGTAAATTAAGAACTTTGGAGGAGAGTATTCGTCTGGGCACGGCTTCCAAGGCATTAGGAACAATAGAAGACTTGAAAAATGACGTTAAAGTTCTGCGTTCTTACTCAGAGCCCGCAAAGAAAGAGAAAGTGGTCATCGATAATGAGCAATTAATGCAGGAAATGTCCGAGTTAAAGCGTCTAATTTATGTGACTCTCGCTTCTTGCGGGTTAATGCTGGCGGCTGTTGCAGGTATCTGGTTTAAAAATCGCTATCGCCTGCCTTATAAAGAAGCCATCATACGTTATTTAGGCAAGAAATAACCTGGAGGCAATAGCTTGCGGTTGCACTGATACTCTATTTCAAACTTTGTTGTAATCATAAAAAAGCCGCCCCAGTCTATGACTGGGGCGGCTTTTTTGCGCGCGTTGTTATTATTATTTGCTGCCAATATATTTGTACAAATAGTCAATTGCCAATTCTTCAGTCAAACCGGCTTTTTCAACTGCTTTGTTCTTCATAATCTCATCAACAGCTTTCGGCATACCACCTTTGCCATTTCTCAGAACTTCTTCGAATTTCGCTCTGTCCAGTGTGCCTGCTTTAATTAGAGCGGGTAACTGTGGATTTGAAGCGATATCGTGGCACGTACCGCAGCCACGACCGAAAGCACGTTCATAAATCTTTTGACCAATTTCCAGCTGTTCGTCAGCTAATGCTGATCCACTTAAAGCGATTAAAACAATACCTGCTATTGTACCTAGCGATTTTTTCATAGTGACCTCTCTTGGTGTAAAAAAAGAGAACTGCAGTTCTCTTCGTGGGAAAAAGGAATTCGAATAAAATTTAAACCAGCAAAGAATAGGGAATTTAACCGAAAAATTCAATCTTTTATTTCTCTTTAGCCTTATTATCATTCATATCAATGAATGTTAGCTGAATTATATGCATTATTTTGGAGTGCTATAAAAAACCTTTACTTTGCCTCTGCAATTCATAATTAGTCTGCTTGACTACCATGAAACCAGTTAAGCTTTTCGTGTAGAGTCACTACAGTGCCTATTATAATCAAAGTTGGCGGTTTGATATTCAAGCCGGCAATGGTAGCAGGTAATGTTTCCAAGGTGCCGGTAATGACTCGCTGATTTGTTGTAGTGCCTTGCTGCACCAGGGCAACAGGCAAATCTTTGGGGCTGCCGTGGGCAATTAATGACTGGCATATTTTTTCCAGTCCTACCAATCCCATATAGATAACGATGGTTTGATTGGGTGCGGCAAGTTGTGTCCAGTTTAAATTAATGGAATTATCTTTCAGGTGCCCAGTGACGAAAGTACAGGATTGAGCGTGATCTCTATGAGTTAGCGGAATACCTGCATATGTTGCACAACCTGAAGCGGCCGTAATTCCGGGTACAACCTGAAAATTGATACCCTGTTGCATTAAAGTTTCAATTTCCTCGCCCCCTCGACCAAATATAAAAGGATCGCCGCCTTTTAAGCGCACCACCCGTTTTCCTGCTTTAGCCAGGTCTGCGAGCAAGGTATTGATGGATTCCTGCGGTAGAGTATGTTTTTCTCGTTGCTTGCCCACATAAATCTTTTCCGAGTCCCTGCGTGCCAAATCGAGAATCTCTGGCGAAACAAGATGGTCATAGACAATAACATCGGCTTGTTGCATCAAGCGTAAGGCGCGAAAAGTTAACAAATCCGGCGCACCAGGACCTGCTCCTATCAGATAGACTTCGCCTAAGCTAACGCGGTCCTTTTGCTTGCTAAGGGCTTGCTGTAATTGTTGTTCGGCACCTTGTTCATTGCCTGAGAAAACCAATTCAGCAACAGAACCTTGAAAGATATTTTCCCAGAAAATTCTGCGTTGAGCGGGTTCTTTAATGTGTTTTTTAACGTCAATTCTAAATTTTTCTGCCAGCTGCGATAGTCGCCCATAGGCAGGAGGAATTATGCTTTCTATTTTGGCTCTGAGTAACCGGGCTAAAACGGGTGCAGAACCTCCGGAAGATACTGCTGCAATGATGGGTGAGCGATCAATAATGGCCGGAAAAATGAAGCGGCATAAGCCGGGATTGTCAACCACATTAACAAGAATGTTTTGTTCCTCAGCTGTTTTAGCAACCAATTGATTGGTTTCTTTATTATCTGTCGCCGATACAACCAGTCTGAAGCCACACAAATCAGTCGGGGTAAAGGATTTTTGCAGTAAATTTAAATGGCAAGATGCCTCCAGGCTCGATACCTGTGGGCTTATCTTGTTGGCTATCACAGTGATTTTCGCACCGGCACGGGCTAATAGCTCAATCTTGCGGGCGGCGATTTCACCGGCTCCGACAACAAGGCAATCCTGGTCTTTAAGTTTTACAAAAACGGGGAAATAATCCATTTTATTACGATGATTCATAGATTCACTAGGGGATGGTATTATAAGCAATCTACAGTTAAGTTGAGCAACTAATAACAATGATTGAATTTAGCCTGGAAATCGATGCCAGCGGTTTGCTGTGTCCTTTACCGTTGTTGCGTCTAAAAAAAGCATTGATGGGAATGGCTAGCGGCGATGTGGTCAAAGTTATCGCAACCGATCCAGCCGCACATTTGGATTTTGGCGTTTATGCAAACCAATCGGGCCATCAAATCATTGAATTGATAAAACATGATGATAAGCAGATTTTTTATATCAAAAAGAAATAGTCAGGTTAAAGGTCAAAAGCAATACTTTCACCTTGTACCTTAAAATTGACTTCAATAACACATTCAAAACATTAAAAACCCATGTCCACAAACGATAATCAACCTGCGGCAAATTTTATTCGCCAGATCATTAATAACGATCTTAAAGAAAACAAACATAATGGCAAAGTCGCTACTCGATTTCCCCCTGAACCGAATGGTTATCTGCATATTGGTCATGCAAAATCGATTTGCCTGAATTTTGGCATTGCCGCCGAATATGACGGCACTTGTAACCTGCGTTTTGACGACACCAATCCCGAAAAAGAAAGCATAGAATACATGGAATCTATCGAAAGGGATGTACGATGGCTGGGTTTTAAATGGCACGAATTACATCATGCTTCCGATTATTTTGAGCAGCTTTACCAATACGCTGTGCAATTAATCGAGAAAGGTCAGGCCTATGTTGACAGTTTATCTGCTGAGCAAATCAGGGCTTATCGCGGTACCTTAACCGATCCCGGCAAAGAAAGCCCTGACCGCAACCGGTCTATTGCAGAAAACCTGGATTTATTTAAACGCATGCGTGCCGGTGAATTTGCCGATGGCCAGTATGTATTGCGCGCTAAAATCGACATGGCCTCACCCAATATCAACATGCGCGATCCTGCGTTGTACAGAATTCGCCGCGTGCATCATCACCGTACTGGCGATGCGTGGTGTATTTATCCCATGTACGATTATACGCACTGTATTTCCGATGCCATTGAAGGTATTACCCATTCCTTGTGTACCCTGGAATTTGAAGATCACCGTCCACTCTATGATTGGGTTCTTGATCAACTGCAAACACCCTGCCATCCTCAACAAATAGAATTTGCCAGACTGCAACTGGAATATACCATTGTTAGCAAGCGCAAACTCAATCAGTTAGTCATGGAAAAACATGTTCACGGCTGGGATGATCCACGTATGCCCACTATTGCCGGGTTGCGCCGAGCGGGCTTTACGCCTAAAGCAATACGGGATTTTTGCGAACGCATCGGTCTTACCAAACAAAACTCCTGGATAGAAATGGGAGTGCTTGAATATTGTATTCGTGAAGATTTGAATGAAAATGCGCTACGAGCAATGGCGGTTTTGCAACCGTTACGCGTAGTTATAGACAATTATCCTGAAGATAAAACAGAACAGCTGGAAATAAGCAATCATCCGCAACGACCTGAACTGGGCAAACGCAGTGTACCGTTTTCCAAAGTGGTACTCATTGAACAGGATGATTTTGCCGAAATTCCACCGCCAAAATTCAAGCGTCTGGTTACAGGTGGAGAAGTTCGTTTGCGTGGCTCATATGTTATAAAATGCAACGAAGTTATCAAAGATGCGGATGGGCTCGTTACCGAGTTGCGCTGTACTTATGACCCGGATACGCTGGGCAAAAACCCTGAAGGCCGTAAAGTCAAGGGCGTTATTCACTGGGTTTCCGAGCAACATGCACACCCGGCGGAAGTTCGTTTGTATGACCGCCTGTTTAACGTGCCTAATCCTGACAATGAAGAAAACTTTTTGAATGCTTTAAATCCTGATTCATTGGAGGTTTTGGCCGATTGCCGTGTAGAAGCCAGCTTGGCCCAAGCACAACCTGAAAACCGCTACCAATTTGAAAGAACGGGTTATTTTTGCCTGGATGCAGTGGACAGTGTTGATAACAAGCTGGTGTTTAACCGGACGGTGACGTTGCGAGAGGGGTGGGTAAAGGATTAAAACGTTAACATCTTCCTTAAAAAAGAAAGGCAAAACGCCCATTTAACTATAAAATACTCCCCACTTATTTTTAATATTAACCTCGGAATTACTATGAACCAACAGGACAGCATTAACCTTGTAGAACGATACTATGCAGCCTTCAATGGCGGCGATATGGATACCTTTTTGAATTTGCTCACCGACGATGTTATTCATGACATCAATCAAGGTAAAAGGGAGGTTGGCAAAGAAGCATTTACCCAGTTCATGGCGTGCATGAATTACAATTACAAAGAACAGCTGGTTGACATGGTCAT
>Ga0105090_10000716_pt1 | contig 16900 bp, 18 predicted proteins | sample PPLLak3March2015_FD_79110 | JGI IMG/M metagenome (GOLD analysis project Ga0105090, IMG submission 79110) | Freshwater sediment microbial communities from Prairie Pothole Lake near Jamestown, North Dakota, USA - PPLs Lake P7 Core (1) Depth... | ecosystem: Environmental > Aquatic > Freshwater >... | reverse complement strand
GCAACTGCTTCGCACCACCACCGATGTTCTGGATGGGATCATGAAGGTTTCCCACGCGCAGCGTCGCGGCCGTCTCAGGCGTCAACTGCATCAATCCGACCGCTCCCTTGCGGGACACCGCATCGGGACGAAAGTCCGACTCGGTCTTGATCACCGCGCGCAGCAACGCGGGATCCAACCGATACCGCTTCGCGTAGAAGGCGATCGCCCGTCGAATTTCTTGTCTGTCATAGCGCGGGCGACCGTCGAAATCCGACTTCGTGGGAACAGGCATCGCCCCGACTATAGCCATGGCCAGCAGCAGAATCCCCGCGCTACGCAGAAGCGCAACGGAGGGGCGAAACCGTTGTATGGAGATTAGAGTAATCACGCAGTAACCTGGTCAACCCATTCAGCGGGGGTGAACCCGGGTTACTGCGTTGTTCCTCAAGAGCCGTGCCGCCCGGATGAGTTCACAACTCTCTGATGTATCTATGAACTGTGGCTGGCACGCGATGTGACCGAGACATTGCTGCCCACTTTGGACAGAGACGGCCACTTTTTGGCAGGAGAACTATGGCGGGGACTATGCCCCCGCACGCGTCGATGGACCCCAGACGACGATGACCTGTACGGTCGCCCGCAAGACCGTCAGCATCAGCACGACCAAAATACTGACTGCCACGCCGCCAGCGCAGGAAGACGGAAAAGTATGAAATATCGCGAAGAGCGGCTGATTGGTGAACGGACTGAAATGGGAGAATTAGCCGGACGCGGGGCCACCGAGACCAACCTCAGCCCATGCGGATCGGCAACTCCTCCCCGGTAGGCGATCCGGCCGAATCCCATCGCCTACGGCTTCCCCCAGACCTCTTCCAGCCGTTGGGTCCGGCCGCAATTGAATTTATAGAATTTGTAGCGCACGGGATTCTTCTTATAGAAATCCTGGTGATACTCTTCAGCCGGATAAAACGCCGTAGCCGCCACAATTTGCGTCACGATCGGGCTGTGAAATTTCTTCGACTCTTCAAGACGCTTTCTCGAGGCCTCCGCCAGTTTCTGCTCCTCGGGAGTCGAGGGAAAAATCGCGGCACGGTACTGGTTGCCATGGTCACAGAATTGTGCGTTCGGGGTGAGCGGGTCCACATTACGCCAGAAGACGTCCAAGAGCTTCTCGTAACTCACTTTGGCCGGATCATAAGTCACCTCAACAGACTCGGCATGCCCGGTTCCGCCTGCCGACACCTGTTCATATGTCGGATTAGCCAGGGTCCCATCCATGTACCCCGAGACGGCCGTGAGCACTCCTTCGACCTTCTCAAAGGCCTCCTCCATACACCAGAAACATCCGCCGGCGAAATAAGCCTTGGCCGGAGGGGTCGCGGCCGAGCGCTCAGGATGGAGCAGGGTGAGACCCAATCCTATGACTAAGCACGCCCCTGCCAATGCGGCTCTGCAGAAATCCCGTCGTGTCATAGCGAAGACCCTCCTCTGCGATCTGTCGGAGCTGCCACGAAACTCTTACAGTCTACTACGGCGATCGGCTTCCGATTGATTTTCGGGTATGATATCTCTATGCGGCTCTCGAAGCTTCTGCTCTTCATGGTCACGCTTGCCGCGCTGTCCGGTTGCGCCTCCTGGTTCGCGAAGGGAGAAGTACCGGAAGTGTTGGTCACAAATATCACTCCTCTGGATAGCACGCCGTTCGAGCAGCGGCTCAGGATCGATCTCCGTGTCCGGAACCCGAACGACTATGAGCTGCAGGTGACCGGCATGGACATCCGATTGGATTTGAATGGAAAGCGGTTGGCCCGCGGTCTCGGGAACCAGGCGTTCACCGTCCCGCGTTTGAGCGATAGTGTCGTGACGATTGAAACGACGACGTCTACTCTGGATGTCGTGCGACAGGTTCTCGGCTTACGAAAAGTCCAGGCCCTGAGTTACGAGATCAGCGGCATGTTACATCTAAAAGATGGCCGGCTCCCCTTCAAGAATAGCGGGGTGCTGGTGGAAAAGGGCGAACTCTCCGGCGTTCTGTCTCCCTAATGATCCTCATAACGCCAGGTCACCATATTCCGTCGGCTCTTCTTGATGAGACCGTCGCTTCCCGCTCCCCATCTGCTTCATGATGAGCTCGATCGCCTCTTCCGGCGAAGACGCCGCTGAGACTAACCGTTTCCCGAGCTTGCGGAAGAACGCCACATCCGCCGGAGACGCATCGACAAGAATGACGGGCTTCCCGGCTTTCACCGCGAGTGCCACCTCGGACACCGTCCCTGCCCCGCCCAGTCCGCAAGCCACCACCACATGGCTCGTGAGCACGTTGATATTATTGCGGCCACTGCCCATTTCCGTAATGATCGAGACATCGACGTGAGGCGAGATCCGGTCTTTCGCCGTGGGCAAAATCCCGACTGTCAGGCTCCCTCCGACTCGCTTCGCCCCCTCGCACGCGGCATCCATGACACCCAGGTCGCGTCCACCTGTCAGAACCACCCATCCCCGCCGCGCAATGAACTCGCCGAGCACCCGCGCATTATCCAGGTCTTTCTTCTTCGCCTTGGCCGGCCCCATCACCCCTACAATGAATCGCATCGCTCCTCCCGCTCCTGACTGCTTCAATCAAAACCTCGACGCCGCTAGCATGACATCGGCATGGGTCCAGGCCGACTTGAATTTCTGTTCACTTGCTTCCGCGTCGCCCCCTTTATGCTGGGCACGCAGGCTTTGGGTCAAGCCCAATAAACTCCATCCGTTGTTCGGATTGCGCTGCAGATCCGCCCGATACACCTGTTCAGCCTCCCCGGGCTGACCGGCCAGCAACAGGGTGGCACCGAGGTACTGGCGGACAGGGATAGGCCAATACGGCGGCTCCGTGTAAGGAAGCGACTCCTCCAGCTTCACCCCTTCTCGCAGTATTTTGAGAGCCTCGTCATACTTCTGCCGTCGCGCCGCAATGTCTCCCGCCAGCATGCGCTCCGCGATTTTCAACAGCGTCCGCTCAGTCTTTTCCTCCGGACTCCGGTCCCGGCGGAACTGCTTTGCTGAAGCAGCCAATACAAAATGCTCGCCCTCAGCCCCGGGAATCCGGCCCGTCGCCGCCAAGGCGAGCCCGCGTCCCAGCCGCCACATACCTTCTTGAAACCGCAACCCTTTCGGAGGAACCGGCTCGCGCAACATCTCATCCCACCGACCGAAACGGATCAGCGCAAACAGCGGTGCGGGAAGATAGAATTCCTTCCACTTGTTCTTCCGGGCTTCCGCCTCGGTAATCGTTCCGGTCAGCTCGCGCGCGGCCTTCACCGCCTCAACATGTCGCCCCTCCATCATCAGCGAGGCCCAAAGAAAATGCAGGTTGTGCGTGTAATAGCCATCGGCATAGTCGCCGGACAGCACATGCCCCGCCAGATATTCCTTGTCTACCTGTGCGGCGTGCGTGTTCCGCTCCGCAGCTTCGTGATACTTTCCGAGTCGAATGTAGATGTGTGCCGGCATGTGCACCAGATGCCCGGCACCCGGCATGAGGTTCGGCAAACGCTCGGCACAGTCCAAAGCCCGCTCCGGTTTCGATGAGGCTTCCACCGCGTGAATATAGTAATGACAGGCCCCGGGGTGATCAGGATGGCGAGCAAGAATCGTTTCCAACGTCGAAACAATTTCGTCGGTCCCCGGTTGCGAACGCCCGTCGGCGGTCCAGAAGTCCCAGGGACGCAGATCCATCAGGGCTTCGGCAAAGAGAGTTCCGGCATCCGGATCATCAGACGACTGTTGCCAGACCGTCCGCATGGCGTTCGCGTAGGCCTTGTCGAGAGCAGCACGGGAACCGCCCTTTGCGCTGTATCGCCTGCCTAATGCCTCGATGTAGCGTTGTTCCGCCGGGCTGACGTGGCTGGCCTGCGCCCGGGCTTTCTGCAATGCCTCCCATGCCCGACGTTCGTCGGACTTCGCCATGGGCGCATTAATGTTGGGGCCTAACGCCAGCGCGATGCCCCAATGGGCCATCGCTGCGGTCGGATCGAGGCGGGCGGCTTCTTCAAATGCACGGATTGCTTCTTCATGATTGAAGGCGTAGACCAACCGCAAACCCTGATCGAAATATTGCTGCGCTCGCTCCGAAGTCGTCGTAATGGGGTGGTGAAGTGTCCCGAGATTCGTAAAGAGCGGCACCGTATCGGCAGCCGCCCCGGCCGCCGTGTGCGACAGCACCAGAATCAGGCATAGAATTGCGCCGCGAATCAGTCGCGGCACCGGGTGGCGAGAACGAGTGACGCCGCCGGCAACCCTCTGCCCGGGGCTAGTTTGTGTGGTGATCAATGTTGCGAATAAGAACTGCACGTCCGCCGTCATCCAAGAACGCTTCAACCTTATCGCCGATATGGGCAGGCCGGTCGCTGCGGGTATTTTCATCCAGAGCCACACGGCGCTCCGAGCCATCCGGAAGACTGAGGACATACGCACCACCCTCCAGCAACACAACATACCCCTGTATCCTGTGCGTCCCAGCGGGTTGAGGAAGCAGCATCCGGCTATCCGGCTGCATACCGAGTGTCCCACGGACGATGCCGAGCCCCAGCGCCTCTTCGTGAGTGCCCTCTTTCGACAGGCAACCGGTCAGGACACATAACAGTCCTCCCAGCATCAACGCCTTCCGCACACTCCACCTCATACAACCATTTTATATATTGAGCGACGGTTCGCGGGATGCGTTTCGGAGAGCAGGCTGCGCTTTGGAGGCGGGCTTGGCCCGCACCACTCGGGTTTTTTTCACAGACGGTGCGGCTTGCGCGGCAGCCGACATGATCGGCGCCTGCTGAGCCTCCAGTTCCTGTCCCAGATAGACCAGCACTTGCTGCTGGGACCCCACCAGCGATTTCAATTCTTGCAACTGCGCCGACAGGCGAGCGACTTCTTGCTGCTGGGCCGACAACTCGGAGCGCAATGCGATCACTTCATCGTGAGGAGTCGATTCGACAGCCGGCGCCATTGGTCGAGAGGTTTGTCCGCACATGGATTCCAAATCCCTCTGCGCTGAGTGAGCCGGCGTGACCGTCGCATCCGGTTCGGCAATTCCTTTTGTCGATCGCTCGTAAGACTGAGAAACTGTCTCCGTAACAGACCGGATCACCCCCGGTACCGGTTCGCCGGCACGGCCAAGCGACGCGCCGCCAGCCGACCCGCCCATCGACGAACCGGCCGATCGGCCCAACCGGCGAAGCTGAGCCACCACCTCGGCCATCCCTCGCACGCACGTCGCGCCTGACTCAACCACCAGCTGACTGAACGACCGTTGCTTCGGTCGTGCAGCGGACATCTGCTCAGGGGAAGGAATACGTGCGATCAGATTGATGGGTTGGTCGCTATAGCGGCGGGACATGGCGGAACCTCCTGTAACAACTTCACCATCCAGACCGCAAAGCACCCTGGAACTGGTTGCGACGATCTGCCTGGGGTGAATCGAATATCGTGCGGGTCAGGATTCGAGAGATGCCAGACCTCCGACCCATTACGTACTTGTCTACTCCGACCAGGAACACGAGTCAATCATTTTCCCAAACAAGGGGTTGGAGCACGCATCACAATCTGAGCGACTGTGGCCTAGAATCTCGTGACGCTGGAGAAATGAAACTCCGGCAGGACAACGGCGGGCACTAACATCTTTCCTGTTTCAGACGTGACCGCCTCCATGGGCGAAGTCCAGGCCTCGACCCGTTGAAAGGCGTGCAAGGGACTCTCGTGAAACCGGAAGTTTTTCACCGCAGAAACGATCTCCCCCTTCTCAACGAGGAACGTTCCGTCCCGGGTCATGCCGGTCAATGTCAGATCGGTCGGATTCACCGGGCGCAGATACCAGAAGTTCGTCACGAGGACCGCCCGGTCGGTCGATTTGATCAATTGGGCCAGAGAGCTTGCCGCCGCTCCTTCAACGGATAGGCGCGGCGCCTCGATTGTCGGAATCGTCGGAATCTGTTGCGCCTGCGCGGTAAACCGGTCGTAGACCAGTTGCTGCAGAACGCCTTGATGAATCCATTGCGACGTAGTGGACGGAAGCCCTTCGGCAGTAAAACCGACACCGAGCAGATCGGCTTGTCCCGGGCAATTCTCCAGCGAGAGGCGTTTATCAAGAATCCGCTTCTTCAGCTTGCCGGCAAAGGGGCTCGTGCCTTTCAGGTATGACTTGGCGTCCAGCATCCAGATGATCCACGACCACAAGCCGGCCACCGCCGCCGGTTCGAGGATGACTCGATAGCAGCCGGGAGGCAGTTCATGCGGCTCAGCCCCCAACGTTGCCTTGTGGATCGCAGACAGCGTGCGTTCCTGCACTTTCAACCGATCGATGGAACGATGCGCGGCCGAGGCCCACCCGGTTGCGTCACCGGCTTGCACCGTGATGCTGAATCGCGCTTCCGTGCGCTCTTCAAACGCGAGGAGCCCGCTGTCCGCCGCTACACCGACTGTCGCGCGGGAAGAGGAGACAATTCCCGCAGCGGACATGTTCTCCATGCGGCATTGACCGATTGCTTCGTTGGCATATTCCAAACGAACCGCCGGACCGGCTTTGACGGTCTCGCTGCGCGCCGTCGGACAGGGATGGTAGGCTTGCGGTCCGGCCGGCGGCAGGTACTCCGGGTCTTCGGGAGACACGCGTGCGATCGCCTCAGCCCGTTTGACGGTCTCGCGTAGCGAGCCGGCCGTGAAATCCGTCGTCGTCGCCGTGCCCTGCCTTGCGCCGAACGCCACTGTCACGGCCACGTTCCCCCGACGGGTATTCACATTTTGGATAATCTGGTTATTGGCGAATCGCGTGGTGCCGCCATCCTGATCATGCAATGTCACCTGCGTGTGGTCCGCGGTTGAGCATTTCATGACCAGCTCAGCAATAAAGTGAAACTCTTCGCGGCCGGTCATCTTCGGCCAGGGTTTGGCGCCGGTGGCCGTCATGATCGTCCCTCACCGCGAATGACCTGAATGTTGCGGAACCGCGCATGGGATGCGGCGTGGGTCATCCAGCCGGACTGGCCGGGCTGGCCTTTGCCGCAGGTGATAAAACCGTAGCGTTGGCGATGCGACCGGTCGGCCACCCCGTCGCAGCTGTTCCAAAATTCCGGTGTGATGCCGTGGTAGATCACGTCGCGCAGCATGTGGGTCCGCCTGCCATTCTCGATCAGCCAGAAGGCATCCCCGCCGAACTGGAAATTGTAACGCCGCTGATCGATGCTGTAAGAGCCGTGGCCCTCGATATAGATCCCGCGCTTCACATCGCCAATGAGCTGATCGAGGGTCGCCCTGCCCGGCTCTAGGCCGATGTTGGCGATGCGCACGATCGGGACAGTCCCCCAGCCATCGGCCCGATTCGACCCGCGCGAGCGCGCCGCTCCGATCCTCGGCGCGACTTCCCGATTCGTGCAGTACCCGACGAAGAGCCCCTCGCGCACAATGTCCCATTTCTGGCAGGCGACGCCGTCGTCATCATACCCGGTGGCTGCCAAGGTCTCCGGCTCGGTGTTGTCCGCCACCAGGTTGACGTGCGGAGACCCGTACCGGAACGTGCCGAGCTTATCGGTCGTGAGAAAACTGGTCCCGGCATAGTTCGCTTCGTACCCGAGCGCCCGGTCCAGCTCGCTCGGATGGCCGCAAGACTCGTGCATGGTCAAGGAGAGATGCTCCGGATCCAGTACGAGATCATATAGCCCCGCTTCGACGGACGGCGCCCGCACCTTCTCGACCGCCTCGCGCGCAACCCGTGGCGCCTGTCCTAGGAAGTCGGCCTCTTCGATCAATTCATAGCCGCGCCGCAGTTGCGGCGTATTGAACGACCGACTCGCGAATCGCCCCTCATGGAGAGCCGTCGCCGTATAGTCCCCGCTTGACGCGAGGAGATCGAATTCCAGTCGCGTACCCTCAATAGACGCGAATAGCTTGTGATCCCGGCATACCCAGAGCCCGGCACTGCTACGGACGACCCCGGATTGCGCCTGGAGCAATTCCATCGTCGCGAGAAGGAGCTCGGTCTTCTGCCGGAGCGGGACCGTGAAGGGATCAATCCGAACCGGCGTCACAACCCGATCGCGATGGACCGGCTCCCTGGCCAGGACGACCTTTTCAACTGCGATAGACGCGGATCCTCTGGCAATATCTATAGCCAGTTCGGTAACTCGCGGAACCTCTTCATGGGAAAGGATCGAGCTGGCAGCAAACCCCCATCCTCCGTGATAGAGCACGCGCACTCCGAATCCGACGTCGTCATTGTCGCGAATCGACGCGATGCGGCGGTCTTCGCCTCTGATGGTCTGAGTGGTGCTGTGGACGATTCGGATGTCGCCGTACTCGGCGCCCGAGGCTGCCAGACGTTTCAGCGCCAGATCGGCGAAGTCATCCCAGCTGGGAGCGCCCATCGCGTGACCGCCTTTGTGAGGAAGGAACGGACGTGAAACAAGATTAGTATAACAGGATCAACGAGGAGATCGCAGATGGCCGGAGGACGAGAGGCACTCCGGTATCTCAGAAAATGGGATAGGGATACCGGTGGTTTTGGGAAGCGGCCGGAAAGTTAGATCGTCGAGTGGATCATTCGTAGCCGATCTTGTTCCAGAGGCTGCGGAGATCGTCATGCGTTGCCCGGCCGTAGGTAGCCAGCGCGAGCTCCGCTCGATTTGTGAAAATACCGTCGGCACCGCTTAACCGCACCATCCACATTTCCCAACTATCGTCGATCGTCCAGGCATGCACGAACAATCCGGCCCGATGCGCGTCGCCCGTGTACCAGGGCCAGGTCATAATATGCCGGGTGGGCGCATCCTTGAGCGACCAATGCGGACCAAACCCCCAATGGTATCCCCAAGTCCCGATTCCTGCGCCGACTTCAGTCGCCTTCTTCAAGATGCCTTCCCAGCCGGCTCTGCTCGTCATGACCTCATCGATGAGGAGCAGTCGCGGAATATCGGGAGCCAACTCCTTCAAACGGGCGAGACTGTCCGGCTCAAATGACTGAAAGATTAGCCGGGCCGGGACCTGGGGCCCTCTGCCACTCATCCACCCGTGAGCGGTCAGGGCTTCAACGAGTTGCCGCTCGATCCCCGGGAAGCGTAGCGCCGCCTTGGTTTCAATATAGATCCCGGGACGATTCGCGCCGGACTCGGCTATTTCAATGAGATCCTCGAGCCGGAGAATGCCGAGGCCCTTGAATGAACCGCGGGCGCGGTCCGGGTTCTGGCGATTGAACCAGGAGCCTGCATCGAGCTGCTGCAATTCAGCGAACGTAAAGGTGTCGATCGTGTCTTTATCGCGACCGGGAAAGATCTCGGCCACGTTGGTGGTCCTGGAGAGGTCATCATCGTGCAAGGCAATGAGCACGCCGTCTTTGGTGCGCTGAATGTCAAACTCAAGGTAGTCGGCGCCAAGTTCGCGGGCCATCAGGAAGGCCGGTCGTGTCTCTTCCGGAGCGAGATAGGAGGCGCCACGATGGGCGATGACGGCGGGGCGAGGAATCCCTAACGCCTTGACCAGAGTCTTACCGAGGGAAGGCTCGCTGATGAGTCTGAAGACAATCAGCACACCTATGACGACCAGAACCACCGCGGCAACCGTAGTGAGGAGCACTTTCATCCAATAACCCATAGCGCTCTTTTCTACCTTTTCCTGACCCCTGTCAAGCCGCGGTGCTTGGCTTCGGTGAGTCGAATCCCCTACGATGGAAATCATGTTGCCTCCCGACCGGACACCACGACAACGAATCATCGACTTGATCACCGGCACCAGGTTGTCATCTCATCAGCTGGCGCAGATACTCGGGATTGCGGAGCGGCAGGTCGAGGATCATCTTCAGCACGTGGTGAAATCGCTCGCGCGGGACAAGACCCGGCGATTCATCCTGGACCCGTCCCGCTGCCAGGATTGCGACTTCGTCTTCCGTGACCGTCGCCGGTTGACCCGTCCCAGCCGCTGCCCCGTCTGCCGGAGCGAGGACATTACCGCTCCTCGTTACGGAATCGATCCCGTCGGCACAGACTCCGGGCGAATGGACAAGGCTTCCTCAACCAATTAGGATGTGACGAAAATGAGTTCTATGAAACCAACCCTCCTCTTGTTCTGTGCCCTGTCGGCCGGCCTCTTACCAGGATGCTCCGGTGATACACCCCAGGAGCTCATCAACACCGCTCAATTTGAAGAGCAACAGCACAACCTGCCGCATGCCAAGCAGCTCTATGACGATGTCATCCGCCTCTATCCCTCCAGCAAGCAGGCCGACGTCGCCCGCGTCCGACTGGCGCAACTCAACAGCGGACAGTAGCGAACGATTCCTGCACGATTCCCATCCCCCCTTCCGAGGTTCGACTTCCCCCTCCTTTGGGGCATGCCGAACGATGAGCCTTTGAGTAGACTCAGGACCAGGTTCATCACGAGCGATCACTTCGGTTGAGGAGGCTTTCATGGTCAAGACTTATAGTGTGCGCAGTGCAGACCGCGTTCCCACCCAATGCACTTTTTTATATTTCTGGAACGGTACCCTCGAACAGGGAAAGGTCTGGGATCTCTCAGAATCTGGGTGGCGGACCAGCATGAAACATCCCATTCCTCCCGGATCGGAAACGACGGTCTACCTGGCTCTGCCGGATCACGACGTCTACAAATACATGATTGTGAATATGGCGACGGTGTGCTGGTCGGACGGGAAGACGGCCGGATGGAAAGTGTCGCACATCGATGAAGGCGCAAAGAGCCGGCTCGATCAGTTTTTGAATGGCGCAGGGGGGGAGTGACCCGTCTTGGGCCACCAGGGAATGAAGGCATTCGTCGTGTCCTGATAACGACGATAGTCTTCACCACGGCTTCGAAGCGCCTGCTCCTCCGCCCAGGGAATGCCGGTGATCCTGGTCAGGGACACTCCCATCACCAGCGGCCCGATCCAGGTCAGGAGCCAGCTCGGGCTATCGACCGCCATCACCACGTAGGCCCACCAGTGGACCCATTCGAAAAAGTAGTTCGGATGGCGTGAGAAGAACCAGAGTCCCTCGCGACAGACCCGGTCATGGTTCCAGGGCTTCGCGCGGAACCCGGCCAGCTGCCAATCAGCGAGCGACTCCCCGGCGATGCCGATCATCCAGACGATCACACCGGCCAGCTCCCACAAGCTGAAGGACGGTCGTGGATTTTGTATGACTGCAAGAAAGGGAAGGGAGAAGAGCACGACGGCGGTGGCTTGCAGTTGAAAGTACCCGAATATCCGGAGCGGCTCGTCCAATCGCCACAAACGCCGCAATCGCTGATACCGCTGGTCTTCGATCCTGCCGATGACCCGATAGAAGAAGATGTATCCGCCCAGGCGCAGACCATAGACCGACGCCATTGCAGCCAGCAGAAATTTCCGCTCGATCACCCCGGTTGCAGACCAGGCGTAACCAACGACGACAAGGACAAGCCCGACACACCACCCGACATCCGCAAGCGAGGCATTGCGCTGGATACGCTCGACCAGCCACATCAGGGCCATCCAGCCCGCCATTGCGACCCAAGCCCAAAGAAGTAACGTGAGCGGATCCCGGGACATTGAGACCTCACGAACAAACGGGTGACTACGGCAATGGATAGTCCCACACATCAGTGCCGGCAGTCATCCGATTCATCAGCCATGACCGAAATCCTGGAATCGGAAACGGGAGGAGTCGCTGGAGCCTCTCGCAACGCATCGACAGATCGGGCGGCCGTGGCGGTCCTTGATAGCCGGTCACGGTTCCAGGCTGAAGGCGCGACGCCAGCTCGGGATACCTCATCGCCAGCGCCTCGCCGATCTCCATTCGGGACAGCCGTTCCGCCCCTCCAAGATGGTAGAGACCGGACTGCTTCTGCGCGATCAGCTCCCAGACCGCCCGCGCGACAACCCCGGCCGGCAGCGGACTGCGGAACTCATCCGTAAACAGCGTGAGGCGTTGATCTCGTCCCGCACTTCGCCGCATGTCTTCCACAAAGCTGCGGTCGCCGGTCGAGGAAGTCCCGGCCGTCAGAGCCAGACGGATTACCGTGTGCCGGGGATTGCTCAAGACGAGCTGTTCGGCTGCAGCTTTGGTTTCTCCATAGCGATTGACCGGATTGATCCGGTCCGTTTCGACATACCAGCCTTGCTGACCGTCGAACACTTGATCGCTTGAAAAGAACAGCAACGGCACCTCGCTCGCAAGCGAAGCGAGCAGGGCCGTCGTGCCGACATTGACCTTCGTCGCCAGCTCGGGATCCTGCTCACAGACGGCGGGACGGCTGATCGCGGCGCAATGGATGACCAGCGCCGGCTGCTGCTCGCTCCAGAGTCGACAGACGGCAGGCTCGTCCGTAAGGTCGATATCCCCTCTGGTCAAGCCTCGCACATCCCAGTCAGACGCCCACCGTGCGGCGCTCCGCACAAGATAGCTGCCGACTAATCCTCCTGCACCGGTAATCCATACAAGCGGCTTCAAGAAATGCCTCCCAATAGCCGGATCTCAGGCACCTCGATCACGCGATGTGAAATCGGCGGGTGTTCAATCGCCCAGACGAGAGTCGTCAGCATCTCGTGAAGGGTGACGAGGCCAAGGCGGACCGCCGCATCATGCGTCGCAGGGGACCGTTCCATGAGCCGATACACCGGTTGCAGCGCCAATGGCCACCAATGGCCTGGACCCAGGATATACCAGGGCCTGAGAATCGTCACGCGCAGACCGCAGGCGCGCAACAGGTCTTCGCACTCACGGCGCACAGCGATATACGTCTTCATGATGGGAGCCGGATGGGCCACGCTGACATAGACGAAGTGTTCGACCCCCGCAGCCTGTGAAGCATCAACCGATGCACGGCCGGCCACGAGATCTACCGCGCGAAACTGTGGACCTTTCCACGGAGCCGGCTTCGGCACGCCGACGAGTTGCACAACCGTATCGCCGGCATGCAAGTGAGGTGTCAGACTCGCCGCATCGAGCGGATTGACCTGTACGATCCGACAGCCCTCCGCCGCCTTTGCGCGTGCCCCGGGTCGCACCAGAGCCGTGACGGTGTGGCCGCGTTCGATCAATCTCGGGATGAGCCGCGATCCCAGATACCCGGTGCCCCCGATCACGACGACATGACGAGCCAACATGCTGTCTCACCGACTCGTGGCAGTCCGGTTGCCGAGGTCATGCAAGAACGCAGGACCAAGACTCTCATCCTGAAGAGTCATGATCCCCTGTTCCATGAGTTGATGGGCGGCTCGAATCAACGCCTCCTGATCGGCCTGTTCCAATCCAAGGCTGGTTTTGATTCTGGTAACCTTGGCGCCGAGGGGATCGTCGTCCGACAGCTGCCGCAGGGCGAGATGCCAGAACGTGCAGGCACTCTGGCTCCCGTTCACGGTGAACGTGCTGAACATGGCACGATCCTGTTGCTCTTCGGTTATTCCGACTCGTTCCAGCACTTCGCGCCGGTGGCTTTTCAGCAGGACCGTCGAGGCCGACAAGGGCTGGTCTTTTTCGCTCGCGATCCGTGGCGTGGCATCGACCGCAATGATCAGACACCCTTTGGGAAACTGTGCCGTCAGAGTAGCTCGCCGGTCTGCCTTGACCAGCAGATTCACCAAAGTCTTGATCCCGAGGTTGTCGGAAGGCCCGCCATCATAGGCCAGCACCGCGGGATGCGAACCTGATGCGGATGAGGCCAAGGCAACCGGATCGAACACGCCGGGATAAGCCGCAGACATGTAGACCGCACGAGAGACACTGAACGATGACAGCGGTGAGGAAAGGGGCGCAAATCCTTCGTCCGAAATCACGAAGGGATCACCGGTGAGCGCATTGGTGGCGTTCAGGAGCAGCTTGGGACGAGCCGGATTGAGATCGGCATAGGTCGCACCATGGAACAGCTGCTCGTCGAGTACTTGTACGACGGTGTCCGACTTTGTCGCGTCAGTAAACCAATGTTTCAGGACTGTGCCGGGTGAGATCCAGCGGTTGAGCACGGCCTGCTGAAAGTTGCGGCCCATCCGCTCCAGAAAACCGTTCTCGAAATCGACAGAGCGATATCCATCGAGCGCATAATAGGCCGCGGGCAGCGCGCCGCCCGAAACAGCGGAAAGCACGTCGACCTGCTGCAACAATCCGAGCCGGTGTAACTCTCGGAGCATCGCGCCCCCGAACACTGCCGCTCGGCTGCCTCCGCCGGAAATGGCCAGGCCGATGAATCGGCCATCACGTTGGGCTTCCCGGTCGAGCGTTTGATTGGCGCGGGTAGGTGAAGAAACAGGCGAAGCCGCCGGCTGCGGCAGAGTCGTGGCACACCCGCCGACCCCGAACAGCACGAATGCCAGGATGGCCGAGCGGGCGCTCATGAGCCCGTCGGTTGCGAGATGCGTGGTTGAAAGACCAGGTGTCCCATCCTCCAAACCGTACGGAACCGCCGCGGTTTCAGATGGCGCCGCGTGCTAATTGCGCGTCAGTTTCCGGTACCGGATCCGATGCGGCTGGTCGGCCTCTTTGCCCAGCCGCCGCTTGCGGTCCGCTTCGTAGTCGCTGTAATTCCCTTCGAACCACACCACTTTACTGTCGCCTTCGAAAGCCAGAATATGCGTCGCCAGGCGGTCGAGAAACCACCGGTCGTGACTGCTGACGACCGCGCAGCCGGCGAAACTCTCCAATCCCTCTTCAAGCGCGCGCAGAGTATTCACATCGAGATCGTTCGTCGGTTCGTCGAGGATGATGAGATTGGCCCCTTCTTTCAGCATGCGGGCCAGATGTACGCGATTGCGCTCGCCGCCGGACAGTTCCTTCACTTTCTTTTGCTGATCGGTCCCGGCAAAGTTGAATCGTCCACAATAGCCCCGGGCGTTCACTTCCACCTTCCCGAGCTTGATCGTGTCCTGACCGTCGGAAATGATTTCGTACACGGTCTTGTTGCCGTCGAGGCTGCGATCCTGATCCACGTAGCCGAGCTTCACCGTGTCGCCGATCTTGATGGTGCCGGAATCCGGTTTCTCTTTGCCGAGGATCATCTTGAACATGGTCGTCTTGCCGGCGCCGTTCGGGCCGATCACGCCGACGATGCCGCCCTTGGGCAAACTGAAATTCACATTCTCATAGAGCACCTTGTCGCCGAACGCCTTGCTGATTCCATTGGCTTCGATGACCACATCGCCCAGGCGGGGTCCCGGTGGAATGTAGATTTCGAGATCGTCCGCAACCTGGTCCTGCTTCTGGTTCACCAGTTCCTCGTACCGGTTCAAGCGCGCCTTACCTTTCGACTGCCGCGCCTTCGGCGACATCCGAATCCATTCCAGCTCGTGCTCAAGAGTTTTCTTCCGCTTCGATTCTGCCTTCTCTTCCTTTTCCAGCCGGTCCTTCTTCTGCTCCAGCCAGGAGGTATAATTACCCTGGAAGGGAATCCCGTGACCGCGATCGAGCTCCAGAATCCAGCCGGCCACGTTGTCGAGAAAGTAGCGATCGTGCGTCACCGCGATGACCGTGCCCTTGTATTGCTGGAGATGCTGTTCCAGCCACTGTACGGATTCGGCATCGAGGTGGTTCGTCGGCTCATCGAGCAACAGGATATCCGGCTCCTGAATCATGAGGCGGCAGAGCGCGACGCGGCGCTTCTCACCGCCGGAGAGCACCCCGACCTTCGCATCCGCCGGCGGACAGCGCAGCGCGTCCATGGCGACCTCAAGTTCGTTTTCCAATTCCCAGCCGTTGGCCGCCTCGATCTTTTCCTGGATCTGCGCCTGCTTGTCGATCAACTTTTCCATTTCCTCGGGGCCCACCTCGCCGATCTTGTTGCTCACCGCTTCATATTCATGGAGCAGCGCCACCAGTTCGGCCTTCCCCTCTTCGACGACTTCCTTGACCGTCTTGTTCGGATCGAGCTGCGGCTCCTGTTCGAGCAACCCGACACTATAGCCCTTCGAACGGGTAATCTCCCCGGTGTAGTTGGGATCCACGCCGGCAATGATCTTGAGCAGCGAGCTCTTGCCCGATCCGTTCAAGCCGAGCACACCGATCTTCGCGCCGTAGTAGAAACCGAGATAGATCTCGCGCAACACCTGCTTCTTCGGCGGGAACACCTTGCCGACATTGACGAGAGAGAAAATGACTTGTTTGTCGTTGGTCGTGGCCATGATCCTTGGAATCCTCCGCTAATAATTCACGTTCCTGAGCCGCACAACTTATCAGACCGCCTCATTCCCGCACAACTCAACCCCTCCCGACGTCCCTGCGCAATCGGGCGAGTCCTTCAGAAGCCCATTTCCTGCGACAGCCTGACTTCCGACTCGTCGACAATCTCTTCCAGGCAGGTGAAACAGGGAAAGGGGAACTGATTGACGGGGATCGCGCAGACCTCGCCGACGGGTGATTCATCCAGCGCCGGTCCACCGCATTCTTTATGGATCAGAGTCAGCATCGTGGTTCCTTTATGGTTGTCCCAGTACCAGCTTATGAAACCGCTCGACATGCTCGGGGCTGCTCAGCCGATGATCGCCGGGAATCAGGTTCAAGTCGATCGGATAGGTCGGGGCTTTGGCCAACAGTCGCCGGGTAAACTCCCGGCTCCCGTCAGGCAGGATCACCGTATCCTGTAGTCCGTGCAAGATCGTCGTCTGCACCGGCCTGAGCCGGTCGAAGGTGGCCCTCCAGTAGGCCTCGCTTTCCTCGACCCACTTCCAGGACAGCGGCCAATCTTTGTGCAACGGGTCGTCATCCCAGGGCATCCAGCCGGTGCTCTGCCAGGCCTGTCGTCGCTCAAGAGAAATCTGTTTCGCACGCAGCCCCATCATATTGAACGCCGGGGCGATGAGAATGAGCCGGTCGACGAGCTCGAACTCTTGCGCGATCAGCCAAGCGATCCAGCCACCGAGAGAATTGCCGACGATGGTGACCCGGGGAAGAGGCGCGTCCCCGGGAAAAGGAGCCTGGCTTTGCAGGCTCGGGGCGGG
>Ga0105090_10000715_pt1 | contig 16907 bp, 19 predicted proteins | sample PPLLak3March2015_FD_79110 | JGI IMG/M metagenome (GOLD analysis project Ga0105090, IMG submission 79110) | Freshwater sediment microbial communities from Prairie Pothole Lake near Jamestown, North Dakota, USA - PPLs Lake P7 Core (1) Depth... | ecosystem: Environmental > Aquatic > Freshwater >... | reverse complement strand
GTTCTTGGTTCTTGGTTCTTGGTTCTTGGTTCTTGGTTCTTGGTTCTTGGTTCTTGGTTCTTGGTTCTTGGTTCTTGGTTCTTGGTTCTTGGTTCTTGGTTCTTGGTTCTTGGTTCTTGGTTCGAGAGATTTTTAGTAATCCACGATTTCGCTGAATTCATGAAAAATTGAAATGCTTTTCTTCAAGGGTCAAAATTGCACCAATACCAAAATCCCTTTAAAAGTTGTAACAATCAAATGCAAAGAATTAATGAGAAAAGAATTAACGAGAAAGAAAAAATTCACGAGGAACAACGTTCCGCAGGTTACGAAATCATTTATTCAAATTTTAATCCTCCTTCTATTTCAGGTGTTTCAGCTTTTAGAAAATATTGGACCATTTTGTTCGCAGAGATGCAGTCAGGGAAAACAGGCACATTTCTATTTGTTTTGTTTGAAATGTTGATTAAAAAAATGGTTGACAAAGTAATCATTTTCAGCGGCAATCGTCAGACTGGTCTCAAAAAACAAACCGAAGATAGTGTTAAAGAGTTTGTCGGAATATTTCGAAGACATTTAAGAACGGATGCTGACTTTCTTCTTCTCTCTGAAGAAGAAAGAAACGACAAATTGGATGAACTTGATGAAATCGTCGAAAAGAACAAGATTAAGGTTGTTTGGGGCAGTGATCTTAAAAAGCAGAAAGATCCAAAGAAACACACATTGTTTATCTTTGAAGAAAGTCATTTCGCACAAAATGAAGGCATGCAAGTGAACAAATTTCTTACAAAAATGGGCATTTCTGCGACCGGCGAAGAAGGATTGGAAAAATCCGGCAATTATGTATTGTCTGTTTCTGCTACTCCAATTTCTGAATTAAGCGATCGTGCACATGATTCACAGACAAAGGGGCTTGTTTATTTGAAACCTGGACCGACATACTTTGGACTTTCTGCCATGCGTGAAACTGGCAACATTGTCAGTTATAATGTTTCAGAATGGAAACAACAATTGGAGAAAGCAATCGACCTGGTTGATCGTCAATTGTTATGTTTTGGTCCCCAATATGCATTGATGCGATTGACCAAAAAATCGTCCAAGAAGACTGGTGCAGGCGGCGGCATACGCAGACGCAGAAATATAGAAGATGAGGATGACGAAGAAGACACGGACGCTGTTGAAGAAGCAAAGGCTATTGCACGAAAACATAATTGGGACATTCGTTTTCATGACAGTATTCCAAACACGGAAGAGAGAAAACAAATCAATATTAAGAACCCAGAAGATCCTGAAGAATATGAAGAACAAAACCCTCATCATCTCAAAGATTTGAATGATGTACCTGAAAGACACACTCTCGTCTTTTTCAAAGGCAAATGTCGCATGGGTGAAGTTGTTCCGAAACAGCATATTTCATTTGTCATGGAAACTTCACAAAATCCAAATACAGATGTGATTTTGCAATCATTTCTTGGACGAATGTGTGGATATAAGGCGAACCGAAATGTTATGATTTACTTGTCAAACAAGGTCATCAAAAGTCCTGAATTTGCAAAATATATGCAGATGACACGCGACATAGCTGAAAACAAGCGAATTACGGTACTTCCGTGTAAAGCTAGAAACATCAGGCCTATCAAACAACGAAAACGAAGTGGTGATTGCGATGAAGCCGACGACGATGAAGATAAACCCAATCTCGAAAAAATTATTCCTTTGAGATTTCCTGGTCTCGCCTTGTATGAAGATGGTTCATTGATTTCTGAAAATGACGAGATAAAGCAAATGGTTCTTGACCACTTTCACGGCAAAAAGCAGCAGCGTTGTGAAAATCTGAATTCTCAAGAAAAATATCAAGTGATTCAAGAAAAAATTGTCACTGAATTCGTTCATGATGGAGAACAATATTTGTCTAATTCAGATTTTAACATGAGAATTGCTAAAGTGAAAACTGAGGGACGTGGAGTTGATGGGAAAGGAACATATCATCTCCTTCCGGAAAAATATCGTGAGGCATTTGATAGACGAACAGAGCCGTCATTGCCTCAAGCTTGTTCACCAAATACATATGGCAAAGATATGAGATTGTTTGTCTTTGGAGATGGCTTGAACGATTACCATGGATTCGAAAAAGGAGATGTCTTTCTCGATATCCGGATTTCTATTTCAGATTGTGATGGTGATGGGGGTGGTGGTGATGGCGAGAAATATTCTCCTGCGGAATTGAAACGGATCCCAACGACGACACGGCACGAGATCTTCGGACATCCCTTGGAAACCGGTGTTACAGTTTTGGTAAATGGTGGAACGCTGCTGGGATTGGACCCTGAAACTCATTGCAATGTGGATCTCATGCACCAATGTTTGAGACAAATTATTCAACTTTCACTACCTGGTGCTGGTGGCGGTGGCTGTGGCGGTGGCTGTGGCTGTGGCGGTGGCGGTGGAGTGATATGTCCACGACGAATTAATTCGGTAATCAACGACGGCGGAGAAAGCACCGGCATTTTGATGACACAAGAAGTATATGACGCGACAAAGCCTGGAGGAAGGGTCTTTCTTGAAATAAAGGCAGAATTTAATGTAGATTTAGTATTAAAAAAAGGAAAGAACATTCGTTATAAAATAGCGGATGTTTATGTTAGTAGTTTGATTAAGTTTATAGAAATTTCATGGTAATTTAATTTAACGATTTTTTGTTGTTTTCTTGTGTTTTGTTGTTTTTTGTTTTTCTTGTGTTTTGTTGTTTTCTTATGTTTTGTTGTTTTCTTGTGTTTTCTCGCTTTATTCAAATTCATATTCTACAATCGATTTCACATCTTTTTTAAATATAGAAGACAAGAATGCACGGATTTTATTCAATGTCGCATCTTTATTAAAATCGACATCCATAATTTTAATAGACAATTTATGATTTATGTTATAATAAATTTCGTCAGTTTTAATAAGAATGTCATTCGCATCTCTCCATTCTTTTATTTGGTTCATGATTTTTTTATGAATGCGGTTCATAAAATGAACCAATTCGAGACGAGACATTTCTCTCCATGTGTCGCTCTCATTTGGATTGGGTTGGTTTGATTGGTTTGATTGTATTGATTGTGGGAGTGTATAAATATAAATCTTTTCATTAAAACAAAACAGCGGAAACACATTGTCTTTTTCTCTCTTTACAGTATCAGTTAACACCATCTCTATTATATCCAAGATTTTATTCTCTTGTAAACATTCAACATGATATGGTGATGTAACAATTATATTATTAAGAAATGACTGAAATGAATAGGTAGGAGACACATGCAAAGGCAACCAATCTAACATATTAATCTTTATCTTTGTTTTGAATATGAATTTTTTCAAGTCATTGATTTCCTCTTGCATTTTTTTATTTTGCATTATCACTTCTGACAAGATTAAATTCACTTGTTTCAAAGAAAACATTGCCTCCTCTTCACATTGGAAAATCGGTTCTTTGGCAGAAAGTCGTTTGGCTCTTTCTACAAAAAGAACCTTGCATGGTATTTTATGTTTCTCTAAAAAGAATATTCGTTTGTATTGTCTTCCACAATAATCACATGTGTTCGTGTTGATGGGTTCCATGGTTTATATTCATTTTATTCATTTTAAATAAAAATATAATTCATTTTTTTTTCAATTCTTTAATATATGATAGATGTGGACAATGATGAATGGTTCGATCAATGGATTGATGAATATGATGAGGGTGTATTAAGTGTTACTGATGACGGATCAGAGTCAGACTGTACAAACTGCATTGATTGTGAAACGGCTGATTGTAGCAATTGCGAAAAAAATGCGATTTGTGTTAAATGTACGAATTGTCGTGGTTGCCGAAATCGCAGATGTGACACGAATTTGACTTCTAATACTCCTGCTGTGAAAACGCAAATACAAAAAATAATACAAAATGTTGTTCGTGTGCAGTCTTCTTTGTATACCATGAATGTAGGGGCATTAAACGCATATCGTAATCCATATGTTACTTGGAATAGAATGAGCGACAGAGGACAAGCCAGTGTACAAAAAACATATGTTCCTGGTGGTGGCGGACAACTTGGTGGTAACAGCACTCGCAGTGCAATTACTCGTTGCCGACCTGGTGCGTTGTCCCCTGGTGGGGTCGGTTGTGATATTAAACATAATTCATATGACCGATATTTGAACCGGTTAAAAGGACGCGGACCATTAAGACGTGGAATTGATGCGAAAACTCCACCAATATCCGGCGGTAAAGTTGTGAACTTTTCAATTGTTTCTCGGTGCATTTGTCCTTCTTTGTAATGTTTATATAATATATAATGCCTATTCAAATAAAAATGAATACGAATTTAAGCAATAGTTCTCATTCTCGTTCTATCGTTCAAAATCAGAGACTAGGCGGTGACGGTGTTGGTGTTGGCAGCAGTGGAAGCTCTAGTTCTAATAAACTCTTTCAAAATTCTATGATTGGACGAGTTCATTTGTCGAAACCTGGGTGCAGTTCTTGTGGACATTAGAACAGAACATTAATATTATTTATTATCCTAATAATATAAATGAATTTTAGACAGCCATCGTATTCTCCTTCTATTTTAAGTCGTTCAAATTATTACAAGAATTTGTTTGATACTCGTTCTTTGGTTAATGCCGCACCAACGAATTTATGTTATACATATAGCAAAAATTATATATACAATCCTCATACAGCATATGGAATTATTGGAACTACTGCTGCTGGGTATTTAGCATCTAGGCGGCGACTTTAAGGTTTGGGCAATGGTTGTAAAATCTGGAAAGTTGATTGCCTAATCCTCCTGACAAAGAAGACGAAATCATATAAGTATTTGATTAAATTGTATCTTTAATTAATTTTGTTATAGTTTCATAATCTTGTTTGTCTTTTTGATTACATATTTGAATAATGTTATGATTAGTCACCAAACTGCCATGAAACAAAAAAACAAATCCATTAATTCTAGAGTTGCTCATGTGTATCTCATATTTATTTGGTTGTTTTATAATTTCAACAATATGTGCTTTATTTATTACTCTCGTTGTTAGCTTGAGAAAATGGTTCATATAATGTAATTAGTTGTAGTTGAATATTTAAACCCTTTAAGAATATGTCAAAATTACCGCATTAAATTCGAAAATATCAGCATCCTTTTCCTTTGTCGAATTGGGTTTTTAGAGAGAGAGATAGAGATAAAAAGGAGTGATTATGAATTGGATGCCTCTTTTTTATGGTTCATGGGTGAATCTTTGATAAATTGTTTCCAGTTTGCTTGAAGGATTACAATAAATCCATACAAATATAACAATAATCTAGTTTCACCATTTATTACTGGAGGTGTTTTTCTGTGAGGATTAAATAATATTATTAATATTACTGATAAACATGCTTTGAAAATAAATTCGCTTCTATCTTTCCAGTAAGACAGGGTTTGATTAGTTTTATGTTGATGTTCTAAATATTTTAGATAAAGTGTGCTTGTAATAAATATGATTTTAACGAAAAATGTGAAATAAATTAAAAAATCAAATGCTTCCATAGTATATTATATTATTATTATAATATAGATTAATAACATGAGTTTTTTTGGAAAGCAAAAGCGACCACTAGTAGAAGAAGAAGAAGAAAAAGGAAGGCGAGTAGCAGCAAGAGCAGAGGCAACAGAAATGGCAAATGAAACAGAAGACGATGAAGATGCAGCAATGGAGGAAGCAGACGCAAGATCAGCTGAAGCACCGCAAGAAGCACCGCAAGAAGCAGAGGCAGACGCAAGATCAGCTGAAGCACCGCAAGAAGCACAGCAAGAATCAATGGAAGAGGAAGCAGTAGAGGCAGACACAGCAAGAGAATTAATTAGTCAAATAGAACAAATATTACTATTACCTCAACAATTACAACTAAATAAAGAACAAAATATACAAGGACAATTAAAGGATATTTTAACTTATTTATCCAGTTTAAACACAATTAAATTACCAGGGTGTCAAGAACCACCTATGGCTTCTGTTAATTACATAGAGGATGAGGATCTTGTTGATGATGAAAAAACCGTTACAACAATGGACATGGGTCTAAAAGATGCTGGTCAAGAAACCGTTACACCAATAGGGGAGGGTCTAAAAAATGCTGGTCAAGAAATTCAATCATCATATCAGGATGTTTTCGTATTCAATAAAGAACCCTATGCGGAGGCAAAAGGATGTGCATGTGACGAGGTTGTATTAGAACCACCGAGAGGTTCGCTACCTCTAGATACATCATTTAAAATTTCTGATTATTTATTTAAAGTTTATGTTGCTTTAGGGTTTACAGTTAATCCTCCTACTGTTGAAGTTGAGCCAGAAGGTTATTATTCCGACCCACCTGACCCTACTATAGCGAATACGAATAAGGTAATATTGTTTATTTATGTACATGGGGGGATACAAGTGATAGATGGAAATTTTAATACTTTTCCTTCTCCAATTGATGAAACATTCACAATTAAATATGGAATCAGAGGAGTATCTACCTTAGCAACCTTATATGAAAGATATTTGTCTTTCATCAAGATCTATAACGCAGCCAACGAAAAGATTAATGAAGGCAATTATAATGACATGGATGCCGTAATTCCATTAATTAATGAAACTTTTTTTAGTGTATTTCCTACACAAAAAAGATGTATCAACCATCCTGAATTGATAGAAAAATTCGAAAAGAGCAACAAAGAATGGTTAGGCACAACAACAATTGATCGCATTATAAAAATTCAGCAGGAGACGATTGACAGAAACTCAGAAGCCGCAAGATTGACAGCAACAAGTAAGACTACTTCCTCTGATACAATTACTATAACAGATAGGGAGGATGTAACATCAGATGTCCAATTCGCGATAGAAGTAGAAAAATTAGAAAAAGATAAAGCAGATGTAGCAGAAGCCGCAGCAGTCGCTGCAGAAACCGCATTAAAAAAAGCAAAAGCAGCAAAAGCAGCAAAAGCAAAAGCAGCAAAAGTAAAAGCAGCAGTAGGCTCAGCAATAGCAGCAGCAATAGAAGCAGAAGAGGCACAACAAAATCTAGTTTACATAACCCAATTTCTAAACAAAGTAAGAATGTTATATAACCAACGTTATGCAAAAAATATAAGACTTAAAATATATCAACCTGATGGTGCAGGTAAAAATCGTAATTTTAACTCTAATTACACTTTACGATATATACCTAAAAAAGATCCAAATCCATATGTACCAGCACCAAGAATTGCATCTTTTAATATAAATGATGTTAGAATAATATATAATACTGCCGGCAATATTAACAAATTAAACCAATATTTATTTGACGAATGTATTAGATTTAAAGATTTGGGAATTCCTGGACCAGACCTTGACCTTGAACAGGTTAATACGGTTAACGCTGGCACAGCTCCTCCTGAGATGGTATATCATGATTATAGTCCAAGAGATATTATTATGTTATATGATATTCAATTTGATATACCTCGATGTACGAATAATGTTACAGGTAAAACATTTTATCCACGACATGTTGTTATAAAAAAGAATGAAAGTTTTGTTACAAATCCTCATGTTGTAGAATTTTTTATTACAATGTTTGGAGTAAAAATTTTGCTTAGACCTATTTATATACATTCAAAGGTTACTGATACACCACCACCACGACCATCAGCTATATCAGGCAAATCTTTACATAGCGATTATAAATTTTTTAAATCGTCAATTGGTCCTGATTATAGAAATGCTAATACTGAATCTTTAATAAATTATCGTTATAAAGTATTTCCTGAAGAAATAAATAATTTGATGATATATAAATTATGTAAGGTATCAAACATTAACACATGTACAATGTTTGATAATTCATGTGAAAATTTAATGTGTTTTGGTAAAAAACCGGATGATGCAACACAGGAAACACTGAAAAGATTTATAACGTTTGGAGGTGCGACTAATGGAGGTGCGACTAATGGAGGTGCGAGTAAGAAGATTAATACTATGAAAAGACTAGGACATGGACATGGACATAAAAGAAGGACCATGAAAAGAAAAAGACTAGGACATGGACATGGACATAAAAGAAGGACCGTGAAAAGAAAAAGAAGGACCGTGAAAAGAAAAAGACATTGAAATAACAACAATAAATTGGTCTAATCAAATCAAATCTAATCTAATTAAATCAAATCTATACACTCTTTTTATTAATTTTTACCATATGTCGTGTTCTTATTTTAATGCAACGGATTATTAAAAATTGAAATGCTTTGACTGTTCCTCTTTATCATACAATTAACTATTACAAATTATTATGGCACAAGCACAGACACCAAGACAAAAAGATCAATTGATACGATTGTCTAAAAGTGGCAAATCATATGTCTATCAAGGTAATTATTACAAATTGGATAACAAGATGTATATCTGCGAGAATAATACGGCTTTTGTTGAAATCTACACTAAACATTGTCATCAACGACAATACCTTAGTTCGATGATAAGGGTTCACGCTCGTTCCTCTTTGCTTGTTCGTGAATACAATGCTATGCTGATAAAAGAAATGATACATATAGTCATTATTGCTAACAGAAACTATGATAAAATATTTAATCATAGTGGATTGGGGTATCGTTTAGTATGTTCGACAGAAATGACGAAACCTATTATGTATGTTGTGTTAAAGAATGTTAAATATGTTTTGCGTGTTCTTTCCAGTCCCAATTATCCTGTGGTTATGACCATGACCAAACAATTACGCAATCAAGGAATTAGAGAAACCACCTTATTTATAGCAATGATGTCTAAACATTTGGCGTATCATCGGAAAAAAATGGTGAATTATTTACCGCGATTGTTGGGTCATCGCATCGATGACAATGTTGCAACGATTATTTATGAATATTGCGTATAAGATTTTGGTGGGTTTTGTTGGGTTTTGGTGGGTTTTAATTAACGATTTTCTTTTGTTTTTCTTGTTTTTTGTTATTTTATAAAAATTGAAATGCTTTTTATTTGGCGAAAAAGCAACAACCAATCACCGCCAAACAATGCAAACACGTAATAAAACATATACTTCATTTATTAAAGGTAAATTTTATGAAGACACTGAAGAAGGCATGACGTTAAAAATCGGACAGGCGTTAATTGACATGCGACATCAGGATGAACTGTTTGTTGTTCGAATTCCTAAATTGTTAAAATTAATGCGGATTATCAATCACAATTACGACAAGGTTTCTTTTCACAATGGAACTATATCTGCTTATGGAACATTCAACAAAGTAGTATATTTAAAAACATTTGAATTTGAACAAAACATACGACGATTTCAAGACAAGCATTTAGCCCAAATGCCAACGAAGGTTCGGACTTGGAAACTGGCGTTGAAAGAGCTGGAAATATTCAGGACAAATTACAGAAAAAATCAATTATATTTGATACAACAACTTCAAGACTGCTGGTTGGCAATTGGACATGGAGAGGAACACGCAAGAAAAAATATATTTGATGACAATGTTAGTTCGCTTATTTTAGAATATTTATTTTAAACTTAAACTATTGTAATTTTTTCTTGAGTTTTCATTGTTGTTTTCATTACTGTTTTCATTAGTGCCGTCGTCCACGGTATCGATTTCGTTCTACTCGTGCTTCTCGTCTTAGTTCTTCGTCGTATTCTTGTTCTCGTTCTGATTGGTCTCGTTCTATCTGGTATCGTTCTCTAGCATCCTCTGCAGCTTCATTATCGTATTCAGCGTCAGCGTCTCCTTGTTCTCGTTCTCCATGTCCAATATGAGTTATCATCCAAATTTTCAAATTTTCTCTACATAAAGGGCAATTGTATATTTCTCTCTGATACATTCTATCCCAACATTTTATACAAAGGTAATGCTGACAAGTATATCCTTCTAACCCTGAATTACTTACTCCATCTTTACATAGAAAGCTTCCGTCTTCATGAAGACCATAAGTCTCAAAGCACACAGGACACGTTTCGTCGTTGTCGGTTGATGTCATTATATTATATATGTATGATTATGAAAATAGTTACCACTTTTCATTCGCTTTAATCCATTTCAATTTTTTCTTTTTGAATTGTGTTGAATGAAAAAATTGAAATGCTTTTTCTCTCTTTGCAAAATAATAACTAAGACAACAAACAAAAGAAATAATGATGATTAATCAACTAACTCCTGCAATTGAAACCGTTGAACTATTCGCTCCAAACACCGGCAATCGTCAAGTTACTATTAACGGCGTGCTGTGTTATGAATGGGAATTTCAAGGGATTTTATATTATCCAACGGTTGAGTTTGTTCCCTATGAAGAAAATCCATGCCAAGATCCGATGAAAGAAGTATATAGATTGAATGGAAGTCGTGTTGGAACATTACAATGGTTCGATCTGAATTTAAATATAGACGAATATGCATTGGATCACGATGACGATGAAGAAGATGAAGAAGATGAAGAAGACGATGAAGTTGTTGCAATACAAGCTGCTGCTGAACTACTGAACCGAAACACGAACCCTGACTACGTGTGGAACACGACATTGCCAGACTTGTTTGTCCTAGAAAATTATTATGGACACAAGTATACTTACAGATTGACAGATGATAAATTGGTCCGGTTTCAATACAACCACCGCCGTTACAACGAACATTCTCGCCACGAACAATTCCTTTTGATACACGAATTCGGAGAAGATGTCAACTACAGCGGAGACATGCCTATATATGATTTCGAACAAGAATTCATGTTTTACACTTTAAAAAGTCTAATTTCTTCCAGACGCACTGGAATATTCCACATTTGTGTAATGGAAGATGAAATACCTGTTTATTTGGAACCTGCAATTTTATTAAAATAAGTGTAAATTAATTAATTCTTTTTTGTTTTTTGTTGTTTTTTCTTGTTTTTTGTTGCTTTTTTCGTAAAATACTTAAAAAGATTATTATTATTATAATTATCAGGAAACTGGTCAAAATGCTCTTATATTTTAATTGGTCAGAATGCAGTCCTTATAAGTCTGTGATCTCAGTTCAAGCCTGAGTAGGAGCATACAAGCATTCTTGCCGGAGCAGTCTAACGGGGTGGACTGAAGACCCACTGTTTTTTAACACGATAGTGCAAATCTCTCAGAATGCAAAATATAATATTAATTTTTTATTAATATTATAAAAATTGATTTGAAATTATCCATTTATTTTTATTTATAAAATGGAACTTGTAATTAAATCTAATAAATTATGTATCAATCCAGAATGCAAGATAAAATGTAATTATAATTTTGAAGGAATTAAAAAAGGACTATATTGTTTTCAACATAAACAAGATGGAATGTTAAATGTAAAAGATAGGTTATGTCTTTTTAAAAATTGTAATAAAATTTCTTCATTTAATTTTAAAGAAATTAAAAAAGGACTATATTGTTTTCAACATAAACAAGATGGAATGTTAAATGTAAAAGATAGGTTATGTATTTCTGAAGGTTGCGGTAAACGAACATCTTTTAATTTCGAAGGAACTAAAAAAGGACTATATTGCAGCAAACATAAAGAAGTTGGAATGATAAATGTTGAAACTAAAAATTGCATGTTTGAAGGGTGTAAACTTTACCCAAGCTTTAATTTTGAAGGAACAAAAAAAATATTGTATTGTGCATCTCATAAATTAAAAGGAATGGTCAACGTTAAAGATAACACTTGTATAATTGACATTTGTAAAAAACAACCACATTACAATTATAACGGAGAAAAAAAAGCGTTATATTGTGTATCACATAAATTAAAAGACATGATTGACGTCATACATAAAACGTGTCTATTTACAAATTGTGAAAAATTCCCGAGCTATAATTTTGAAGGACAAAAACAAAGATTATATTGTGTTTTACATAAACATGATAAAATGATACAGATTGGTGCTAAAAGATGTAAATCAGAATGGTGTCATACAATTGTTAAAAATAAATACGATGGTTATTGTCTCAATTGTTATATCCATTTGTTTCCTGAAAAAACAGTTGCAAGAAATTATAAAACCAAAGAAAGAACTGTGGTTGAATTTGTGTTGCAAGAATTCCATCAATATCCATGGATGCACGACAAACAAATTCAAGATGGTTGTTCTCGTCGTCGTCCTGATTTATTCATGGATTTTGGATATCAAATACTTATTGTTGAAATAGACGAAAATCAACATACTGGAGAAAATTATGGAGATTGCTCTTGTGAAAATAAAAGAATGATGTTATTGTCACAAGATGTCGGTCATAGACCTATTGTATTTATTCGTTTTAATCCTGATGATTATTATGATAAAGATACGCACATTACTTCTTGTTTTGGTATGAATTCTCTTGGAGTATGTTGTGTGAAAAAAACGAAACAAAAAGAATGGACTAATCGTTTGAATGTATTGAGAGAGAACATTGAATATTGGTGTGACCATAGATCGGAGAAAATGATTGAAATTATACAGTTGTTTTATGATGCATGATATATGAGTTTATCAGTTTAGTTGGTATAGTTGCAAGAAAAAGTAAGAACTCAAGAAAAAAGGCGTTTAGATTAATAAGGTTACTAAAATTCAGGACTAAAATCATTTATCTTTTTCTCAGATGTTCCAAGAATTAAGAGATAGTTCAAACGACCCATGTCTTGATTTGTTATCTTCAACTCTTCAATTGCTTCATTTTGTCTCTTTGTTTCTTCGTAATATTCGTGGACTTCATTCTTAAAGTCTTCAATTTCTTCATCTTTTTCCTCCAAGTCTTCGATTAGTTCATTGCATAAGTTCTCTCTCTCTTCTGTTTGTTTTGTTAAATTAACAATTCGTTGATTTAAATTGACCATTCTGCAATTGTTTAGTTCCAATTGTTGTTGTTGCTTCTTCAATAATTCTGCATTTTTTTCTTGTATTTCTTTGAATTCTTGTAGTCGTTCATCTTTTTCTTGTAGTTGTTGTTTGCAGTCTTTATCTTTTTTCTCAATTTCCATTGCAAAATTGATGCGTAATGTCTCTATTATTTGACGCATTATTACTTCTTTTGTTTGGGACTGTTGTTTCAATTCAGCAATTTCAGCATTTTTTCTTGCCACTTCTTCTCTCAATTGTTGGTTCGTATATTCTAGTTGTTTGATAGGGTTAAATTCCATTGTGTATTAATTCGGTGCTTATTATGTTTTTGTAAAAAAGCATTTCATTTTTTATTTGTCTACAATAACAATATATGAGTTTATGTAAATATAAGGATTATTTTGGTGAATCAGGAAAAGGAGTTCATTCATATTGCATTTTTAATTTTGCAATTGTTGATGTGATGATAACATTAAATGATTTCCGCCCAAAAGCGGAAATCATCATGACCGAACAAAGTTCGGTTTAATTGGAGCATAATCATTTCATAGTTGAGCGGAATTAAATTTATATGGAGTGCGTTAGGTCTATTTAAAAGGAGCTATGCTCCTTCATGATGATTTCCGCTTTCGGGCGGAAATCATTTATAGTGGGAATTTTATTACATCGTCTTTTTTGTGTGAAAACTACGCTTAATAAATTATTATTTTAGAAATTTAAAAAGAGAAAGTATTTAAAGAAATTATATTTATATAATGTGTAGAATGATATACGATTGAGGAAGCACGATTGCTATCTAAAGTTGATCTCATTCTACCTAAAAGCAGATTGGGCAAGAGGAATGCCGTCACGCTCATAACGTGAATGTCGATTGATCGAAACAATCATCTGCTAATGCTTTGTTAGCTTAGTGGTAGAGCATTTTGCTGTTAACAAAAAAATAATGGTTCGATTCCATTACAAAGCGTTATTTATATGTTTTTTTGAAATATATAAATAAAAAATGTAATATAATCATTGTGATAAAAAAGTGTCTAGTAGTTCATAATTTACTGCAATGTTTACATCTAATTTTGCGGCTCCATATAAATTTTTGATTTTCAGATAAAGTTGGTCGTCTTCATTTGTAAAGGATTTCAAATATAGATTGTCTTGAAATATGAAATGATTATCTTTCAAATTATGTTCATAATTATATTCCAATCTTTTCATAAATTTTTTCATTTGTTTTGTGGGCGAAATGTTCAATGAAATTGTCGGTGTATGTCTCTCTTTATGCGTTCTATAAAAATGATATTCTTTTTGCGATGTGTCCGATAGTGTGGTGTTGGTGTTGATAATATAATTTTGCATTGATACTTAATTATATTATTAATCTTTAAATGGATTTCCGCCCAAAAGCGGAAATCATCATGACCGAACATTGTTCGGTTTAAATCTATATTCTCTAACCTTTTTGAAACTTTTTAATGCATTCCCAGATTTTTGCGGATTCATCAAATCCAAATGCTCCTCTTTTTTGTGCCAATGTCAAAAAAGAAATAATCAGATTAAATGCGACATTTTCATTGGCGATTTCAACATTCACTAGTTTTTCTGAAGGTTGGGGTTGAGTTTGAGGTTGGAGTTGCTGTTGTTCTTCCTTTTGTTCCGTATCCATTTTATTAGTAAAATAAAATACTTTATATTATTTATTAAAGATATTAATTAATAATAATTAGGTAAAATGGAAAATATTAATTTTGACAAGGTTCATCATTTATGTATGGAAAATAAATGGGATTTGGTGATTAATGAATACAGACATTTGTTATATACAAAGAGAGAAAGGGAAACGGAATTTATTGAGATTAAATTGGAATATGGAAAAATATGGGTAAGTGTTCCGCTTTCTAACAGTGTGTATCAATATAAAACCGGATTTAATGATTATTATTCTACGAATGCATATTTAGAAAATAGGGTTTTGTTGTTGTAATTTAGTCATGATATGTGGATTGATATGTGGATTGATGATTTTTGGCAAACGGCAAAAACCATTTAAAAGGAGCTACGCTCATTCATGATGATTTTCGCTTTCCAAAGGGACTGGCGTTGCTGGGCGAAAACCATTTAAACACGGCGAAGCCAGTCATGATGATTTTTCATAAAAACCATTTAAACACGGCGAAGCCAGTCATGATGATTTTCGCTTTTGGGCGAAAAGCATTTAAAACTAAATATATATCTTGTGTATTCGTAATGACGACATTTATTAATAAATTAAAGGCAGACCAAGAACAAGAAGATGATGTCATTTCTCTCATTACAATTATAGACAATGAAATCATACACAACAAAACACTCTATTCTTTTCCTCCGGATGAAGAGAGAAAAATGAAATTCGGTATTATTAAAATAAACACGGATGTATTGCCAAAAGTAAATAAAGTATTATTCTTTTTATTTAGTGTTGATTGTTCTGGGTCCATGTCGGATTTGTGTAATGATAGGAGAACTAAAAATGATCATATTATTCACACGCTGACAAACATGTTGTTGTTTTTCTCGGAAAAAGAGAATATTTCTATTTATGTTCAGATAGATGCATTTGATGATGCTATTGCCTCTATTATTCCATGTGTATTGGTTTCTCATGCAAATGTTGGCAAGTTGATTAATCAATTGAAGAAAATATATCCGCGAAATAGCACAAATATTGAATTGGCCTTGAATAACGCATCGACCCAGATTGAAAATGCCGCATCTCTTGAAACATTGACATGTGCCGAAAAATATCATATTTTTATGACTGATGGCGACATTACAGAAGGAAATAGTTGTGAAAAACATTTGATGACATTGTTAAACACAAAAGCAACGAATATTTTTATTGGGTTTGGGATTAATCATAATATAAAGGTTCTCTCTGAATTGGGTGGAGGAAATGACCATTCAAGTAGCGTAAATAATTATTATTTTATTGATGAGTTGGAACATTCTGGATTGGTATATGGTGAAATCATTCATAATATTTTGTATGCTTCATTGAAACAGGTCACGTTGTTTGTGGTTAATGGCTTAATTTATAATTGGAAAACAAATACATGGACAAATACATTGAATATTGGGAATGTTATTTTTAGCAGTGAAAAAGTATATCATATTGTTTCTTTTGTCGATGATGAGGATGGTCTTGGTGCTGGTGCTGGTGCTGATGCTGATGCTGATATTGATATGGCGAATAATTCAGAAACTTATACATCTACTATTATCAGTGCAAGTGGAAACATAGAAAATGAACCATTTTGTTACACTCAGTATACACGCGACCCTACATTGTCTGAACTTATCACAAAATATAAATATCGTCAAAGAACACAGCAATTATTGTTTTTAGCTCGGCATTTTGATGATTATAAAAATAAGGATGTAATGAAGCAGAAAATGGATGATTTTTTTAATGAATTGAAAACATGTAATGTAGATGACAAACCATTTATGAAATTGTTAATGGATGATATTTATATTACACGCAAAATGTTTGAAACGCCGTATAATTCTCTTTATTCTAATGCTCGACAAACATCGCAAGGCACACAGAGATGTTATAATGTGGGCAATTACAGTGCAGATGTGACACAGACTGATGCTACTGCTATTCGAATGAATAGGCCTGTTATTTCGAGACAGATTACAACTCATATGACAGATAAATTTTGGACGCAATCACCTACACCTACTCAACCTTATAACAAACTATATGAGAATTATTATGTTAATGATGGAGAAAAGGATGGTGAAAAGGATGGAGAAAAGGATGGAGATAATACATTAATTGATGGATATGAAATGTCTCAAAATACAGATACTCCATATTCTACTCCTACCTTATTAGAACTCATGCGTGAAATTAGTGCACCTCCTCCTGCACCTGCACCTGCACTTACACAATTTCGGTATTTTTTTCAAGATGATGATTATTTGAAATGAATTAAATGGTTTTGCCTTGAAGCAAAACCATCATGACTGGCTTCGCCCTGTTTAAATGGTTTTGCCTTGAAGCAACAACCATCATG
>Ga0105090_10000714_pt1 | contig 16909 bp, 15 predicted proteins | sample PPLLak3March2015_FD_79110 | JGI IMG/M metagenome (GOLD analysis project Ga0105090, IMG submission 79110) | Freshwater sediment microbial communities from Prairie Pothole Lake near Jamestown, North Dakota, USA - PPLs Lake P7 Core (1) Depth... | ecosystem: Environmental > Aquatic > Freshwater >... | reverse complement strand
CGGGATGATCAGTTTACCACCCGTCGCCAGCTGGTCACGCAGGGCCTGCGGTACATGTGTTGCCGCGGCAGCCACGATGATGCCGTCGAATGGCGCCTGCTCCGGCATGCCCAGGTTGCCGTCGGCATTGCGTACACGCACGTTGTGCGCGCGCGCATCTCGCAGATGGCGCCGCGCCTTGGTCAATAACGGCGCCAGCCGCTCCACCGAATACACTTCGCGCGCCAGCCGTGACAGCACTGCAGCCTGGTAACCGCAACCGGTGCCGATCTCCAGCACCTTGTCCAGTGTTCCGCTGCTGCGCAGCAACTCGAGCATGCGTGCCACGGTGTACGGGCTGGATATCGTCTGGCCAAAACCCAGCGGCAGCGACATGTCCTCGTAAGCCCGGCTGGCCAGCGCCTCATCGACAAAAATATGCCGCGGCACTTCACCCATCGCGGCCAGAATGATTTCATCGCGTATGCCCTGTCCGCGCAGCCGCTCCACCATGCGCATGCGCGTGCGCTGCGAAGTCATGCCAATGCCGGAGTTCGCCGCGTTCATGCGCCCTGACCCAGCCAGCGTTCCACGGTCTCCATCTGCGCAAACCGCGTCAAGTCCATCTGCAGGGGGGTGACTGTTACCTGATTGGACGACGCAGCATGGAAATCAGTTCCCTCGCCAGCATCCTGTGCCCCGCCGGCAGCACCAACCCAGTACACGGTTTCACCGCGCGGTGTGGTCGCCTTAAGCACCGGTTCCGCCTTGTGCCGTTTGCCGAGACGGGTGACCTTGATGCCCTGCAATGCCTCATGCGGCACATCGGGAACATTGACGTTGAGCAGCACCGGCAGCTCAACACGGTGTCTGGCAAAACGTGCCACCAGTTCGGCGGCAACCCGGCCCGCCGTCGCAAAATGGTCATGACCGGCGGCGACCAGCGAAATCGCCAGCGACGGAATGCCGAGCAGGAAACCCTCGGTGGCCGCCGCGACGGTGCCGGAATAGATCGTGTCATCGCCCATGTTGGCGCCATGATTGATGCCGGACACCACGATGTCCGGCAAATCCGGCAGCAAACCCGTCACCGCCAGATGCACGCAATCTGTCGGTGTGCCGTTGACATAGTAATAACCGTTGCTGGCACGGCGCACTGACAGTGGCCGGTCCAGAGTGAGGGAATTGCTGGCGCCGCTGCGGTCGCGTTCGGGTGCAACAACGGTGACCGTGCCCAGCGCTGCAAGCGCCTGTTCCAGGGCGGCCAGGCCCGGTGCAAAATAACCGTCGTCGTTGCTGAGCAGGATGCGCACGCTGATGTTTCGGTATGCTTTGTTATGTGTCCTGCATTGCGGCAGGCTGTTGATTCAAAATATCCGGTGCTTCTACAATCCCTGCTTCAACGTCCTCGCTTCTACATCCCCTACATCCCCATTATTGCGCGGATTTTAGCATGCACTGCTGCAGAGCCCGGCATGAATGCTAGGATACCCATCCCTTTAAACTACCGGCTTACAACCATGGCTCCCATCGGCTTCCGCATCCTGCCTTTCCCACCGCAACCCCCGGCAAAAATCATCAGTGCGCTGCGTAAAATCGCCACTGCACACCTCAGCGACAACATGCACCGGTTGCATGCGGTCGGATCCGGACTCTGGCCCTGCCACCGCGGCGGCAAACTGGTCGGCACGGCGCTGACCGTCAAAGTGAGTCCCGGCGACAACCTGATGGTGCACAAGGCCATCGACATCGCCCGTCCGGGCGACGTGATTGTGGTAGATGCCGGCGGCATCAACACCCAGGCCATCATCGGCGAAATCATGTCCTCGCTGGCTGAACGGAACGGTGCCGCGGGCATGGTGATCGACGGCGCGATCCGTGATGCCGATGCACTGGCATTGTCGTCCTTCCCTGTTTATGCCAGCGGCGTGACCCATCGCGGACCGTACAAAAACGGCCCCGGCGAAATCAACGTGCCGGTGGTCATCGGCGAAGCGGTGGTCAACCCCGGCGACATCATCATCGGCGACGACGACGGATTGCTGGTGCTGCCGCAGGCAATGGCCGAAGAGACCATCAAGCTGGCGCTGGATCAGGCGAAACAGGAAGCCGCCATGCTGAAAGCCATCCGCGGCAAAGGCAAGGTCGACCGCAGCTGGGTCGATGAAACCCTGCGCGCCAGGGGTTGCGTGATTCCGGCGAAACTGCGCAGCCGATGAGTGGTCCGTTATGAGTGGCCCGCTATCAGGACTCACCGTGGTCGATCTGACCACGGTGGTGATGGGCCCCTACGCCACCCAGATCCTCGGCGACCTGGGTGCCAGCGTGATCAAGGTTGAAGCCCCGGGCGGTGACAATGTGCGCCATGTCGGTCCGATGAAAAACCGCGGCATGGGCCACATGTTCCTGCATCTCAACCGCAACAAAAAAAGCATCGTGCTCGACCTCAAACAACCGGCTGGCCGTGATGCACTGCTGAAAATTGCCGCAAAAGCCGATGTATTGATCTACAACATACGGCCACAGGCAATGCAGCGGCTGCGCCTGGGTTATGCCGATGTCGCCGCGGTCAATCCGCGAATCATTTATGTCGGCGCTTACGGTTTTGGCCAGCAAGGCCCCTACGCCGCACGACCCGCCTATGACGATCTGATCCAGGGCATGTCGGGACTGCCGTGGCTGCTGCAGCAGTCTGGCGCTGAAGAACCCCGCTATATCCCGGCAACGCTGGCTGATCGCATTGTCGGCCTGCATGCGGTGTATGCCGTGACCACCGCGCTCTACCACCGCGAACGCACCGGCACAGGCCAGGCCGTTGAAGTGCCGATGTTCGAATGTATGAGCCAGATGATCCTCGGCGATCATTTCGGCGGCCGCAGCTTCGATCCCCCGGCGGGCGCCGCCGGTTACGCGCGGGTGCTGGCGCCGCAGCGCAAACCCTTCCGCACCAAAGACGGTTATATCTGCGTGCTGATGTACAACGACAAACAGTGGCAGGGATTTTTCCGACTGATCGGCCGTGACGACCTGTACCGCGACGATCCGCGGTTCAACTCCCACGAAAACCGCTCGGCGCGCATCGACGAGGTCAACAGTTTTGTCGCCGCCGAAATGCTCAAACGCAGCACCGGCGACTGGCTGGAGGTGCTGATGGGCGCCGACATTCCCGCCGCGCGGATGAATACCATCGATGACGTCATTGACGATGAACATCTCACCGCCACCGGTTTTATCCGGATGGAAAAACATCCGACCGAAGGCACGCTGCGCACGACCCGCGCCGCCACCCAGTGGTCTCACACGCCGCCGGCACCGCAATGCGGCGCACCGCGGCTCGGCGAACATGGCGCGGAACTGCTGCGGAACGCCGGTTACAGCGACGACGAGATCCGCGTGCTTGCGGCCTCCGGCGCAACCACACTCCCAGCCTGAGGACAGGCCTGATGGACTTCGAATTTTCAGACGACCAGCACGCCATCCAGGATGCAATTACCCGTGTCTGTGCGCGTTTCGGCGCGGACTACTGGTTGCACAAAGACCGCGACGGCGGTTTCCCGCATGAATTCCATGCCGCGATTGCCGCCGACGGCTGGCTGGGCATCGCCATGCCCGAGCAGTACGGCGGTAGCGGTCTTGGTATCACCGAAGCGGCACTGATGATGGAAACCATCGCCGCCTCCGGCGCCGGATTTTCCGGGGCTTCGGCGATCCACATGAACATTTTCGGCCTGCACCCGGTGGTGGTGTATGCAAACGACGAACAGAAACGACGCTGGCTGCCGCCGCTGATCGCCGGCACCGACAAGGCCTGTTTCGGCGTGACCGAACCCGGTGCCGGCCTCAACACGACGCGTCTCACCACCAAGGCGGTGCGCGACGGTGATGATTATGTCATCACCGGACAAAAAGTCTGGATCTCCACTGCGCAGGTCGCCAACAAGATCCTGTTGCTGACCCGCACCACGCCGCTGGAACAGACAAAAAATCCGATCGACGGCCTGACGCTGTTTTACGCCGACATCGACCGCAGCAAGGTCGAGGCCCGCGAAATCGAGAAAATGGGTCGCAAGGCAGTGGATTCCAACCAGGTGTTCATCGACGGCCTGCGGGTGCCAGCAGCCGACCGCATCGGCGAGGAAGGCAAGGGTTTCCGCTACATCCTTGATGGATTGAATCCCGAACGCATCCTCGTCGCCGCCGAAGCCGCCGGACTCGGTCGCGCGGCATTAAACCGCGCAACACAATATGCCGGTGAACGCATCGTGTTCGACCGGCCGATCGGCCAGAACCAGGCCATTCAGCATCCGCTCGCACAACGCTGGATCGAACTTGAAGCCGCAAGGCTGCTGACTTACAAGGCGGCAAGCCTCTACGATGCCGGCAAACCCTGCGGCGCCGAAGCCAATGCCGCGAAATATTTTGCCGGGGAAGCCGGATTCAAGGCCTGCGAAACCGCGGTGCTGACCCATGGCGGCATGGGATATGCCAAGGAATTCCATGTCGAGCGCTACTTCCGTGAAGCGATGATTGCGCGCATCGCGCCGGTCAGCCCGCAGTTGATCCTTTGCTACATCGCGGAACGTGTGCTGGGACTGCCGAAGTCCTATTGACCGGCCTTGCGGCGGCGCGCGCCGTGCTGCTGCAACAATAAACGCAGCTGCTCTACACCCGAGGCAACGTCATCACCGGGCTCCATCAATGGCAGAAAGCCCGTGACCCGCCGCCGGTAATTAAAATACACCGGCAGGATAGGCACGCCAGCCGCGCGGGCAATCCGGTAAAACCCGGACTTGAAGCGTGAGCCCTCGCTGCGTGTGCCTTCCGGCGTGATCGCCAGCCACAATTGATCGTGTTTGCCAAAAGCTGCGGCCATGACCCCGGCCAGGTCTTGCGGCTGCGCACGGTCGACCGGTATACCGCCCAGCCAACGCATGAAGCCGCCGAGCGGCCAGAAAAACAATGTGTGTTTGGCAATAAAGGCGACGCGCAGCCCCATCACATAAAGGAAGGCGGCGCCAATGATGAAATCCCAGGCGGATGAATGAGGCGCGATGGCGATGACCAGCTTCGGTTGATCCGGAAAAGAACCTTCGCTGCACCAATCCAGCCGCCGCAGTATCCAGCGTCCCAGAGGCCGCAACAGGCCGTAATAACGGCGCGGCACCATGCCACCGACAAGGACGGACTCCACCGGTATGCGCGGATCTGCATCAGGCATTGTTTCCTCCAGCCCTGAGCACGGCACGGGCAGCCATGCCATCACCCATCAATCGAATAACTTAGTATAAGTTATTGATTTTATTAATTATTTTATCATAGTAACAGCATACGGCCGATCATGCTCCAGCGACGGCATCATGCCGCGGATTTTGGCCACCCTCGCGGGATCGATGTCCGCATAAATGATGCCGGGCTCCTCGCCACCATCGGCCAGAATCTCACCCCAGGGATCGACGATCAGCGCATGGCCATAGGTCTGGCGTTTGCCCGGATGCTCACCACACATGGCAGGCGCCAGGATGTAGGCGGCATTTTCAATGGCACGCGCCTTGAGTAGCGTATGCCAATGCATCTTGCCGGTCTGGCGCTGGAAAGAAGCAGGCACACTGATGAACTGCGCACCCCGTTGCGCAAGCGCGCGATACAGATGAGGAAAACGTACGTCGTAACAGACCGTCATGCCGAGCGGGCCCCAGGGTGTCGCTGCCACCACGGCCTGTTCTCCCGGGCGATACGACGACGATTCACGGATAACTTTGCCATCGGGCAGCGTGACATCAAACATGTGGATCTTGTCGTAGGTCGCCGCCACTGTGCCGTCGGCGGCAATCAGGTACGAGCGGTTGACGATGCGCTCCTCACCGGTTTTCAGCGTGAGGGAGCCGACCAGCAGCCAGACCTTGTTGCTGCGCGCGAGGTTCTGCAGTTCCACCAGCGAAGCACCACCATCAGGATCCAGTGCACCTTCGCGCATCACACGACCGCTGCCGTCCATCATCAGCGAGTATTCCGGAGTCAGTATGAGGTGTGCGCCGCTGCCAGCCGCCTCGGTTACCATGCTTTTGACGGTGTCGAGATTGGCCGTCAGGTCACTGCCGCTGTTGAGTTGCAGGCATGCGGCGCGGAAAGATGGGTTCATCGTCAGAATATATTGTGTTGTGGCGTAGTGTGCTTCGCACAGGTTTGCATTCTATATGATTCATCATGCGGTTCGGCCGCAGGCCATCAGGCGCGTGATGGCCCGCGGCAAATCACGAAGCTTGCGCACAACCTCCACCCCGGGCGGCCAAAAATCCGCTGCGCAATGCTGCCATCAGGGGCCAGCACCAGGCAGACCATACACACACCGAGCCGTGAACCGCTTCGAGAAAATCGAACAATCAGGGGCACAGTGTCGGCTCACCCCCAACAAAATTCAGCTTCTCGATACCAGTGCGCGCCACCTCGCGAACAAACACAAACAAGCACTCTGTCCCGAAGTAGAGCCTTATCTTGGCTCAGCTTGGGTATAGAGTCGCGGAATTCTGCGAAGCAATGCGGACAGGCCATATTGGATGGCAGCCAGAAGTGAAAATTCACGCAGGTACAAACGTTCCCACATGCTGACCTCCAGCACCACTGCTTGCGCCTCAGAAATATACGATAATGCCAGTTGCGGACTAGATTTCACCAGCAGACTCGTTCCGACTTTAATCCAATCAGGGACGCGCAACGCAAAGTCTAGTTCCATCTCGCGCAAGATCAACCCATCACTCTGGATCATTAGGCATTTGATTGGCTCAGGCGCAAGAAATTACAGGGGATGCTTTTGGAATCTTCGCAGACAATGACTCGGCCCACGCAATGGGTGACCTCGATTGTGTTCACGCTCGCCTTGCTTGTCGTGGTCGCACTGGTGAGCACGGACCAGTACACGAGCACGATCATTTCGCCTTCGTTCTGGGCCAAGTTCCGGATGGCGGAGTTTCCGTACAGGATGACCGTGCTGGCGCTGGTGCTGATACTCGTCGCAACCTGCATTTATCTGCTTGCCCGAAAGGCGACGGATACTTATGTCCTGCTGATTGTTATTACACTCATCGGGCTTCAAACCAATGGCATCAAATTCGGGGGATTTGATGTCATTACCGTGATGCCGTTTGTGGTAATCCTTTACGTGCTCGCCAAGTCCTTCCGGCAACCGTCCTTCCAGATCGTGCTCCCCGGTGTCATGTTCTTTGGCCTGCTGTTGCTGCTGCTGGACATCCCGTATCTCGCAGCCCCCCATATCCAAGGTCCGGGCCGGTTCATCATCAACTTCATTTCCCTGACCAAGGGGATGATGGTGGCCTTCATCTTAGTCAATGTAATCAGAACGGAGCGCCATCTCGAAATTGCAATCCAGGCGTTCTTGGCCGTTGCAACCGTCAGCGCGTTGATCGGGGTCGGCCAGATCGCGCTGAATTACTTTACGGGCATCACGATTAACTTTGCTTCGGAAGCCGCCGAATGGAAGCCCAATTTTCTTGGCATGTCGCTACGCGCAACGGGACTGACGACATGGCCAAGCTGGCTGTCGGACTTTCTCGTCCTTGCGCTCCCGTTCATGCTGTTTCGGCTGGTCAATGCCCGGTCCATGCGTTGGCGCGCGCTATACGCCATCGCCATACTCGCCTTGCTGGGCGGGATCTTCCTGACTTTTACCTATGCCGCTTACTTTGCGGCCGCACTCGTGCTGGCCGCTTTTCCGTTTTTGTGCTGGCCCCGGAAGTCCGTCCACTTTGTCGTAACGCTGCTGATGGTCGGAGCGCTGTTCCAGATCGGCGGCGGATTTGAGTGGGCATACGAGCATGGCTTGAGCAAGGTGACACAATCAACGGGAATGATCGAGCGACGGACTTATCTGCAGTCGACCTTGAACGAAATCGCCCGCGATCCATGGGTCGGCTCCGGCGTATATGCGGAGGAGGAATTTTCGGAGAATTTCTACCGCAAGCGGGTGCACAACACGGGTTTGCAGGCCTGGGCAGGCTTGGGATTGCCGGGCCTGCTGGTATTCGTGACGATGATGCTGACCATGCTCACGCAGGTCTGGCTGATGTCCGTTGCGCTGCGTGGTCGAGACAGACAATTGTTTCAGGCGTTGGGACTGGGCATGGTCGCCATGATCCTCGAGATGTTTGCCCAGCCGAATCTGACGGCACCGGTTACGTGGTTTTTTTTGGGCCTTTGTCAGGCGGCATTGCTCGTCTACTGCACGTGGCGCTATCCCCGGGCTACCCTGCGCACGCCTGACTCCAGCACGGCCAAACGGATTCTGAACCACCCGTATCGCGCGCAAGCGGTTACTTGATCATGGTTTCGCAATGTGCACTCACAATTGCAATTGACACGCCCCATCAATACGGGATAATTATCTGATTATGTTGATAAATCATGACGCCATCTCCGCCGCAGGGTCCCCGCGACATGGATTCGCGCCGGCTCCGGGCCGAACCACCGGCAGCAGATCGCCGGTTTTTTCCGGCCGCATCGCCTTGGGCTTGTGTCTTGCAGTATGCCTCGTCGCCGGCTGCACAACCGCACCACGCTGGGTGACGGCCGACGAATGCGATTGGTCGCCGGACACTACCAACAATCCCTGCGCCCTGATTCCGAGCTGGCAGATTGCGCGCGACTTCCAGGCACTGGTGAGCGAAACCGTTGCGGGCGACGCACAACTTGCCGATTCCGCCAGCCTGCAACGGTTGGCCGCGGCAGCCCCGCGCCCTGCGTACCGCCTCGGACCGGATGACGAGTTGTCCATAGCCGTTTGGGGGTCCAAGGAAATCTGGTCCGAAATTACCGATCAAAGCCTGCAACCCACGCGCGTTACTTCCGTGCAGGAAGACGGCACCATCGTGCTGCCCTTGCTTGCACCGGTTAACGTCGGCGGCCTTACGCTGAGCGAGGCGCTGGCCAAGATCTCGGACTCATACCGGCGGATTCTTGGAAGCACGTTTCAGGTGAACGGGCAAATCACCAAGTTCCGTTCCAAGCCGGTGCAGTTGGATGGCGCAATTACCAGGCCCGGCACTGTTTATCTGAGTCCCGAAGTGAGAACCCTGGGCGAGGCCGTCAGCATCGGCGGCGGCGGATTACCCGAATCCGCGGCGTTGGCGAAGGGACTTTTGATTCGGGGGCAACAGCGCTATCGCATTGATTTCGCGGGTGCGCAAACAGGCGCCAACGATCAGCACAATATCGAACTGCAGCGGGGCGATCGCATTTACTTTCCTTCGCGTGAAACCGGGTTTTTCTATGTATTGGGAGAGGTGTTGGTACCCGGACAGTTTCCCCTCCCGCCCAAAGGCATCACCCTCATGCAGGGAATCTCGATGGCAAGGGGGCCCATCATGTTTTCGGGCAACATGGAATCCGTGTTCCTCGTCCGTGTAAACGAGGCGGTGCCGAAAATCTACAGCCTCAAGTTGGTTGACATCATGGCCAGCCCTGATGTGCCCATTGTGCCGGGTGACAGAATTTTCGTGTCCACGACAGGCCTCTCGCAATGGGATCGTTTCTGGCGTCAAATACTGCCGCTTTTCGGTTCCGCACCCTACATTCTTAGAGAAGGATACGGCGTAGACTTTTAGAGTCAGGGCGCCACCCTGAATACAGCGGGTATCGTGCACCCCAGCCACACTTGTGTACTGCTGCTTTCAGCGTCGTAGTAATTCCGCTTGCTTCCAGCCGCAAGGCCTTGTGAGTCCGGGCAAGCAGCCTTGACCAGGGCGGCGGATGGCTTTGAAACTGCTCGGCACCCTGATGGAGCACGCAAGGATGAAGCGCCAATTCGCACACTGGGTATATCGCCGGCTCTTCCCGGGCTGGACCAAAAACGCCCTTGAACGCTCCATCGTCAATCTCGAGCGATTTCATCATCCCCGCACCGTCGAAATACCGCCTGGCGGGCGTGTGCTGGTGCTGGCCCCGCACCCCGACGATGAATCCATTGGCTGCGGGGGCACAGTGCACAAATACGTACAGTCGGGGTCGTGTGTGCGGGTGATCGTTCTGACTGACGGTCGCCAGGGCGATCCGGCGATGCGCCGACTTGCCCGCGAGGATCCCGAGCGAATCCGCCGCGAGGGCGAGCTGGCCATCATGCGCAGGGCGGAGGCTGCCGCTGCGCTGGAAATTCTCGGCGTCGAGCATGGCTACTTTCTGGCGGCCCCCGATGGTGAACTCCGCCAGCACGCGACAACGGTCGCGACACAAATTGCCGACATACTTGCAGACTGGCGGCCAGACATCGTCTTGCTGCCGTTTTTGACCGATCGCCACGTGGATCATTTTGCGACCAACCAGTGTTTTCTCAATGCGGCAAGCCGGCTCGACGCGAGTTGGGTTGAATCCCTGAACTGCCTGGGTTATGAAACCTGGTCACCGATTTATGCAAACCTCTACGTGGACATCACAGCGACCATCGACTGCAAGCGCCGGGCGTTGAGCTGCCACGCCAGTCAGTTGCAGTCCGAAGATTTCCTCGAGGGTGTCGAGGGCCTGAATCGATTCCGGGCCGTTACAGGGCTGACGGGCGGGACCTACGCGGAAGCTTTTTTTCTCGCACCGCTTGCAACCTATCGGCACCTGTATACGAACCTGCTGCTGTAAGAGCCATGCGTTGAGAATTCTCCAGGTATCCGACAAGGCGAATCACGATGGCGGTGTTGCGGCATATGTCGCCTCGACGTCGGCCCGGCTTGAAGCACGGGGGCACCGCATCGTTCACCTGCGCCTCGAAAACAATTTGTCGGAGAGCCCGGATCCTGCGGCTTCGGAATATCGCCTTCCAACGAGTTACGGCTTTGTTTCCGGGCAGCTGTTGCGTCGCGCGCTGCGGAAGGTGCTGCTGGAAACTCGACCGGACCTGATTCATGTCCATGAATGCTTCACTACACTGAGTCCGGTGTTGCTGGCGGAAATGCGCCGGTTTGCGCCGGTGGTCGGCACGCTGCACGATATCCGCCCCTTCTGCTACCTGATGACCCGACGATTTTCGCCCACCGGCATGCCCTGCCACCGAACCTGTGGGATCGGGTGTTTCGCCAGCGGCTGCGTGCGACCGGAAGCGTTTTCGGACCTGGCCCGGCTGCCCCGGCGCTGGGTGATGGATCGCTTGAGTCTGAACCAGTGGTGCCGCATCGATCGTGTGATCGCGCCCAGCAGCTATTTGCAGGAACTGGCACTGCAACACGGCATTGCAGCACGCAATTTGCGGTTGGTGCCGCATGGTACTGATGTGCCTCCGACCTGTGCATCCTGGACGGACAGGGCAACGCCGGCAACAGTGCTCTACCTTGGCGGTCTGCTCGAATACAAGGGACCTGGAGTGCTGGTCGAAGCGCTCGGCAGCATCCGAGAGCGAGACTGGCAAGCGGTCATTGCCGGGGACGGTCCACTGCGCGGGCCGCTGGAAGAAAAAGTGCAGCGCCTGGGCCTGCGCGAGCGCATCCGTTTCTGCGGCCACCTCGGCGACCGTCGACAGATCAGCCGCCTGTTGAGCAGCGCACGGCTGCTTGCGTTGCCGTCGCTGATACCTGAGTCTTTTTCATTGGCAGGCATCGAGGCACTGGCCGCAGGCACCCCTGTTGTGTCGTATGGGCTGTGCGGAATGGGCGAATGGTTGCGCAACGGGGAGAACGGATTGGTTGCCGCAGCCGGAGATGCAAGTGACCTTGCCCGGCAGATGGGCCGACTGATTGACGATTGCGCGCTGGCTGAAGCCATGGGGAAAAGAGGATACGCGCTGGTCGCGACGCGATTTTCGGCCGACACGGCGCTGGATGGCTTGCTCGCGGTATACGGGGAGTTGACTGGCGTGTCGGCATAGTGATGAAGAGCCATGTTTGACTTGCCCGGCCAGAACGGCGCCTGTTATGAGGTATTCTTCAGCTTCAAACTGGTTGCACTTTGAAGTGGCAACCGCGTTCCAACTTTCAAATACGAATGTCTAAAAAATCGGCATGGTTTGCACTTGGTTTCGATCTTTCTCTGCGGATGAACAGCGGGAGCCAGACGGCAGGTCAGGAAGGCTGGTTTGCCCAGCCGATTTCATCCTGACAATCGGGCGCGCGACGAAGATCCTAGACGCACCCTCAACAACCAGGCACTCGCGGGACGCCCTGATGCGAGATGTGGATATGAATCATGGCCGATGAAAACACGGGATTGATTCGCCCTTACAGCGGAACCCTGGTCGAACTCAGCCGCGCGCTGGATGCCTTCCTGATCGTTCTGAGTTTGTGGCTGACGACGAAATGGCTAGGCCTGCGCTGGACCCACTTGTGCACGATCCTGTCCCTGCATGCAGCCCTGATTTTCATAGTCGCGGCAAGCTATCATGAATTGTACCGGTCCTGGCGCTCTGATCCTCTGCACGTGGAATCAACGCGCATCTTGTTGTGCTGGGGAATCGCGGCGATCGTGACAGGAAGCACGGCTTACGCCCTCGATCAGGGTGCGAGCTTCCCGCACGAACTGGCGTGGCGGTGGCTCGTGGTGGCGCCCGTTATTCTGGTCACCACCCGCATCAGCATACGGGTGGCGTTGCGACTCGCCCGCATCAGAGGGCACAACTTTCGCAGGACGGCGATCGTCGGTAGCACGCGCATCGCCGCCCGGCTTGCAGACACCATCAAGGGTGCTCCATGGCTGGGGCTGCGATTCGTCGGCATCTACGACGACCGCGACGCGCAGGACACTCGGGACTACCTGCCACTCAGGGAACACATCAGCGGCAACATCGACGCTTTGATCAAGGCAGCGGAGGAAGGCGACGTCGATTGCGTATATATCACCCTGCCGCTGCGCGCGGAATTGCGCATCAGGGACCTGATCGACAGGCTTTCGGAACTACCGATATCCGTACTCTACGTCCCAGACTTTTTTGTATTCAACATGCTGCATGCGCAATGGCAGCAGATCGGCAATCTTCATATCGTCAACGTCGTAACAACGCCGTTTCTTGGCGTCAGCGGCCTGACGAAAAGGCTGGAGGACATCGTGCTGTCCAGCCTGATCCTCTGCATAATCGCAATTCCCTTGGCGCTTATCGCTGTCGCCGTCAAGGTGACCTCGCCGGGCCCGGCGATTTTCCGTCAGCGGCGATTTGGTCTGAATGGCAAGGAGTTTGAGATCTGGAAATTCCGCACGATGACCGTAACCGAAGACGGAGTGAACTTTGAGCAGGCCAGGCCCGGCGATGCGCGAATTACTCCCCTCGGCAACTTTCTGCGCCGCACGTCGCTGGACGAGCTGCCGCAGTTCATCAACGTATTGCAGGGCCATATGTCGATCGTCGGGCCGCGCCCGCATCCCGTCGCCCTTGACGAGCAGCACCGGAGCCTGATTCCGCGCTATTACTTCAGACACAAGATCCGGCCGGGCATCACCGGTCTTGCGCAAGTAAACGGCTTTCGCGGACAGACTGACACTCTCGACAAGATGCAGAAGCGTGTCGAGTACGACATCGAATATATTGATCAGTGGTCACTGCTGCTGGACTTCAAGATCATACTTCTCACCATCCTGCGCGGATTCATCAACAAAAATGCTTATTGAGGGGATGCGACCGTGCGCGCTGAACCCGGCCCGACAACCATGACCACAAAACCGACCGCCATCACTCCCTGGCTCGCCTTCTGCAACCCGCGGCCTGACGCCCGCTTGCGCTTGTTCTGCTTTCCTTACGCCGGCGGCGGCGCAACCTTTTATCGGGATTGGGCCTCCGCGCTTCCGCCGCAAGTAGACGTCTGCCCGGTGCAGCTGCCCGGCCGCGAGACGCGGATCCGCGAGGCGCCGCTCACGGAGCTCGATTCTCTTGTCGAGGAGGCCGCTGCGGCGCTGTCGCCGTATTTCGACCGGCCGTACTGCTTTGTGGGCTACAGCATGGGCGCGCTGGTGGCATTCGAGCTGGCCCGCCACCTCCACCGGGATTACGGGACGTGCCCGAGTCACCTCATCACCTGCGGTTACAGGGCACCCCACCTCAGCCACAGCTCCACACTCAGGCACGATCTCCCGAGAGACGAGTTCATCAAGGAACTCGGGGATCTTGAAGGGACGCCATCTGCGGCACTGGAATCCCCCGAGTTGATCGATTTCATGCTCCCGATCATCCGCGCTGATTGCCGGATCTGCGACCTGTACAAATTCCGGAACGATGAACCATTGCCCTGCTCGATCACCGCGTACGGCGGCACGGAAGACGCCGACGCGGGGGAAGCCATGTTGCTGCCCTGGCGGGATCTGACCCGATCGACGTTTAACCTGAAAATGTTTCCGGGCGGGCATTTTTTTGTGCAGAATTCCCGTCGGGAGTTTCTGGCTGCCGTGGCGGCCGAACTGCGGCAGCTGATGGAAAGGAAGTGATGTCGGTACACGCGGACGATTGGCATCAGCCACCCACCCCGCTGGCACTCGACGACAAGGAAGTTCACGTTTGGCGCGCACGTCTCGATGTGCCGGCGCCCCGGCTGCGCCAATATGAAGAACTCCTCAGCGAAGACGAAATGGCTCGCGCACGGAAATTCAGATTTCCCGTCCATCGCGATCGTTTTGTTTCGCGCAGAGCCGTCCTCAGGTGCCTTCTGGGCGGTTATCTGCAGGTATCGCCCGCTGATGTGACTCTGGAGCACACGGGGTTCGGAAAACCGGTCCTCGCGCTCCATCACGATACGGACTTGCGGTTCAATTTATCCGTCTCCGAAGATCTCGCGCTCTACGCCATTACCCGCGGACGCGATGTCGGCGTTGATCTCGAGCACATCAAACCCGCGGTCAGCGATGAGTCCGTTCCGGAACAGTTTTTTGCCTCACATGAAGTGGCCGTACTGCGCGCCATTCCCAAGGCACACCAGCCGGCCGCCTTCTTCGATTGCTGGGTCCGCAAGGAAGCTTACATCAAGGCGCGAGGGATGGGCCTCTCTCTCGCCCTCGACAGTTTTGAAGTCTCATTCGGGGATGCCGGACCTGCGCGACTGTTGCGTACAGCACCCGATCCGGAAGATGCCGGGCGCTGGACGATGGTCGCGCTCTACCCTGCGCCCAGCCATGCGGCGGCGCTGGTCGTCGCGGGGCAGGCGTGGACGCTGCGCCGCTGGAACTGGTCCTGGATGGCGGGAGAGGACAATCACCTGCTTGGGTGAACAGCAGGTTTGTAAGGGTGATACCCGCTCGCATCCAAAGCACTGGTCGTAGTGTCAGTTGAGGAATTCTTTCCCGGAATTTACTGCACCACTACTTCGGCCAGCCATTCGTCATCCAGCCGTCAATCGCGCCTAACGCCTGTTCCAGATGCACCGGGCCGGCAAACGTATGATTGGCCTCCGGAATAGTCACCATCTCGACATTCCCGCGCAACTCTCGTTGCCAGCGATCACCGAGGATCTCATCGAAATTGACGATACTGCGGTCCTTTTCGGAGAACAGCAGCAGGATGCGGATATTCAGACCAAGAAATGCTGTCAGTTTCGGCCGCATTTCATGCACGACCGAGGAGATGTTTGCGACTTTGGTATTCCGGCGTACGACCCGGTACCATAGCGTCTCGGCGAGCCGCCGGTAGTTCGTCTTGCCGGTAAGCAAGCGTCCCCAACTGTGCGGCGTCAGCAGATTACGAGCGTATATGTGGCTCTCCGACAGGCTCTCCACGTGTGCGCCCCATTCAGCCGAATCCGCAAAGCCGTGCGGATTCAAGATCGCCGCGCCAACGACCCGCGGGTCGGTTAACGCAGCTTCGAGCGAGACCAGCGCCCCGCTCGACAGTCCCAGCAGGCAGAAACTGCGGATTCCGGTAAGCGCGGTGACAGCGTCCATTACCTCCCGCACCTCCAGCACGGTGCTTTGCGTGTAGGGCAGATTGTCGGAACGCGGCAGACTCTCACCGATGCCGGAAAAATCGAATCGCAGCGAAAGGAACCCGCGCTCTGCCATACGCCTGGCAATCTTGACGTGCAGGCGATTAGGACCCACGCGATGCACGAGCCCGGCATTCAGAATGATCAACGCCGGACGAGACGCGTCACCCGCAAACCCTGCCGGAGTCGTCATAATGCCCACGAGGGAGCGGGCGGCCCCCAACACCAGCGGACGTTCGTTTATGGCAGCAGTGTTGATATCCATGACACCAACGCATTCATGCTGTTCCGGGGCACGATCGCCTCGTACGGTTCACGCAACCAGATCCTTGCCTCGTCGATGCATTGAAAGTCCACCCGCACACCCGGAGTCCTGGCCTGGTCCGCGAAGCGACGGCCGCTGCCTTCGCGTTCCGACTCAAGCACGAGCAACGCGGGCATGCCTGGAGAGGCCAGGGTGCACAAGTCGAGCTGGCGGACCTCGTGCGCCAGGTGCGGCGTCAGCGGGTAGCTCAGCACGTCCTGAGAGGCGATGTCGCGCTGGCGGATCGTATCCAGGGCTTGAATCTCCGTGATCCTGGCAATTTCACGTTCCACATCGGCTCCCGCCACGATCGGATCCCACAGCGCGATGCCGGCCAGGTCCCGGCGTCCGGCTCCCGCCATCATGGCGAGCGATGCACCCAGACGCAGCCCGACCAGACATACCCGCTCGACCTTCATTTTCTGCTTCAGAACATCGATGGCCAGGGCGGCATCCGCTACCCACCCGGAAATCGTTCCATCCTGGTAATCCCCACCGGAGTCGCCGGTGCCGTAGTAATCGAACGACAGCACCGGAAATCCTGCATGTGCAAGGCGCTGCCCGAGCTCGCGAAACGCGCGGTGGCATCTGATGTACTCGTGCGCATATGGCTGGCACAGCACAACCCCCAGACCGACGGACCTCGGCGCAACCCTGAGCAGGCCGTACAACCTTCGCCCGTCAACGCCAAAGAAGAATGGCTCGAGTTCGACAGTGGCCGTGCCCGAAGCGGTGCTCCTGCGCG
>Ga0105090_10000713_pt1 | contig 16927 bp, 8 predicted proteins | sample PPLLak3March2015_FD_79110 | JGI IMG/M metagenome (GOLD analysis project Ga0105090, IMG submission 79110) | Freshwater sediment microbial communities from Prairie Pothole Lake near Jamestown, North Dakota, USA - PPLs Lake P7 Core (1) Depth... | ecosystem: Environmental > Aquatic > Freshwater >... | reverse complement strand
CGTGTTGCGAATCAGCGTCGATGGCAAAGAGCTGATTCACTACGTTGATCCCCTGGAACCGGCGTTCGCGGCGGGACGCGTGGCACTCGGTGTGTCGAGCAATGCGAAGGTGACGATCACCGATCCGAAGATCACAGCCGTAGAAGCCGAATCAACGCCAGCACCGCAGCCACATGTGGTGCGACTCAGTGCGCGGTCATGGCTCGGCGGACGAACGTGGGTCTTCGATGGCGATGAGCCGATTCTTGAGTTGCACTCGGTTGAGGACCCGAGTTGCTTCGCGAAGCTCAAGCCCGGTTACAAGCCGCAACTGACATTCGATTCGCATTGGGGCTTAGAGAATCAAGGAGCGTTCCCAGATGCCGCCAGCAAATGGACCGCGCCGGTGGTCAGCGGTGGCGGCAAGACATTGAAGGCCACTTGGTCGGCTCGCAACGTAAAGAACCGCTTTATCACCAACAGCACGATGACCGTCGGTTTCGATCCGCATCGCAGTACTTACACCTTTGGCGTTGAAAGCGAACTCGAAGTGCTTCCCGGCGAGCCGTTTCACTTTCGCTATGGATTAGACTTCGAGCACCACACGCCGCTCGATCCGTTCAACTGGCAGTACCTCGTCGCACGCAAACGGGGCGGCGAGCTTTATCACCGGCCGGTCACGCCGAATGATCCCGGTCCGCAATACGACCTCGAGATGTATCGCGGTCAGCGAGTCTGGTTTGGTCGGCACAACGGCGATCTGCTCGTCGCTCCGGCCGTCGAGTATGACACCGATCCCAGTTGGAATGAATTGACGCAGGCCGACGGCAAGACGAGCACTCGGCAATGCAACACAGCGGTCTGCGCCGCGTTCTACGACACCGGCGTCGCTTTCGGGAACGAGACTGCGAAACCGGGCACGAAGGTCCGTGTGAAGTATCGCTACACGGGCTATCCGGCTGCTGAAGCGGAGTCGCTCTTCAAGTCGGCGAAGATTTATTCCAGCGCGACCCTCGACCCAAACCATCACTACATCTTCGCCGACGAGTGGCCGAAACTGACTCTCAGCCAATTCGTGCCGCTGAGCCAGACGTGGATTTACGGTCGCTCGCCTTTCATGACCGGCCACAATCAACGACCCACGTATGAGCTTGAAAAGAACTGCGGAGCAGGGAGCGGCTTTGCGATGAAGCTTGGCCCGGCGTCATTTGGCAAAGCTGCGTTGTCGCAAGCGGGATCACTCGCGAAGGGGCGCTACGTCGTCACCGCGCTCGTGAAGTCGGTCAACACGTTTGGCCCCGGTGGTCGCATCGAACTGGAAGCCACTCAAGCCAAGACCAACAAAGTTCTCGCGACCGTCAAACACTTCGTTGGGAACGGCACCTTCGATTGGCAGAAGCAAGGCTTTGCCTTTGATCTACCCGAAGATGTCGGAGCACTCGCGGTTGCCTTTGGCAATGAGGGCACCGGCGAATTCCTCGTGACCGATGTTGAATTCCGGAAGCTGGCCGATGGTGAGTCGCCTCCAGCCGGCGTGCTTGCGAAAGCCAACGATCAAGCTGCGACGATGCCGCCAGCTCCATCAGGAGCGATCGCCGATTTTCGCATGCTCGAGGGCCAGGGGTATCACGTCCTGGATAACGCCGGTGGCAGTCATTTGGATCTGGCGAATCTGTCATGGGTCGTCGATGAAGGCCGCCCCGCCCTTCGCTTCGCCGAGAACGCGACGGGACGCAAGGACTTTCATCCGACGAGCTACATCGGCATGCACCTCTTTGGCAACGCTCAGGACTTCAATTATCTGGCTGCGTACCGCGCTTATGAAAGCCATCAGGCCGTGCCGTTCGCAATGGGCGGCAGCGGCAAGATCGTGCTAGGTTGCGAGCGATACTACCTGCACGGCGCGTACTACCGAGGCTTGATTGGTCGCACCCTGCTTCTGCGCCGCACGTTGACGGCGAAGGAAGTTGCGTTGCTCGCCATGGATCAGCCGTTACCCGTCGTCGATGTCGCCGCCGATGCGAAGGGGATGACGATGGCCGCCTGGATCAAGCCCGCACCACATTTGGGCAACAACAATATGCACCCGGGCGGAGGTGACATTATCGGCTACGGCAATCGACGGTACATCCTGAAGCTCCTGGGGACCGGCGACCGAGGCGAAAGTGCTCCCTACCGGCTCGCTGCACGGCTGAACGTCAACGACGGCGTTGCGACGGAACCGGTCCTGAAGGCCGACCACTGGTATCACGTCGCCCTGACCACGTCCCTAGAAGATGGCCAACGCTGCATGCGACTCTTCATCGACGGCCAGCAAGTCGCCGAAGACATGACCAAGAAATGGTCGGAGTGAATCGGCGAGCTCCGCCACGGATGGAGGGCAACCTCCGGCGATGACGGAGCTGATAAGATTTGGCAACGCGAATCCCCGAACGCACCGGAAACCAAATGATGGACAGGCATTCCCCAACCTGCTGCCCTCGTAGCGAACATGGGTTGTCGCGGCGGGCCTTGTTGCACGGCGCGCTCGCGGGCGGCATCGCCTTTGGCGGCTTTGGGCGGTTGTTTGCCGACGATCATGCGGCCGCCGCCAAGAAGAATGACCAACGCGTCATCCTCGTTTTCATGAGTGGCGGACCAAGTCAATTTGAAACTTGGAATCCCAAGCCTGGTCAGCCAACTGGCGGGCCGCACATTTCGATTCCGACGTCGATCCCCGGAGTGCATTTTGACGAGTACATGCCGAACTTGTCGCGGCTCGCAAGCCGCATGGTCACCGTTCGCAGCATGACCAGCCGCAACGGCGATCACGATCAAGGTGGCTACATCGCTCAAACCGCGTATAACCCCAGTGCCGTGGTCGTGCCGGCGCCCCACTGGCTTTCGGTGTGTGCCCATGAGAAGCCGGCGACCGAGCCCGGGCTGCCGTCGTACGTGATGCTCGGCCGAGACAACTTCGGCTCGATGCACGTGCCAGGAGCCGGCTATCTCGGCGCGAAATACCAGGCCCTGCACTGTGCCGGGGGTGGGGCTGGTCCGCAGGACTTACCAAAACCGAGCGAAGAGGCCATTGCAGCCTTCGCGCGACGGGAGAAGCTGCGAGGTTCCTTCAGCGAGGCCTTTGTTGCTGGTCGCGATAAGCGGCTCGTCGAATCGCATGAGGGATCGTTCGCGCAGGTCGGTAACCTGCTACGATCCGGCGACTTGTTCGATATCCAGCAGGAATCGCAGCGAGATTTCGACCGCTACGGCAATAGTCAACTCGGGCGGGATTGCCTGCTCGCCCGACGGCTTGTCGAGCGCGGCGTGCCGTTTGTGCGCGTCCAGCATCAAAGCGGCCTCGCGTGGGACAAACATCGCCGCGCGTTTCAAAGTCAACGGTGGATCACCAGCGAGTTTGATACGGCGGTTGGCGCCCTGATCGACGACCTGGTCGACCGGGGGCTGTGGTCGCATACGCTACTGGTCCTGATGGGCGAATTCGGACGCACGCCGGAAATTTCCGGCCAGGGGCAGCCGGGGCGCAATCACTGGACCAAGTGTTGGTCGCTGTCCTTCGGCGGCTGCGGCTTGAAGGAGGGGTTGGTCATCGGCTCGACGAACGAGAATGGCACGGACCTCAAGGACCGACCCGTGACGATTCACGATTTGTTCTGCACGTTCTATAAGACGCTCGACATCAATCCGCACAAAGAACTGCAATTTGAAAACCGGCCCATTCCCTTTGTGGAAGACAAACTCGGCACGCCACTCGCGGAAGTGTTTTAGGCGTCAAAGCACCGACAAATCATGATCATGCCTGGCAATCTCACGAAAACCGAAAAGACTTACTTCGTCGATGACGGCGCCAAACGCGGTCCGTTGACGATGTTTCGCGTGCGGTTTCATCCGACGGAAGACAAACTACTGGCGCTCTGCGTGGACCGCCGCGTCGCCTGCTGGGACTTGAACGACGAATTGCAGACCGTCAAGAACAGGAAGGAAAAGTGCGTCGTCGGTGAGCTTCTTTGCCCGCACGAGATTGGTTGGATTCGCGGTTTCGATATTCATCCGCGCGGTGAGTCGGTGGCGACGGGCGGATCGGACCGCACCTTGCGGCTGTGGCGGTGGACCGATGGCCGGCCTGGCGATAAGCCATTGCAACAAGTTGCGGCCCATGATGGCTGGGTAGAAGCGGTGGTGTTCTCGCCGGATGGCAACACCCTCGCCACCGCCGGCGCGGATCGCAGCGTGAAAATCTGGAGTTCAAGTGATCTCAAGCAGAAGCACTCGTTGACCGGGCACGCGCGCTATGCGGCTGACCTGGTCTTCACGCCGGACGGTCGGTTCCTCATCAGCGGCGGTGAAGATGGCAAGTTGATCGTCTGGGACACGCAATCTTGGCAAACAGTGCGAACGATCGATTTCGGCGGAGCGAACGATCAATACGGACAGATTCCAAGGCACAGCGGCGTCCATCGCCTGGCCGCCAGTCACGATAGTCGATGGCTCGCGGCAGCCGGCGGCGAAAAACTCGATGTGTTCGATCTCGCATCTGGCGAGCTGGTGGCCAGCGAACGGGTCAGCATGGATGTTGCCTTTCAGCCGACCGGCAATGTCCTTGTCGGCGGTGAAAGCGAAGTTAAGTCCTGGTCGTATCAGGCCGAAAAGTTCGCTCCACCCGAGAAGGACAAGAACGGCAAGCCACAGAAGGCAAAGAGTATTCCGGGCGAGTCGTTGGCGGCGATCAAACGCGGTGATTGGTCGCTCGGGATGCAATTCTCCTCCGACGGAAAGCGTCTGGCGCTGGGCAAGGCGGACGGCACTGTGGACTTATACGAACTGACCTAGTAGGGCGAAAGCATGTGCGCGGGAGTGATCGCAACGAGACTGAAGATCAAGTGAACCATGCAAAGAATCTCACGAACACTCGGCGCGGCCCTCCTTGGCGGAATGTGTTGGCTGGCAAGCCTGGCCGCATTCGCTGCCAATCCCGCCAGCGGTTTGATCGATGCCCAGATTCAAGCAGCCCTGTCCGCGAAAGAGCTGACCCCCGCGCCGCGGGCGGAAGATTTCGAACTGCTGCGCCGGATTTATCTCGACGTGCTGGGGCGGATCCCTAACTCCGCTGAAGCCGCACGCTACCTGGCCGATTCCAGCGCCGACAAACATCATCGCCTCATCGACGCACTCCTCGCGCATGAAGAAATGCCCGCCTATTGGCGAACGGTGTTTGATGATTGGTTCAATGGAGCAGTGGGGGAACGCGACTTCGGTCGCGACGGATTCTTGGTTTACCTGGAAGAGGCGATCAAGTCGAACCAGCCGTGGGACCGCATCGCCCACGAGATGCTGGTTCCGGATTTGAAAGACGAAAGGCAGCGGCCCGCTGCTTACTTCCTGGCGATCCGCGTGCGCGGGGGCGATAACGACGCCAAGATCGATGCCCTGACTAGCGGTGTGGCCAGCGTATTTTTTGGCGTTCAATTGCAATGCGCGAAATGTCACGACCATCCCTTCGTCAATCAATGGAAGCAGGACCACTACTACGGTCTGGCTGCCTTTCTCGGCCGCACCCAGGAAGCGCGGATTGAGAACACGCCGATCGTCAAGGAAAAGGCGGAGGGTGAAGTCAAGTTCGTAACGAAGGCCCAGGAAGAGAAGACTGCGAAGCTCATGTTCCTGGATAGTCGCATCCTTGACGAGCCCCCGCCCCCAGCAGATCGCGGCCAGTGGTATGCAAAAGCGAATGGCGGCTTGCCAGGTGCACCCTACTTCAGCCGCCGAGCGATGCTGGCGGAATATGCCCTGAAGGCCGACTCGCCGTTTTTCAAACGCGCCGTCGTGAACAGGATGTGGAAGCAATTGATGGGGCGCGGACCGGTCGAGCCAGTCGATCAGATGCACGAAGCCAATCCAGCTTCGCATCCCGTGCTGCTTGATCGATTGGCCGACGACTTCGCGACGAGTGGCTTTGACCTGCGCCGGCTCATGGCCGGGATTTTGCACAGCGAGGCCTATTCCCGCAGCAGTCGCTGGACATCCACCGCAAAGCGGTCCCAGGACAGCGACTACGCAACTGCAATCCTGAAGCCGCTCACTCCCGATCAACTCGCCGTGAGCATTGGTCTCGCCACGGGGCACTTCGAGCAATCTCTTACCAAATTCGAACGTGAAAAGAAGAATCGCAAGATTGAGGAGATCACACCGGCCATTTCCCGCGCCATGTACTGGCGAGAGCGTGACGTACAGGAATTTGCCGCCCGCTTTCGTACCGGCGGTGAGTCCTTCGAGGCCAACGCCGCCCAGGCGCTATTCTTGTCGTACAACAGCCTCGTCGAGAAGCAATTGCAGCCGTCCGCAGGCAATCTCGTCGATCGCCTTGCCAAACAAGCGGACAACGATGCGGCAGTGCGCGAGGCGTTCCTTACGGTCCTTTCACGTGCGCCTGGCGAAGACGAACACCGCCGCGCGAGCGAGTTCCTGACCAGTGGCGATGCGTCACGACCCGCCAAGTGTAAAGACCTCGTGTGGGCGCTGCTCTGCAGCAGCGAGTTCCGGTTCAATCATTAGATGGCGAGTTCGGCATGGATTCTCTCGGACAACGCGTGAGGTTGACAGCGATCCTGCTTACGTTGGGGATCTCGTCACTTGTGTCCGCTCAGGACCGGACAGCCAGCGGCTCGGGTGCACAGTCGTTATACGCGCACGCTCCAGGATCTATCGTGGCAGGGCACCCGAGTGACCATCCATTGGCGGAACCGTAAGTTCTTCTGTGATACGGCAGGCTGTCCGACGCGAAATTTCACGGAGCAGCTACCGCAGGTCACGTGTCGACACGGGCGTTGAGGAACGTGTGTTCTCGGGTTCTCGTGTCGAAAAAGCAGCACATCGTATTGAACTTGCCGAGGTCGAGAGCGAGAATCTTCATTGTTCTTTGTCCCTTGGGTTTGGGGTTGGTACGAATGTGACAGTGGTTGCGACCAGCAACCCAAGATCACGGGTCCGAGTCGCCAGATTTTATTCAAATGACTCCCACCCCAGACCCAGGACTTACATGGATTCTTTCGACGAGCACCACCTGATTGCCTGAGTATTGTGTTCTACGTGCGCACCGAACGGTACTTTTGCTAACGTGTCGTAAATCCTTTCACGCTTCAGCGATGGCAGTTTAGCGCTAAGCGATCGTATCTGGCGAACCGCTCAATCAAGGAGTTGACGATGCCCAAGAATGACGCCGAATCACAGATGAGCGAGGAATCGATCGATTTTCTCAACGACGTCAAGAAGGGTAAGCCGCGACGGTTTGTTCTGATCTGCAAAGGCGCGAACATTGTCAGCTTGGTCGTTTACAAGAAGGGGAGTGTCGAGAAATTCAAGAAGGAAGCCAAGGAAGTCGGCAGCGGCACCGTATCCTTTGGCGTCGTCGATGGCAAAGGGAACGACATCAAGTTCAAGGTGGCGCGCGCGGACGGGTTTGAAACGGAACCCACTTCCCCCGCCAAGCTCAAGGAATTCATCAAGTCTGCTGCTGAAATCACTTGTGCGCCCGATGTTCTTGTCGTCGACACTCACGAAGCCGTGCTCGACATCGACGACCCGCTTGTCGCAAAGTTTCTCAAGCTCCGCGAGGTCGCGAAACAGGCGGCGATTGATCATTCCGATCAGGCCAGTGAAATCAACAGCCTGTGCCAGGAAATCAGTCAAATCCTCGACAAAGATCCTTCGTCCGACGAAGCTCACGGCAAGATTGGTGGATTGGAAAAGCTGTTGAGCAAACTGGCTTTCGGTGGTGGCTCTGAATCGGTACCGACCACAAAATCTCAGGACGAACCGGTCAAAGCTACTCCCACAGCGCCCCCCCGCGACAACCCGCAGCTAAGCAAATTCAAGGTGCAGTTGGCGACGCTGCTCAAGCAAGCCACTCCCTACCTGGCGTCGATTGGCGATGCTGTGAAGGAACTCGCGAGCCAAGCTCGCGAGGCGGCTGAGGGGAAAGATGATTTTGCGACGGCCAACGACAAGTTGAAAGAAATCGTCGCCTTGATCAAGAAGGGCAAGGAAACGCCTGGCAGCGAGGAAGCTCGCGACCAAATGGTCAAGTTCAACGAGCAATTGTTGAATCTTAAGAACGGCCTCGATCGACTCAAGAGCGGCGATGGCGAAGCAAAGTTGAAGGCGAGTGAAGTCGGCGCACTGGTGCGACAAGCGGGCGGATTCGCACAAAAGGGAGATTTCGACGAAGCCTTCCAGTTGCTGGACCAGGCGTCCGCCACCACCGAGTCGGCGGAGCGCGACCTGTCGGTTCGTGAACTAAAGCTCAAGGACGCGCGCGAAAGCCTGCATTCGGCGAAAGTGATCGCCGGCAAGCTCAGGTCGAACGTTACGTCGGACCTCGGGACGCTTCCTTCGTCCTTGGAAACTCGATTCGATGAAGTAGACAAGTCGCTGGAATTGGACAAGGAGACCGATCCGGACAAGTTGGAAAAAGCGGCGGACGACTCGGGTGATCTGCTCCATGCGATCGAACTGGACGCCCAGAAGCTCCTCGGGGAAAAGCTCGCGTACTTGTCCGAGCTTCGCCTGATCGAGGGTCGACTCAAAGCGCTGCAGAGCCATTCGCAGAAAACGGTCGAGTTCGTCAAAGGCAAGATCGAGGCCGTCGAGCTCGAAGTGAACGCCGCCAAGTCGCTCGCTGACGAACACAAGTACGTGGAAGCGGCTCAGAAGTTGTTCGCCATCGCCGAACAGAGTGCCCAGGCCGAGGCGATCGCCGATCAGCACGCGCAATACACCGGACTGTTGGCGGACAGGCAGCAGCGAGTGGATGCCCTTACCGATTCGACGAACGTGGATGCACAGAAGCCCGTGACCGCGGTGCGCGAAAAGTTGGCCAAAGCGAAGGAGCATGTCACCTCTCCCAAGTTTGAATTTGGCAAGGCGGTGGAGTTACTCAATCAAATTCCACAGGACTGTATCGATGCGGCGTGGATCGTCAAGAAAGCGAGTGAGTACGACGCTGCGTTGTTGGAAAAAACCGATGAGATCAAGAATGCTAAGACCTGGGGCAGTGTCGAGGAAATGACCCCGTACATGCCGCCTGTGGAAAAAATCCTGGACGATGCCAAATACGAAAAGACCAAAGACGTCGTCAAATCGGTCAGTATGTTGCAGCGGGTCAGTGCCAAACTTGGCGAACTCTGGAAGATCATCACGACGTTCCGCGAGTTCAGAGACGAGTACAAAAAGGCCAAAACTAGCCGGGCCACTCTGAATAGTCACCCGGGAAAGGCCGGAGTGACTGAACAAATCGCGCGCATCGACAACGACCTATTGTTTGCCGAAGCGAAACGTGATGCCCACGAATACGTGGTCGCCAAGAACGTTTGTTTGCACATTCAAGAATTCGCGACCGAAGCCACCAAGGTCGCCGTATTGCACAAAGATTACCTCGCGCGTCGCAAGCAGGTCACGGACAAGCGAGATACGTTCACAGGCGGTAAATCATCTTGGGTCGCCGATTTGTTGGGGGAAGCGGATACGCTGGTTAACTCCGCTGCTACGTTCGTCTCCGCCAAGGACTATGTCGCGGCGATGAAGGAGTTGGATGCTGCCTTCTCACGCTGCGAAAGCGCGCAGACGGTACTGAACAATCAAAAGACGGTGGACGGATGGAAAAACAATGCCGAGCCGCTGATTAATGACCTGGCCACGGACTTCGAGTCGGCGTACAACGAATTCGTTGCGATCAAGAACAAAGTGTCAAACTATGACACAGAATCGTCGTTCACTTCCCAACTGAGTACGGCGGAAGGAAAAGCGAATCAGGCACGTACCGCGGCGACCAAGACCTCGCCAGATATTTCCCAGGCACAGCAACTGCTGCGCGACGCGATCCAAGATTGTAACAACGTCGTCTTCTGGGTCGATCAGTTCAAGTCCTACAAAAAGTTGCGCGAACCGATCGCGAATCGAGTGAGCGTCTTGAAGAACGTGGGCCGCGAAAATGTCATCGACGACGAAATCAAAGCGGTCGAGGATAAGCTGACGGAAGCGAAGAACGAGGCGGATGCTCGTCGTTACGCCCAGGCCGAAGCCCTGCTGACCCAAGCTCAGACCCTGCTCGTCGATGCGGACAAGAAGGCCAAGCTCTACGACGATTATACGGCCCTCCGAGCCCCACACGTGAACAACGCCATAGCGGCGGTGGATACCGTGCAAGGCCGCGCGGCCATGGATGTCGAAGTCGCGAAACTCAAATCCGATCTGATTGCGGCAAATTCAGATCGAACAAACAAGAAGCTCCAGGAAGCGCTCGACGCGCTCAAGAAAATCAAGTCGACCGCAGATGCTATGAAAGTCAAGCTCGACGACTACATCAAGGCCAAGGCAGCGGAAAAGAAGTGGATTACCGATAAGATCGGCGACATTCAAGGCAAGCCTGTGGTTGCCGACGATCTCTTGAAAATCGAAGTTCAACGCACCGAACTGCAGACGATGTATGAAAACCGCCAGTTCAAAGAAGCCTTGAATATGGCGGGAAACACGATCCGTTGGCAAATTCATTATGCCAAGCAAGTCGTCGATCGCTACCAAGCGTATGTCGTGGAACGCGACAACTCGACGGATGCCATTGACAAGCTGAAAGAAGTCGCCTGTGACGCGATCAAGGATGACATCAAGACAGCCGAAAACTTCTTTTCGAAAGCCGAGACGTTCGCGAGTCAGCGCAATTATGAGAACGCCAAGCCGCTGCTGTCAAAGGCACTTGAATGGTGTCCCAAGCCCACCGCCCTGGGCAAAGCCTTCAAGCTGTACGCACCGGCACTGAACACAGCTCGGGAAGCGGTCACCTTGCTCAAGCAAGATTTCGCCACGAACGATGCGGTCGATCTTCAGGTGACCGAGCTACAGCGCAAACTGGAGTCAGCCGAGAGCTTGGCCAAGAAAAAGCTGTTTGACGATGCGAAGAAACTCGTCGATGAAGTGACGAATGCCGCAGCAGAAGTACGCAAGACCGCGGAAGCCCAAGGAGAATTCGATAGCCTGGCCAAAACGACCGCGGAAGGTCCAAGAGGGAGTGTCGAAGGACTCGAAGTCGAAATCGAAAAGATCAAGGTGCTCGCAGGCAAGCTCGAGAGTCGGGGCATTGCCCCCCTTGGCGATCAACTGGCACGGATTGCCCGATTGCTGGAAACTGCGGAGAAGGAACGCCAGGGGAATAATGCCGCCAAGGCCCGACTCGCGTTGACCGACGCCGCCAAGCAATGTGCCTACGCGAATTCCGTGGCCGATCAGTACGCTCAGGTCGTCCAGTCCATCAAGAGCGCGACTTCGAAAGTCGACTCGGTACGCCAGAAATACGCCGAACCGGCTCTCGTCCAACTGACGACCGACCGGCTCGACAAAGAAATCGCGTTGGCCCAATTCGATGTCGACAACGGACTGTACTCATCGGCACTCAATGCCCTTCAGAGCGTGGGGTCGGACATTGAGGACATGGAGGCGATCGGCGTCCAACACGCAAGCTATGCGGCGGAACGCAAGAAGATCGATCCACGTTTGGAAACGCTCGCCAAGGGCAAAGCTCGTTACGTCATCGCCAAAGAGTTGGGGGAGGCGCGAGCTTTTGTGGCCGAGTCCGAAGATCTGGTGGATGCTCGAGATTATCGCGAAGCCATGAAGATGCTTGTCGCGGCCACCGACATTGCTGATCGGCTGTCGCTCCAGGCCGACATGCATGAAGAAAAAGAGCCGACGAAGGACGAACTACAAGCCATTCTCAAGAAGCCCGACGGCGAAAAGCAACTCGATGCCGTCATCAAGACGCTCGACCCCAAGGCCCAACGCAAAGTCTGCAAGCTAGCGCTCGAGCTTCGGTTCGATACCGAATTGCAGCTATTCACCGATAAGGACGGGAATTTTCTGGATACGGATCTGGATAAGAATGCGCCGGATATCCTGCGATTTTACAATATCATGCAAGCCCTGCCGAAGAGCCACACTCGCGAGAATCCGAGCATGGCATTCGTCAAGAAAATGGGAGAAGATGTCGGCACGTCGTCGTTCTCCAAGGGTTCTCGCAAGCTAGAGCTCAGGATCGGTCGGGCCACTGACAAGACAGAGCGGATGATCGGCCAGGAATGGGAAATGGGCGAAGTCGACGAAGACACCAAGCCCTCCGATGCGGCTCCTCCGACGAAGTTCAATTGGACGACGCTCCATGAAATCGGACATGCCGTGGACGACAAGGTCGGCTTCATGAAACGTAATGGCAGCCAAAGCGACTACGGTGGCTGGAAGGAGTACGGAGCCAACGTCAGCGAGATCGCCAAAGTGGCTGCGAAGCACTTCAAGTTCAATGAGGCCTACGTCGAAGCCTATCTGGCTGGCGAGAAGCCGCCGCACCCTGAACTGGAGGGGACGGTGACTGCGGAAGAATGGGACCGCCAGCGCATTGAGGCCGAGACGTGGTGCGATTCTATCCGCAATGACAAGAGCATTTACTACAGTGCTTCGGCGACCAATCGACTGCAGATCGATGGCCGCGTCTATCAGGAGGCGTACGCCAACAAATGGGTCAGCTACGACTTTGCGGCGCGTAAGAAAGGGGTCGCCGGATACCAGTTCCGGGCGCCGGGCGAATGGTTCGCCGAAATCTATGCCGCCTACCACACGGGCAAGATGAACGCCAACCATCCCGCCCGCAAGTGGCTCAGCCAACTGTAACGTCGGTTCAACTCAGGAGAAAACGCAATGTCCATCTTTCGGCCCATGACGGCGACGTGCCCGGCGTGCAGCGAGATTTTTCAATTGGATGCCTGCGAAAGTGTGAATGCCGATCGGCGCCCCGATCTCCGCGACGCTGTTGTGGATGGTTCGTTTCAAGTGATCGGTTGTCCCAAATGCGACGCACATTTTCGGCTGGACCCGCTCTTCAACTACCTCGATATGGGACGCGGACAGTGGATTTCGGTCCAGCCTCTTTCGAGCATGCCCGATTGGATTGAGAACGAGGACGAGGCCCTCGTCACTTTCTCCAAAGCCTACGGCGCGGAAGCGCCCCCAGCGGCGAAGGAAATTGGCGACGACCTGCGCCCTCGCCTGGTTTTCGGCTGGGCGGCCTTGCGGGAAAAACTGGTCGCGGCGGATTGCCAACTCGATGACGTCGCGCTGGAATTGCTCAAGCTGGCGATCGTCGATGGCCTCGACAATGTGCCGCTCGCGGCGGGCAACGAGTTGCGATTCGAGGGACTCGTGGACGACGAGTTGGAATTGAACTGGGTCAACGCCCAGACCGAAGCCGTCGTCGAATCCCTGCGTGTTCCCCGAGTCCTGTACGACGATATCGTGAAGGATGCCGAAGCGTGGGGCGAAGTTCGCAAGATGCTCGAAGCGGGCCCCTTCGTCGATATGCAGAAACTATACATGGGACAGGGCCGGCCCACGGCCGTGTAATCATACAAACGATTTCCGTCAGCGATGACAGCCGTCCAGGTATCTTCGGACGATCGGAGCTACGAGGACTCGAATCCGTTGCGCTGATCGCGGCGACAGTTTGTCGGCGTCGGGGGTTTCGACAAACTGCTCGGTCTCGAGATTTCAGCGGAGCGGGCGGGCGAGGCGCTGAGCAATATTGCCCAGGTGGCAAAAGGTCACCGAGCGATGTTGGCTGACCACGTCCGAGATCGGTTGTTGTTGCGACTTCGTGCAGTCGTAGAAATTTCCCATGTGGTTCTTGATCGAATCGATCTTGCCGCTGAGTTCGGGTCGAGGGACGTTGTCGCCGGAGTACAGTCGGAAGTCGCCTCGTCCGAAGGGACGTTGCTTCAATTCTTCCACCGGGCGACCTGTGATCACGGCGCGATTCACGAATAGCCGCCCTTCGCCGATGATCAAAACTCGGGACATACGTGCTCCGCTGCGACTTGGGCATCGTACGTGGGTTTGCCGGTCCCCGGTTGCCTGCCGTAGAATGTTCCGTACGGTTTCACGAAAGGACTTTCCATGCAGTACCCCATACCGCCCGACGTCCAAGATCTGATCGCAGCACAACTAGCCACCGGACGTTACCAGAACGAGGATGAAGTTCTGCGTGATCCGAATGCTTCCCGGCAGTCACCGCGGCGGCAAACTCACGTCCGCCGAGATCGACGCGTGGAAGTCTCGAGTCGCGTCGATCGAACTGCCATGTCCGGCTGGCGGGCTCGTGCTCATGCGTCCCTTGATCGTGCATGCCTCCTCTCCAGCAACACAACCCAGCCATCGTCGCGTCATCCACCTGGAATACGCCGCCAGGGATTTGCCCCACGGACTCGACTGGTTCGAGCGTCGTGGTTCGTCCGGAGCTGACGCTGCGCAACCTTAGAATCCCCCACTTGAGCAGCACCGATCATGGCACTAGGGAAGGCACCTGTTTTCGAGCAGCTCGACACCACTGGGGACTCCGGCCGCCGAACGCGAGGAGCTGTTGACCCGGTTTCGCGGCGAGTCGACGGGCGGACTCTTCCCACGCCCGCCGCTCAAGTATCTGTGCAACGTCAATGTGCTGACAACCGGCTTCGACGCGCCGCACGTCTAACGCTTGCCGCGGCGACGCATGCCAGTGGCTTGGAAGGGGCGATCGCGGTTGTTTCTCACTCTTCGGTGATCGCCCCGACCAGCACCGATTGTTCGCCGAGCACCTCACTTCCGAGTATCGAGTGAAGACCGAGGGACGAGGACGAACCGTCGACGAATGGAAAGCTCGTCCCGAACGTGGCGACAACCACTGGTTCGACTGCCTCGTCGGCTGCGCCGTGGCCGCGTCGATGCAGGGAGCCGCCCTGATGGCCATCGATCGCACGGCCACAGCGGGCCGGTCCCGCGTCAGTTTCGCCGAACTACAAAAACGGAGGCGACCATGACCAGCAGTCCAGCTCCGAAAACCGAACGCGGCCTCGCGTGCCCCTCCTGCGGTTGCCGCCATCTGTTCGTGCTCTACACCCGACATCGCGCCACCACCATCGTGCGTGTCCGCCGCTGCCGGCATTGCCAGCGGCGCATTGTAACTCACGAGCGAGTGGTTGGACGGGAGATTGCGGACGGGCACTGATGCCATTGGGGATGGCGACTGGCGGTCGACTACGACCAGTCGGTGTGTCGGACCGAAGCAGGTTGCGACCGGCCGCTTACGCGCTCATGATACGCCCATCCTGTGCGATGGCCGAGTTTCATTGCCGTGAAGCTGTGTGACACTCTTGTTGCCCTCAAATCGGCGACAGGGAACTCGAAAGTAATTTTGCCCAGCGAGACCAGGTTGGACGCGAGTAAAGTTGCATCATTCGCTTTGCGACTCGCTCGGGGTGGCGGTGCGTGGGAAACCACAGCGGCTTGGGAAACACCGTAAGCGGGCCGCGCAACACGGTTTTCTCCACGCCATGGAGCATATACGTATTGTGTACCCAGCCAACGCCACTTTGCGCGTCCGTCCGGCTGCTTCCGGGGTATCCGCCCCACGGCGGAGTCATCAACGCATACACCAACGCCGGCCAGTGGTTGATGCAAACCGTGCCGTATCGCAGCTCGCGGATCGCTCGACCCAGTGCGGCGCGCCCAGCGGTGGTGCGATCAAAATCCGGCGGCACAGTCAGCGCCGCGCAGAGCGTTCCCCACACGCGGTCGTTCACGAAGGCAACCGCTCGCTCGACAAAATCCTCCGGGGATTCCGTGTCGATCGACATTTCCGCGCTGACACAGACGAACGATTCCTCGGTCAGAAAATGGGGCGAGCGGTCCGGGTCGATATTTCGGTGGAGTTTCCACGGCAAGACGCCGCCCTCCAACGATTGGATTTCAGGCGGTCCTCTCAGGTCGTCGCAGGCAAAGCGGCGGTAGCGGTCCACCGCGCCGGGATAGTACGGTTTGCGCGCGGGAGTCTGCGACAGGCAGCCTTCCAGCAAGTCCAGAAACCGCGACCGGTCGGCCCATTTGCGACTGGTCACGATCAATTTGGTCGCCACGCAATTGAACGACGCGTTGTTCGTGATGGATGCCGCGATGTTCTCGGCCTGGAAGGCCAGTTGCCTGTCGGAATACTTGCCGGGAATCACGATCCACGGGCTGACGTTTCCCAGTTCGCTGGTGATCGGTTTTTGCAGCAACGGCGCGTCTTCGCGTTTTCGCCGCTCCCGCTCTTCACCGGGCGGCCCCCAAACGATGGCATCGTGCGTGTTGATCGACCCGGTTACGTGAACGTTGGCGACATCAGGATGGGCGATTGCCGCGGCACCGACCTCCGGACCGCCGTAGATGATCCGCACGAAACCGCTGGCGATCAACGGTGCCATCGCGCGTTCGAAAATCGGCCCAAGGTATTCGTTGACCGGGTTCATCTTGAGCAGTACGACGTGCCGTTCATGAAAGAGTTTCGACAGCACATCCACCAAGGGAATACTGGATACGTTGCCAGCTCCGAGCACGAGCGAGACCACGGGCTTTGCAGGCTCGTCGTAAAGCGGCGCTCGATACGCATTCAGGTTGTCGCGAGTCACTTCGGGCAACATCCGGGCGTAAGCGCTGAAGCCGAGAAAGCTCAAGCGATCAAAGAGTCCCTTGGCAGGAAAAACCGGGACAAGGACGCGGCCGTCATCATCGGTCGCGATTGGCCCCGGCAGACGCGGCGGTTCACCTCGCGACAAATCGTCGAGTGCCGCGCGAATCAGTTGTAGATACCGCAGCGTCACCGTCGGCCCGTTGACCAACTCCTCCGCCGCGATCACCGGGGAAGATGGCGGCCCCTTGGCCTGACAAGCAGCCTCCGCCCACTCTTCGCCCACCGCGTAAACCGATGTCAGACATTGGCTCACCAGGTCGCGCCGTTGTGCGGTCGTCAACAAAGCGAGCCGCTCTTTCGCCCCCACCAATTCGCGGACTATGTTGTTAAGCTGGTCGAGATTCGTAATCATTCCGCTGAATGTACCCGATTCCT
>Ga0105090_10000712_pt1 | contig 16961 bp, 14 predicted proteins | sample PPLLak3March2015_FD_79110 | JGI IMG/M metagenome (GOLD analysis project Ga0105090, IMG submission 79110) | Freshwater sediment microbial communities from Prairie Pothole Lake near Jamestown, North Dakota, USA - PPLs Lake P7 Core (1) Depth... | ecosystem: Environmental > Aquatic > Freshwater >... | reverse complement strand
CGACGATGCGACCCACCGATTCGTAGCCCGGCACCAGCGGGTAGCCCATGCCGGGGAAAGCCGGCATGCGGCCGCTGAAGAGCAGCTTCTCGGTGCCGGTGCTGATGCCGCTGCAATCGATCTCGACGACGACGTCGTCGTCACCCGGCGGCGTGAGCTCGAGTCGGCTGAAGGCAATGCGCTCGGGTTGCTCGAGCACGATGGCCATCGTCTTCATGCGCGTCCTTCCTGCGCCGGCGTGGCGCCGATGCGCTGGCCCATGTGGGGCCGCCGAGGCAGCGATCGGGTGGAGGTGGGCAGGGTGCGGAACATCTCGGTGTCATCATAAACGTACATGTAGACGTGTTAATAAGAAATGACACATGTTTGCTCAGGGTTTACGTGTGGCGGCCTTCGATCCAAATCGGTGCCACCGTCCTGGCGTCCGCCACCGTATCCTTGCCACCCTCCGGCCGATCGCCGGGGTACGGGCGGCGGGCCGCTCCCGCAAGACGACCGTTCCATTCGAGGCTGACCATGTCCACGACATCCCTGGTGCTGACCGAGATCCGCGATGCGGTGGGCGTCATCACGCTGGACCATCCGCGACAGCGCAATGCGTTGAGCCGGGAACTGGTCGACGAGATCGTGGCTGCGCTGGCGGACTTCGGCCGGCGACGCGTGCGCGTCGTCGTGCTGCGCGCCGCAGCCGGCAGCAAGGTGTGGTCAGCCGGCCATGACGTGAACGAATTGCCCGACACGCGACGCGATCCCCTGGGTTGGGACGATCCGCTGCGCTACCTGATCCGCGCGATCGAGAACTTTCCGGCGCCCGTGATCGCGATGGTGGAGGGCAGCGTCTGGGGCGGCGCCTGCGAGACGGTCTTCGCCTGCGACCTGGTCGTCGCCGAACCGACGGCCACCTTCGCGCTGACGCCGGCGCGATTGGGCGTGCCTTACAACGTGAGCGGCATGCTGACGGTGCTGAATGCGTCGAACATGCGCATTGCCAAGGAGATGGCGTTCACGGCCAAGCCCATCTCGGCGGCGCGCGCCGAACGCCTGGGCATCATCAACCACGTCGTCCCGGTCGACGAGCTGGAGGCCTTCTGCCTCGCGCTGGCCAACGACATCGCCGCCAATGCGCCGCTGAGCATTTCGGTGATGAAGGAGCAGCTGCGCATCCTCGCCGGCGCGCACCCGATGTCGCCGCAAGGCTTCGAGCGCGTCCAGGGCCTGCGCCGCCTGGTCTACGACAGCGAGGACTATCGCGAGGGCATCCGCGCCTTCAAGGAGAAGCGGCGACCGGTGTTCCGCGGCGAGTGAAACGGCGCGCCACCGTTCATGCGCTGGCGCGGCCGGGCTTGCGCGCCACGATCACGCCGACCTGCAGCGGAATCGGCGTCGGCCGCTCGCGCACCTGCACGGAACCGGCTTCGTGCAGCAGCGCCGACAGCTGCGCCGCGGTGCGCGCGCGGCCGCTGCCCATGGCCAGCAGGTAGATGCCGAAATAGGCGTCGCCCATGCGCGGCGCGCCGTCGCCAGCCGCCATCGGTTCGGCGACGAGCAGGGTGCCGCCGGGCGGCAGCGCCGCGTGGGCCGCACGCAGGATGGCCAGCGCACGGGCATCGTGGTGGTCGTAGATCACGCGCACAAGTGACACGATGTCGGCGCCTGTGGGCAGCGGGTCGCGCGTGAAGTCGCCACCGAATACCGTCGCGCAGTGATCCAGGCGCTGCGTCGCGAACGCGGCCTGCGCTGCCGGCACGACGGCGGGCAGGTCGAACAGCATGAGCTGCAGGTGCGGTGCGCGCCGTGCCGCCGCGGCAAGGAACCGCCCCTGGCCGCCACCGAGGTCGAGCAGGCAGCGGTGACGTTCGATCGGGTAGGCGTCCAGCACCTCGTCGGCGACCAGCGGCTGCGACGCCGACATCAGCGCCGAATAGTCGTCCACCTGCGCCGGCGGCAAGTGCCCCGGTGCCTCGGCGGTGGCGTAGGCCCAGTAGCGCGACAGCGCCGCCGGCGCTCCCTGGCCGCGCAGCAGCGCCAGCGGATCCTGCAGGTCGGCATAGAGCACGGCATGGTGCTCGATCATCGATGTCACGGCCCGGTTGCCGACCAGCGGCGCGCCGAGCGGGCGCAGTCCCCGGCGCGGCGCTGGAAGACCGGATCGATGAGCACGCTGTCGCGCCAGGTGCACCAGCGTTCGCGCAGGGCCACGAACGGCGCCCGCCACGGTCCTCGCCCGGACCCCCGGTTCACGGCCGGCGGTGCCGGCAGCTCCGGCACACAGGGCACCTGCTCGGCCGCCATTTCAGGCTGCCATCGCGACCAGTCGCACCGTATCGCTGGGCACCAGCCGCTCCGCTTCGGAGCGCACGATGGCGCGCAGCAGCGCCGCACCAGCGCATTCGGGCACGGCGGCGATGGCCCGTGCTACCAGGCGGTCGAAGTGCGCGAGCGCGCCCCCCAGCCCCAGTTCCGAGGCCGAACTCGGCCGCTGCAGGGCGACGTCGCGGCCGGCGGGTTTGCCCATCTCTCGATGCTGGCGGCAACGTCACGGATATCGTCGGCCACCTGATAGGCCTCGCCCAGCGACAGTCCGAAGCTGCGCCAGGGCGCCGGGTCGGCGCCGGCGGACAGTGCGCCGACCTCGGTGCAGGCGGCGAACAGCGACCCGGTCTTGGCGCGCTGGTAGGAGGCCAGCGCGACATAGGGCTCGCATTCGCAGGCCTGCCCGTCGGCGTGCCGACGCCGCGGGCGATCGCTGCCAGCAGGGGGCCCAAGCGCTGCGGCGCGGCGGTCGCCGCCGCGGCCACGATCTGGAACGACAGCACGATCAACGCGTCGCCGGTGAGCACGGCGATGCGTTCTCCAAAGCGGGAGTGGATCGACGGCACGCCACGGCGCAGGGGTGCGTGGTCGAAGCAGGGCAGGTCGTCGTGCACCAGCGACGCGCAATGCAGCAGTTCGATGGCGGCAGCGGCGGCGTCGGCCAGGCGGGGATCGCCGTCGCCGCAGGCCTGGGCCACCGCCAGGCACAGGCGCGGGCGGATGCGTGCACCGCCGGGGAAGACAGCGTGGCGGATCGCCGCCGCCAGCAGCGGCGGGCCGCCCGGGCCTTCGCCGGCGGCGACGGCATCGGCCAGCGCCTGCTCGATGCGCTGCAGGTCGGCCGGACGTGAACGACCGGGGCCGGTTGCCGGGCGATGCGAGGCCTGCGCCGCGGCGCCGGCGCGGGGGCCGCGGATCGGCGACCCGGGTCGGGGCAGGCGTTCGGTGTCATGGACAGTGGTCATTGCAATGTGTCATAAATGCTAGACACAACGAGCATAGGCCGGTGCGCATGCCGAGTCAACGCGACTTTTCCCGCTCCGGGGTCCGACCCGGGGGCGCGCCGATCACGGTGCCGGCGCGTGCGCTTCCTGCAGCAGGCGCAGCAGCAGCGCGGCCACCGCCGGCGGCCGTTCCTCGTGCGCCAGGTGGCCCAGGCCGGGCAAGCGGCGCAGACGCGTCGTGGTCGTGGCCGGCAGCAGTTGCTGCACGCGTTCCGAGTTCGACGGCGGCACCGTGCGGTCCTGCTCGCCGACCACCAGGTGCAGCGGCGTCGCCAGCCGCGGCAGCGCGGCCTGCAGCGCCTGCAGGTCCCAGCGCGCCATCATCGCCAGGGCGCCGGCGACATGCGCAGGATCGGTGACCAGGCGTCGGTACAGCGCCTGGCCGGTCGCGTCCAGGGTTGATCCGGTGCTCTCGATCAGGCGCTTCAGCGCTGCCGGATCGGCGGCACGCCAGGCGAACAAGCGCGGCACCACGGGGTTGAGTGCCAGCAGCTTGGCCAGCGGCAAGAAGAGGCGGCCGGCCAGGCCGTGCAGCGGCAGCAGCGCGCCGTTCAGGCTGACGATGGCGCGTACGCCGGCGACGCCGTCCAGTGCCATGCGCACGGCGATGGCGGCGCCTGCCGAATGGCCCACCAGCACGGAGGGTGCCGCGCCCATGGCGCCCAGCAGCGCACGCAAGCCGCACGCCATGCCGGGCAGCGTGGCGCCGTCGCCATGTGCCGGCGCGCTGAAGCCGTGTCCCGGCAGGTCAACAGCCGTCACCCCGGCGTGCTGCGCCAGCAGCGGTGCCAGGTCGCGCCAGGAGTGGCTGGAAGCGCCGGTGCCGTGGAGCAGCAGCAGTTCCGGCGCACCCGGTGTCGGCGCCGGCCACTGCTGCACGAACCAACGCTGGCCGTCGGCGCTGACGAAGCGGCTGCGATCGTGGTGCGGCCAGCTCGGGCCGTCGCGCCGCCAGTCCATCGGCGACGCCTTGCTCAGCGGGCCTGGCGCGGCAAGGCCTGCACGGCCGCCGACAGTTCGGCGGCGCCGGCATGCGGCAGGGCGCGGTACATCGCATCCATCTCGCGCGCCAGGCGCTGTGCCGCCGCGGCGGGCTGGGGCGAGGTGTCGACGAGCAGCACCGTGAGCCGCTGGCCGCGCAACTGGCGCGCCGCGCGCAGGGCATCGGCTTCGGCGCGTGCGCGGCCAGGCTCGCCGTCGCGCGCGATATTGGCGCGGCCGTCGGTGAGCAGCACGATTACCGGCGACGCGCCGCTGCGGCGCACCTGTTCAGCCATGCGCCCCGCGGCCTCCAGCCCCGCGGCCAGCGGCGTGCCGCCGCCGCCGGGCAGGGCGGCCAGGCTGCGCCTGGCGCGCACCAGCGATCGTGTCGGCGGCAGCAGCACCTCGGCGCCGCGGCCGCGGAAGGCGATCACCGCGACCTGGTCGCGGCGCACGTAGCAGTCGGCCAGCAGCAGGTTGACCGCGCCCTTGGCCTCGGCCAGCCGGTGCAGGGCCGACGAGCCCGAGGCATCGATGACGAACAGCGTGGCCGTGCCGGCACGCTGCTGCCGGCGCGACACGCGCAGGTCGTCGGCGTGCACGTGGATGCTGGCGTGGCGGTGCGTGGCCGCGGCGCGGCGCAGTTTCTGCCATGGCGCTGCGGCACGCAGGGTGTCGATGAGATCCAGCCGTGCCCCGCCGCGCGGCTCGCCGGGGCGCGAGCCGACCGGCCGGCCGAAGCGCGGCGACGCCGACAGCGCACCGACGCGGCCCGGCGCGCGCGCCCGCTCCGTGCCGGGCAGCGCAGCCAGCAGCCCCGCCGGCAGGCTGGCCTGCGTCGCTTGGACCAGCCGGTCTTCGAGGGCCTGGGCTTGGGCGTCGCGGTTGTCGTCGCGGCCGCGCTCGCCGTTGTCCGCGGGTGGTGTTGCCGGCGGGGGAGCGTCGTTGGCGGCGGGCTCGCCCGACTCGGGCAGGACCGTTGCGCGCGGCGCAAGCACCAGCCGTGCCGCCATCAGCGCGTCGTCTTCCTGCACCTCGGCATGGCCTGCCAGGGCTGCCACGGTACGCGCCGCGCGCAGCGCCAGCACGCTGGCGCGCAGCGAAGTCACGCCCAGGCGCATGGCGATGCCGCACAGCGCCTGCGTGAACTCCGCGCTCAGGGTGATTGCGGGAAGTCGCACGCGCGCCGCGCCAATTTCGTCGGCAACGGCCGCGGCGGCGCCGCAGTCGCGCAAGGACAGGGCCGACAGGTCGACACGAAACGCCAGCCGGTCGGCCAGGCTCGCCGGCACGGCTGCGTCGTCGATGCCACCCTCGTCGAAGGCGATGACGGCGACGCTGCAGGGCCAGCGCTGGCTGCTGCCGTCGCGCTCGAAGCCGACCTCGCGCTGGTCGAGCACCGCGGCCAGCCGCGCCGCCGTGCCCGCCGGCAGGCGCTCCGCCATCGGCACCAGCACGAAGCCGCCGTCGGTCTCGGCGAGCAGCCCTCGCTGCGCCACCGGGCGGCCGAGCTGCAGCGTGGCCGTGAGGTCCAGGCCACCGAGCAGGCGATCGTCGGCGATGCGTGCCGGCATGCGGCGCAGCGGCTGGCCGGGCGCCAGCAGCGCCTGCATCTGCCGGGTCCAGCGGTCGCGCACGGGGCCGGCGGCAGCGCGCACGACGATGCCGCCCAGGCCCTGCGGGTCGACCGCGCACAGCGCAGCGGCCCAGGCGGCGTCGATCCACGCCGTCCCGGGGTCGGCATGGTTCGGGCCCAGGGTGTCGAGGGCGTCCACCGCGCCCCCGGCGCTCACGCTGCGAATACCTCCGACAGCACGCGGTCGACGCGTGCGCCGGCATCGGTGTCGTCGAGCGGGTCGCGGCGCAGGCGATGGCGCAGCGAAGGCCTGGCCACGCGCTGCAGGTGGCTGGCGGTCACTTCGTCCTCGCCGTCGAGCGCGGCCAGTGCGCGCGCCGCGCGCATCAGCGTGAGTTCACCGCGCAGGCCGTCGGTGCCCAGGCCGATGCACAGCTGTGCCGCACGTTCGAGCACGGCATCCCCGAGCACGACGCTGTCCAGGAGCTTGCGCGCGCCGACGATGCGGCGCCGGATGGTCTCGTCGTCCGCCGACCAGCGCTCGAGAAAGGCCTCCGGCTCGCGCTCGAAGGAATCACGCCGGCGCACCACCTCGACACGCACGGCCAGTTCCATCGGCGTGCGCACCTCGACGGCGAGGCCGAAGCGGTCCAGCAGCTGCGGCCTCAACTCGCCCTCCTCCGGGTTGCCGCTGCCCACCAGCACGAAGCGCGCCGGATGGCGCACGCTCAGGCCCTCGCGTTCGACGACGTTCTCGCCCGAGGCGGCGACGTCGATCAGCAGGTCGACGAGGTGATCCTCGAGCAGGTTGACCTCGTCGATATAGAGGAAGCCGCGGTGGGCGCGTGCCAGCAGGCCGGGCTCGAAGGCCTTGACGCCCTGCGTCAGCGCGCGCTCCAGGTCGAGCGCGCCGACGACGCGGTCTTCGGTGGCGCCCAGCGGCAGGTCGACCACCGGCACCGGTGCCAGCCGCGTCTTGGGGCGACCACCGGCCTTGAGCGTGGCGCACTCGGCGCAATGGCTGCCCTTGTCGGCGGGGTCGCAGCCGTAGCGGCAGGCGGCCACCACCTTCATCGGCGGCAGCAGCGCCGCCAGTGCGCGCACCGCGGTGGACTTGCCGGTGCCGCGGTCACCGAAGACGAGCACGCCGCCGATGCGCGGCTCCACGGCCGCGATCAGGATCGCCAGCTTCATCTCGTCCTGGCCGACGATGGCGGAAAATGGAAAGATGTGCGCCATGCAGTTTCGAAGTTAAGGGGTCGGCTCTTCCGCGGCATGCCTGCGCGCGCGGCGCACCGCCAGGACGGCCAGCGCCGCCAGCACCGGCACGGCGATGCCCACCATCAGGTCGGGCTCGAGCTTCATACCGCCGGCCTTCAGGCTCTTGGTCACGTAGCCCACCAAGCCGGCCAGGTAGTAGACGATGGCCGCCACCGACAGGCCTTCCACCGTCTGCTGCAGCCGCAGTTGCAGCTTGGCGCGGCGGTTCATGGAACTCAGCAGCGCCTGGTTCTGGCGCTCGCGGGCGATATCCACGCGCGTGGACAGCAGGTTGCTGGCGCGCGCCACGCGTTCGGACAGGTCGACCAGCCGCTGCGACGCGGTGTTGCAGGTGGCCACCGCCGGCGTGAAGCGGCGCGACATGAATTCCTCGATCGTCTGCACGCCCGGCAGACGCGACTCGCGCAGCTCGGCGATGCGCCGCATCACCAGTTCGTAATAGGCCTTGCAGGCGCCGAAGCGGAACAGGCTGGAGGCGATGCCGCTCTCGATCTCGGCCGCCAGCCGCGTGAGTTCGTGCAGCAGCGTTTCGTCGTCGCCACCGCCCAGCGCAATGCCGTCGGTGAGCGTCGCCAGTTCACGTTCGATCTGCAGCATGCGCGGCGTTTGCCGGCGAGCGATGGGCAGCGCCAGCAGCGCCAGCATGCGGTAGGCCTCGACCTCGGTCAGCCGCTGCAGCGTGCGCCCGGCCTGGCCTTGCGTGAGCTGGCGGTCGAAGACGAGAAAACGCGAGAAGCCGTCGTCGTGGATGCGGAAGTCGGTGTAGGCCGAGGCCGCGCCTTCGGCGATGCGCGAACCCGCCACCGTGTGGCCGGCGAAGAACGCGGCCAGGTCGGTCACGTCCGGCGGTTCGGCGGCACCGGGCAGGAAATCCACATGGACGGCGGCCACGGTGGGGCCGGGGATGTCGGCCAGCCAGGCTGCCGGCATTCGGGAGGCGGCGGGTTCGGCGAAGGGTCGCGCGGCGGCGCCTGCGACGACGAAGAGGTAGCCCGAGAACTCGCCATGCCGCTCCCACTTCATCCGCACGGCGCCGATATGGCAGCGGAAGTGCGTGGCCTCGGCGCCCGGCGGCATGACGCCGTGGCGCTGGCACAGCCAGGCCAGGTGGGCCTGCTCGCGCGCGCGGTCGTCGGCGTCGATCTTCACCGCCACGTAGCTGGCGCGCGCCGGCGTGGCCACCGGCTCCGGCGGGCGCGCATGCACCTCCTCGGCCAGGGCCAGCCGTTCGGGGTGGTTGGGGGGGAACATCGGCATTGGTGAATCAGGGTTCGTGCAGTGTCCACGCCCGCGGTGGCGCGCAGTATGTCATCGAAACATGACGACGCCGACTGTCACGTCGGACCAGCACCGGCGCCCGGGCGGCGCCGGTAGGTGGCGAAACGATAGGGCACGCCGGCCGCGGTGGCGGCCTCGATGTTCGACGTGCGCTCGAACAGCGAGCGGTCCCAGTCCGGGAAGAAGGCGTCGCCGTCCAGGTCGGCGTCGATCTCGGTCAGCACCAACATGTGCGCCAGCGGAAGCGCCTGCGCATAGAGCTGCGCGCCGCCGATGACGAAGGCGCGCGGCGCGTCGGCCACCCGCGCCAGCGCCGTCGCCAGGTCGGGCGCGAGCTCGGCCCCTTCAGGATTCAGCCCGGCATTGCGGCTGACGACCACGTTGCGCCGGCCGGGCAGCGGCCGGAAGCGCGCCGGCAGCGAATCCCAGGTCTTGCGGCCCATGATCACAGGGCAGCCCAGCGTCGCTTGGCGAAAGTGTCGCTGGTCGGCCGGTTCGTTGAAGAGCAGCGCATTGCCGCGCCCGATGGCGCCGTTGCGGGCCACGGCGGCGATGAGCGCGATCTCGGCGGGGCGCTTCATGCTGGACGATGCTGTAGGCAGGGATCAGATTCTGTCAGCGCGGCCTTCGGCAACGGGCGCCTTCGACACAGAGGCCCGCACATTCCGTTGTGCCGGCAGCAGCAGGTGGGCGATCAAACCGCCACCGGCGCCTTGATGGCGGGGTGCGGGTCGTAGCCCTGGATCTCGAAATCCTCGAGTGCATAGTCGAAGATCGAAGGCGGCCGGCGCCTGATGACCAGCGTCGGGTAGGGTCGCGGCTGACGCGACAACTGCAGCGCCACCTGTGCGTGATGGTTGTCGTAGATGTGGCAGTCGCCGCCGGTCCAGATGAAGTCGCCCACATCCAGGTCGCATTGCTGCGCCAGCATGTGCGTGAGCAGCGCGTAGCTGGCGACATTGAAGGGCACGCCGAGGAAGATGTCGGCGCTGCGCTGGTAGAGCTGGCAGCTCAGCCTGCCCCGAGCTGCAGGCGAGTCACCGGGCGCCACGTAGAACTGGAAGAACGCGTGGCACGGTAGCAGCGCCATCCTGGGCAATTCGGCCACGTTCCAGGCGCTGACGACGATGCGGCGCGAATCGGGGTTGGTCTTGAGCTGCTGCACGACCTGCGCAATCTGGTCGATGTGGCCGCCGTCGGGCGTGGGCCAGTTTCGCCACTGCACGCCGTAGACCGGCCCCAGGTCGCCGTCCGCGCGCGCCCATTCGTTCCAGATTGTCACGCCGCGTTCCTGCAGCCAGCGCACGTTGCTGTCGCCGCGCAGAAACCACAGCAACTCCAGCGCGATGCTCTTGAAGTGCACCTTCTTGGTGGTGACGAGCGGGAAGCCTGCGCGCAGGTCGAAGCGCATCTGGTGGCCGAAGACGCTCTTCGTTCCGGTGCCGGTGCGGTCGGCCTTGGCCACGCCGTGCGTGGCCACGTGGCGCATCATGTCTTCGTAGGGCGTCGGGATCGAATTCATGCGGCCGGATTATCCGGCCCCAGCCCCGTCCCCGGGGCGCGGGCACGCTGCCTGCCTGCCCGGGGCCGTTCAGGCCACCGGTTCGCTCAGGAAGATCTCGACGCGGCGGTTCATGGCCCGGCCGGCCTCGCTGGCGTTGTCGGCTACGGGTTCGTGCGAGCCGCGACCCAACGCCTCGGTGCGCGAGGCATTGACACCGCGGTCGGCGAGGTAATTGCGCACGCTCGTGGCGCGATGCACCGACAGCGGATCGTTGATGGCGTCGCCGCCGGTGCTGTCGGTGTGACCGATGATCCGCACGCGCATGTTGGGGTCCAGGCCCTGAGCGAACTGGTCGAGCACGGGGCGCATGACGGGCTTGATGTCGGCGCGGCCGACGTCGAACGAGAAGTCGCTGGGCACGTTGACCTTGAGCTGATTGTCCTGCGTGCGCGCGACTTCGATGTCGGTGCCGGCGGTGGCGGCCTCCATCGCCTTGCGCTTGTCCTCCATGTTCTTGGACCACAGGTTGCCGGCGATCGCGCCCACGACGCCGCCGATGGCCGCGCTGGTGCCTGCACTGCCACCGGTGGTCTTGCCGATGACCGCGCCGGCGACGGCACCGACACCGGCACCGGTGGCCGTGCCCTTCTGGCGTTCGCTCATGCTCTCGCAGGCGCCCAGGGCCAGCACGCCGGTGAGGACGACGCCCAGCTTCCAGTGGCCGCTGCGGCGGCGGGCGGCGGGGATGACAGCGGTGGTTGTGGTGTGCAGGCTCATGGTGGGTCCGATCAAGGTGAGAAATCTGGTTCTCACACTATCGACCCGTGGCGCGATGGCGCACATCGGACGGGCGCGGCTTCGGCTGTCGGACATATCCGACAGCGCCGGCCCGCCGTCAGGCCGCCGCCGGCTCGAGGCCGAACTGCATCGCCGCCAGCCGCGCATACAGCCCGTCGCGCGCCACCAGTTCGTCGTGGGTGCCGATGTCGACGATGCGCCCGCCGTCCATGACGACGATGCGGTCGGCCTTCAGCACCGTGGCCAGCCGGTGCGCGATGACCAGAGTGGTGCGGTGGGCAAACGCCGCTTCCAGCGCGGCCTGCACGACACGTTCGCTTTCGGCGTCGAGCGCGCTGGTGGCTTCGTCCAGCAGCAGCAGCGGCGGATTCTTGAGCATGGCGCGGGCAATGCTGATGCGCTGGCGCTGTCCGCCCGACAGCCGCACGCCGCGTTCACCCAGGTAGGTGGCGTAGCCTTCGGGCAGTGCGCTGATGAACTCGTGCGCATAGGCCGCGCGCGCGGCGGCAACGACCTCTTCGTCGCTGGCCTCGGCGCGGCCGTAGCGAATATTTTCCAGCGCGCTGGTCGAAAAGACCGTGCTGTCCTGAGGCACGATGCCCACGCGTTCGCGCAGCGCGGCCAGCGCGGCTTCGCGCACCGGCACGCCGTCGATGCGCACGGTGCCGGCCTGCACATCGTAGAAGCGCAGCAACAGCTGGAACACCGTGCTCTTGCCGGCGCCGCTGGGGCCGACCAGCGCCACCGTCTCGCCGGGTCGGATCTCCAGCGTGAAGTCAGCCAGCGCATGCTGCTTCGGCCGCGACGGGTAATGGAAGCCGACATGCTCGAAACTCACCGCCGAGCCGCCACGGGTGGCCGGCAGCGGAACCGGCACGGCCGGATCGACCACCGGCGAGCGCGCGGCCAGCAGCTCCATCAGTCGTTCGGTGGCGCCGGCGGCACGCAGCAGGTCACCGTAGACCTCGCTCAGCACGGCCACTGCGCCGACGAAGATGATGACGAAGACCACCGTCTGCCCCAGGTGGCCGGCGCTGGTGGTGCCGGCCAGCACCGCCTGCGTGCCCTGGTACAGCCCCCACAGCAGGGTGCCGAAGGTGGCGGTGATCATGAAGGCCACCAGCAGCGCGCGGATGCGGCTGCGCTTGCGCGCGGTCTCGAAGGCGTCTTCGGTGCTGCGGTCGAAACGCTCTGTCTCGCGCGCTTCCTGCACATAACTCTGCACCACCGGGATCTCGCCCAGCACCTCGGCGGCGATGGCGCTGGAGTCGGCGACGCGGTCCTGACTGGCGCGGCTGAGCCTGCGCACGCGGCGGCCGAAATAGATGCTGGGCAGCACCACCAGCACCAGCACGCCCAGCACCTGGGTCATGACCCAGGGGTTGGTGACGATCAGCGCGATCAGCGCGCCGATGCCCATCACCGTATTGCGCAGGCCCATGCTGAGCGACGATCCGACAACCGTCTGCACCAGCGTGGTATCGGTGGTCAGGCGGGAGAGGACCTCGCCGGTCCTCGTGCTCTCGAAGAATTCCGGGCTCTGCCGCAGCACATGGGCGTAGACGGCGTTGCGCAGGTCGGCGGTGATGCGTTCGCCGAGCCAGCTGACCATGTAGAAACGCGCCGCCGAAAACGCCCCCAGCGCCGCCGCCACCCCGAACAGGGCCAGGAAATGGCCGCGCAGCGCCATCAGGCGCTCGCCGGGGTCGGTGGCCACCAGTCCCTGGTCGATGAGCACCTTCAGCGCCACCGGGAAGGCCAGCGTGCTGGCCGCGGCCAGCACCAGGAACACCAGCGCCAGCACCACCCGGCCGCGGTAGGGGCGGATGAAGGGCAGCAGGCCAGAGAGCGAACGCGGCGAAGCGGCGGCGGGGCGCTGGGGGGCGTCGGACATGGCATCGAGTCTATGCGGCGACCAGGCGCCGGGCCCGGGCGGTCGGGCCCGGCCTGGGGTGGCCAGCCGGACCCCCGCGAATGCGTGTCGCGGCTGTTGTTGTATGTCGAATCGGCGCATCGGAAGGGCATGGATGTGGTCGAATACGTGCCTCGAGCCCGTCGTCATGAATCCCGTCCGCTTCCCCCCCCAGCCGCCCGCGGCGCCATCGATCTCCCCACCGGCGCCGCGCCGCAGCCTGCCGCTGAGCGCCGTCGTCGGGCTGCTGGCTCTGACGGCCGCCCTGCTGGGTGCCGTCAGCGCGCTGGCGTTGGAACTCGCGCTGGGCTTCACGGCGCCCTGGGCGGCCCTGTGCGGTGCCTTGCTGGGAGCCCTTGTCGCCATGCTGCCGATGGCTGCGCTGGCCTTGAAGCGGCCGGCTGCGGCCGGCCCGAGCCCGGAGCCGGTGCCCGCTGCCGGGACGGTGAGCGCGGTCACACCGCGCGCGCTGTTCTTCCAACTGGCCGAACGCGAATGGTCGCGCGCGCGCCGCTACAACACCGGTGCGGCCTTGCTGCTGGTCGACATCGACCGCTACCTGCGCCTGTGCGAGGTGCGCGGCGATGAAGCCGGTGCCGCGGCCCTGGCCGAGTTGTCGCGCAATACCGCCGCCAACCTGCGCGGCGCCGACGTCCTGACGCGCCTGGCCGATGGCCAGATGGCGGTCTTCCTGGCGCAGGCCGATGCCACGGGCGCGCTGGACGTGGCCGAGCGCATCCGCGAGCGGGCCGAGCGGCTGGGTCTGAGCTGGGCCGGCCAGCAACTGCGCATCACGGTCAGTGTCGGCGTAGCCCATCTGCGCCCCGCGCATCCGCACCTGCAGTCGCTCATCGAGGACGCCAGGGACGCCCTCGCTGCTGCCCGCCAAGCCGGCGGCAATTGCGTTCGCGCCGCGCCTCAGGATCCGGGGCGGGTGCGACGCGCGGGGTCGTGGAGCGCTGATCGGCGCACGCCGCGGCGCCAGCCGCGGCCTTGAGGTTCCGGCGGCGCCAGCCGCGGCCTTGAGGTTCCGGCGGCGCCAGCCGCGGCCTTGAGCGTCCTGCTGCGCCAACCAAGGCCCAGACCCGCCGACGGCGACAGCCGCCCTCAGAGACGCAACGGTGCGGTGTAGCCCGTCATCTCAAGGTAGCCGAGCCCGACCCGCCGCCCGCCGGCGTCGAGCAATTCGCTCAGCCCCTCCCAGTACACGGTACCCGTGCTGCCGCTGCTGTCCATCTCCTGCTCGTCCATCAGCGATCGCACCTGCCAGCGTCCGGCCGGCGTCAGCACCTGCCACTGCACCGGGTAGCTGGCAGCGGTCTGCGGGCTGCGCCAGCGGCGCCCCGGTTCGAAGCGCACCTCTCCGGCGGCGAAGATGCGTGCCGCCTGGCCGGCGGCGCGAAAGCTGCCACCCGCCCACAGCGTGCTGCCGTCGCGGCGACGCAGCACGAAGGCGGTGAGTGCGCTGCCGTCGAAGAGGTTGATGCCGATCCAGTCCCAGCCCACCGCCTCGGGGTGCAGGATCTCGTCGCTCCACTCGTGGTCGATCCAGGCCCGGCCCGCGCCCGGACGCGCCGTACCACTGCCACCCGTCAGCACCAGCACTGCCGCTGCCAGTTGCGGCTCGCTGTAGTAATGGCTGGCCTGGCGTTCCTCGGGCCCCTTGCGCGAGAAGCCGGCGTCACCCTGCAGGAGCACCGGCTGGCTGCGTTCCAGCGCGAGGTCGAGCGTGAAGTTGCGGCCGGCCACTGTCGAGCGCCAGGCGGCGCCTTCGCGGCGCAGCCACCAGCCCGCGAGGTGCACCTCGGCGTCCGGCTCGGCAGCCCATCCCCGAGCCGATTGCGGCGCTCCCGACCAGCGCGTGATGCGCTGGTCGTGGTGGTGGCGACGCGCGCCGAGGTCGGTGACTGCGGCGTGCGCGAACAACAGCTGCCGCGCTGCGAAACGGCTCGGGTTGTCGATGGCCAGGCCGGTGCGACTGCGGAAGAAGGTGACCTGGAAGCCGTAGGCCGGTGCACCTTCGCTGCCGGCCCAGCCGGTGGCGTACCACCACTCGGTGCGCGCATCGAGGTGGGCACCGTGGTCGCGCGGGAACTCGAGCGTGCGGCCGCGCCGCACCGTGCCCTGCGGTTCCGGTGCGGCGCGCGCCACACCGGGCGCCGCACCCAGCCCCGCCAGGGCAAGCAGCCATCGTCGGCGGGCCGGATTCACCAGTCCTCCTTCACCGACAGCACCGCCGCGGCGCCGGCGGCGCGCCGTGCGCTGAAGGCGGCGGTGGCGGTGCCAGCCACCAGCACTGCGGTGCACAGCAGGGCCAGGCGGCTCCAGGGCAGCACGAGGTCCATCGTCCAGTGGAAGCTCTGCGGGTTGACAACGAAGACCAGCACCATGCTCACCGCCAGCCCCAGCAGCAGACCGGCAATCGTGCCTGCCGCCACCCATGCCGCACCTTCCCCGGCCACGACAGCAACGACCTGGGCGCGTGTCAGCCCCAGGTGGGCGAGCAGGCCGAACTCCTTGCGCCGCGCCAGCACCTGCGCCGACAGGCTGGCGGCGATGCCGACGAGGCCGATGACGATCGCCACCGCCTGCAGATAGTAGGTGACGGCGAAGCTGCGGTCGAAGATGCGCAGCGACACGCGCCTGAGCTCGGCGGTCGATGCGAAGTCGAGCATCGACGGATCGTCCAGCAGCCCGCGCAGCGCCTGCTGCACCTCTGCCGCTTCGGCACCCGGGGCCAGCCACAGCGCGAGGTCGTTGATGCGCGCATCGCCCGTGAGACGGCGGTAGGCGGTGTCGTCGATGGCGATCGATCCGAACTGGCGCGCATAGTCGCGCCAGACGCCGAGCACACGTGCCGGCACCGGCGTGTCCGCCAGCGGCAACTCGATCAAGGTGCCGGGCCGTGCGTCGTACAGCGACACCATGGCCTCGCTGACGAAGACGCCGACCTCGCCCGGCCGCGCCGGCCGCGGCGCCTCGAGCAGCGGCAGTGCCGCGGCCGGGTCGGCCAGCGGCCGCGAGATCAGTGCCACCGCGGGCCGACCCGGCGCCAGTTGCAGGGACCGGATGCGCGAGCCCTCCAGCCTTTGCACACCCGGCACGCCGGCCGCACGGGCCAGGAAATCGGGCGCCAGCCAGGCCTGCTCGCTGGCGGCGCTGGTGGCGGCGCTGCGCGCATAGAGGTCCGCCGGCAGCACGCTGCCGAGCCAGTCGCTGACGCCGATGCGAAAGCTCGCCACCATCACCGTCAGCGCCACCGACAGGGCCAGGCTCGCCACCACGCCGGCCACTGCGGCGGTGGCGGTGCGGCGCTGGTAGCGCGCACGCTGCAGCGCCAGCAGCGGCAATGCGCCGCGCACCGGCGGCACCGCGGCCAGCAGGGCATGCACGACCGCCGGCACCAGCGCCACGCCGCCGAACAGCAGCGCCGCCACCGCGATGTAGGCGGCCAGCGGCAGCCCGAAGAGCGGGGGTGCAAACGCTGCCGCAGCGCCCAGCAGCAGCAGGCTCACCCCCGGCCAGGTGGGCGGCACGAGTGCTTCGGGCGTGCCCAGGCCCTTGAGCGCGAGCGCCGGCGACAGCCGCTCGGCCTGTAGCGCCGGCCACCAGCCGCCGACCAGCGCCGAGGCCGTGCCCAGCAGGCCGAAGACGGCCACGCCGCCGGCGCCGACCTGCAGCGGCGGCACGATGCCGGGGAAATAGCCACCGCCCAGGTCACCGGCCAGCAGGCGCAATGCCGCCGCCGCCATGCCGGTGCCCAGCAGCAGGCCGACGATACTGCCGGCAGCGCCCAGCAGCGCGCACTCCAGCAGCACCAGCTGCCGCCGTTCGCGCGCCGTGAGCCCGAGCACACCCAGCAGCGCCAGCGACGGCGTGCGCTGCGCGACCGACAAGGACACCACCGAGAACACCAGGAAGGCGCCGACGAACAGCGCCACCAGTGCCAGCACCGTGAGATTGACGCGGTAGGCGCGCGACAGCTGCGAGACACGCTGTTCCGCCTCGTCGGCGGGCACCGCGGCGACGCCGACCGGCAGCGCCAGCCGCGCCAGCAGGGCGTCGCGATCGGTGCCGGGCACCAGCCGCAGGTCCAGGCGCGAGATGCGCCCCAGGCTGCCGAAATGCTGCTGGGCGCCGGCCAGGTCCATCACCACCGTCGCCACGCCCGCCGCCGGCACGGTGCCGGCGACGCGCAGGTGCTGAAAGCCCGGCCCGGACTGCAGCGCCACGTCGCCGCCGTCGGCCAGCCCCAGCTGTTCGCGCGCCGCGGCGTTGGGAAAAGCGGCATCGGGGTCGAGGAAGACCAGCCGG
>Ga0105090_10000711_pt1 | contig 16973 bp, 18 predicted proteins | sample PPLLak3March2015_FD_79110 | JGI IMG/M metagenome (GOLD analysis project Ga0105090, IMG submission 79110) | Freshwater sediment microbial communities from Prairie Pothole Lake near Jamestown, North Dakota, USA - PPLs Lake P7 Core (1) Depth... | ecosystem: Environmental > Aquatic > Freshwater >... | reverse complement strand
TGCTGTTCCTGGCCGGCAAGCCGATTGGCGAACCGGTGGTGCAGTACGGACCCTTCGTCATGAACTCGGTGGCCGAGATCGAGCAGGCGATCCGCGACTACCAGTCCGGCCGGCTGCTGGCTACTGTCCGGTCTTGAATCGCGACCAGATGCGGTTTTCCTCACGGCTTTGCGCCTGCGAGCGTGCTCGCAGCGACTGCAGTCGTGCGAGCTGCTCAGGGCCCGGGTGGATGCCGGGGTCTTCGCGCAACGCCGGGTCCATCAGGCGGGTCGCCGCCGCGTTCATCGACGCGCAGCCAATGTGGTTCGCGTTGCGCGCGGCGATGTCGGGACGCAGCATGAACTCGAGGAACGCGTGCGCCGCTTCAGGGTGCGGCCCATCCGCCGGGATCGCCAGCGAATCGAACCACGCGACGGAGCCCTCCTTCGGCACCATGTAGCGGAAGTCCGCGTCGATGCCCGCCTCGCGGGCGCGGGCGCGGGCCACCTGCACGTTGGTGCTCCAGGTGACCAGCAGGCAGACCGAACCGCCGGCGAGGTCATCGATCTGGCTCGAGGCGTCGACCTTGCGCACCTGTGGCCGCACTGCGAGCAGCACCCGCTCGGCCTGCTGCAGCTGCTCCACTGTCGGCCGGTTGGCGTCGAAGCCAAGCGAAGCAAGCACGGCACCGATCACGTCGGTTGGCGAATCGATGATCGACACGCCGCAGCCGGCCAGGCGCGCGACCACGGCGGGGTCGAGCGCCAGTCGCCAGCTGTCGGTCGGCGCGCCTGGCGCCAGCTCGCGCAGCTTGCGCGCGTCATAGCCGATGCCGACCGTCCCCCAGGAGTAGCCGACGGCGTGGGCGTTGCCCGGGTCGTATTGCGCCAGCCGCGCCATCAGCCCCGGATCGAGGTTGCCAAGGCTCGGCAGTTGTGCCGGGTCGAGCTCCCGGAACACCCCGGCCGGCACCAGCCGCTCGAGGAAGTGCGCGCTCACCACCACGACGTCGTAGCCCGAGCGTCCGGCCAGCAGCTTGGTCTCGAGCATCTCCTGGCTGTCGTAAGTGTCGTAGTTGACGCGGATGCCGGTCGCGGCCGTGAACTCCTCGAGGACGCCAGGGGCGATGTAGTCTGCCCAGTTGGAAACGTTGACCACGCGGCCGGTGCCGACCGGTGCGGCGTCCGGTGCCGTCGCCGCGTCCCCGGGCTGTGGACTGCCGCAGGCCACCAGCAAGGCGGCGAGCATCGCCAGCAGGATCAGGCGCGGGACATGCGTCATCGAGCTCGGCTCCCGGAGGAGGGCGACCAGGCAGCGAGGCTCGGCGCGACCCGGGACGCTGTCAAGCCGGGGTGCCCTGCCCGGGCGCTTAGGTGTATTCCACTGGTCGGGTGGCCGCGGACGCGTCGCAGAATACGTCGCACCAAGGGCAGTGGCCCTGCCCGCCGTGCGGTCGGCGTCATGAGTCACAAGCACGAGCAACTGCTGCGGACGATCTTCCACGATCCGATCAGCTGCAACATCCACTGGCGCGAGATAGAGTCGCTGCTGAGCCACGTCGGGGCGGACATCGAACAGCTGTCCGGCGCGCGCATCCGCGTGAAGCTGAACGGCGCGGAAGGGATCCTGCACCGGCCGCACCACGGCAATACGCTCGACCGCAGCGCCGTGCGCCACCTGCGCGAATACCTGGCGCACGCGCGCATGACGCCGTCGCAGTACGGCGAGGCGCACCAGGCACATTAGTAAAGCCTGATGGATGCTGCGGCGCAGCGCGTCGCCGCACTTGCGTCTGGCAGCGGTTTGCCATGAAATGACCCGGTATCAGCGCGGACCCGGGGGATGACATGGATCGACGCAAGTTCCTGCTGGGCTCTTCGAGCACCGTCGCGGCCGGCCTGCTGCTGCCGCGCCTGAGTGTTGCCGGCGCCGCTGCAGGCGGCTTGCCGGCCGGCACCATCGCGAGTAGCGCGCTCGACACTTTGCCGGGCAAGCGACCGCTGATCAGGCGCACATTCCGCCCACCCAATTTCGAGACGCCGGTCGAGCTGTTCGACGAGGCATTCACGCCGAACGACGCGTTCTACGTCCGCTGGCACGGCGGCGTGCCCGAGCTGGCGCTGGCCGACTGGCGACTGCGCGTCGCGGGCCCTGCGGCGCAGAAGCCGCGCGAATACACGCACGCTGAGCTGCTGCGTCGCTTCAAGCGGCACGAGGTCGCCGCGGTCAATCAGTGTTCCGGCAACCGGCGCGGGCTGTTCGCACCGCACGTGCCCGGCGTGCAGTGGGGCTACGGTGCGATGGGCAACGCGGTGTGGGGCGGGGTACGCCTCAAGGACGTGCTGGAGGATGCCGGCCTCGCGCCGGGCGCCCTCGAGGTGGTCGCGAACGGCGCCGATGCGCCGATGCTCACCGGGCCCGACTTCGTGAAGAGCCTGCCCATGTGGAAGGCTCTCGATCCCGACACGCTGCTCGCATTCGAGATGAATGGCGCGCCCCTGTCGACGTGGAATGGCTTTCCGGCGCGCATCGTCGCGCCCGGCTGGACCGCGACGTACTGGATCAAGGCCGTCGTCGACCTCACCGTCACCGACCAGCCGTTCGACGGCTTCTGGATGAAGACTGCTTACCGCGTGCCGAAGGGCATGTTCGGGGCGAGCGGCTTCGAGTCACAGGATACCGAGCAGAACTCACCGATCACCTCGATCAAGGTGAACACGCTGATCGTGGGGCCGGCGCCGGGAGCAACGCTTGCGGCTGGCCGGCACGCCGAGGTGATGGGCATCGCCTGGGACGGTGGCTCGGGCATCCGCAGGGTCGAGGTCTCGCTCGACGGCGGGGCGAGCTGGCGCGAGGCGAAGCTCGGCCGCGAGCTGGGCCGATATTCGTGGCGGCAGTGGCGCTCCGACTTCAAGCCAAAGGCAGCCGGCACGGTGACGGTGCTGGCCCGAGCGGTAGCGCGCGACGGCGCAACCCAGACGGAAGCGCTGGTGCACAACCCGGCCGGCTATCATCATAACGTGGTACAGAGGGCGGACTACCATGTCGCGTAACGTGCGGTTGCCGGTCGTGCTGGCGCTGCTGGCGGCGGGTCCCGCCGTGCTCGCAGACGAGTCGAGCGTCAGGCTGGCGCAGGGCGAGGGCGTGGAGCAGGTGCAGGCCGCCTGCGCGATCTGCCACAGCCTCGACTACATCGTGATGAACTCGCCGTTCCAGGATCGCGCCGCGTGGGAGAAGACCGTCACCAAGATGGTCAAGGTGATGGGCGCGCCGATCACTGCGGAAGACACGGCGCAGATCGTCGGCTACCTCGACCGTCACTACGGCAAGGGCGCGCCACCCGCGCCCTGACCGTCGCCGCTCAGTAAAGCACCGATACCAGCGTAAAGCTCACCACGCCCACCAGCAGGGCGGAGAACAGCCCCACCGCGAGCGGCTTGAGGCCGATCGCGCGCAGCCCCTTGATGCTCGTGCCGAGGCCCACGGCCGCCATCGCGATGGCGAGGCAGTAGGTCGCGATCTGCTTGATGAAGCCGACGATCGACTTCCACTGGGCCGGGTCGAGCAAACCGAACGGCCGCTCGCCGATGTCGCCGATGGTGCGCAGCAGGCTCATCGCCGCGAAGCCGACGATGAACAGCGGGATCATCGTGTACCACTTTGGCGCCGTGCCGCCCTCGCTCGAGCGACGGTGGTAGAACACCGCCATCAGCGGGATCACCAGCAGCATGCTCAGGTTGCGCACCAGCTTGGTGACGGTGGCGACGTCGAGCGCCTGCGGGTCGTTGAAATACTCCTGGTAGACGAGTCCGGCGCCGGCCACCTGGGCCGTCTCGTGCACCGCGGTACCGAGGAACATGCCCGACTTGAAGGCATCGCCGGCGAACAGCCAGTGCGCCGCGAACGGGTACGCCAGCATCGCGACCACGCCGAACAGCGTGATGCAGGCGACCGCATAGGCCGTCTCGTCGTCGTGTGCGCCGATGGTCGGCGACATGGCGACGATCGCCGTGGCGCCGCAGATGCTGGTGCCCACGCCAATCAGCGTGCCGAGCCGGTCGGTGAGGCCGACCCGCCGACTGACGTAGGTCACGATCGCGATCGCGGAAACGATCGTACCGATGATCACCGGCAGCGCCTTGAGGCCGATCGCGCCGGCCTCGACGATGGACAGGCGGATGCCGAGCAGCACGATGCCGAGCCGAAGGATACGCACCACGCTGAACTTGATGCCGGGGCGCAGCACCTCGGGCAGCTTGAACAGGTTGTTGACCAGGATGCCGAGCAGGATCGCCATCATGATGCCGCTGATGGCGCCCTTCTGCAGCCCGAGGGCGGGCGCGATTACGCCGGCGAGATATTCGCCCGTGAGTGCGAGGAACAGGGCGAGCAGGAAACCCCAGATGGCGTTCATGGTGCGTTACATCCGTCAGCTGGCGCTCAGCGCTTCCAGCTGTAGCTGACTTCCAGCTCGAACTGCTTCATTTCGAGGTGCACGGTCTGCGAGGGGTCGAAGTTGTTCGGGCCGTCCACCTCGCTGGTCGGTGCGTACATGAACGACAGGTTCAGCTCGTTGCCGCCCGTCATCGTCTTCGTGAAGCCGACCGTGAAGTGGTCCTCGATCACGCCCGGGGCTAGGATGTTGAACGACATCTGGTCGCTGCCGATCGGCTGGTCGGTGAACGAATAGCCGGCGCGCCAGGTCCACTCGTCGGAGTACTGCCATGAGGCGCCGAACTTGTAGACCGTCATGTCGTCCCAGCCGAAGCCCGGGCCCCTGTTGCCACCGAGGCAGTTCTCGAAGTTGCCCTGCGGATTGAACAGCGGGCAGCTGAACAGGTTCTGGATCGGGTTCGACACCGCGCCGACGTCGCTATAGCTGATGTCCTGCACGTCGAACATCAGGGTCACGTCCTCGACCGGCCGGAACGCCACGCCGATCGTCCACGTCGACGGCATGTCGAAGGCGCCGCCGCCCGCGAACAGGTCGGAATAGCTGCCGAAGTCCGACATCGACATCTTGGTGGTGTAGGCCGCGGCCATGCTGAACGCGTCGACGGGCTTCCACATCAGGCCGAGCGTCGCGCCGTAGCCGTACGACATGTCGTGGCCGTTGGCCGACAGGTTCCTCGGCGTGGTCGGCTGGCCGGTCGTGAAATAGCTCTCGACGTAGGTCTTGGTGTACGGAGCGAAAGTGCTGACGCCGCGCGCCTCGAAGCGCTGCATGGCGAAGATCGCCGAAGCGCCGACCGAGAACTGGTCGCTCAGCTTGCGCGCGTAGCTGAGGTTGAGGAATCCCTGCATCAGGTCGACGCCCGCGGTATTGCCGCCGAAGGTGCCAGGGAGGGTGACCGCGCCGCCGGGGATGGTGTCCGGATCAAAGCTTGCGGTGCCGCCCACCCATTTGGTGTTCATGCCGCCGCGCGCGTAGAAGGCGGCGCCGAGGAAGTCGGCGTCGCTCAGGTTCCAGTTCATCGCCACGAACGGGATCGGGAAGAACTCGTTCTCGCTCGAAATGTTGTTCGGGCCGATGGTGAAGGCGCAGTTGGGCGGGCCGCCCGGCGGCATGCAGTTGCCGTTCGCCTGGCTGGCAGAGGTCCGGTAGTCGCGCATCGGGCTGAAGATGCCCAACCCGGCGTCGATCGTTTCCGGCATGGCGGTGAGGCCGGCCGGATTCGTCGCGAGGATCATCAGTTCCTCGGGATTGGCGCTGCCCGCGCCGGCCTGGCCCTTGCTCTTGGTGCCGGCACCGTGCGTGTAGTAGCCGTTCGTGGCGGAGGCGCTGCCGGCGGCGAGCGCCAGTGCGATGCCGAGGGCGAGAATCGTGCTGTTGCGGAACGTGCTCATGCGGACCCCCAATAGGCCGCTCCCGCGGCGTTAGCAGAAGAAATTAGTTAATTCTAAATTGTCGGCCCGCGGGCACGTCCAGCGCCCTGAGAGCTTGCCACAGCGGCTGGCTGTTGCCCGGCGGCAACAGCCAGCCGCTGCAGCGGTCATGCCTTGCGCTTGAGGACGAAGCGGTAGACGTTGCCCTCGACCGACTGCTCCACCAACTCGTGGCCAGTGGTGCGGCTGAAGGCGGCGAAGTCCTTGACCGCGCCCGGGTCGGTGGCCAGCACCTCCAGCGTGCCGCCGGCGGGCAAGGCGGTGAGGGCCTTCTTGGCCTTGAGGATGGGCAGCGGGCAGTTGAGGCCCTTTGCGTCGAGTGTCTGGTCGGCCATGTGGGTTCTCTCAGATGAACAGGTTGATGTCGGACTGGGTGGCGACCTCGATGTAGGTCGCGGCGCCGCCGAGCTCGATGCCGGGGATCATGTCATCCATCGTGTACTCGAACAGGTCCATGGTCATCTGGCAGGCGATCATGCGCACGTCGGACTCGAGTGCCAGCGAGCGCAATTCCTCGAAAGTGGCAACGCCCTTCTTCTTCATCATGTCCCGCATCATCGCCGTGGCGCCTGCATCAACGCCCGGGATCATGGACATGACGTTGGGCATGCCCATGTGGGCACCCGCCATCGGCATCTTCATGGCCGGGTTGCCGAGCGGCGACATGCGCAGCTTCGGGTCCTTGAGCAGCAGCGTCAGGCCGTAGAACGTGAAGAACAGCGTCACGTTGAGGCCCATGGCCGCAGCGGTCGTGGACAGGATCATCGGCGGGTACGCCCAGTCGAGCGTGCCCTTGGTCACGATGATGGACATGCTCTTGGTGCCGGAGTCTTCGGCCATGGTCGGAACCCCCGTTCGATTAATCGTGCGTTCGGTCGCGGGCGAAATTAGCAGAGAAGTCTTTATTAGCAAAGTCGAATAAATTAGGCTCCCGGCATGCCGGATACGTGTTTCCCGCAGGCGCCTCCGCTGCAGTGCAGCAGGCGTGCACCGTCGCGCGTCGCGGCGCCGCTGTTCATCGCGAGCGAGTTCTGCCGCCGGCCCGGTTTCGGCAGGCAACATCCTCTGTCGATCCCCCGGGTCTCGGCGGTGCTGGCGCTGTGCGAGCAACTCGGCTGGCTCGACGAGCGCTCGTACCGCGACAGCCCGGCCGCCAGCGTCGATGAACTCACACGGTTCCACGACCCCGACTACGTGGCGGCGCTGCAGCGCAGCGATGCGGCCGGTCGGGTGGAGCCGGCGATACGCGAGCGGTACGGTTTCGGCAGCTTCGAAAATCCGCTGTTCCCGGGCGTGTTCGAACGTGCCGCGACGGCGGTCGGCGGCTCCATGCTGGCGGCCGAGCTCGCGCTCGAGGGCCGGGTCGCGTTCCATCCGGCCGGCGGTACGCACCACGGCCGGCGCGACCGCGCGAGTGGCTTCTGCTTCTTCAACGACCCGGTGTTCGCGATTTGGCGCCTGCTCGACGGCGGTGCCGCCCGGGTGCTCTACCTCGACCTCGACGCGCATCACGGCGACGGCGTGCAGGAGGCCTTCCTCCACGAGCCGCGGGTGCGCACCGTCTCGATCCACGAGCGCGGCCGCTGGCCGCACAGCGGCGGCGCGGACGACACGGGCTACGGCTACGCACGCAACCTGCCGGTGCCAGCCGGGTTCAACGACAGCGAGCTGGCGTTCCTGATGGACGAGGTGGTGTTGCCGCTGGCCAGGCGGTTCGACCCAGACGCGGTAGTCATCACCTGCGGTACCGACGCGCTCGCCGGCGACCCATTGTCGAGCCTGGCGCTGAGCAACGTCGCGCTGTGGGATGCGGTGGAGCGCGGCATCGGCCCCTCGCTGCCGGCTGTGGTGCTCGGCGGCGGCGGCTACAATCCATGGACGCTGGCGCGCTGCTGGACCGGGCTATGGGGGCGGTTGAGCCGCCGGCAAGTCCCGATGGAACTGCCGGAGCCGGCGCAGCTAATCTTGCGCGGCCTGGCCTGCGACCTGGTGGAGGACGAGGACGTGGACCCGGCATGGCTTACCACGCTCGCCGATGCGCCACAGCCCGGGCCGGTTCGCGAGGCGGTGAAATCCTTGGCGTCGCAGGGGAGTGCGCTGCATGTCGTGGCTTGAGTCCGTCGCCGCCATCGAGGAATACGAGGACGTGGCGCTCGATGCAGCGCTGGTCGCCGAGCTTGAGCGCGCGGCGGCGCGGCAGCCTGCGCGACCGATCCGATTCTCGACGCCAACCTTTAAGGATTACGCGAGCACCGAACTCACGGGTTGCGGCAAGAACAGCTTCCCGTCGTTTTCGATCACCGCCGGTGCCTGCGGTCTCAACTGCGACCACTGCCGCGCCGAGATCCTGAAGCCGATGCTGGCCGCCACCTCGCCGGCGATGCTCGACCAGAAGGTGCGCCACCTCATCGCCACGCAGGATCTGCAGGGCTTCCTGCTGTCGGGCGGCTCGAACAAGCGCAACGAGATTCCCTACGAGCGCTTCTATCCCGTGGTCGAGCAGCTGAAGCGCGACTTCCCGTACCTCAGCATCGCCATCCACACCGCGCTGACCGACGAGGCCGGCGCGCGAGCGATGGAAGCGGCCGGGGTCGACACGGCGATGATGGACGTGATCGGCGCCGACGAGACCATCCGCGAGGTCTATCACCTCGGTCGGCCGGTGACCGACTTCGAGGCCACGCTGGCGGCGTTGACCGCCACGAACATGAAGGTGAGCCCGCACATCGTCATCGGGCTGCATTACGGGCGGGTGCTGGGCGAGCCGACTGCGCTCGATATCGTCAGCCGCTACCCGGTTGAGGCGCTGGTGCTGGTGGTGGTGATGCCGTTCTATGCAGCGCCGGGGCTGTTCGCCGTGCCGGATGCCGCCGACGTCGGTCGCATCTTCGGCGAAGCACGTCACCGCCTGCACGACCGGCAGGTGCTGCTCGGCTGCGCCCGTCCGCCCGGCCTGCACAAGCGCGCGGTGGACGCCTACGCCGTGATGGCCGGGCTGGATGGCATCGCCTTCCCGGCCGACGGTGTCGTGACCGTCGCCCGCGCCATCGGCCGGCCGTTCCACCAGGAGCACGCCTGCTGCTCCATCAAGCTTGGGGCTGCGCCGGTCGCCGCAACGAGCCGTACCTGCGCCAACTGACGGCGGCTGAGCACGAGGGGATCTGCAATGAGTTGCGTGAAGCAGAGCGGCGACGCGGCAAGCGGCCCGCCGGGCCTGGACCTGGCGTTCAACGCCTTCGACGCGATGCAGCCGCGCCTGCCGGAACCGACGCCCGCGGACGCCCGCAACGGGCGGCGCGTCAAGCAGGCGGCCGTGCCGCCGCAGGGCGTATACCTGCCGAACGACAACGTGCTCACGCCGCAGATGCGCTCGCCCGAGTACGTGCAGATGTCGAATGCAGCGGCCATCACGCTCGGCATCATGCCGGGCAAGATGCACCGCTGCGGCTGCACGCGCTGCCTCAACCTGCTGCTCACCTATCCCGAGGGCTGCCGCGCCAACTGCGCATACTGCGGCCTGGCGCGGCACCGCGAGGCCGAGCGCGACTACGCGGACCGCAATTTCATCCGCGTCGACTGGCCGGCCGTGCCGATGCGGCAGGTGGTGGACATCGTCGCGCGCGACGGCGAGCGCAGCCCGTTCCACCGCATGTGCATCTCGATGATCACGCATCCGAACTCGGACGCGGACACCGTCGCAGTGCTGAAAGCCTGGACGGCGAAGATCGACCCGGCCGCGATCCCCGTGTCGATCCTGTCGAATCCCACGACCATGGAGCGCTCAGACGTCGCGGGGCTGAAGGACCTCGGCGCCGACATCTTCACCGTGGCACTCGACGCGGCCACGCCCGCTCTCTTCGACCGCACGCGCGGCAAGGGCGTGCAGTCGCCGCACAAGTGGCAGAAGTACTGGGACATCCTGCTCGACGCACGCGATGTCTTCGGCCCGCAGAAGTTCGGCGCTCACATCATCGTCGGCATGGGCGAGACCGAGCACGAGGTGCTGTCGCTGGTGCAGCAGCTCGTCGACCTCGGCGGGCACAGCCACCTGTTCTCGTTCTTCCCCGAGCAAGGATCGTTGATGGACCACCTGCCGGCGACACCGCGCGATCAGTGGCGGCGGGTGCAGCTCGCGCGCTACCTGATCGACTACGCCGGCGTGCGCGTCGAGCAGATGACGTTCGACGCCGAGGGCCGCGTCACCGGCTACGGCCTGCCGTCTGCGGAGGTCGAGGACGTGGTGACCCAGGGCATCGCGTTCCGCACCTCGGGCTGTCCCGGCAAGTTCCGCGACGACGTGTCGGCCTGCGACCGGCCGTACGGCGACTCGCCGCCGAGCAACATCGCGAGCTTCCCGTTCCAGCCGAACAAGAAGGACCTGCAGAAGATCCGCCGCCAGCTGCGCATCCCGGTGGTGCAGGGTTGAGCGCGTGACCGGCCGGTTCCGCGTCGTCGACACGGGGGTGCGCGAAGGACGGTTCAACATCGCCGTCGACCAGGCGATGATCGAGCTGCACCAGGCGGGACGGATCCCGGACACGTTCCGTTTCATGCGCTTCCCGCCCACGGCGCTGATCGGCCGCCACCAGGCGCTGAGCCAGGAAATCGACGTGCCGTACTGCCGGGAGCATGGCGTCGGCATGGTGCGTCGCATCACCGGCGGCGGGGCCATCTACCTCGACGAGGGACAGCTCGGCTGGGGGCTCGTCTTCCACCGCAGCGCGCTCGGGCCGGGCACGCTGCCGGAACTGGCGCGCGACATCTGCCTCGCGGTAGCGGCCGGCCTGCGGCGGCTCGGCGTGGAGGCGCGCTACCGCCCGCGGAACGACATCGAGGTCGAGGGGCGCAAGATCAGCGGCACCGGCGGGTTCTTCGACGGCGACACGCTGATCTACCAGGGCACGGTGCTCGTGGACATGAACCCGGCGGCGATGGTGGCTGCGCTGCGGGTGCCGCGCGCCAAGCTCGAGAAGCGGCAGCTCGACTCGGCGGCGCAGCGCGTCGTGACCCTGCGCGAGCTGCTCGGCCCGGCCACGCCCGGCCTGCCTGCGATCCAGCAGGCGCTGCTGGCGGCTTTCGCGGAGCGGTTCGAGGTCGCATGGAGCACGGAAGATCTCGGTGCGGAGGAGGAGGCGCTCGCCTGGCGCCACCACCGCGACGAGATCGGCACCGACGGCTTCGTTGCGTCCATCGACGACCCGGTGCGCGAGCGCGACTTCGCCGCCGGCACGCAGACCGGCCCGGGCGGCACCATCACCAGCTACCTGCGGCTCGAGGGACCCGCGCGCGGCCGCATCGGCCAGGTGCTGATCACCGGCGACTTCTTCGTCGCACCGCCGCGCACGGTGCTCGACCTCGAGGCAGCGTTGCGCGGCGCCTACGTCACGGACCTCGGCGCGACCATCGAGCGCTTCTTCGCCGAGCGCAGCATCGGTGCATTGTCGGTCGGGCCCGGCGACTTCCGCGCCTCGCTCGAACTCGCGGTCGCGGCTGCCGCCCGCGGATGAAGACCCTGTCGGTCATCCAGCACACGTCGGCCGAGTACCTCGGGCTGATCGAAGACCACCTGGAGGGCCGGCGCATCCGCTTCCGCTATTCGCGGCCGTTCGCGACCGGTGGGCGCGTGCCGAAGCCCGGCCAGTTGCTCGACGGGCTGGTGCTGCTCGGCGGTGGGCCCTGGGGCAGCGCCGGCGGCCGCAACGTGCCGACCCTGATCGAGGAACTGACGCTCACGAAAGCGGCGCTGCAGAAAGGCCTGCCAGTCCTCGGGATCGGGCTGGGCGCACAGCTTTTGTCCATCATTGCGGGTGGCTCGGTGCAGCAGACCGACCTCAGGTTCGAGGTCGGGGAGGCAAGACGTGTCGACGCGGAAGCGCTCGACGGGTTCCTGCCGGAACGCTATCCGCTGGTCATCTACGGTCGAGACCGGCCGCTCCCGCCACCGGAAGCGCGGATCCTCGCGGTGGACTCGGCGGGTCACCCGGCGCTGTTCCAGGTCGGCGCGAACGCACTAGGTTTTACCGGGCATCCGGGCATGAAGGCGGCGATCATCGAGGACCTGATCATGGAATTCGAGGAGGCGCCCGCGGATCCCGGGCCGACGCTGGCGCGCGTGCGCGAGGCGCAGACCGCGCTCGAGGACGCGCTGGTGCCGATCATGACCGGCGTGGTCCGGATCCTGCGGCTGATGGACTGACGGTGGCGAAGGCGACACGTATTGTCAGCGGCGCGCAATTTAATTAGGGTGCGCTAATACATCGCAGCGCGAATTCGTGCTGCGGCGCACCATCTTTGACGGAGCAAAGCACATGGCCGGCAAGCTGATCATCGTCATGGCGAACACCGACCCGCGCAACGGCGAGGAACTCGGCGCGCCGATCTTCCAGGCCACCGTCGCCGCGGCGATGGAGTACGAGGTGGACGTGATCTGCACGGCGACCTCGGGCCGGTTGATGAAGAAGGGCGTGGCGGAGAGCCTGGTGGTCAAGGAAGGTTCGCCCAAGACCGTCTACGACTTCATCAAGGACGCGCACGAGGCCGGCGTGAAGTTCTACTGCTGCTCGCCCAACCTCGACCTGTTCGACATGGGCAAGGACGACCTGATCCCGGAGTGCGCCGGCATCGTCGGCGGCGCGCACCTGATCGAGGAAGTGATGGAGACCGACGCCAAGGTCCTCACGTACTGACTGTTCTGGGCCCAAGCGCGGCCCGGGGGGAAGCATGGAACACGCTGGCACGCGCGTGCAGGAGTTCATCGGCGACCCGGTGTCGGACGCGCCGGCAGTTCCGCGCGAGAAGCTCGAGGCCATTTTCGCCGACATCCAGGCGGACATGCGCTTCGACCATGAGTTGAACGGCTGCCTGAATTGCGGCATCTGCACCGCTACCTGCCCGTCGGCCCACTACTACGACTACAGCCCGCGCGAGATCGTGCAGCTGCTGTGGACCGAGAACCTCGAGGGCATCTACGACTCCATGCAGGAGAAGATCTGGGCCTGCGCCCAGTGCTACACCTGCGCGGCGCGCTGCCCGTTCGGCAATTCCCCGGGCGGGCTCGTGATGCTGATGCGCGAGGTGGCGATCAAGCACGGCATGGAGTCGGCGAAGAACGTGCTCCGGCCGTTCAGCCGCGTGATGCTCAAGCTGATCTCGACCGGCAACCAGCTGTCGCCGGACATGATCACCAAGGACGGCTTCCCGGACTGGGGGCCGAACATTTCGAAAGTCGACGCCCCGCTGCAGGTGCTGCGCAAGGCGATCCCGATGCCCACGCTGCACACCACCAAGACCGCGTGGGAAGTGAATCTCAAGACGTCGGTCGAGCTCTACACCATCTGGGAAGAGACGGGCGTGCTCGGCAGCCTGAAGACCATCGACAAGAACCTCCATGACGTCATCGCCGACATCATGGACGAGAAGCGCGACGAGCTCGAAGAGTGGCTCGAGGAACAGGAGGAGGACTGACCAATGACGACGGACAACAAGACCCCGGCCCCCGGCGAGCGCTTCACGGGCCACGGCCCGGAGTGGCGTGACACGAAGCTGTCGAGCGATGACGCGCGTGTTGCGACCGTCTGGGTCGAGCAGGTGGTCAACAAGCGCTCGATGCTCACCCAGAAAGACCGCGTCGAGGACGTGCGCGACCTGATGTGGTCGCTCGAGAAGGAGGGCGAGATCGTCGTCCACCGGGTCAGCGACGAGCACCAGCCGGTGATGACCAAGACGCTGTATGGCTGGGACAAGAAGATCCCGACCTCGCGGCTGTGGCACCACAAGTCCTGCGGGCAGTGCGGCAACATCCCGGGTTACCCGGCGTCGCTGCTGTGGCTCATGAACCAGCTCGGCACCGAGTACCTTGACGAGACCGACCAGACCTCCTGCACGGCGTGGAACTACCACGGCTCGGGGATCGGCAACATCGAGAGCCTCGCGGCCGTGTTCCTGCGCAACTTCCACCAGGCGTACGTCTCGGCGAAGGCGCAGGGCCTGCCCGAGGGTTACTACTACCCGCTGGTGCACTGCGGCACTTCGTTCGGCAACTACAAGGAAGTGCGCGGCTACCTGCTGCGCTCGGCGAAGCTGCGCGAGAGCGTGAAAAAGATCCTCGGCAAGCTCGGCCGCCTGGTGGACGGCAAGCTGCTGATCCCGGAGGAGGTGGTGCACTACTCGGAGTGGGTGCACGTCATGCGCGCGAAGATCGCCGAACGGCAGGTGATCGACGCCAGCCACATCCGCTCCACGATCCATCCCGCCTGCCACGTCTACAAGATGGTGCCGGAGGACGTGATCTACGACGATACGGTGCTCGACGGCAACCGCGTCGCGGTCTCGACCGGCATCATGGAGTCGCTCGGCACCCAGGTCATCGACTACAAGACCTGGTACGACTGCTGCGGCTTCGGCTTCCGCCACATCATCTCCGAGCGCGAGTTCACGCGCTCGTTCGCGATCGACCGCAAGCTGCGCGTGGTGCAGGACGAAGCGCGCACCGACGTGATGATCGGCCACGACACCGGCTGCATCACCACGCTCGACAAGAACCAGTGGATCAGCAAGGCCGGCGATCGCCCGGTCGACGTGCCGGTGCTCGCAGACTGCCAGTTCGCGGCGCTGGTGTGCGGCGCGCACCCGTACAAGATCGTCCAGTCCCACTGGCATGCCTCTTCGACCGAGACGCTGATGGAGAAGCTCGGCATCGACTGGCAGGCGAAGAAGGCGGAGTTCGAGGCGTACCTGAAGGAGGTCGCCGCAGGCAAGTTCGAAACCCTCTATGACCCGCGCCGTGCGATCACCTCGGGCCCGGGCTACAAGCGGATCACAGCAACACCATGAGCAAGCCAATCCTGATCGTCGGGGGCGGGCCCGCGGGCCTTTCGGCCGCGCATGCGCTCGCGCGTGTCGGACAACCGAGCGTACTGGTGGAGAAGGCGGACCGCCTCGGCGGCGCGCCCATTCTCTCCGGCTACGCCAAGCTGGTGCCGTCCGGGGAGTGGGCGAAGGACGCGATCGGCGGCATGGTCGACCGGGTCGTCAAGGACCCGCTGGTCGAGGTGCACACCGGCGCGAAAGTAACCTCGTTCGGGGGCAGCCCCGGCGCGTTCGCGGTGCAGGTGTCCGACGGCCGCAGCTTCGAAGCGGGTGCGGCGATCCTCGCCACCGGCTTCACGCACTTCGACTCGGTCAACAAGCCCGAGTGGGGTTTCGGCACCTTCCCGGACGTGGTCACCACCACGCAGGTGGAGCAGATGATCTCGTCGGGCAAGGGCGTGCGCTGTCCGTCGGACGGCCGCAAGCCCAAGCGCGTGGCGATCCTGCTGTGCGTCGGCTCGCGCGACCGGCAGATCGGCCGCGAGTGGTGCTCGAAGATCTGCTGCACGGTCTCCGCCAACATGGCGATGGAGATCCGCGAAGAGCTGCCGGATTGCCACGTCTACATCTACTACATGGACATCCGCACGTTCGGCCTGTACGAGACCAAGTACTACTGGAAGAGCCAGGAAGAGTTCAAGGTCAAGTACATCAAGGCGCGCATCGCCGAGGTCACCTCGGACGGCGAGAAGCTGGTGGTGAAGGGCGAGGACACGCTGGTCAAGCGGCCGATCACGATCCCGTTCGACATGGTGGTGCACGCCATCGGCATGGACCCCAACGTCGAGAATCCGGCGCTCGCCGCCACGTTTGGTGTCGAGCTCGAGCGCCACGGTTACGTGGGACGCGGCAACGCGTACGGCAACACGGCCGAGACCTCGCGTCCGGGCGTGTTCGTCGCCGGCGCAGCCACCGGCCCCGAGACCATCGACGACTCGATTGCGCAGGGCGGTGCCGCGGCACTGGCCGCGCTCGGCTTCATGCAGCCGATGCGCGCGAGCGCCTGACGGCCAGCCGATGTTCGGACGCGCGCAACAAGCGAGCGTGCCGGCGGTGCCGGACCGTCCGCGGCTGGACCTGAGCGGGCCGCGGCTGCGGCGTGCGCTCGAGGCCCTGGTCGCGGGCGCCGACACGCACGGCGGCATCGAGCGCTACATGGACGCGCTCAAGCTCAAGTCGGCGGTGTTCCGCGAGGCGCTCGTCGCCGACGGCGCCGGGCCGCGGCGCCTCGACGTCGAAGCGATCCGTCCGTTGTGCGCGTTCATGCCGACCGTGCGCCGGCGCATCGTGCCGTGGCTCGAGGAGCCGTCGTACACGGCGCTGCGCCGTGCGCTCGAGGAGCTGCTCGAGCCGACCAGCGACACGTCCGGCACCGACGCGCGCATCGCCCGTTTCTGCGCCGCTTTCCCGCAGGATGACCGCCACCGCTGGACCCGCGACCTCGCGGCCGAGCTGCTGCACAACCTCGAGCCGGAGCGCTATCCGCTGATGACGCGCTGGGTGTGGGATCGCGAGGCCAACACCGGCGTGCTGCGCGAGATCTGGTACGGGCCCGACGTCGACCACACGACCATCGCAGTGGGCGACGACTACGCGACCTTCCTGGTGCTGCGCGAGGAGATCGCGCAGTTCCTGTCCACCAACGGCGTGTTCCGCGACGTGGTGCAGATGGTCGACATGGTCTGCGCGCAGGTCTACGCGGAGTACATCTGCGAGCAGGGCGGCAGCTACCTGCGCGCCGATTTCTCCGCGCCCGAGGATTCCATGCAGCACACCCGCCGCCTGCTCGGGCTCGACGGCGTCCGCGCCGCGGACGGGCGGGCGCGTTTCGCAGCCATCGACGGCGAGGCCCGCGAGGCCTACACCGGCGTGGCTCCCCGACACCGGGATTGACGAGGCCAGGCAATGCCCATCCATGAAGTATCGCTGATCCGCCCCGAGAACCTGCAGACGCACGACCAGCTGGTGGTGGACGGCGTGGACGTCTCCGGTCACTGGAGCACGTTCATCAAGTCGCGGGCGATCACGGACTACAACGAGGCCATGCAGGACGAGATCGCGGCGCTGCCCGGCGGCGAGCACGTGCACCGCTGCTGGCAATGCGGCTCGTGCACCAACTCGTGCACCGTCAACGCGATCAACCCGGAGTTCAACCCGCGCTACTGGATCTATCTGATCCGCCTGGGGATGGAGTCCGAGATCCTGCGCGACAAGGAAATCATCTGGCAGTGCGTGTCGTG
>Ga0105090_10000710_pt1 | contig 16987 bp, 12 predicted proteins | sample PPLLak3March2015_FD_79110 | JGI IMG/M metagenome (GOLD analysis project Ga0105090, IMG submission 79110) | Freshwater sediment microbial communities from Prairie Pothole Lake near Jamestown, North Dakota, USA - PPLs Lake P7 Core (1) Depth... | ecosystem: Environmental > Aquatic > Freshwater >... | reverse complement strand
TCGAGGACTTCGGCACGATGCAGAAGGCGCTCGAGGACCGCGGCATCACGCCGATTTCGGCGGAGCAGGAATACATCTGCCAGACGCCCACCGAGCTCGGCGAGGCCGAGGCCACCGAGGTGCTCGAACTGATCGACAAGCTCGAACAGGACGAGGACGTGCAGAAGGTGTACCACACGCTCGCGTGACCGATCGGCTCGCCCGGGCCTGCGCCACGACGTCCACCGGACCCGGGCCGGTTCGGGCCGTCGTTGCGAGCCGGCTCATCTGCTGCCCGGCGGGGGCGGGCCGCGACTTGGTCTAAACTCCGCGCCATGCACCCCGCCCGCGACCTCTTCTCCTATCGCAAGTACTGGGCCCACCGCTTCGGCCCGGCGCCGTTCCTGCCCACGTCCCGGGCGGAGATGGACGAGCTCGGCTGGGATTCCTGCGACGTCGTCGTCGTCACCGGCGACGCCTACGTCGACCACCCGAGCTTCGGCATGGCGATCGTCGGCCGCCTGCTCGAGGCGCAGGGCTTCCGCGTCGGGATCCTCGCCCAGCCCGACTGGCACTCCACCCGCGACTTCCAGAAGCTCGGCCGGCCGAACCTGTTCTTCGGCGTCACGGGCGGCAACATGGATTCGATGGTGAACCGCTACACCTCGGATCGCCGCATCCGCAGCGACGACGCCTACACGCCGCACGGCGCCGGAGGCTCGCGGCCCGACCGCTGCGTCCTCGTGTACTCGCAGCGCGCGCGCGAGGCGTATCGCGACGTGCCGATCGTGGTCGGCGGCATCGAGGCCTCACTGCGCCGCATCGCGCACTACGACTACTGGTCCGAGAAGGTCCGGCGCTCGGTGCTGATGGACGCCAAGGCGGACCTGCTCGTATACGGCAACGCCGAGCGGCAGATCGTCGAGATCGCGCATCGCCTCGCCGCGGGCCAGGCGATCGAGGAGATCACCGACCTGCGCGGCACTGCGTTCGTCCGCAAGGCGCTGCCGGACGGCTGGACCGAGATCGACTCGACGACGATCGATACGCCGGGGCCGTTGAACCCGCCGGTCGATCCGTACGCGGAGGAAGGGGGTAGCGGAAAGGGGTTAGGGGGTAGTCAAGCGGCGACTGCAGCCGACGCGACGGCGGCACGTCCTTCCGGATCGGTCCGGGAGGCCGTGCGCGGCATGGATGCCGCGCCCGGAGCCCCCATGGATGGGTTCACGGCGTCCTCCCGGATCGACCCGGAAGGACGTGGCGACGGCGCTGAGGAAAAGGTGTCAGGCACCTTTTCCGCAACGGAAGCGGTGCTCAAGTTCCACCGCCGCATCCCGAAGACCGTCGACCGCGACCGCAGCGTGATCCGCATGCCGTCGTACGAGCAGGTCGCGGCCGACCCGGTGCTGTACGCGCACGCCTCGCGGATCCTGCACGCGGAGTCGAATCCGGGGAACGCGCGCGCGCTCGTGCAGCGCCACGGCGACGCGGACCTGTGGCTCAACCCGCCGCCGATCCCGCTCACGACGAAGGAAATGGACGGCGTGTACGAGTTGCCGTACCGCCGCGTGCCGCACCCCTCGTACGGCGACGCGAAGATCCCCGCGTACGAGATGATCCGGTTCTCGATCTCGATCCAGCGCGGCTGCTTCGGCGGCTGCACCTTCTGCTCGATCACCGAGCACGAGGGCCGCATCATCCAGAACCGCTCCGAGGACTCGGTGATCCGCGAGATCGAGACGATCCGCGACAGCGTGCCGGGCTTCACGGGCGTGATCTCGGACCTCGGCGGCCCGACGGCGAACATGTACCGGGTCGCGTGCAAGTCGCGCGAGATCGAGGCCGCCTGCCGCAAGCCGTCGTGCGTCTACCCGGGCATCTGCCCGAACCTGAACACCGATCACTCGTCCCTGATCCGCCTGTATAGGCGCGCGCGCGAACTGCCCGGGATCAAGAAGGTGCTGATCGCCTCGGGCGTCCGCTACGACCTCGCGATCGAGTCGCCGGAATACGTCAAGGAACTCGCGCAGCACCACGTCGGCGGCTACCTCAAGATCGCACCCGAGGCGATCGCCGAAGGCCCCCTCTCGAAGATGATGAAGCCGGGCGTCGGCACCTACGATCGCTTCAAGGCGTTGTTCGACAAGTACTCGAAGGAGGCGGGCAAGGAGCAGTACCTCATCCCCTACTTCATCGCGGCGCACCCGGGCACGACCGACGAGGACATGCTCGAGCTCGCGCTGTGGCTCAAGAAGAACGGCTTCCGCGCGGACCAGGTGCAGGCGTTCCTGCCCTCGCCCATGGCGACCGCGACTGCGATGTACCACTCCGGCAAGAACCCGCTGCACAGGGTGACGCGCAGCTCCGAGGACGTCGTGATCCCGAAGGGCACGCGCCAGCGCCGGCTGCACAAGGCTTTCCTGCGCTACCACGACGCGAACAACTGGCCGCTGCTGCGCGAGGCGCTGCGCAACATGGGCCGCGCGGACCTGATCGGCAACGGCAAGCATCACCTGGTGCCGACCTACCAGCCGATCGGCACGGGGGGTACGCACGAGGGGAAGCGCAAGCCGGGCAAGCCCGCGGCCGGTGCGGCGGCGAGGCCGTTCCGTACCCAGCACACGGGACTGCCGCAGGTGCCGGCGCGCGCCCGGCCGCACAAGCCCCGATGAGCGAGCCCGTGCGCCCGTGGCGGCGCCGGCTGCTCGAGATCCTGGTCGTCGTCACGGTCGTCGCCGGAATCCAGGCGTGGCGCGCCCGCGACCTGCTGCCCGCCGATCAGCGCACGCCCGCACCACCGTTCGCGCTCACGGATCTCCAAGGACGGGACTGGTCGCACGCAGCGCTCGCCGGCCGGCCGACGGTGCTCTACTTCTTCGCGCCCTGGTGCGGCGTGTGCGCGGCCAGCTCGCCGCAGCTGCGCTGGTTCCACCGCTGGCGCGGCGACGACGTGCAGGTGCTGCTCGTCGGGCTCGACTGGTCGCACGTCGACGAGCTGCGCGCCTACGCGACCAGACACCGGCTCGGGATGCCGGTACTCGTCGGCGATCGCGGCGTGGCCGCCGACTGGCGGATCCAGGGTTACCCGACCTATTACGTGATCGATCGCGAGGGCCGCGTCGCGCGGCGCGACGTCGGCATCACGACGACGGCAGGTCTCTGGATGCGGACCGTCGGACTCTAGCAACCGCGCCGCCCGGCGCGCTGCCGGACGCACCGCGTGCGTTTGACGTAATGCGCCGTGTCGGCCGTGACCGGCATCACGCATCGGACGGTGGGCCGCGCGCCGCTCGGCGGCGGGCAGTAGCGTTCTCCTCACCGGCCGGGTCGCTCGTCGCCCGGCCACAGGAGGAGGACCGCATGATCACGATCGGCCACGTCCCCACAGTTCCCGTGCTGCCCACCCTGACGCCGCGCGCCCGTCGCGTGCTGGTCCGCTGCGGGCTCGCGCTGCTGCTTGCGCTGCCCTGCATCGCGCTCGCGACGCCACCGTCGTGGGCGCCGGCCCACGGCTGGCGCAAGAAGAACGATCCTGGCTACGCCGGCTACAGCGGCCGCGAGTGGAGCGACGACTACGGCATCCGCTCCGGCCAGTGCGACCGCGCCGAGATCGGCGCCGTGCTCGGCGGCGTCGCCGGGGGCGTGATCGGCTCGGAGGTCGGCAAGGACTCGGAGAACCGGGCCGTCGCGATCGTCGTGGGCACGGTGATCGGCGCGGCGATCGGCGCCGAGGTGGGCCGTCGCATGGACCGCACCGACCGTTCCTGCGTCGGCCACGCGCTCGAGCTCGCGACGCCGGGCCAGACCGTCACATGGGTGAACCGCAACACGGGCGTGACCTACAAGCTCACGCCGACCGACCGGGCCGAGCCGGCCGAGGGCTGCCGCAAGTTCCGCCTCGTCGCGACCGGCGACTTCGGGCTGAGCGAAGGACGCACGGTCGCCTGCGCGATGCCGGACGGCACCTGGAAACTCGCGCCCGAAGCGCGCCTCGGCCGCGCAGACCAGTAGCGGCGCTGCGGCGGTCAGCCGCAGGGAAACGCGGCCTGCAGGCCCTCGAAGAACACCTCGCCGATCGGGCGGGCGAGGTGCTTCGGATTCTTTTCCAGGTATTCGTCGACCGCGCGGATGTACTGCGCCGCGGTCGGCTCGGCGGGCCCGCAGATGCCGAGGAGCTGGGACGGCGACAGCGTCTGGAACAGCTTGAAGATCTCGTCCGGGTCGAGCTTGTGCTGGACCGCGACCTTCGAGCCGAAACTGAGCGCACCGATCTGGCTGCCGACCTGCAGGCCGCTCATCAGGCCCTGGGTGATCCCGAGGCAGTACGTCACGTCGAGGTCGGCCGCCGCGCGGTCGCCGTCGAGGGCCTTCAGGTACGTGCGGCAGTAGCTGCGCCACTCGCTCGCGGGCGGCATGGCCTCCGCGGCCTGCGCGACCCTGGGCGCCGGCATCGAGGCGAAGACCGCCAGGCCCGCCGCGATCATCGAAATGCTTCGCATCGAATCGCCTCCGTTACCGTGCGTCGTGAATCTACCCGAAAGTCGCGCGGCGCGGCCGGGTACGGCGATCGCACGGCTGCGTGCCTCAAAGGGCAGCGTCCCCGATTTCGGGGGCAGGCAGCCGCGCAAGCACGTCCTCGACATACGAGGTCACGACCTCCGACAGGGGCACGTCGCGGCTGGCGCGCTCGGAGGTGTACCAGCGGTGCTCGAGCAGCTGGTGGAAGATCTCGGCGGGGTCGAGCTTCGCGGCCTCCGCGGAGGGAATCGCGGCGAGCGTCGGGCGATAGACCTCCTCGAGCCAGCGACGCGCCGCTTCGGGCTCCGGGATCACCCGGTCCTCGAGCCGGCCGTTCCACGCGCGATAGTGGTCGAGGTCGTTGAGCAGGCGGCGTGCCTGGTTTTCCTGCACGTCGAGGCCCGTCAGCTCCGCGAGGCGACGGCGATGGTGGCCGGGCTCGACCACCTGCACCCGCAGGCGGATCTTGTGCCCGCCCTCGATCGTCTGGATGTCGAGCTCCTCGACGTCGAAGCCGAGCTCGTTCAGGCGCTTGATCCGTGAGTCGATGCGGTACTGCTCCTGCGCCGCGAACACTTCCTCGATCGTGAGCTCCTGCCAGAGCTGCGCGTAGCGGGACGCGAGCCCCGCGGCGAGTCCGACCGGCTCGAGGCCCTCGGGCAGCCCGTAGCCCGCCGCGAGGTCCATGAACTCCCCCGCTACGTTCTCCTCGGCGATCATCAGGTCGTGGCGGCGCTGTCCATCGGACAGCGAGGGGTGCATCTCGCCCGTTTCCGCGTCGACGAGATAAGCGCTGTAGCGGCCCGCGTCGAGCCGGAAGAGCGCGTTCGACAGCGAGCAGTCGCCCCAGAAGAAGCCCGCGAGGTGCAGGTTCACGAGCAGGTCCGCGAGCGCGTCGAGCAGCTGGTGCGCCTGGGTCGCGGTCACGCCTCGCGAAATCACGTGGCGGAACGGCATCGAGTGCTGCAGGAAGCGCGTCACCACGAGTCCGCGGGACTCGCTGCCCGGTACGGCAGGCCGCTCGGTCACGAGGCCGACCGGCTCGACGACGGGCAGGCCGAGTTCCTCGAGCGAGCGCAGCATCGCGTACTCGCGGGTCGCGACGTGCTCGAGCAGCTCCTTGATGGCGTAGATCGAGCCGTCGTGGGTCACGAACCGGACGGGATTGCGGTGCAGGCCGCGCTCGACGTCCGTGCAGCGTTCGTCGGGCCACTGCTCGAGCGGCGTGGCCCAGGGGAGCTCCAGCCCCGCGGGGTAGTCGCCTGCGTTCGCCAGCCTGAACCGCACGGCCGCGAGCCCCGCCCGGCGCGCGCTACGAGGCCCGGGCCCGGCGAATGTCGTCGAACAGGCGCAGCGTCGACTCGCGGCCGAGCGCGTCGTCGATCCCGACGGTGACCTTGCGCTGCCAGTTCGCGTGCTCGTGGCTGGTGCCCGGGACGTTGACCGGATCCGTCATGCCGACGAGATCCTCGTACTGCAGCACGACCAGCGAGGCCGCGCTCTTCGCGAGGTAGACCTGGATCGCGTGCGCCAGCGACTCCGAATAGCCGTGCTCGGCCTCGTCGCCCGTCCGGGAGGGCGACAGCCCGGCGCCCTCGAGCGCGGCGATCATCTGTGCGCGGTCGCGCACCCGTTCCTCGTACACGTGGCGGCGGATCTCCTCGCCCGGGAAGAGCTGCAGGCGATCGCGCAGCGCGAGGTCGTGGCCGGCCCAGTAGCCGCGCAGCGTCGGCAGGTCGTGCGTCGTCACCGTCGCGATCGCGCGGCGGACGTATTCGTCGGGCCGGCGGAAGCGGCCGTCGCCGTGCTTCTCGAAGAGCAGCACCTTGTACGAGTACACCGCGAACGACGCCATCGCGCGGCGCACCTCGTCCGGCACCGTGCCGAGATCCTCGCCGACGACGAGGCAGCGGTGCCGCTCGCTCTCGAGCGCGAGCACCGACATCAGGTCGTCGAGCGGGTAGTGCACGTAGCCGCCGTCGGTCGCGCCGAGGCCCACCGGCACCCACCACTGGCGGAACAGCGCCATCACGTGGTCGAGCCGCAGCGCGCCGAAGTGGCGCATGTTCGCGGAGACCAGCTCGCGGAAGGGCCGATAGCGCTGCGCGACCAGCGCGGACGGGTCCTGCGGCGGAATGCCCCAGTCCTGGCCCTTGAGCGCGAGTGGATCGGGTGGCGCGCCGACGCCGGCCCCCATGCGGTAGAGCTGCTGGTCCGACCAGGTCTCGGAACCGCTCGGGTTCACGCCGACGGCGTAGTCACCGTAGAGACCGATCGCCATGCCGAGTTCGCGTGCGAGCCGCTGTGTGGCAGCGAGCTGCTCGTCGGCGACCCACTGCAGCCACTCGTGGAACTCGACCGCCTCCGGGTGACGCTCCGCGTAGCCGCGCACGCCCGTGCCCGAAGGATCGCGATACTCCTCGGGCCAGACGGGCCAGCCCCAGTAGCGCGACGGGTCCTGCGCCCGCAGGTGCGCGTCGACCGCTTCGTGCAGCGCGTGCAGGCGCAGGGTTTCGCCTCGCTCGCGACGCCAGGCCTCGAACGCGCGCGCACGGTCCGTACCGCCGACGCCGTGCCGCTTGCGGAACTCGGCGTGCAGCAGTGCGAGCACGGGCAGCTTGGCGCGCGTGACGCCCTCGTAGTCGACGAGTTCAGTCGCGCGGAGGCGCTCGAGCCCGGCCTGAAATTCCGGCCGTTCCACCATCGCGCGCGCCTCGGCGCACTGGGCGTACTCGGGCAGCTCGGGCACCGCCAGGTAGAGGACGTTCAGGAAGTGCCGCGTCGAAGGGCTGTACGGACTGAAGTGGGAAGGGTTCGACGGAAACAGCGCGTGCAGCGGATTGAGGCCGACGTACGCTGCGCCCTGCCCCGCCGCGTGCCGCACGACCGTGCGGAGGTCGGCGAAATCGCCGATGCCCCAGTTGCCGGGCGAGCGGAGCGTGTAGAGCTGCACGGCGAGGCCCCAGAATCGCGTCCCGCCCGCGAGCGCGTCCGGCTCGTAGCAGCGCGCGGGAGCGACGACGAGCGCGCCGGACGCCGTGGCGCCATGGCCTGTACGAACTTCGAGCGTGTGGTGGCCGTGCGGCAGGTCTTCGGGCAGCGCAAGCACGCGGCGCGTGAGCCATCGCCCGTCGAGCTCGCGGCGCTCGATCTCGCCGAGGTCCACGGCATGCAGGCCGCCGGTCCGCTCCCCGCCCGCCTCGAGCGCGATCCGCCACTCGACGCGCTGGTCGAGCTCATCGGCAGGCAGTCCCACGATGACGCCCGCGTGGCCGCGGCGCACGACGCTCACGCCCGGCAGCAGCGAACGCCAGCGCGAGGCGTCGAGCGCTTCGATTTCGCCGCGCACGACGTCGGCGTCGGTGACGTTGCACCCCATCGCATCGAGGATCGCCGTCTTGGTCGCCGCGCTGAAGTAGCGCAGTTCGCCGCGATAATCGTAGTAGGCGTCGCCGATGCCGCGGCTGCGCGCCAGGTGGTCGAGGAGGCCGTCGAGCATGGTCACAGTTCGGCGAGGATCTTGCGGCGCAGCTCGTCGAACTCGGCCTGCGTGATCAGGCCGTCGTCGAGCAGCTGGTTGAGCGTGCGCAGGCGCGCCGGCACGGTGCGCTTCTCGGCCGACGCCGGGCCCGGAGCGGGCGCCGCGCCGGCTCCGGCCGCCTCGTCGATGCGCGCGGCCTGCTCCATCGTGAGCGGCTGGCCGGAGGCTGCGACGGCGGGCTTGCCGTCGAGCGGGATGCCCGGGACGGCCGCGAGCCGGCCGGCGACGGTGTCGAAATCAGCGAGCACGGTGGGCTGCACGTTCGGGTCGCTCGAGAGCAGGTCGACCACTGGGGGCATGCCCTCGTCGACGTCGCCGCGGATGCCCCACTGGGACCAGCGCACGCCGCGCGCCACCGGCATCGTCATCATCGTCGGCCGGCGCGGCGTGATCTGGCCCGGCCGCCCGGTCTGCTCGAGGTCCGCGCCCGTGACGATCACCGTGTAGGCCCACGTCGGAGCCGGTGCCCCACCGAGGAATTCCTTCGGGACCATGAACTCGATGCGGCGCCCGAGCACGCGGATGCGGTCCGGGAAGAAATAAAGGTCGCTCACGCGCTGCTCCGAACGTCCCGCGACGGCCGCGAGGTCTTCCTTCGACGTGCGGCCCTTCTCGGCGCGCAGCTCCGCCTCGTACTGCTGGTCGAAGTCGATCTGCAGCATCGTGCGCGCGATGTCGGGCCGCGGCGTGAGCACGATTGCTTTCTCCCATGCGTAGGTGCGGTCGACCGTGACGCCGCGCCCGGGCACGGCCTCGGTCTCGCCCGCGCCCGCGATGCGGTCGGTGTCGACGTAGACGTCGACGTTGAACGTGTAGAAGCCGTGGCGCGCGAGGCGCTCGATCGGCGTCTGCCCGAGCTCGGTGACGCGGCCGCGCGGGTCGCGGATCGGCTGGCCCATCTCGACCGTGAACCAGATGCCGTCGCCGCGCTCCTCGGCCTCGAACGACACCAGGTCGAGGTCGCCCTTCTGCATGTCGTCGCGGTTCGGGTAGATCAGCGCGCCCGTGCCGTGGTCGTCGCCTTTCAGGTCCTCGAGGACGAACGAGGGCTCCGCCGCCGCGGCGGCATAGACCGGGGCGGCGGCCAGGACGGCGGCGAGCAGTGGGCCCGGGGAGCGGCGTGCGCGTGCGTTCAATCGGTCCTCGCCGAAAAATCGGGGCGGCGACGCTCCCGCGTAGCCGCCCCGGATGCAGTCAGACCCGCGTGCAGATCAGAAGCTGACCTTCATGAAGATCTTCATGCGGTACTGGCGGTAGTCGACGCTGTCCACCGGGATGTTGCCGAGCGGGGTCGCGATCGAGCTCACGCCTTCCGTCGGCCTGAGCCGCACCCGCCGACCGTCCTGGTCGGTGAAGAAGTACGGGTCGTAGTCGCCCCAGAGGTAGTCGATCGTGCCGCCGAACTCGACACCCGACAGGAAGTAGCTGAAGTCGAGCCCGAGCCGGTTCTTGGTGTGCTCGCCGGTCAGGTACTCCGCGAAGCCGAAGTCGTTGCTCGCCTCGAAGCCGAGCCCGATCGGCGCGACGTCGATCGTGCCGTCGATCAGCTCGACCTTGTTGAGCTCGTAGATCAGCGTCGTGTAGAGGTCCGGCGTCAGCTGGTAGCCAGCGCTCACCCCGTAGGTGTCGTAGTCGCCCTTGCGGTCGTCGCACGAGACGCAGCCGCCGAGGCCGACGTTCGGTATCCAGTCGGGGTTGATCGCGCCCGCGGCGTTCGGGAAGCCGTCGTACGCGTCCGTGAGCGACGAGGCGCGGGTCACGCGGTCGTCTTCATCCTTGATGTACTTGTACCGGGCCATCAGGTCGACGCCGTTGCCGAAGTCGAGCGTGTACTTCGCCTTGAGCGCGAAGATCTGCAGCAGGCGGTCCTGGTAAGGCCCGTACGGCGAGCGGTAGTCGCCGCCGAGGCCCCAGGAGTGCACGCCTTCCTGGCGCGGGTACGGTGCGCAGTCCACGTCCTTGTCCGTGCCGCCGCACGCCTGCCAGTTGGTGTCGAAGTCGATCCAGCTGTACTCGCCCGCGAACTCCCAGTCGCCGAACGAGTACTTCGGCACCAGCGTGACACCCTGCCAGCCGATCACGGTGTAGGCGACGGGCTCGTCGAAGTCCGTGAAGTCGTTGTCGGCCATGCCGGAGACGACCTGCTGCACCTCGCCGTTCCAGCCGCCATAGCCGAGGCCCGCGCGCGAGTTGCCGTTCTCGCGGTTGCCGAAGTTGTAGTCCGGCCGGCCCCACTGCCAGGTGCCTTCCTGTCCTTCCGTGAGCAGGACGTCCTGCTCGCGGCGCGCGGCGGTGATCGACACGTAGTCGGAGCCGACGCGGAAGAGCTGCGCGCTCAGCGACAGGCCGTCCACGAACAGGCGGTTGAAGTTCAGGTTCAGCGTGCCCGAGATGTCGTCCATGTCGCGCAGCGGCACCGGGCTGAACCGGCAGGCGTTGTTCCAGTCGCCGGGGCCGCACAGCGAGTCGCGCACGGAGTAATCGCTGTAGTAGACGGAAGCGCCGAGATCCATGAAGTCGAGGCCGGTGAACTGGCCCTTGAGCGCCACCACCGCGTTGTCCCAGCGGACGCGCTCGGAGACGCCGTTCAGATCGCTCGTGTCCGCATCGGACAGGTCGGCGTCGCGCGCGTACATCGCGATCATCGTCGCGTTCCAGTCCGGGCCCGGCGTGTACTTCGCCTGCGCGATCCAGTTCGAGTCGTTCGCGTAGATGTTGTCCGAGCCGAAGGAGCCGGTGTTGTACTGCAGGCCCTGGTACTGCGCGAGCGTGACGCGCGCGAGGTCCCAGCGCAGCGTCTTGTCGAACGCCGAGCCCTGCAGCAGCACGCCGCCGATGTTGTCACGGTCGATGTAGCGGGACTTGCCCTGCGTCCAGGCGTCGAACATGCCCCAGTCGCTGTTGCCGATCGTCGCGGAGTCGAGCCACTCGTACCCCGGCGTGATGCGCGCCCAGGCGCCGCGGAGCTTCACGTACTGGTTGCAGCGCGGGTCGTCCTCGCCGCAGTTCGTCGTGTCGTTGTCCGGCACCTGGAAGCCGCCGTAGTTCGACCAGTAGTTCTTGTTGAACCGGCTGTGCAGGCGGCCGCCGATCTCGACCTGCTTCGAGACCTGCGCGTTGAACATCAGCTCGAACTCGATGCCCTGCCCCTGGTCGCCGCCGCCTTCCCCGGGCGTCGTCTCGGCGTTGGAGTAGAGCCCCTGTTCGGTGCGTCGGTTGCCGTCCAGGAACTTCGCGTAGATGCTGCCGTACCACTTTATCGGCGTGGCCTGGGCGCCCTGCGCATGGCCGGCCTCAGGAGCCAGCCCGAGGACAGCGGCCACGGCAGCCGCCAGAGTCGCGTTGCGAAGATGCATGTTCATCCCCTGTGAACGTGTCAGCCGGATCGATCGGTTCGTTATTTGCGGATCATCGTGAGCGTGGCGCGCTTGACGGAGCTGCCGTCCGCGCCGCACTCGAACTTGAGCATGTCGTACTGCGCCTGGGCCTCGTCGGCCGCGCCGGCGCCCTTGCCCGCGAGCACGTCCATCACGTGCGGATCGCAATCGCCGTCGTTGCCGCCGCCGAAGCGGTGCTGGCCCTCGAACTCGTTCACCTTGCGGGTGAGGAGATCGCTCTTGTCGGGGAATCCTTCGTTCGACTGCACGACGACCTGGTAGCCCCAGGTGGCCGGATCGCCGCCGCCCAGGTCCTCGAGCTTGACCTTGGCGCTCACGGTCTTGCCCACGCCGGTCGTGCGGCGCGGGATCACAATGTCGGCCGCGAGGTCGGCGGCCTTGGCCTTCACTTCGGCCGAGACGCGCGAGGCAGGCTGCGGCGACAGCAGGATGACCTTGTCCCAGCCGGCGTCCGGCGCGAACTCCACGTTGAGGCCGGGCAGGCCTTTCGTGTGGCCCTTGCCGGGCGTGGTGTCGATGAAGATGAAGACCATCTGCGTCGCGAAGCCGACGCCCATGCCCCACGGGTCGGCGAGGCGGTCGTTGAACGTCGCACGGAAGTCCGGGTTGTCGCCGGCCGTGACCTCGAACTCGACCAGGTCGAACGAGCCCGGCGAGTAGACGGCGTCGGTCGGGTAGGTGTAGCCGCCCGGGCCCTTGTCGTCGCCCGTCGGGTCGGTGAACTTGACTCCGTCCGCCCGGGCCGCGCCCGAGAGGGCCAGGCCGACCGCCAGCGCGCAGATCGAAACACGGGTCTTCTGGTTCATGAGCAGTCCTCTTTTGATTCGGTTGCGACGCCCCAGCGGGGCAGTGCCTTGCTTCAACCCTTCACGCCGCCCGCCGTCAGGCCGGAGACGAGATATTTCTGCAGGAACAGGAACAGCACGACGACCGGCAGCGACACGATGATCGACCCGGCCGCGAAATAACCCCACTGCGAGGTGAACCCTCCGACGAAGAACTTGAGGCCCACGGGGGCCGTGTACTTTGATTCTTCCTCGAGGAAGGTGGCCGCCAGGATGAATTCGTTCCACCCGGTCATGAACGAAAACAGCGCCGTCACCGCCACGGCAGGCTTCGCGAGCGGCAGGATGATCCTGAAGAAGATCGTCTGCCGCGAGGCGCCGTCCATGATGGCCGATTCCTCGATCTCGAGCGGGATCGTATCGAAGTATCCCTTCAGCATCCATACGCAGAATGGGATGGCGGTGACGGAGTACACCAGCACCAGCCCGAGGAAGGAGTTTCCGAGCTTGAGCCAGCTCACGATGATGATGTAGAGGGGCACCAGCAGCAGGGTGCCCGGGAACATCTGCGACACCAGGAAGGACATCATCCCGGCCCGCCGGCCGGGGAACCGGAAACGGGAGAACGCATAGGCCGCGGTGCAGGCGAGGAACACGCCGACCACCGTCGTCGCGAGCGCGACGATCGCGCTGTTCAGGATCCAGCGCAGGAACGGCTGCTCGGTGAGCACGTCCCGGAAATTGGCAAGGGAGAGAGTCTCGGGCCAGGGCATGATCGCCCGCAGCCGGTCGAGGAACCCCGGATCGGGCGGCACGTCCGCGAAGGAGAGGTTCTGCGTGCCCGAGAAGGCCACGCTGATCACCCACAGCACCGGGTAGATGGCCATCAGGGTGAACAGGATCAGGAACACGTGCAGCCCCACGTGCGACCGGTCCGCCTTGCCCGCCCAGCTTCCCTTCACGTGTGCACCGCCTCCGTCGCCCGCGTCATGCGCGTCTGGAACACCCCGTACACCAGCAGGATCAGGAAAATCACCGTCGAGTAGGCCGCCGAGTAGGCGTAGCGGTACTCCTCGAAGGCGATCTTATAGGCCTTCGTGATCAGGATCTCGTTGGCCCCGGCAGGCTCGCCGCCCGAGACCAGGTAGATCACGTTGAACATGTTGAAGGTCCAGACCACGGACAGGATCACGGCCGGGACCAGCGTGGGCTTCAGGAGCGGCAGCGTGATGCTCCAGAACTGCTGTCGGCGGGTCGCACCCTCGACCGTGGCGGCCTCGTACATGTCGGCCGAGATCGACTGCAGGCCGCCCAGGATCACGACCATCATGAACGGGAAGGACAGCCAGCCGTTGGTGGCGAGGCCGGTGATGAACGAGCTGAACACCCCGTCGAACCACGCCACGGGCTCGCCGCCGAACATCTGGATGCCCTGGTTGATCGCGCCGAACTGCTGGTGGAACAGCGCTTTCCAGATGAGGGCCGTGATGTAGTTCGGGATCGCCCAGGGCAGGATCAGCAGCACGCGGTAGATCGCCTTGAACCTGAGCCCGGGCGTGTTGAGCACGAGCGCGAGCACCATGCCGAGCCCGACGCCGATCGCGACGTTCGCGACCGTCCAGCAGATCGTGATGAAGAGCGTCCAGTAGAAGTTCTGGTAGTTGATGGCCCAGCCGTCGGCCGTGTGCCGCGCGACGTCGAAGTCTCCGAGGATGTCGCGGTAGTTCTGCAGCCCGACGAACAGGTCGGTGAGCGGCTGGTTGGTGTTGAAGATCGTCTGGCCCGTGAACGACAGCGCGATGCCGTAGGCGAACGGGAAGAACACCAGGATCAGCATGCCCACCATGGCGGGCGTGACGTACAGGTAGGCGTACCGGTACTCCGAGATCGTCTCGCGGAGCCGACGGGCGACGCCGAGCGCGAAGAAGGCGATCACCGCGAGGCCGAGCACCCAGTTGCCCCACATCGCCCGGGTGTAGGGCTGCTGGACGCTGTCCGCGGCCGCGCGCACCGCGTCGGCATTCGGGCTGCCGTCGGCCGCCAGGAGTCCGCGCGGGCGCTGGAACACGTCGACGTCCCAGGGGTTCTCGGGACCGGACGCCGCCGCGTCCGAGTCGGTGACCCGCGACCGCAGTTCCTGGTACGCCTCGGCGACCGCGGACTGGCCTTCGTCCGCCAGTGTGCCCAGGCCCTCGAGGGCGCGGCTCGAGTACAGGTACCAGGCGATAGAGAAGAGCCCGACCGCGACGAGGAACAGGATCCACTTGCCGGCGCCCGCGGCCACGCCTCCCTGGCGGTTCAGGGAGAGCGCGGCGAGCCAGAGCACGGCCAGCGGGACCACGAGCAGCAGCGCGAGCGGCAGCGGCGCGCGGAGGGGCGAGACGGCGGGCAGCGGTCGATCGTGCTGCACGAACCCGGTGATCTGGCCGTCGCTGAGGTACGGCACGGTGACCCGGATGCGGCCCTCGCCCGGCCGGCTCACCTCGATCTGCGGCTTGCGGAACACGCCTTCCGACGCATTCGTGTCCGCCGCGGCCCGGAGCTCCTGGCCGAGGTCGAAGAGCCACTTTTCCTCGCGCGTCAGGCGGCGCGGCAGTTCGCCCGCGCGATCGGCGGGGTGGGTCGAGGCGAGGAGGCGCGCGCCGCCGAGCCGCACGACGCGGATGTCGTCGTCCCCAGGCGAGCGCTCGACCCAGTCGAGCAGCGCCTGCTGCAGGGGCGCCTGGTCTTCCGGGTTCGCACCGACCTGTATCGCCACGAAGTCCGCGAGTGCCGAGCCCTCGAGGATCGAGATGCGTGCCTGGCGGTCGGCGACGAGCTCCGCCGAGGCCTGGCGATGGAACCAGTTTCCGAGCAATCCCGCGACGAGCAATGCGAGCGCGAGCCCGAGCGCCGCGGGCTGCAGCAGGAACCGCAGCGTGCGACGCGCCGGCGTGTCGGCCGGCGCCGCCCGGGTCGTCGGTAGGTGCGCGAGGTCGGTCACGGTCCCTGGTCGTTCCTGCCTGTGACGATCACTTGCCCTTGCGCAGCTTGGCGATGCTGTCGGTCACCGTCGCCTGCGCTTCCTTGAGCGCGACCTCGGGGGTCGCCGAGCCCTTCACGATCTTGTTCATCGCGGTCGTGACCGGGGACCACATCAAGGTCATCTCGGCGTAGTTCGGCATCGGCACGGCGGTGTCGAGCTGCTTGCGGAAGCCCTGCAGCGTCGGGTTCTTCATGACGCGCGGATCGGCGTAGACGGCCTTGTTCGTCGGCAGCTGGCCGCCCTCGAGCGCGAGCACGGCGGCGGCCTCCGTCGAGACGAGGAACTCGGCGAACGCGTAGGCGGCCTCCTTGTGCTGCGAGCCCGCGGAGACGTAGACGCCCTCGACGGTGAGCCACGGCTTCATCGGCTTGCCGCCGGCCTCGTCGACGGTCGGCAGCGGCGCGATCGCGTACTTGACCTTGTCCTGGACCTCGCCGAGGAACCACGGGCCCGAGAACACGATCGCCGCCTTGCCCTCGTTGAACAGGCTCGCGATCAGGGTCGACGACGGGTCGGCCGGCAGGATGCCGTCCGTCTTGTACCAGCGGAGCATCTGCTTGACCGACGCCACGTTCTGCGGCGAGTCGATCGTGGGCTTCGCGCCCGGCCCGAACACCTGGCCGCCGAACGCGTTCATGAGCGCCGCGTGGAAGAAGAAGTTCGAGTATTCGTAGGCGAGCCCGAAGCGGCCGGACGGTGCGTTCGTGAGGCCCTTCGCGACCTTGACGAGCTCGCCCGTGGTCTTCGGCGGCGTCTTCACGAGCGCCGTGTTGTAGATCATCGCGATGCTCTTGTAATTGAGCGGCAGGCCGTAGACCGTGTCGCGGTACGTCATCGCGGACATCATCCCGGGGACCAGGCTCGCGACGATCTTGTCGTCGACGAAGAAGTCGATCGGCTCGATCGTCTGCCCGGCCTCGACCCAGCCGCCGAGGCGGTCCTGCGCGAAGATGAAGACGTCCGGGCCCTTGCCGCGCGGCACCGAGGCCGTGATCTTGTCCGCGTACGCGTCGTAGGGGACGGCGAGCGTCTTCACGACGGCGTCCTTCTGCTTCGCGTTGTACATCCCGACGACCTTCTCGAAGGCCGCCTTCTCGTCGCCGCGGTAGGCGTGCCACACCGTGAGTTCCGTCGCGGCGCGCGCCGCGGAGGCGGCGACGAGGCAGCCGGCGAGTGCAGTGACGAAGGTACGGGCGATCAGCGTGAGCGTCTTGCGGGTCATCTCGGCTTACTCCAAATGGCGGCCGGCCGTCAGCCGGGCAGCCGCTGCTCCGTCTCGGGGTTGAACAGGTGGATGGCGTTGCAGTCCATCACGAGCTCGATCTGCTCGCCGAACCGCGGGATCCGGTGCGCGCCGAGCTTGGCGATGATCATGTCCTCGCCGGTCCGGAAGTGCACGATGACCTCGTGCCCGATGGTCTCGACGATCTCGATCGTCCCTCCGAGCGGGGCGGTGGCGGGCCAGTCGTGCGCGCCTGCCTCGCCGACGTGCTCGGGACGCACGCCCATCAGGACGCCTCGACCGGCGAGCGGCTTCAAGCCGGCCCGCCAGGTCTCCGGCACCGGCACGCTGAATCCGCTCGCCTGCAGGACGGTGGCGTCCTCGTTCACCTTCGCGGCCACCATGTTCATGTTCGGCGTGCCGATGAACTTGGCGACGAACACGTTCTGCGGCTTGTCGTAGAGCTCGAGCGGCGTGCCGACCTGCTTGAGGTTGGTCTTGTGCTCCTTGCCCATGGGC
>Ga0105090_10000709_pt1 | contig 16989 bp, 18 predicted proteins | sample PPLLak3March2015_FD_79110 | JGI IMG/M metagenome (GOLD analysis project Ga0105090, IMG submission 79110) | Freshwater sediment microbial communities from Prairie Pothole Lake near Jamestown, North Dakota, USA - PPLs Lake P7 Core (1) Depth... | ecosystem: Environmental > Aquatic > Freshwater >... | reverse complement strand
GCCGGGACGAAGCACTTGCGTCGACGGGAATCGCCTTATGGGTCCATAGCCGGCCGGCCGCAACCGGTAGGGCCAGCCCGCCGACGCGGCGCGCCGCGTGTCTTGGTTATACTCCTGCCCCATGAAGATCTGCGTTGTCTCCGACAGCCACGACCGGGCCGACCCGCTGGCGCGAGCGGTCGCCGAAGCCAAGGCGATGGCCGCGGAAGCCGTCATCCACTGCGGCGATCTCATCGGCGCCCAGACCATCAAGCCGGCGCTGTCGAGCGGCCTGCCGGTGCACGCCATCCACGGCAACAACCTGGGCGATGCGCAGGCCATGCAGTTCCAGTCGCGCATGAGCAACGGCCAACTCCAATACCACGGCGCCGAGGCGCGCCTGGAGCTGGGCGGGCGCCGGATCATCGTCACCCACTACGACCACCTCGGCTATGCGCTCGCCTGCACGGGCGACTGGGACGTGGTCTGCTGCGGCCATTCCCACAAGGCCGAGGCCCGCGCCGTGCGCAACGTGAAGGGAACCACGACGTGGCTGGTCAATCCCGGCACCGTGGCGGGGCTGGCGGGGCCCTGCACCTGGATCCTGGGTGACCTGTCCACGCTCACCTTCGAGGTGCATTCACTGGGCTTATAGTGGCATAGTTGCATTTTGTGCACCGATCCGGAGCCGCCCTCTAGAATCGGGGTCCTCGAGCCGTACCGACGCCAACCGACGGGGAGTTCCGCGATGTTTTCCACCAATCCGTTCGCAGCCGTTTCGGGCAGCCTGCCCGCCGACTTCATGAAGTGGTACGTGACCCTGATGATCCTCGCGGTCGTCGTCGGCACGATCTGGGACATCATCCACAAGGGCAGTGCCAGCTACTTCTTCGCCAACTGGAAGAAATCCCGGGAAAAGGCCCCGCGCCCGGTGAGCGGCGGCGAGATCGTCGCCCTGGCCGTCCAGACCGGCCTCGTGGAGGTGGCGACGTCCGCGGAGTTCTGCAACCCGAAGCGCCGCCTCGCCCACCTGCTCACGATGTACGGCTTCATCTTCTACGTGGTCGGCACGGCGCTGATGGTCTACGTCTACCCGACGACCGCCACCCCCGCCCTCGTTGCCAACCTGTGGGCGATCGGCGCGGCGATGGTGTGCCTGGGCGGCTACTGGTTCTGGTTCTTCATCCGCGTCGACGTCGCCGCCGAGGGGAAGTCCCCGCTGCGCCTCATGAAGGCGGACCTCTTCATCCTTTCGCTGCTGGCGAGCGCGACGCTCGCCCTGGCCTGGGCGGCTTCCGGCGGCGGGGCCGGCGTGCTCTTCGGCCTGTACCTCCTGGCCACCGCGGTGCTGTTCGTCGGCGTGCCCTGGTCCAAGTTCGCCCACATGTTCTTCAAGCCCGCGGCGGCCCTGGAGAAGCGGGTGTCCGAGGCCAACGGCTCGGCCCAGAACCTGCCGACGCAGACGCGCGACGATCCCGAGCAGCAGAAGCGGCATTCCATGGAGCTGCTGCAGAAGGCGCCGATGAACATGGGGCTCGGCATCAAGCGCGAAGCGCCCCGCCACTACTGAGATGCGACCCACGAGTTCTGTCGGAATCGTTTAAGGAGCCGGACTGATGCCAACCTTCGTCTATATGACCCGATGCGACGGATGCGGACACTGCGTCGACATCTGCCCGTCGGACATCATGCACATCGACGAGACCTATCGTCGTGCCTACAACATCGAGCCGAACATGTGCTGGGAGTGCTACTCCTGCGTGAAGGCCTGCCCGCAGCATGCGATCGACGTGCGCGGCTATGCGGACTTCGCCCCGCTCGGCCACAGCGTTCGTGTCCACCGCGACGAGGAGAAGGGCACGATCGCCTGGCGGATCAAGTTCCGCAACGGCACGGAAAAGAACTTCCTGTCGCCCATCACCACCAAGCCCTGGGGGACGGCGATCCCCAAGCTCGCGGACGTTCCCGGGCCGAGCCCCGAGATGCGCGACAGCCAGCTGCTGTACAGCGAGCCGAAATTCATTCGCATGGACGATGGCGGCCTGCATACGCTCAAGGCCGCCGGACTCAAGCTGAAGAAAGGCGTGTACTACTAATGGCTCACAAGACGATCGTTGAAGACGGCATCGATGTGCTGGTCGTCGGTGCAGGCCTCGGCGGCACGGGTGCCGCATGGGAGGCCAGGTTCTGGGGCAAGGACAAGAAAATCGTCATTGCCGAGAAGGCCAATATCGATCGCTCCGGTGCGGTCGCGCAGGGGCTGTACGCCATCAACTGCTACATGGGCACCCGCTGGGGCGAGAACAAGCCGGAGGACCATGTCCGCTACGCGCGCATCGACCTGATGGGAATGGTGCGCGAAGACCTGCTGTTCGACATGGCCCGTCACGTCGATTCCACGGTGCACCAGTTCGAGGATTGGGGCCTGCCCATCATGAAGGACCCGAAGACCGGGCGCTACCTGCGCGAGGGTCGATGGCAGATCATGATCCACGGCGAGTCCTACAAGCCCATCGTGGCCGAGGCGGCCAAGAAATCGGCGGACAAGGTCTTCAACCGCATCTGCGTCACCCACCTGCTGATGGACGACAGCAAGTCGAACCGGGTCGCCGGCGCCGTCGGCTTCAACGTGCGCACCGGCGACTACCACGTCTTCAAGTCCAAGACCGTGATCTGCGGCGCGGGCGGCGCCTCCAACATCTTCAAGCCGCGCTCGACCGGCGAAGGCGCAGGCCGCACGTGGTATGTGCCCTGGTCGTCCGCGTCCGCCTACGGCCTCATGATCAACGCCGGCGCCAAGATGACGCAGATGGAAAACCGGATCGTGCTGGCCCGCTTCAAGGACGGCTACGGCCCGGTCGGCGCCTACTTCCTGCACCTGAAGACCTATACGCAGAACGCCCTGGGCGAAGAGTACGAGTCCAAGTGGTTCCCGGCGCTCCAGAAGATGGTCGGCAAGGAGTACCTGGATCCGGAGGTTTCGCACCTGACCCACCGGCCCATCCCGACCTGCCTGCGCAACCATTGCATCATCAGCGAAGTGGCCGCGGGCCGGGGCCCCATCCACATGGTGACCATGCGCGCCTTCCAGGATCCGCACCTGGAGGAGGTCGGCTGGGAGAACTTCCTCGGCATGACGGTGGGCCAGGCGGTCCTGTGGGCCGCCACCGACGTGGATCCCAAGAACGAGAACCCGGAGCTGACCACCTCCGAGCCCTACGTGATGGGTTCCCACGCGACGGGCTCCGGCGCCTGGTGCTCGGGGCCCGAGGACGTTTCCCCTCCCGAGTATTTCTGGGGCTACAACCGCATGACGACGATCGAAGGGCTGTTCGGCGCGGGTGACGCGGTCGGCGGCACGCCGCACGCCTTCTCGTCCGGCTCCTTCACCGAAGGCCGTCTCGCCGCGAAGGCCGCCTGCAAGTACATCGACGACGGGAAGGCCGAGGGCATCGTCGTGTCCGATGCGCAGGTCGAGCGCCGCAGGGCCGAGATCTTCAAGCCCCTGGAACACTACCGGATCTACCGCAACGCCGTCGTGGCGGGCACCGTCAACCCGCACTACATCAATCCCCAGCAGGGCCTGGACCGCCTGCAGAAGCTCATGGACGAGTACTGCGGCGGCTATACCGTCGGCTACATGACCAACGAGAAGCTCCTGAACATCTGCCTCAAGAAGCTCAAGCTCATGGAGGAGGATCTCCAGAGCATCGCCGCGAAGGACCTCCACGAGTTGCTGCGATCCTGGGAGCTGATGCACCGCCACCGGGCCGCGGAGTGCGTCGCGCAGCACACGCTGTTCCGCAAGGAGACCCGCTGGCCGGGCTACTACTACCGCGGAGATGTCATGAAGCTGGACGACGAGAACTGGCACGTCCTGACCGTTTCGCGCCGCGATCCCCAGACCGGGGAGTACACCATGGAGAAGGCGCCGTGCTATCACCTCGTCGATGACAAAGAGTAACCCTGCCCCCGGTGGAAGCTCGCGTTGACTAACATCATCGAAAGAACCGACGAGGAGATCCGGGCCATCGCCGATCCCCTGTGGAGCGACCTCCTCAGGAATTCCAACGAGGGCAAGTACGGCGAGTTCGTGAGCAAGTTCGCCCGGTCCTTCGCACTGGCCATGAATCAGGTGGCGGCGAACCACCAGTTCGCGAACAGCGAACTGGCCAGGAACCTCGCCGATGATGCCGACTATCTCGGCATCATCCGCCGGGGCGAGCACGTGACGGTCCTCTACCGGCAGCGCAGCACGAAGAAGGCGGGCGAATGGCTGGGTCGCCTCGTCCTAGGCCACGAGGACGGCGAGGTCAGGATCTTCGCCGCGTCCATCTTCTAGCGCGGCGATCCTGCGAATCGACATGAGCGAAACGGTCCATGACGGCAAGTTCGTCGAGCTCACCTACGAGGTGACCGACGGGAAATCGGGGCATGTCCTCACCCGCGTCGAGTTCCCGCTGGGCTATGTCCACGGGCACAACGAGATCCTGGCCCCCTCGGTCCACAAGGAGCTGGAGGGCAAGTCGGCCGGCGACGTGATCGAAGTGCCGATCGACGGCAGCCGCATTTTCGGCCCGAGGGACGAGTCGCTCGTCTTCACCGACGACATCGACAACGTCCCCGAGGAGTACCGGCAGGTCGGCACCTCCATCCTCATGGAAAACGACAAGGGCCAGACCCGCAGCTTCCTCGTGACGACGATGGACGACGAGACGCTGACCCTGGACGGCAACAATCCGCTCTGCGGCAGGGCGGTCGTCTTCCGGCTGCGGATACTGACGGTGCGCGACGCCACCGACGAAGAGACGAAAGCCGGCGGAGCGATCGGCGCCGGGCCGGACGTCGACCCGGCGATCATGAGACCTGTTTGAAACTTCACGGAAAGAGGGGCGAGTCATGAGCGAGCAGAAACCCATCACCCACGTTCCCGACGGCCATACGGCCTACTACACGACGCGCCAGAAGGCGCCGAGCGAAAAGGGCTTCGTCGGCTACGAGACCGACTGGAAACCGTTCCAGAAGGAAGTCGAATACGAGACGCCCAAGAAGCCGTAGCGTGGTGCCACGGCGTCGATAGGCCGGCCGGCATGGACAGGCCGCCCGCCGGGCGGCCTTTTTTGTGCTTGAATAGTCGATTCGTCCCAGGAGCAGCCGATTCATGGCGGACCGACGCCTTCAGGTTTTCCACGCGGTGGCGAAGCACCTCTCGTTCACCAAGGCGGCCGACGCGCTGTTCATGACGCAGCCGGCCGTCACCTTCCAGGTCCGCCAGCTGGAGGAGCACTTCAACACCCGGCTGTTCGACCGGACCCAGGGCCGGATCGCCCTCACGCCGGCCGGGGCGACGGCGTTGGAGTACGCCGATCGCATTCTCGCGCTCTCCGCCGAGCTCGACTCGCGGCTGAAGGACTTGAGCGGGCAGTTGGTCGGCCCGCTGCTGATCGGCGCCAGCACCACGATCGCCGACTACCTGCTTCCGCAGATCCTCGGCCAGTTCAGGACCGTCTGCCCCGGCGTGGTGCCGAGGCTATTCGTCGGCAACTCCGAGTCGGTGCAGGATCGCGTCGGCGAGCGCGCGCTCGACATCGGTTTCATCGAGGGCGATTCCCACCTGCGCACGCTCATGAGCGAGAGTCTTTGCGAGGACGAGCTCCAGCTGGTGTGCGCCCCCAACCACCCTCTCGCCCGGGAAAAGTCCGTCGCCGCCTCCGCGCTCGTGAAGCACGCCTACCTGTCGCGCGAGCAGGGATCGGGCACGCGCGAGGTGACGGACCACTACCTCGAGAAGGCGGGCTTCGCGCCCAATGCGCTCGACATGGTGATGGAAGCGAGCAGCCCCGAGGCGCTCAAGGGACTGGTGGCCGCCGGCATGGGCTTCGCGGTCATGTCGCGCGTGTCGGTCACCAAGGAAGTGAGCCTGGGGCTGCTGGTTCGCATCCCGCTTTCGCCGGCGCTCAAGCGCCAGCTCACGGTGGTCTACCCGAAGGAGCGCATCCAGGGTGGCATCGTGAAGACCTTCGTGCAGTTCGCGAAGAAGCGGCTCGAGCCCCTGCCCGGCGAGCGGGATCCCGCCCTGCTCTGAGCGCCGAAGCCCGGGTCGTGGCGGACGCGGCCGCCCGGACGATCCCCGGCTCGCGCCAGCCCTACTTGGCCGAGTGACCCGAGAGCTTCACCTCGACCTTGTCCTTCTCGTCGATCGAGGCGTAATACTCGCGCAGGATGTCGAGCACTTCCGGCCGCGAGAATTCCGCCGGCACCGGCGCGTTTTCCGAGAGCCACTTGCGCAGCTTCGTGCCGGACACGAGCAGCCGGTCCGCCTCCCCGTGCGGGCAGGTGCGGGCCGAGGCCATGCCGCCGCAGGCGTAGCACCAGAAGGTCCAGTCGATCTTCATCGGCTCTATCGCGAGCGCCCCCTTCGGGATCTCGTCGAAGATGTGGTGCGCGTCGAAGGGCCCGTAGTAGCTGCCCACCCCCGCGTGGTCGCGACCGATGATCTGGTAGGCGCAACCGTAGTTCTGGCGGAACACCGCGTGGAGCAGCGCCTCGCGGGGGCCGGCGTAGCGCATGTCGAGCGGGTAACCCGCCTGCACGACGGTCTTCGGCACGAAGTACTTCTCGATGAGCTTGCCGATCGCCCGCGTGCGCACCTCCGCCGGAATGTCGCCCGGCTTGAGAGCGCCCAGGAGCGAGTGCACGAGGACGCCATCGCACGTCTCGATCGCCACCTTGGCGAGGTACTCGTGCGAACGGTGCATGGGATTGCGCGTCTGGAAGGCCGCCACGCGCGTCCAGCCCAGGCGCTCGAACGCGGCGCGAGTTTCCGCCGGCGTCATGAAGAGGTCGCCGTAGGCCGCCTTGAAGCCGCCATCGGAGAGGACCTTCACCGGCCCGGCGATGTTCACCTCGCCCTGCGCCATCACCATCCGGACGCCCGGGTGCTCGCCATCGGTGGTCTTGAAGACCGCCTGGCACTCGTGGGCCTTGTCGATCGCGTATTTCTCCGTCACCCGGAGGATGGCCAGGAGAGAGTCGTCATCGGGGTCCCGGAGCGCGATCTCGCTGCCGACGGCGATCGACCCGGCGCGCTCGGCGTCCACCGACAGCGTGATCGGGATGGGCCAGAAGACGCCGGACGCCGTGCGCATCCCGTCACACACGCCGGCCCAGTCGGCGTGGGTCATGAACCCGTCAAGGGGCGTGAAGCCGCCTATGCCCATCATGATGAGATCGCCCTTTTCGCGCGAACTCACCCGAACCGAAGGCAGCGCCCCCGCCCGGGACTGCTCGGACGCGAGGTCCTCGCCGGTCATCATCAGCGGCTTGAGATGATCCCCGCCGTGGGGATGGATCAGACGGGCCACGGGCTTTCTCCTCGGGTCGGCAAGGGGCCATTGTGGGGCAAGCGGCCGGGATGGGGAAAACGTGATTATCGAATGCGGCCATAAACCCGTTTGATCGCCCCCCCCCCGGAAGGGGTCGGAATGACCGTCCGGCACCGGGCCGCAATTGGGGCTAGAATTTCGGCATCGCACTCGTTGCCTCGACCGGTCGCTGCGACCGGCGCTGGCACGGCGATTCGGAGGAGAAAAGACATCGCTCAAGTGGCGAAGCCGGTGCGTGACCGACGTTGGGCCCATGGGACGACCGAAGACCGCTTGCCCGGCGAACTTGCGGCGGCACTCGAGTCCGATGGCCCGCTGCGGGAGCTGCTGTCGCGCGGGATGGGGGCGATCATCGCGCTCACGCGGGCGCGCGGCGGCGCCGTGCGGCTGATCCTTCGCAACGACGGGCGCCTGCGCATGGTGTGCTCGGCGGGCTTGCCGCCGGAGCTGCTCGCGGGCGATATCGACGTCATGATCCACTGCGGACTGTGCGGACAGGCCCTCCTGCACGACATGCTGCAACTGAAGGGGACCCCGGCGTCCTGTACGGACGGCATGAGCGCCGCCCTGACCAAAGCCGGCCTCGGGCCGATGCTCGCGGTGCCCTTGCACTGCCAGGGACGCCCCGTCGGCGTCTTCAACCTGTTCTTCGACGACTGCACGGCGCTGCCGGCCGACCTGTCCGCCATCCTCACGCCGGTCACGCAGCTGCTCGACCTCGTCCTCGACAGCGCGCAGCACGAGCACGGCAGGCTCCAGGCGCGTCTCCTGACCGAGCGCCAGGGATTCGCGAACGAGGTCCACGACGCGCTCGCCCAGAACCTCTCGTACATGCGCATGCGCATGAGCCTGCTCAACGACGCGATCGGCGACGGCGACCGGGAACGCGCGACCAAGTACTGCCGCGACGTGAACGATTCGCTGGGGGAGACGCATGCCGGGCTTCGCGAGCTCATCACCCACTTCCGCCAGACGACCGACCCGCTCGGGTTGCTCCACGCCCTCGAGAACACCGCCCGGACGTTCGAGGACCGCACGGGGGTCGCGCTCCGGATCGAAAACCGGATTCCCGACTTGCACCTGCCCGCGGAGCACGAGGCGCAGCTGATCCACATCGTCCAGGAGGCGCTCGCGAACGTGGTGAAGCACGCCGGCGCCCGCAACGCCTCGATCGTGATCGAGCCGCGTGAGGGGGGCCTTACCCTGAGCGTGATCGATGACGGCAGCGGCAAGCCGCCGGGCGGGGCGGGCCCCCTCGAGCTTGGCGGCCACTTCGGCCTCACGATCATGCGCGAGCGCGCACGCCGCATCGGCGCCCGGCTGCGGATCCTCGGCCGCGCCGGCAAGGGCACCCGCGTGCGGCTCGACATTCCCGCCGTGGCGAGCATCCCGCCGTGACGGAATTGGTTCGCCTGGCGCTGATCGACGACCACGGCCTTTGCCGGAAGGGGCTGGCGGAGCTCCTGTGGCACCGCGCCGGCATCAAGGTGGTCGGAGCGACGGGCGATCCGGACGAGGCCGTCGCGATCCTGCGCGAGCACAAGCCGCACCTGGCGATCATGGACCTGCGAATGCCGGCGATGCCGGGCATCGCCCTCATGAAGCGGCTGCGCGAAGAAGGCATCGACACGCCGGTGCTGATCCTCACCATGTGCGATTCCCAGGAGGATCTTGCCGCAGCCCTGCGGGCCGGCGCTCGCGGCTACTTGCTCAAGGACATGGACCCGGAAGACGTCGTCGATTCGATCCGGCGGGCGGTTCGCGGCGAACTGGTCGTGGCCCCCGCGATGGCGGTCAAGCTCTCGCACCTGCTGGGCGCGCCACGGAGCCGGACCGAGGCCACCTCGCGCGCGCTGACGGACCGGGAACTGGAGATCCTCGCCCACATCGCCCAGGGCATGAGCAACAAGGGCATCGCCAAGTCGCTGAACATCAGCCACGACACCGTCAAGCTGCACGTGCGCCACATCCTCGCCAAGCTCAATGTGAGCTCGCGCGTGGAGGCCGCCGTCTACGCGGTGGAGCGCAAGGCGACCACCGGCAACTGAGCGGGCTCGCCCGGCTCGAACCACGAGAGCCGGTCGCGCAGGCGCACCACCTCCCCGACGATGATCAGCGTCGGCGGCTTGAGGCCCGCGGCGCGCGCGAGTTCCGGGAGGCTCTCGAGCGTACCCGTGACCACCTTCTGGTCCGGCGTGGTGCCCTGCTGGACGATGGCCGCCGGCATCGACGGCGCCGTCCCGTGGACCACCAGCGCCGCGCATAGCGCCGGCAGGTTCGCGAAGCCCATGTAGATCACCACCGTCTGGCGGGGACGCGCCAGGGCGTCCCAGTCCAGGTCGATCGTGCCATCGCGCAGGTTGCCCGTGACGAACACGCAGGACTGCGCGTGATCGCGGTGCGTGAGCGGGATGCCGGCGTAAGCCGCGACGCCCAGGGCCGCGGTGATGCCCGGCACCACCTCGAACGGCACGCCCTGGGCCGAGAGCGTCTCGATCTCCTCGCCCCCGCGGCCGAACACGAACGGGTCGCCGGCCTTCAGGCGCAGCACCCGCTTGCCGCGCCGCGCGTGCTGCACGAGCAGCGCGTTGATCTCCTCCTGCCGCACGGCGTGGCGCGCGCGCTGCTTGCCGACGTACACGCGCTCGGCCGCCGCCGGCAGCAGGGCCATGATCTCTCGGGACACGAGATTGTCGTAGAGCACCACGTCGGCCTGGCCGATCAGGCGCAACGCCTTGACCGTCAGCAGGTCGGGGTCTCCGGGCCCCGTGCCCACGAGGTACACCGTGCCGGGCATGGCGGCCCGTCCCGGCCCGCCCGGCCGCCTCATGGCTCGTTCCCCCGCGCGAAGACGAAGCGGAACTGTCCGGGCTCGACCTCGAGGTAGTCCAGCATCACGTCTTCCAGGAGATCCCGGCTCGCGGCCGCGACCAGCAGCACCACGCCCTCCCCCGGCACCTGCGCATCGCCCGCGCGCGGCTCGTCGAAACCCATGCCGTACTCGACAGTCCCGCGCTCGTCCACGCGGGCCGCCACGCGAAGGTGCACGGGCTCCTGCCCATCGCCGGCGCCCTCCTCGCGAATGCGGTCCGCCGCCGCCGGGGTGAGCGAGATCATGCCGCGGCGCCCGCCGTCGCCTGCGCGGCCGTGCGCGCCCGCACGTACTCGACGAAGCGCCGCGCCCAGTCCTCGCCGCCGACGCAGCGCAGGTGCGCGTAGGAGGCGAGCACGTTGCGATGCACGACGCCATCGAGCCCGTCCGCGATGCCGTGCCCGCGCTTCACCCGGTAGGCGAAGCGCAGGGAGGGATCCGCGTTCTCGACGCTGGAGTAATGGAACTCGTGGCCGAACACCTCGCCGCGGCCCCGCGGCCATGGATGGTGGGACGTCTCCTCGAGCGTGACGTACCCCTTGCCCACGGGCTTGGCATGCATCACGACGTCGAGGGGCAGGACCCCGGCCATGGCGCGCGACTCGCCCTCGTGCGTCAGCGTGCGCGCGAGATACATGAGGCCGCCGCACTCCGCGTAGATCGGCATGCCGCGCTCGGCGGCCGCGCTCACGGCCTCGCGCATCGCCGTGTTGGCCTCCAGCGCCCGTCCGAGCATCTCCGGAAAGCCGCCGCCCAGGAACAGGGCATCGGCGCCACCCAGGTCCCGATCCCTCACCATGTCGATCTCGACGAGTCGTGCGCCTGCCTCCCGGAGGGCGTCGAGATCGTCGGGATAGTAGAACCCGAACGCCCGGTCGCGGGCGATGGCCACCCGCACGTCATCCTCGCGGGGCGAAGCTTTGCGCGCCACGGGAACCGTCGCGGGCATGCGGGCCTGGCTGGCGATGGCCGCGACCGCCCCGACGTCGACCGCGCTGCCCACCGCCTCGGCCAGCCTCGCGGCGGTACGCGCCGGGTCGGCGGCTTCGTTGCTCGGCATGAGCCCGAGATGCCGCTCCACGAGGCTGAGCGCCGGCTGTTCGGCCAGCGCCCCGAGCACGGGCACGTCGGTATGGCGCTCGATCGCGTCACGCAACTTGCCCTCGTGGCGCGGGCTCGCGAGCCGGTTGAGGATGACCCCGGCGATCGTGATCGTCGGATCGAATACCTGCAGTCCCTTGAGTATCGCGGCGATACCCCGCGTGAGCCCGCGACCGTCGAGGACGACGATCACGGGCAGGCCCAGTCGCCGCGCCAGGGCGGCATTGCTGTCGGATCCGTCGGGCGAGAAGCCGTCGTGCAGGCCCAGGCTGCCTTCGACGAACGCGAGATCCGCACCCGCCGCATGCTGGGCGAAGTAGGACTCGAGGCCCGGCCCCTGAAGGCGCGGGTCGAGATTGCGGCAGGCGCGCCCGGCCGCGACGCCCAGCCACATCGGGTCGATGTAGTCGGGGCCCTTCTTGAAAGGCTGCACCAAGGCGCCTCGCGCGACCAGCGAGGCGATCAGACCGATCGAGATCGTCGTCTTGCCGGACGACTTCCAGGCGGCCGAGAGCAGGATTCCGGGCATGGGGCTCAGCGCGCTGCGCCGCCGGGCTCCGCGTCGGACTCGCGCGGAAGCATGTCGAAGAGGCGAACGCCCACGAGCGCGATGAGGAAGGCCAGCGCGACACCGCCCAGGCCCAGGAACGCCTCGGGCAGGCTCGGAACATAGGGCGCGACCTCGCCATCCCGGAAGGCGCTCGCGGTCGCATATCCCGGGAAGATCTCGAGAGGGAATGCCTGTCCGCCGATGATGAAGACATAGAGCTGCGCGAAGGCTCCCACGATGACCGCGAGCGCGGCGAGTGCCGTGGCACGGGGACCGGCGAAGCGGGGATGGAACGCGAGAACGAGCGGCAGGACCGTGCCCACGCCCGCGTAGCCGGCCCAGAAGAGGAACGCGTAGGGCGCGCCGTCGAGGAGGATGAAGCGCTCGAAGGGCGCCTGCTTCGCCCAGTACAGGTTGGTCAGGTGAAGCACGGCGGTGAGATGGGCCACGGTGGCGACGAAAATGCCCAGCAGCCGGCGCAGGCGAAGTCGGAACGACTCCGGCACGGGCGCGCCGTGCCAGCTCGCCAGCGCGCCCTGGGCGAGCAGGAAGACCGCCAGCCCCCACGCGAGCGACATCGCGATGAAGAGCGGCGCCACCAGGCCCGAGGCGTAGCCCTGCCGCGCCACGAGGAATCCGAAGATCGACCCGGTGCCCGTGGTGAGCACGATCCGCCAGACGAAGGCGAGGATCCCCACGGGCGTCGAGAGCGGCGCGAACCGGCGCTCGAGGTTCATCCAGAGGTAGGCGAGGACGATCGCGAAGAAGCCGTTGTACAGGATCATGTTCCACGCGAAGATCGAGCGGAAGTTGTAGTGCGTGGCCGCGATGACCAGCCGCTCGGGACGGCCGAGGTCGAGCACCAGCACCATGAGGCCGCCCGCGAGCAGCGCCAGCGCGAGCAGCGCCGAAAGCGCCGCGCGCCGCTTGTAGGCCGCTTCGCCGAACACCGAGCCTACCGAGGCCACGTTCAGCGCGCCGGAGGCGGCCAGGATGAGGAAGATGGCGAACACGTGCGGCAGTCCCCACACGACCTCGTTGCCCATCCCCGTCACGACGTGCCCGTGCTCCTCCATGTAGTGGGCCGCGCCGAGCGCGACCGCGAGCACCGCGGCACCGGCCGCCGCCAGGGCCGCGAATCCTCGCGGCGCCGTGCCCGTGGGCCAGGCGGGGGGCGAATGCGCGGTCGCGGGACGGGCGGACACGGTCAGAGGCCCTGGTAAAGCACGCCGTTGTCCGTGCGCAGGTCGGCTCGAAGCTGCGTGGTGGTCGCGGCGCGCACGCGCACGGCGATCTCGCTCGCCGGATCGTTCAGGTCGCCGAAGACGATCGCGCGGTGCCCCGCCTGGGCGCAGGCCTCGACGCATGCCGGCGCGCCGCCCTTGTCGACGCGGTGCACGCAGAGGTTGCAGCTCTCGACGCATCCCTTGCCGCGCGGCGTGTCCGTCTTCTGCCCCGTGGTCGGCTCGTGCACGAAGCTCCTCGCCTTGTAGGGGCAGGCCATCATGCAGTAGCGGCAGCCGATGCAGGTATGGCGATCGACGAGCACGATGCCGTCGGCGCGCTTGAACGAGGCGCCCGTCGGGCAGACATCGACGCACGGCGGCTCGGCGCAGTGCTGGCACATGACCGGCGCGGACCGGATGGCGCCGGTGCGCAGGTCCTTGAGCTCCACCTTGCGGATCCACTGCGCGTCGGTCGGGCGGACGGCCGCCGGGATCCCGTGCTCCGCGTGGCAGGCGTCCACGCAGGCGGTGCAGCCGCTGGCGCAGCGCGTCGTGTCGACCAGCATGCCCCAGCGCACCGCCGGGCTCGCCGCCTTGCCCGTCTCCCGCGCGAGCGCGATCTCGTAGAGCACGACGCCGGGCGCGAGCGCCACGCCGGCGAATGCCGCGGAGCGCCCCAGGAAGTCACGCCGGCCGGCATCGACCGGATTCATGGCGAACTCGCCGGCCGGCCGGCCTGCGCCGCACGGGTGCGGCTCGAGTGACATTCGAAGCAGTCGAGTTTCACGGCGACGTAGGCGTGGCACCCCTGGCAGAAGTGCGAAGGCGAGCCAAGCACCGCGCCGTCCTTTGCGTTGGCATGGCATTCGATGCAACCGGCCAGGCTGTGGCGCGCGCCGCGAATGCCGCGATGGACCGTCTCGTCGCGCTGGTGCCTGAGGAAATCCATGTGGCTGCGGCGCATCGTGGCGGCGTCCTCGACACACTGCTCGCCCCGGGGTGCGTCGAGCACCGGCGCGCGCGCTGCTCCCGCCCAGGCCGCGCCGGCCAGGGCAAGCGCCAGAAGGCCGGCGCCCGTCACGCGCACGCGCCCTCCGCCCCGGCGGGTTGCCTGTTCACTCGCCCAGCCCCATCTGGATGTAGCCCGTCGGGCACACGTCGCTGCAGATGTGGCAGCCGATGCACTTGTCGTAGTCGGTGTCCACGTAGCGTCCGGTCGTCGACTTCGCCTTCGGGACCTTGAACACGGCCGTCTGGGGGCAGTACACCACGCAGTTGTCGCACTCGAAGCAAAGCCCGCAGCTCATGCAGCGCTTGGCCTCCTCGACCGCCTGCGCCTCGAGCAGGGGCTGCAGGCGCTCCTCGAAGTTGCCGAGCGCGCTTTCCTTGCTGAGCGTGATCACGCCCCGCTTCACCCGCGGCGTGTAGCCGAAGTGGCCCAGGAAGAGCTCGCTGTGCTTGATCACGTAGCGCTCGGAACGATTGTCGTAGTTGTGCACCGCCGCGCTCGAGGCGTCCGTGCCAAGCATGGGCTCGGTTGCCTTGGTGATCGTGAGGCCCTTCTCGATCATCTTGCGCATCAGGTCGAACTGGTGCGCGTCGATCTTCGGGCGCTTCTCGGGCTCCTCGCCGCACAGGAACCGGTCGATCCCGTCCGCCGCGATGGAGCCATGCCCGATGGCCGTGGTGAGCAGGTGGGGCCGCAGGACGTCTCCGCCGGCGAAGACGCCCGGCTTGCCCGGCACCTGGTAGTTGCGGTCGGCCGCGACCATGCCCTTGCCCGAGTCGAATTCCTCGAGGCCCGCGAAGTCCACGGCCTGGCCGACCGCCGAGACGATGAGGTCGGCGGGGATGTCCTCTTCCGTGCCGGGCTTCATCTCGATCTGCAGCTTTCCGCCCACGAACTTGGCATGGCAGTGGGCCACGCGCAGCGCCGTCGCGCGGCCGTCGGGACCGCGGACGATGCCCACCGGGGCCAGGCCGCCGCGGATGGCGATGCCCTCGGCGAGCGCCTGCTCGATCTCGTGCTTGTTCGCCTGCATGGTGTCGATCGCGAAGATCGAGGTGAGCGTGACTTCCGCGCCCTGCGCCACCGAGACCTTGGCAACGTCGTGGGCCATGTGCCCGGCGATCGCGCGCTCCATGTCGGTGGGCTTGGCGTGCTCGATGTGGCCCAGGCGGCGCGCGACGGTGGCCACGTCGATCGAGGTATCGCCACCGCCCACCACCACGACGCGCTTGCCGACGTGGCGCAGGCGCCCGTCGTTGAACGCGCGCAGGAAGGAGGTGGCCGTCACCACGTTGGGCGCCTCGGCATCGGGCGCCGGCAGCGCGCGGCCCGATTGCGCGCCCATGCCGAGGAAGACGGCCTGGTAGTCGCGTCGCAGGTCCTCCATCGTGACGTCCGTGCCGATGCGGCACCGGAGCTTCGCCTCGACGCCCAGGTCGAGGATGCGCTGGATCTCCGCGTCCAGCACCTCACGCGGCGTGCGGAAGCCCGGGATGCCGTAGCGCATCATGCCGCCCAGGTGCTCGTGCTCGTCGAAGATCGTGACCGAGTGGCCCTTGAGCGCCAGCTGGTAGGCGCACGACAGGCCTGCGGGGCCCCCGCCGATCACCGCGACCTTCTTGCCCGTGGACGCCTCGGGCCGCTTGAAGGCGAGCCCCTTGGCGATGGCGTATTCGCCCAGGAAATGTTCGACGGAGTTGATGCCGACGTGGTCCTCGACCTCGTTGCGGTTGCAGCCGGTCTCGCACGGCGCGGGGCAAACCCGGCCCATGACCGACGGGAAGGGGTTCGCCTCCGTGAGGCGGCGCCAGGCGTATTCCTGCCACGGGACGCCCTGCGGGGGCTTCTCGGTGCCGCGCGCGATCTGCAGCCAGCCGCGGATGTCCTCGCCCGACGGGCAGCTGCCCTGGCACGGCGGCGTGGACTGGATGTAGGTCGGGCACTTGTGCGTGTACGAGGCCTGGAAGATCACTTCGCGCCATTCCGGCGGGCTCGCGTCGCCGTCCGCATAGCGGCGGAAGGTGAGCTTGGTGCTGGAATCGCTTTCGGCGGGTTGGGTGGACACGGGTGCCTCCGGGTGTAGGGAGATTGCGCGGCTAGGACTTCGCGCCCAGGCGAATCGCGGTACTGACGAGCTGGTGCACGCCCCCGACCATGTTCCGGTCGAAGCCGTAGTACGGCAGCACCTTGGTGAACTGCGCCTTGCAGATCGCGCAGATCGTGGCCATGAAATTCACGCCCTGGCCGTCGGCCACCTCGCGCAGGGACTCCATGCGGGGGAGCGCCCCCTTCACGCGCAGGTCGAGAAGCTCGTCGGTGAGCAGCCCCCCGCCCCCGCCGCAGCAATAGGTCGCCTCGCGGGTCGTGCCCGGCCGCATCTCGACATAGCGGTTGGCCACGGCGCGCACGATGGCGCGCGGGATCTCGAACTGCCCGCCGGGGGTGTCGCCCATGCGCGAGGCGCGCGCGACATTGCACGAGTCGTGAAAGGTGACGACGCGGTGGTCGTTCGCCTCCGCATCGAGCGTGAGGGCGCCGCGCTCGATGAGGTCCCACGTGAGCTCGCAGATGTGGGTCGGCTGCCGGTAGCGCGAATCGAGCTGCGACTGCAACTGGCGCGCGAACGGGTCGTCCCCGCCCGCGCCGATGCCCGCGAGCGTGTTCCAGAAACTGTAGGCGACGCGCCAGGCGTGGCCGCACTCGCCGACGACGATGCGCTTCACGCCGAGCTCGAGGGCGGCCTCGCGGATGCGCAGCGCGATCGTGCGCATCTGCTCGTAGTTGCCGATGAACAGGCCGAAATTGCCCGCCTCCGACGCGTGCGTGGATAGCGTCCAGGAGATGCCCGCCTGGTGGAACACCTTGGC
>Ga0105090_10000708_pt1 | contig 16992 bp, 16 predicted proteins | sample PPLLak3March2015_FD_79110 | JGI IMG/M metagenome (GOLD analysis project Ga0105090, IMG submission 79110) | Freshwater sediment microbial communities from Prairie Pothole Lake near Jamestown, North Dakota, USA - PPLs Lake P7 Core (1) Depth... | ecosystem: Environmental > Aquatic > Freshwater >... | reverse complement strand
TTCATCGTTCCTATAGAATACGCGGCCGCCGGAGAGGTACCGAAGCGGTCATAACGGCGCCGACTCGAAATCGGATGGGGGCATAATCGCCCCACGTGGGTTCGAATCCCACCCTCTCCGCCATTTTCCGCCACCATGATCATCGACGCCTGGGCACAGCATCCAACGCGTCGCTTCCTGGCCGAGCCCATGTTCGACTCGCTGCGTCGCTGGACGCGAGGCGGGTCATCACGTCTACATCGACACCTCGGCCTACACGGTCCGTCGCTACCCGCCGTCGCTCGTCGCCTACCTGCGGGCCCACGGCTCGGGCAAGGTCCTGTTCGGCACGAACTGGCCGATGATCGCGCCGAACAAGGCGCTCGAGGGGCTCGAGGATCTGGCCCTGCCGGACGCCACCCGCACGGCTTTCCTCGCCGGCAACGCGGCGCGCGTGTTCGGACTCTGAGGACGAAGCTCCGGCGGCGGCGGGGCGGACCGTCTCCCGGTCCTAGACGTCAGCGCTCGAGTCGCGCGCGCCGACTGCAACCGTTCGGGCCCGGCGAGCATCTATCTCCATGAATCACGCTGCGCCATCCCGGCGCGCAACGCAGGAGAAGGTTCATGGAAATCGCAGCCGTCTTGATGTTCCTCGGCGTCGTGATGGGCATCCTTCAGCAGTTCGATCCGCCGCGCTGGTGACCGCCTACCTGCTTACGATCTGGCCGCGGATTTCGCCGAGCGGGTGATCGCCAGGACCCGTGTTGGGCGGCTCCACGCCATCGGTCGTGTGGACGTTGACGTAGGAGTTGCCGGCGGCGAGTTCCTCCAGCAGCACCTCGAGCTTCTCGCCCTTCAGCGAGCCGATGAGGTCGCCGGCGTCGATGGTGCCCTGGGCGAGGACGCCGCTGAACGGGCCTTTCTTCGGTGCGGCGCCGCCGACCGGGAACAGTTTCACGACCAGTGGTCCGTTCGCGCCGGCGGGGCCGAGGTGCAGGTCGCCCGCCGAAGGATTCAGGATGTCCTTCACGGTCAGGACGTAGCGGATCGACTTGCCGTCCGCGCTCACGACGAGTTGCAGTTCGCCCACTGCGGACGTCTTGACCGGGTCGGGCATGGTCTCGGCCCCGGTCAGCGTGGCTTTGTAGCTGACTTCGGCAGCCTGCGCGACTGCGCCGAACAGGCAAAGCGATGCGACTGCAAGGGCGGAGAAAAATCTCGTTTTCGCGGACATCTTGAACTCCCGTTGGACCTGGAGGCCGATGCGCCGTCGCGCCCGGCACCGACCCGCGCAGCTTGGCGCGCCTGCTCCAATCCGGAATACGTAGTTTCGGAAAACGCCTTTCGCGTCCCCTCAGGCGTGCAGGCGGTCGCGCAATCGCGCGATCTCGCCACGCCGCCGGGCGACGACCGGGTCCTGCTCGGGGTCGAAGCCGCGGTCCCGAAGACGTCGCTTGCGGAAGGCGAGTTCGTTCTGTGCGTTCACGAGCGCCGCGGAGGCCGCGCGGTCGGGGGCGTGGATGCGTCGCGTGCCGAACGAGGCGTCGCGCTCGACGGCGGCGAATTCCTCGGGCGTGACGCTGCGGCCGACTTCCGCGGAGAGTTCCTCCCGGATGACCTCGCGCTCCCAGCGACCGCTGCGGCGGATGATCCACGCGAGCAACAGTGCGAAGGGCAGGAAGACGATCAAGTTGGAGACGCTGGCCGAGGTCATCGCCTCGAAGAGCCCGAGCTGCGGTGGCGCCTGTGCCTCGGACGGCGGCGCCTCGCCGGCCCGCGCCGCCGCGAGCGCCATGAGCAGCGGCAAGGCATTGTTCCACGCGTGCCCGACGACGGCGAGCAGGTAGCCCACCACCGGCGCGAGGAATCGATACCAGTGCCTTGGACCGACCCTCGCCAGCCCGAGCGATGCGCCAAAGACCCCCGAAAACAGCGCGTGACCGGCGAGTCCGAGCCAGGCATAGCGCATGCCGAGCTGGAATCCGTAGGGCGCGGCGCCGAACTGCACGAAGTTCTGCTGCACGTACAGCGCCGACTCGAACCAGTTGAGGCCGGCGCCCACGAGCGCGCCGTAGATGAAGCCGTCCCGGACATTGTCGAACTCGCTGCGCGCCAGCCAGAAGAGCAGCACGATGCCGAGTCCCTTGAGCGTCTCCTCGACGACGGGCGCGGCGAGCGGCGCCCCGATCATGAGCGCCGCCTCGGGCCCGAGCAGGTCCTTCAGCGCCGCGTTCTGCTCCAGCCATCCGGCGACGGCCAGGATGGCCGCGGTGTTGATCGGCAGCGCGAACGCGGTGGCGATCACGCCGCCCCACAGGAACGCGGCGGCGAACAGCCACGGCGTCTCGCGCTCGCGCCGGTCGAGGTACCAGAGGATGGCGATCGGCAGCAGCGAGAGCGCAGAGGACAGCGCGAGGGCGTTAAGGAACACCCGCGTCGCCTCGGAGCCGAGGCCGCCCACGGCGGCGCAGATGATCAGGGCCGAGAGGACCAGCAGCACGCCGAGCCCGATGGAGGTACGGCGCGCGACCTGCGGCTGGCGCAGCGGCGAGGCGAGGGGCGGGAGTGCGCTGCCGAGGCTGGACATGGCGATACCCGGGGCGTGGCCCGTCAGTTCAGGACCGGTTGGACGAGCAGCATGGCGATGGCGCCCGTCGCGATGATGGCCAGCGCCGACAGCAGCAGGGGCCTGCGGAGCGCGCTGCCGGCGAGCACCATCACCATGCCCGCCTTGACGACGGTGTTCGCGAGGGCCGCGATGATGATGGCACGGACCGCCAGTTGCGGGTCCCCGCCGCGTGCGTACTGGGCCATCGACAGGGTGATCGCATCCACGTCCGTGGTGCCCGCGAGGGCCGCGACGAAGTAGAGACCGCGTCCAGGCGCGTAGGCCTGTACCAGCTCGACCACCAGCAGCACCAGCGCGAAGAACGCGGCGAACTTGGCGGCCGCGGTCAGGCTGAAGGGGTTGCGCAGCGGGACGCTCTCGGCCCGCGCACCGAGCTTCGACCCACGCCGCAGGTACCATGCGGCGGCGCCCGCGACGGCGGCCATGGCCCCGAATGGCACGACGAGCAGCGGCAGCAGCCCGCGATTGACGATGAGCACCTCGACGATCACCCGGATGAACATCACGGCCCAGGCGAGCAGGATGCCGCTCGCGAGCGCCGGCACCGCCGCCACGTAGGACGGGTCGCGGCTCTGGCGCGCGAACGCGAGGGTCACGGCCGTGGAGGAGACGAGACCGCCGGTGAGCCCGGCCAGCGGGATGCCGCGCCGGGCACCGAGCAGCCGGGTGGCGACGTAGCCCACCAGCGACAGGCTCGAGATCAGCAGCACCAGCATCCAGAGCGAGCGCGGCCGCAGCGCGCCCCACGGATCCACCGGTTCGGCCGGCAGCAGCGGCAGCACGATGAAGGTGGCGATCAGCAGCCGCAGCCCGGCGTAGATGTCGTCGCGGTCGAGCTTGTAGACGAGGCCGTGCAGCGGCTGCTTGTAGGCGAGCACGGCGGCGACGGCGACGCCGAGGCCAACCGCCAGATCCCGATAGCCCAGCGTGGTCATCGCCCCGAGGAGGCAGGCGGCGATCGCCGCGAGTTCCGTCGTGAGGCCGAGCGCGTCGGGTTGGGTGCGAGCCGAGATGACGTAACCAGCCAGCACAGGCGCGAGCGCAGAAACCAGCGCCGCGGCGAGGATCCACGGCGAGTCGAGCGCGAGCGTCAGCCAGCCGCCGAGCGCGCCGATCAGCGCGAACAGGATGAAGGTACGCAGGCCGCCGATCGTCTGCTCGTCGTGCTCGCGCCGGTGGCGCTCACGCTCGATGCCGAGCAGCGCTCCGATGAGCAACGCCGTGGCGAAGTTCCAGACGACTTGCAGGTCCACCACGGCTGGCATGGAACTTCCGTCAGTCCGTGCGCCGTGGCCCCGCGTACAGGTCGACGACCTGCTCGAGTGCCCGCTGGCAGACCCGGCAGAAGGGCACTTCGTTGCGGGTGAACATGACGCAGTCGAGCTGCGACCGGCAGTAGGCCATGGTGTCGTAGTTGGCGCCGCGGAAGGCACCGACCTCGCCGTCGTGGGCCGCGGCGCGGAACAGGCGCGTGGCGTCGGCCTGCTCTTCGCGGAACAGCGCGTTCATCTCGCGCTCCGGCCGGCCCTCGGCACGGGCGTGGCCGGGTCCACGAGGTCCCGCCACTTGAGCGGCTCGCCTTCGAGCAGCGCGGTCACGTTGACTCCCAGGGCTCGACCACCTTCGCGACCGGCTCGTAGGCCACGGGCGAGGTGTAGTACTCGTCCGCCAGGGCCGCGAAGTGATGACCGAACTCGTGTACGAACAGGTAGTCCGCCCACTCGCTCAACAGAAGCACGTCCACCTTGTCGGCGGGCGCACCGTGCTGCTCGACCGCGATGAGTGCCTGGCGCGGTGGCGGGGCAAGGTCGACGAACGGGTCGCGGGGGTCGATGTTCGTGCGCCAGACGTCGGCGAAGCTCTGGTCGGGTTGTCGCCGCTGGACCACGATCTCGACGGGCGCGGGCGGCTCCGGGAAGCGCAGTGACTCGTGGAAGCTGCGGTGGCTGTCGGCCGCTTCCGCCGTCGTGACCCACTCACCGTAGATCGAGGCAAAGCCCCGGGCGTAAACCACCGTGCCCGAGGCGTCGCGCACCTCGAAGGGATACGCGCCCGTGTTGCCGTCGTCGTTGGTCCGCGCCAGGTGACCGGGCCACGGCAGGGGCCCGCGCACCACCCGATCGAGAGCGAAGATCTCGACGCCCCGTCCGCCGGTGTGGACGTGGTCGAGCCGCGCCGTGGCGGGCGCTGAAACGTCGGCAGCGGCCAACGGCAGCGCACCGAGCGCCTCGGCCAGAACCAGCAGGTGCCGATGCAACTCAGCGACTCCGGCGCGGTGCGGGCCGGCGTCTGGCGGCGGCGACTGTGCGGGGCGTCTTGGACACGGCCTTGCGCGGTTTGCGCGGCTTGCGTGCCGGGGCCAGTCGCGCGACGGCGCGCTGCTCGCGCACCTGCAGCGCGGTCTCGACCTGCCGCAGTTGGGTCACGAACAGTTGTGCCGCGCGCGACAGCGACTTCTTGCGCGGGTAAAAGAGGCCATAGCTCATGTGCAGCCAGGGCGCGTCGAACGGGACGAGCGCCACCTTGCCGGCGCGCAGTTCCGTCTCGATCGCGGTCAGGGGGGCGAGGCCGATGGCGTCGCCCGCGAGGACGGCTGCCTTGGCGACGGCGAAGCTGTCGAGCATCAGGTTGGGCGACAGGTCGCCGGTTTCGCGCTCGACCTTGGCGAGCGGCATGGATTTCGCGACGTGCACGGCGATGCGCTGCGGGATGCGCGAGGCGACCAGCGGGAACACCAGGATGGTTTCGAGCGAGAGGTCGCTGCCAGCCGCGAGCGGATGCCCCTGGCGCGCGAAGAAGAACACACGGTGCTCGGCGATCGGCTCGATCGCGAGTCGCGTGGGATGGCGCTCGGCGCTGGTGGTGTCGGCGATCGCGAACTCGAGCTTGCCCGCGAGCACCGCCTTGCAGAGTTCCTCGAAGTCGCCGAGCACGGCGCGCACCCGCAGCCGCGAGTTGGCACTCGCCATGCGGCCGAGCGCGACGCCGAGCGGCAGCTCCGCGGCGAACATGTCCGTGCCGAAGGCAATCTCGGGCGCCTGCAGCCCGGCGAGTTCCTCGAGGTCGCGGGTGAGGTCGCGGGCCTGCGAGAAGATGCGGCTCGCGTGATCGATCACCAGACGACCGGCCTCGCCGGGCTTCAGGGCCTTGGCGGCACGGTCGACGAGCTTGAAGCCGAGGGCCGACTCGAACGACTCGACGCGCTTCATCAGGGCCGCGGGCGTAAGCCCGAGGGCGCTCGCCGCGCGCGTGAGGTCGTTGGAGGGAATGAGGCCGACGAGGTCGAGCAGGGTGGGAGTCTTCATGGCTCTGGGCAAGCTAGCAGATGAGCGCTCCGATGGCATCCTCAGGCGCAATCCGGACCCGGTCCAGGACGCGTCCCGGACGGCAGTGGGCCCGGTCGTACGGCAGCCGGTATGATGAGCGGATGACCAGCAAGCTGCTCTCGCGCCGCGACCTCGAGTTCCTGCTGTACGAATGGCTCGACGTCGAGGCGCTCAGCGCGAGGCCACGCTTCGCGGATCACTCCCGGGAGACCTTCGACGGTGCCCTGGACGCGGCCGAGCGCATCGCCAGCGATTTCTTCCTGCCTCATCGGCGCAAGTCGGACGTCGAGGAGCCGAGCTTCGACGGTGAACGGGTGCACGTGCCGCCGGAAGTCCGCGAGGCGTGGACGGCGTTCGCGGAGGCGGGACTGCTCGCGGCCGAGCAGGACGCGGACTACGGCGGCATGCAGCTGCCCGTGGTCGTGGACAAGGCCTGCTTCGCCTACGTGCTTGCCGCCAATGCGGGGTTCGCGGGCTACCCGCTGCTCGCGGTCGCCAATGCCAACCTGCTGCTCGCCCATGGCACGCCCGCGCAGGTCGACGCGTTCGTGCGACCGGTCTTCGAGGGGCGCTTTGCGGGCACGATGTGCCTGTCCGAGCCGCAGGCCGGCTCGTCGCTGGCCGACATCCGCACGCGCGCCGAGCCCGACGGCGACTCCCCCCTCGGTCCGCGCTACCGCCTGTTCGGCAACAAGATGTGGATCTCGGGCGGCGAGCACGAAGTCACCGAGAACATCGTGCACCTCGTGCTCGCGAAGATCCCGGGCGGTCCGCCGGGCGTGAAGGGCATCTCGCTGTTCGTCGTGCCGCGGCGGCTCGTCGGCGCCGATGGCACCAGCGGCGAGCGCAACGACGTGGCGCTCGCGGGGCTCAACCACAAGATGGGTTACCGCGGCACGGTCAACACGCTGCTCAACTTCGGCGAGGGACGCTTTCGGCCGGAGGGCCGGGCCGGTGCGATCGGCTACCTCGTGGACCAGCCGCATCGCGGCCTCGCCTGCATGTTCCACATGATGAACGAGGCGCGCATCGGCGTCGGGCTCGGCGCCGTGGCGCTCGGCTACGCGGGCTACCTCGAGTCGCTCGAGTACGCGCGCGGCCGGCCGCAGGGACGCCCACTCGGCGCCAAAGACCCTGAATCGCCGCCGGTGCCGATCATCCAGCACGCCGACGTGCGGCGCATGCTGCTGGCGCAGAAGGCCTTCGTCGAGGGCGGCCTCGCGCTCAACCTCTACTGCGCGAGGCTGGTGGACGAGCAGCGCACGGCGCAGGACGCGGCGGAGCGCGACGAGGCGGGCCTGCTGCTCGAGATCCTGACGCCGATCGCGAAGTCGTGGCCGTCGCAGTGGTGCCTCGCGGCCAACGACCTCGCCATCCAGGTGCTGGGGGGCTACGGCTATACGCGCGACTATCCCGTCGAGCAGCTCTACCGCGACAACCGCCTGAACCCCATCCACGAGGGCACCCACGGCATCCAGGGGCTCGACCTGCTCGGGCGCAAGGTCGTGATGCAGGGTGGCCGGGCCCTCGCGCTGCTCGGCGCGCGCATGGCCGCGGCGGTGGCGCGCGCGCGCGCCCGCGGCGAGGCGGACCTCGGCGAGTGGGGCGCGGCGCTCGAGGCGGCCGTCGGGCGCATGGGTCGGGTCACGCGGACTCTGCACGCCACCGGCGACCCTGAGCGGACGCTCGCCAATGCGACCGTCTACCTCGAGGCGTTCGGGCACGTCGTGGTGGCGTGGGTGTGGCTCGAGCAGGCGCTCGCCGCGCACGGCCACCCGGGCGAGTTCTACGACGGCAAGCGCCAGGCGTGCCGTTATTTCTACCGCTGGGAGCTGCCGCGCACGGAATCCCAGTTCGCGCTGCTCGAGCGGCTCGACGACACCACGCTCGCCATGCGGGACGCCTGGTTCTGAGCGCCGGCATGGCCCGCTCGATCTTCATCACCGGCGCGTCCTCGGGCATCGGCGAGGGGCTGGCCGTGGAATTCGCGCGCCGCGGCTACGCCATCGCCATCGCCGCGCGCCGGGTCGAGCGGCTCGACGCGCTGGCCGCACGACTGCCGGGTCTCGGGGCCGCCGCGGTGCTGCCGCTCGCGCTCGACGTAACGGACTTCGGATCGATCGACGCCGCGCTCGGGCGGGCGGCGAGCGAGTTTGGCCGGCTCGACGTGGTGGTCGTGAACGCCGGAGTGGGCTACTCGCTGCCCGTGGGCCGCGGCAAGTTCGACCAGGCGCGCCGGACCATCGACACCGATCTCACCGGCGCGATCGCCACCATCGAGTTCGCGCTGCCGCGGCTGCGCGCGCAGGGCGGGGGGCAGATCGTCGCGATCACCTCGGTGGCCGGCTCGCGCGGCATGCCGTTCATGGGCGCCTACTCGGCGGCCAAGGCCGGGCTGCACCGCTACGTGCAGGCGTTGCGCGCCGAGGTGCACCACGAGCCGATCGTCGTCACCGAGCTCGCGCCGGGCTACATCGACACGGACATCAACCGCGGCGTGAAGAGCCGCCCGTTCGTGATCCCGCTGCCGCGCGGCGCGGCCATCATGGCGCGCATGATCGAACGGCGCGTCGGCCACCGTTACGTGCCGGTGTGGCCGTGGGTGCTCGTGGCGCCCCTCATGAGGGTGCTGCCGGCGGCCCTGCTCGCGCCCAAGCCCCGTCGAGCCTGAGGACTCCGCGCCGATGACCCAGATGCCCGCCGACACCCGGCCCGTCGCTCCCAGCAACGCCATCGACGGCGAACGTCTCTCGGCGTGGCTGGCCGCGAACGTCGCTCCGCTCGACGGTCCGCTCGAGATCGCCCAGTTCAAGGGCGGCCAGTCGAACCCGACCTACCTGCTCGTGGCGGGAGGGCAGCGCTACGTGCTCAGGCGCAAGCCGCCGGGCAAGCTCCTGCCGTCGGCCCACGCGGTGGATCGCGAGTACCGCGTGATCCGCGCGCTCGCCGGCACCGACGTGCCGGTGGCCCGCGCGCTCGCGCTGTGCGAGGACGACGCGGTGATCGGCACCGCCTTTTACATCATGGAGTACGTGGCCGGCCGCGTGTACTGGGATCCGCAGCTGCCCGAGTTCGCGCGCGCGGAGCGCGCGGCGGTGCACGACGAGATCAACCGCGTGATCGCTGCGCTGCACAGCGTGGACTTCGCGGCGGTCGGCCTCGGCGACTACGGGCGCTCCGGGGAGTACATCGCCCGCCAGGTGGCCCGCTGGAGCAAGCAGTACCAGGCCTCCGAGACGGAGAAAATCGAGGCCATGGACCGCCTGATCGCGTGGCTGCCGGAGAACATACCGGTCGGCGACGAGACCAGCATCGTCCACGGCGACTACCGCATCGACAACGTGATCTTCCACCCGACGGAGCCGCGCATCCTCGCCGTGCTCGACTGGGAACTGTCGACGCTCGGCCATCCGCTTGCCGACTTCGCCTACCACTGCATGGTCTGGCGCATCCCGCCCGGAGTGTTTCGCGGCCTCGGCGGCGCCGACCTCGGCGCGCTCGGCATCCCCTCCGAGCAGGACTACGTCGCCGCCTACTGCCGGCGCACCGGGCGCGCGGGCATCGAGCCGCGCGACTGGGAGTACTACATGGTCTACAACATGTTCCGCATCGCGGCGATCGTGCAGGGCGTGATGGCGCGCGCGCTGCAGGGCAATGCCTCGAGCGCGCAGGCGCTCGAAACCGGCCGCGCGGCGCGGCCGCTGGCGGAGATGGCCTGGCGCCAGGTCGAGCGGCTCAAGACAGCCTGAGGAGGCCCCCATGGACTTCGAATATTCCGCCAAGGTGAAGGATCTGCAGCAGCGCGTCGGCGCGTTCATGGACGAGCACGTCTATCCAAACGAGGCGCGCTTCCACGAGGAGATCGCGGCGAACCGCCGCGCCGGCAACGCCTGGGTGCCGACCCGCGTGGTCGAGGAGCTCAAGCAGAAGGCGCGGGCGCAGGGACTGTGGAACCTCTGGTTGCCGGAGTCCGAGTTCGGGGCGGGACTCACCAATCACGAGTACGCGCCGCTCTGCGAGATCATGGGTCGGTCGCACCTCGGGCCCGAGGCCTTCAACTGCTCCGCGCCCGACACCGGCAACATGGAGGTGCTGGTGCGCTACGGCAACGAGGCACAGAAGCGCGAGTGGCTCGCGCCACTGCTCGAGGGCGAGATGCGCTCGGGTTTTGCGATGACCGAGCCGGCGGTTGCCTCCTCGGACGCGACCAACATCGCCGCCAGCATCGTGCGCGACGGCGATCACTACGTCATCAACGGCCGCAAGTGGTGGACCTCGGGGGCCGGCGACCCGCGGTGCCGGATCCTGATCTTCATGGGCAAGACCGACCCGAAGAACGAGAACCGCCACCGCCAGCAGTCCATGATCCTGGTGCCGATGGACGCGCCCGGGGTGCGGGTGGTCCGCCAGGTGCCGGTGTTCGGCTACGACGACGCGCCGCACGGGCACTCCGAGATCGATTTCGTCAATGTACGCGTGCCGGTCTCGAACCTGCTGCTCGGCGAGGGCCGCGGCTTCGAGATCGCGCAGGGCCGGCTGGGCCCCGGGCGCATCCACCATTGCATGCGGCTCATCGGCGCCGCCGAGCGCGCGCTCGAGGCGATGTGCAGGCGGTCGCTCAGTCGCGTTGCCTTCGGCAAGCACCTCGCCGAGCAGGGCGTGTGGCGCGAGCGCATCGCCGATGCGCGCATGAAGATCGACCAGGCGCGCCTGCTGGTGCTGCACGCGGCGTGGAAGATGGACGTGGCCGGCAACAAGGCGGCGCAGAAGGAGATCGCCATGATCAAGGTCGTGGCGCCGAACGTCGCCTGCGAGGTGATCGACCAGGCGATCCAGCTCCACGGCGGCGCCGGCGTGTCGGACGACTTCGGGCTCGGCTGGCTGTACGCCAACTCGCGCACCCTGCGCATCGCCGACGGGCCGGACGAGGTGCACCGCAACCACATCGCCAAGCTCGAGCTCTCACGCTACCTGGCCCGCTGAGTCGTCATGCAGCTCAACGGCAAGGTGGTCGTGGTGACCGGCGCGGGGCGCGGCATCGGCCGGGCGCTGTGCCGCGAGTCGGTGCGCCGCGGCGCGGCCGGAATCGTCGCCGCCGATCTCGATGCGGCGCTCGCCGAGGCGACGGCGCAGGACTGCGGCGGGCTCGCGGTGCAGTGCGATGTCGTCGATGCCGCAGCCGTCGAGTCCATGGTGCGCGCCGCCGAGGCGCGCTACGGTCGGGTGGACGTGCTCGTCTCGAACGCCGGTTTCGGTGCCCAGGCGCTCGACCTCGACGATGCGCTGTCGGCGCCGGACGGCGTCTGGCAGCGCATGTGGGACGTGCACGTCATGGCCCATGCGCGTGCGTGCCGGGCGGTGCTGCCGGGCATGCTCGAGCGCGGTGCGGGGTGTGTCGTCAACGTGGCGTCGGCGGCCGGACTGCTGAGCCAGGCGGGCGACACGCCCTACAGCGTGACCAAGCATGCGGCGGTCGGCCTCGCCGAGTCGCTCGCGATCACGTACGGCGACCGGGGAATCCAGGTCTCGGTGGTGTGTCCGCAGTACGTGGCCACCGCGATCACGGGCCTCGATGAGTCCACTGCCGCGGGTGCGCTGCCGGGGGTGCTGACCGTGGAGCAGGCCGCGACGGCCATTGCCGACGGCATCGAGGGCGGAGGCTTCCTGATCCTCACGCACCCCGAGGTGCTGGGCTTCTTCCAGCGCAAGTCCGGCGACTACGACCGGTGGCTGGCAGGCATGCGGCGGCTGCGCGACGGGCTGCGGGCGGGCGGGTTCCTGAAGGTCAAGTCCTGACCGGCGGATCGATCGGCAGCAGTGCCCCCACGTTTGCGGACTCTTCGGGCCGGACGAGCCAGAGGAACGCGAGATCCCGGAGCTGGATGGGCCGCGACATGCTGCGATCGAGTATGCGATATCCGTAACGCTTGTCGCCCTGCGGCCGGTGCTAGACTCGGTCCGACTGCGAAGGGCAGAGCTTCGAGAGCACAGACCCGATGCGACAATTGCGCGCCGAGGACGCCCGCTTCGTCTACGCCGAGACGGGGCACGCGAACTCCAACATCACGCTCGTCCACATCTACGATCCGTCCACGGCACCGGGAGGCCGCGTCCGATTCAAGGGGCTGCTCAAGTACATCGAGAGCCGGCTGCACCTCTCGCCGATCTTCCGCCAGAAGCTGCTGCGCGTGCCGCTCGACCTCGACCACCCGTACTGGATCGAGGACGAGCGCTTCGACCTCGAGTACCACGTGCGTCACATCGCGCTGCCGAAGCCCGGCGACTGGCGCCAGTTCTGCATCCAGGCCTCGCGCATCCACGCGCGGCCGCTCGACATGTCCCGCCCTCTGTGGGAGCTCTACCTCGTCGAGGGACTCGATACCTTCCTCGACCTGCCGGCGGACAGCTTCGCGATCCTGACCAAGGTGCACCACGCCGCGATCGACGCGCGAGGCGGCGCCGAGATCACCACGCTGCTGCACGACACCACGCCGGTGCCGCCGGACCCCGAGCCCCCCGAACCGTGGTTCCCCGAGTCGCCGCCGAGCTCGCTGTCGCTGCTCGCGCGCGCGGCACTGCACAACGTCGTACAGCCGCTGATGGTTGCGGCGCCGCTCACGCGCGCCCTGCGGCGCGTGGCTCCGGCGGTGCTCGGCTCGCTCGGCGAGCTGTGGCTGCACCCCGAGCGCATGCCGATCACGCGCTTCAATGCCGAGGTCTCGCCGCATCGCGTATTCGAGACGCGGCGCTTCACGCTCGATGAGCTGCGGCGCATCCGCGCGCTGGTGCCGGGCGCCACGGTCAACGACGCGGTGCTCGCCGTCTGCGGCGGCGCGCTGCGCCGTTACCTGCAGACGCACGACGAGTTGCCGGCACCGAGCCTGCTGGCGATGGCACCGTTGTCGATCCGCAATGCCGACGCCAGCCCCGGGCGCCAGCGCTCGGGACTGAGCTTCCTGCGCGTGCCGCTCGGCACCGAGATCGAGGATGCCGTGGAGCGCCTGCGTTCGGTGCACCATCACACCTCGAACGCCGACGAGATCGACCAGGCGGTGGGCGCCAAGGAACTCACCGACATCACCAAGCACGCGCCGGCCGCCACGCTCGCCGTGACGGCGCGGCTGCTCGCCGGCAGCTCGCTCGGCCTCGGCCAGCGCGCGCCGCTCGCGAGCTGCACGGTCACGAACGTGCCGGGTCCGGCGATACCGCTGTACCTCAACGGCGCCCGCATGACCTATTTCTCCGCGATCATGCCGATCTCGGACGGAATGGGGCTGGTGTTCGCGGTGACGAGCTACGACGGCAAGATCATCATCTCGCCGACCTCGTGCCGCGAGCAGATCCCGGATCCGGAGTTCTTCGCACTCTGCATACGAGAGGTCTTCCAGGAGTACCTCGCGCTTGCCGATCGTGTGGCCGTCGTGCCCCGCAAGCCGCGCGCACGCAAGACCGGGAAGGCCGCCAAGGCCAAGGCGCAGGGCAAGGTGTCGCCGAGGCGGCGCAAGGCCGCCTGAACGCCAGTCGAGGCTGCGCATTGCCCCCGTCGGAGGCGGCTCCGTGCCCGGGCGGGGTCAGGCGGCCCGGGCCACCAGGCCCGCGCACTGCTCGTAGAGAGAGCCGAGCCTGCCGTCGAGCCGGAACGGCTGCCATTCGCCTTCCGCCTGTGCGAGCCGGTCGGCGAGGATCCACATCACGGCCGCGTTGAATCCGAGGCCGAGGTGGCTGCCCGGCACCCAGATGTTCTCGTGCTGCCCGTCCTCGGTCTCGATGCGGGCCGCGGTCGGCGGCACGACGCCGTCGGTCATCGAGTAGATGCAGGTCGAAGGAACGGGGGGCGGTGCCTTGAGCACCTTGGCGCGGACGTGCGCGAGGTGCGCGACCGGCCCCATCGGGTGCGCGAAATAGCGATACACCGCCCTCACCAGCAGCGGTGTCTTGAAGTTCTCGGCCGAGAACCGCATCGGGCTGCCCATCGACACCACGGAGCGGACGCATTCTGGCGCGCTGTGCGCGGCGTAGAAGCCGTAGACGCCGCCGAGGCTCCAGCCGACCACGCTGACCTTGCGACGGTGCTGGTGGTGCATGTATCGAACTTTCTGCTCGAGTGCATGGCTGAACTTGAGCTTGAAGCCGGTGTTCTGGCCGAGGCCCCAGGTCTCGACGTGGTAGCCGCGCGACTGCAGGAACAGGCGCAGGCCCACCAGGGTTGCGTCGCCAGCCGTGAACCCGGGCACCAGCAGCACCGGGTGGCCGTCGCCCCGCGGGGTGGCGGCCAGCACCGGCAGCAGCGCCGGCAGCAGGGCCATCTCGAGGAGTGCCCGGCCCTCCAGCAGGGAATAGAGGAGCCGCGGCGGTCTTGCGGCGATCATGCCTTTGACGGTTGCCATCCTGGTCGCAGCGCTCTGTTACTAATTCTGGCGCATTGCCGACCGAAGCTTAGCAGGCCGCAGCCATTGCGGGGAGGGCGGCGCTTGCCCCAAGCTGTCGGGATCCCTCGAGCAGGAGAAAGTGAGCGATGGCGAGCCGACGTGGACCGCGCGAGTCCCGGTATTCGGGCCTCAGGCAGCTCGGTGCGCCGACCGCGATTCCTGCGTCCCCCGAGGCCGCGTTGCTGGAAAGGGTGGCGAATCCGCATCCGGACAAGCTGTATCTGGCGCGGTTCACGGCGCCCGAGTTCACCTCGCTGTGCCCGATCACCGGGCAACCGGATTTCGCGCACCTGGTCATCGACTACGCTCCGCGCAAGTGGCTGGTCGAGAGCAAGTCGCTCAAGCTGTACCTGACGAGCTTTCGCAACCACGGGGCGTTCCACGAGGACTGCACGCTGGCGATCGCCGGTCGGCTCGTCCAGATGCTCGGGCCACGCTGGCTGCGCATCGGCGGCTACTGGTATCCGCGCGGCGGCCTGCCGATCGACGTGTTCTGGCAGACGGGCAAGCCGCCAGCCGCCTTGTGGATCCCGGACCCTGGCGTCGCGCCCTATCGCGGCCGCGGCTGATCACTTGCACCTGAACGATGACCGACAGGAGATCGCCGATGCGACGGATGCGACTTGCCCCCTGGATGCCGGCCATGCTGCTGGCGGGCCTGGCCTCGCCGAGTGGCCATGCCGACGTGCACTCGGTGCCGCGCGAGCCGCCCGCGGCCGCGGGGGAGGCGATGGCGCAGCAGCCACAGGCCACTGTCGCCAAGCAGTCGGCGGTCAACGCCGTCGACCGGCAGGCGGCTGAACTCACGGCGCTGTCAGACCGGGTATGGGCGTACGCCGAGATCGCGCTGCGCGAGCACCGCTCGGCGGCGGCACTGGCGGACCACGCGGAGCGTCAGGGCTTCCGGGTGCAGCGCGGCGTGGCCGGCATGCCGACGGCGTTCGTCGCCACGTATGGCAAAGGTCGCCCGGTCATCGGCGTGATGGGCGAGTACGACGCGCTGCCGGGACTGTCGCAGAAGGCGCTGCCCGAGAAGACGCCGCTGGTCGAGGGCGGGGCAGGCCACGGCTGCGGGCACAACCTGTTCGGCGCGGCGAGTCTCGGCGCCGCCATCGCGATCAAGGAGCAGATCGAGGCGGGCCGGCTGAAGGGCACGGTGGTGTTCTTCGGCACGCCTGCCGAAGAGGACGTCGGCGGCAAGACCTACATGGTCCGGGACGGGCTGTTCCGCGACGTCGACGCCGTGCTCGCCTGGCACCCGTCCGACGAGACCCAGGCCGACATGACCTCGAGCCAGGCGATGGTGGACCTCGCCGTCGAGTTCCGCGGCAAGTCGGCGCACGCGGCCTACGATCCCTGGAACGCGCGCAGCGCGGTGGACGGGCTCGAGCTGTTCCTGCACGGCGTGAACCTGATGCGCGAGCACATCCGTCCGAGCTCGCGCATGCACTACACCATCGTCGCCGGCGGCCAGGTGCCGAATGTCGTGCCGGAGTACGCCAAGGGATGGTTGTGGCTGCGTGACTGGAAGCGCAGCGAGGTCGACGACCTGCTGGCACGGACGCGCAAGCTCGCCGAAGGCGCCGCGCTCATGACCGGGACGGCCGCCACCGTGACCGTCCAGGGCGGCAACTGGGAAACTCTCCTGAACGAGGCGGGCGCCCGGCTGCTGCAGGCCAACCTCCTGTGGCTCGGGCCCGCGGTGTTCACTGAGCAAGAACAGGCTTTCGCGCGGCAGGTGCAGCGAGCCACGGGCGTACCCGAGAAGGGCATGTTCACTGGAGTGAAGCCGCTCGAGGGCCAGCAGGCGGAGGGCGGCTCGACCGACGTCGGTGACGTGAGCTGGGTCGTACCCACGCTGCACGTGAGCGTGGCGACTTCGCCGCTCGGCGCGCCCTGGCACGCCTGGCCGGTGGTTGCGAGCGGCGGCATGTCGATCGGCCACAAGGGGATGCTGCGTGCCGCCAAGGTGATGGCGGCGACCATGGTGGATCTCTACGAGCAGCCCGAGACTCTCGCCGCCGTGCAGTCCGAGTTCAGGACCCGGAAGGGCGACACGACCTACGTGCCCTATGTTCCCGACGGGCCGCCGCCGCTGCCGAAGGACTGAACCCTTCGTGATATAGTTTCGCGCTTCCATGGTGGCTCGCGTCGGATCCCTCGCGACGGTCAGCCGTGAACCCCGTCAGGCCCGGAAGGGAGCAGCGGCAGCGGTTACACCGGGTGCCGGGGGCCTTCTGGCGCGGGCCGCCTCCCCCTGAACACGAGCCACGCGCGCCACCGCACATGAGCTACCTCGTCCTCGCCCGCAAATGGCGACCGCGCAGCTTCGAGGAGCTGGTCGGGCAGGACCACGTGCGCCGCGCGCTCAGCAACGCGCTCGACTCCGGTCGCATCCACCACGCGTTCCTGTTCACGGGTACCCGCGGCGTCGGCAAGACGACCATCGCGCGTATCTTCGCCAAATCGCTCAACTGCGAGCGCGGCGTGTCCTCGAAGCCCTGCGGAGAATGCGGCGCGTGCCGCGACATCGACGCCGGCCGCTTCGTGGACCTGCTCGAGGTGGACGCGGCCTCGCGCACCAAGGTGGACGACACGCGCGAGCTGCTCGACAACGTGCAGTACGCGC
>Ga0105090_10000707_pt1 | contig 16993 bp, 18 predicted proteins | sample PPLLak3March2015_FD_79110 | JGI IMG/M metagenome (GOLD analysis project Ga0105090, IMG submission 79110) | Freshwater sediment microbial communities from Prairie Pothole Lake near Jamestown, North Dakota, USA - PPLs Lake P7 Core (1) Depth... | ecosystem: Environmental > Aquatic > Freshwater >... | reverse complement strand
CGGCGCCCGATCACTGGCGCGATTCGCACTACCGGCTCGAAGGGCCGGCCGTCGCGCAGATGCAGGCGGCATTCATGGACAACTGGATCAAGACCACCGGCACGGTGCTGCAAGGGAAGCAATACTTCCCGCCCTTGGCCGCCGTGGGGGATGCAAGGGCGCAGGTGTTCACCAGCTCGCCGAGCGGCGGCGGCGACAGCATGCTGCTCATGTACCTGCTGTCGATCACCGCCGCCGAGCACACCATCGACCTGTCGGCCTCCTACTTCGTCCCCGACGACCTCACCCGGGCGGCGCTGCGCGCGGCGCTCGAGCGCGGCGTGCGCGTGCGCATCATCGTTCCCGGTGAGCACATCGACACCGAGGTCGTCCGCAAGGCGTCGCGTGCCCAGTGGGGCGAGCTGCTCGAGGCGGGCGCGGAGATCTACGAGTTCCAGCCGACCATGTTCCACTGCAAGATGCTGGTGGTCGACCGGCTGATGGTGTCGGTCGGTTCGACGAACTTCGACAACCGGTCGTTCCGGCTCAACGACGAGGCGAACCTGAACGTCTACGACGCCGAGTTCGCGATCCGCGTCAGTGAGGTGTTCGAGGAAGACCTCAAGCGCGCCCGCCGCATCACCTACGAGACGTGGAAGGCAAGGCCCTGGCAGGAGAAGGCCCTCGAGCACGCCTCGGCGCTGCTGTCATCGCAGCTTTGAGCGAAGGCAACGACCGGAAAAAAAGAGGCTCTCGGAGGCGTGAGCCGGCGAGAGCCAAGTGTAAGGCGGTGAGGGTTGGGGTGGGACCGCCTTTTCATTCAACCTGTGTTCCGTGGCGACAGTGATGCGACCCGGAGCGGGCGCGACGTGATCGGAGGCCGACGCCTGGGCGTGTCGGACATCGCTTACGTCGTCGAGGTAGGCGGAGTCCGACGGTCCCAAGGTCGACCGGCCGATTGGCGGCGGTGGACGCCGGGCGTGAGATGCGCCTGACGATGGGTTCTCTCACCCGCTGCTTCGCCAGGAGGTCTCGATGACGACGGTGACGACGATCGACCGCAAGAAGGCGTTCACGGTCCCTCAGTCCGTATTCAAGTACCCGCAGGCCGTGGTTCGCTGCAGCGAACTGTCGCACGAAGAGAAGCTGACGGTGCTGCGCAACTGGAAGCAGGAACTCGTGCAGCTGCAGAAGGCCGGAGAGGAGAACATGCTTGCCGAGCCCGGCTCGAACAACGTCGGTCCGCGGCTGGCGGAGGTCACCAATGCGATCATCGCGCTCGAGGAGGAGCAGAACGCTTGAGAGGCGATCAGCACACGACACGCCCGGGAAGCGGCCGGCGGTGTGGACAACCCGGCCAGTCGCCGGGTAGAAGAGGCGGATGCGATTCAAATGGTGGCAGCTCGCGCTAGTCATCGCCGTCTCCGTCGGCTTCGTCATCCTGCTGTACGTGATTGCCGAGATCGGACGGTTACGGCTCGTGGAGGCCGAGGACGACGTCCGCCGCGCGCATTCGCAGCTGATCCGGATCGTCGATGTGCACCAGCTGCTGACCAACGCCGCGGGCGGGCACCGCGCGTACCTCCTGACGGGCGACAGCGCCTACCTCGAACCACTCCACCGCGCCGAAGGACAGGTTGAGACGCTCAGCCGCGAGCTTCTGGAAACCTATCGAGGCAAAGATGCGGCGGTCGGCGAGGCGATCCGCGAGGTCGGAATCGTTGCGGCGCGACGCATCGCCCAGATGCACGAATCGGCCGCGGCATTCGAGCAGCAGGGCCCGGCGGCCGCGATGCGGCTGGCGAACATGCCGTACACGTACGAAACGATGGCGAGGTTCCGCGAGATCGCGGGGGTCGTGCGGGATTTCGAGAGCGCGTTGTTGAGCAGCTCGCTGGAGAATTGGGAGCGGCAACTCACGCTGGCTGGTCGCCTCAATCTCGCCACGCTGCTGCTCGGCCTGCTGCTCAGTGCGATCGCGGCATTGGCGCTCGCGCGCAGCCAGCGCCAGCTCAAGGAGAGTGCAGTCGAACTGCAGCGTCAGCACGACGAGCTCAAGGCGCAGTTCGACGCCCAGACGGCTGAAATCAACGATCTGGCGAGGCACCTGCAGCAGGTGCAGGAGGAAGAGCGCGCACGCCTCTCCCGCGGCCTGCACGACGAACTCGGCGGCGTGCTGCTGGCGGCGCGGATGGACGTGACCTGGATGCAGAGGCACGCGGCGGGCGACGAAGCCGAGGTCCAGAAGCGTCTCGAGCGCCTGAAGCAGGTCCTCGACCAGGGCATCGAACTCAAGCGGCGCGTCGTGGAGGAACTGCGTCCGACGCTGCTCGACACCATGGGCCTGCTGGCCGCGCTGCGCTGGCAGTGCGAGGAGACGTGCAGGCGGGCGGACCTGAGCTGCACCGAGCGGTATCCGGACGACGAGCCGCAGTTCAACCGCGCCGGTGCGATCGCGCTGTTCCGGGTCGTGCAGGAAGCCCTCGCCAACGTGGCCAAGCACGCGCGAGCGAGCGAGGTGGACATCGCGCTCGAACTGACCGACCGGGACGTCGTCGTGACGATCCGGGACAACGGCGCCGGTGCCGCTGCTTCGGACCTGAGCCGACCCCGATCGCACGGCATCGCGGGGATCCGCCACCGGATCCAGGTGCTCGGTGGTCGGCTCGACATCTCTTCCGCGCCGGGCCGGGGCACCACGGTCCGGGCGACGGTCCCGCTGGCGAGTGTGAGCCGCACGAGCGACGGCGACTGCGACTCCGGGACGTACAGGGTCCTTGGCCCGGAGGCCGGCGCCGAGACCTGAGCGTCAGTTCGCCGGCAAGGACGCGATCTCGGTGAGGATGGCCGGCAGCCGGTCGTAGTCGCGCGACTTGTCGAGGAAGTCACGGGCGCCGAGCGCAAACGCGCTCTCCCGATACGACTTCAGGGCGAAGTTGGTGAGCACCACGGCGACCGGTTTCTTCGGCATGTCGCGCAGCGCCCGCAGCACCCCGAATCCCGTGCCCTTGCGCAACTGAAGGTCGAGTATCACGACGTCGACGCCGAGGCGGCCGATCGCCTCGATGGCCTCACGCTCCGATTCGACGCTTTCGGTCACGCGTACGCCCGGTATGTCGTCGATGATCTGCGTGATCAGCGCACGGATGACCGGCGAGTCCTCGACGAGCAGCACCCGCAGGTCTGGACGCGTACTCACCGGTTCCCCGGTGCCCGGGCCGCTACTGGATGATTTCATTGCGAAGCGCATAGCTCGTCAGGTCCGCATTACTCTTCATGCGCATCTTCTCCAGGATGCGCGTCCGGTACGTGCTCACGGTCTTCACCGAAAGGCACAGCTCGCGGCCGATCTCCGAGACCCCCTGTCCCGCGGCCAGCTTGCCGAAGATCTGGAATTCCCGGTCCGAGAGCAGAGTGTGCAGCGGCTTGTCGGCGCGGTCCATGTCGAGCAGCAGCAGCTCGGCCAGGCTCTCGCTGACGTACCGGCGGCCCTGCAGCACCATCCTCACGGCCTTGAGCAGATCCTCGGGTGCGGCATCCTTGGCGATGTAGCCCGAGGCGCCCGCCCTCAGCACGTTCAGGGCGTATTGTCGCTCCGGGTAGCCCGAAAGTACCAGCACGCGCGTGGCAGGGTGGCCCGACTTCACATGCCGCAGGATGTCGAGCCCGGTGCGGTCGGGCATGTTGATGTCGAGGACCAGCAGGTCCCAGCTCTTGCGCTGCAGGCAGGTCAGCACCTCGTTGCCCGACGCCGCCTCGCCGATCTCGACCGACGGCAGCGCATCGACGAGGAACTGGCGCAGCCCGGCGCGGAACAGGGCGTGGTCGTCGGCGATCAGTACGCGCGTCATCTGATTACGCCTCCCGTCACGTCTCGCTCGCCGCCTGGGCGTAGCGATTGAGCTTGCTATACAACGTCTTGACGCTGCAACCCAGTACGTCCGCGGCGCGCCGCTTGTTGCCTGCGAACCGGTCCAGCGTCGCCTCGATCAGCCAGCGCTCGACGTCGCTCAATCGCGAGCCTATGAGAACGCACAGCGCGTCGCCGGGTCCCTGCGGCGGCATCGCTCGCGCGGGAGCATCCGCGGAGCAACCGAGCGCCGCAGGAAGGTCCACCAGGCGATCGCCGAGGATGAAGGCGCGCTCGACCGCGTGCTTCAGCTCCCGCACGTTGCCCGGCCAGGCGTGGCGGCGCGCGGCATCGAGCGAGCCGGCGGTGAAGCGCTTCGACGTGCCGGCCGCCTCGTTAAGGCGCGCCAGGAAGAGCTCCGCGAGCTCGACGACGTCGTCGCCGCGTTCGCGCAGCGGCGGCAGCTCGATCGGGAATGCCGCGAGACGGTAGTAGAGATCGTCGCGCAGCCGGTTCTCCCTCACCGCGGTGGCGGGGCTGCGGTTGGTGGCCGCGACGATCCGCACGTCCGTGGCCAGTTCCCGCGTCCCGCCGACGCGGAAGTACCGGCGCGTCTCCAGGAATCGCAGCAGCGGCGGCTGCGTGTCCATCGGCATCTCCGTGATCTCGTCCAGAAACAGCGTTCCGCCCTGCGCCTGCCCGACGATGCCGTCGTGGGTGCGCGTCGCGCCGGTGAAGCTGCCCTTCTCGAAGCCGAACAGCTCGGACTCCATCAGGGTCGCCGGGATGGCTCCGCAGTTGATGGCGCGGAACTCCCGATCGGCACGCGGGCTGCCTGCGTGGAGTGCCTGGGCGACGATCTCCTTGCCGGTACCGCTCTCGCCGATCACCAGCACCGACGCCTCGGTGGCCGCGACGCGGTCGACCAGCGCCCGCACCCGGCTCATCGGGCCGGACTCACCGACGAGCGACGCGGACGCCACGACGGGCAGGGCCCGATCGTCCGGGGTTCGCGTTCGGTCGGGTGCTGTCTGGGTCATCGGTCATCCTCCGTGGCGTGCCATCGCCGCGGGTCCGAGGCGATTCCTTACACGAGTTCACGGTCACTTTGTAACAACTACCCGGTCGGCGGTGCATCGGCGGTCGTGCAGATCGCGTTCAGAGACTCCGTCCAGGCGTGTCGGTGACCGTCCTACACCGCGAGGCCAAGCGATTGATCCACGATGAGTGCACATCGCGCGCCTGAGTCGCTCCGCTCGGTCCGGGCGCTTTCGAGCCCGCGATGGCACGTGAGTTGCATTGCGCCTGCTGACTCTCGCCGGCGCCGCGGCGCCGGCGAGGTGCAGATCGTCGGCACATCGCTTTGCAACACGACAGGAGACGAACATGAACCGTGGAATCACCAAGCTCATCGCAATCGCGGGGGCACTGGCGATGGTCAGTGCCTGCTCCTCGACCCGGACCCAGCAGTCGGCCGGCGAGGTCATCGACGACAGCGTGCTCACCAGCAAGGTCAAGGTCGCGCTGATCGACGATCCGGTCACCAAGGCCGGGCAGATCAACGTCGAGACCTTCCGCGGCGTGGTCCAGCTCGGCGGCTTCGTGGACAACGCGCGGATGAAGGAGCAGGCGACGAAGGTGGCGCGTTTGGTCACGGGGGTGAAGGAGGTGCGCAACGACCTGCGCGTGAGCACGCCCCAGGCGACGGCGGGCCAGGTCATCGACGACGCCACCGTGACTGCCTCGGTGAAGGCCATGCTCGCCGAGGAATCGGCGACCAAGGCACACCAGATCAACGTCGAAACGCAGAAGGGCGTCGTGCAGCTGACCGGGTTCGTGGACTCAACGGCGGCCAGGACCCGTGCCGGCGAGCTCGCGCGCTCCGTCGACGGCGTCGCGGTCGTCCGCAACGACATCGAGATCCGGCAGAAGTGAGTCCGGCGCGGCCGCGGGCGGCGCCTCGCCCGCGGCCGCAGCCTCGTCGGCCACTGACGGCGTGGCTCCGCCGAGTCCGAGTCCCAGCGCCTTCGCGGTCACGAGCAGGGGGACGGCGAGCGCGACCCCGGCGATGCCCCACAACCAGCCGCCGAACCAGAGGCTCAGGAAGACGACCAGGGGGCTCACGTCGAGGCGTCGGCCGACGAGGATCGGCTGGACGACCTGCCCCTCGATCGTGGTGAGGAAGAGATAGGAGCCCGCCACGGCGAGCGGCTTGCCGAGACCGTCGAACGAGACCAGTGCCACCACCGTGAGCAGCACCAGTGTCGCCGCCGAGCCCGCGTACGGGATGTAGTTGAGCACGAAGGCGACGATCCCCCACAGCAGCGGGTTCGGCATGCCGAGCCAGTACATGGCCGCGGTCGTTGCCACCCCGAGCCCCAGGTTGATCAGCGTCACCGTGGCGAAGTAGCGGCTCACGTCGTCGCTGATGGCCGCGGCGAGGCGCAACAGGCGCGTGTTGATCCGGCGCCCCCCGCGCGAGGCTTCGATCTTCACCAGCAGCGAGGGTCCGGCGGCCAGCAGGAAATAAGTCACCATCAGCGTGGTCAGGATCGCGATCAGCCACTCCTGCGTGTTGGCGATGGTCAACTTCTTCTCGGCGGCCGTCGCGGGCACGGCCGTGCCGTTCTTCGCGGCGCCTGGGTCGGTCACGCGTTCGGCCTGCTCGGAGACGGACTCGACCTTCGCTATGAAGCCTGTGACCGGGCGCAGCTTGCGCTCCAGCATCCGCATCGTCTGCGGGGCTTGCTCCAGCCAGTCCCTGGCGGGTCGCCAGGTCGCGTTCAGGCCGAGTCCCACCACCGCGATCAGGGAGATCACGACGATCCCGGCCGCGACCGCTCGACGCACGCCGGTGCGCTGCACCAGAGCCACGGCCGGCGCCAGCAGCATGGCGAGGAAGACCGCGAACAGCAGCGGCACGATCACGGACTTCGCGACGTGCACGGCGCCGACCACGAGAACGGTGGCGATGACGACCAGCGCCTGCTGGCTGCGCAGCCTCCAGTCGCGCGGTTCCGACGATTCGAGCGGCATCGCCCGAGTGTACGAGGGCGAATCCGGCCGTCAGCCGCACAGTGCTGCGGCGTGGCGTAGGCAGCGTCCTACAACCGGTCCTTGCCGCCGGACTCCTCCTACAGGCATTCAGGACAAGGCCGGAAGGGACGCCTCGCGCGCGGGAATTAGATTCGCAGGCAGCACCCACTACCACGCGACAGGAGCCAGCCCATGATCATCAGCGAAGTCATGACCCGCGAAGTCAGGATCGCCTCGCCGGACGATACCCTCGAGTCCGCGGCCCGGCTCATGGAGCAGGAGGATTGCGGCAGCCTTCCCGTCGCCGAGAACGAGCGGCTGGTGGGCATGCTGACGGACCGCGACATCACGATTCGCGCGGTCGCGCGGGGGCTGTCGCCGCAGGAAGGCAAGGTCCGCGACGCCATGTCCAAGGAGGTCCAGTACGTCTACGACGACGAATCCGTTCGCGACGTGGCGACGGTGATGGGTGATCTCCACATCCGGCGCCTGCCGGTGCTCAACCGCGAGAAGCGGCTCGTCGGCATCGTGTCGCTGGGCGACCTCGCGCTCTCGAAGCCGGCGAGCGCCGGCGATGCGCTGCAGTCCATCGTGGAGGCGCCGGCGAGCGCATAGCGCCGGGCGGCGTCCGGTCAACGCATCGTCTTGAGCTGCAGCTCGCTGCGCCGGTAGTCGATGACCAGGGTGTCGAGCAGGCCGAGCAGGTCCATGCCGATCAGCATCGCCGGCTCGTCCCGGACCTGCCAGTGCTCGAAGATGTACACGTCGCTGAAGACGATCTCGGCGTTGCGCACCACCATATCGCCGGCGACGAAGCGCGGGATGCGCACGGGCGCGGCCTTCTGCACGTCCTCGGTGACTCCGATCACCTCCACGTCGAACGCCTCCGCCTTGCCGGCGCGGCGGGTCAGCGCCTGGTGGAGGGCGAGATTTCCGATGGTGCGCTGCGCCCCCGTGTCGATCATGGCGACGGTCTTCACGTTGCCGACGCTGACGCTGATGCGCATGCCGCGCTGCGGGTGGTACTTGAACGGCACGACCGAGTAGCCATCCGGTGCCGCAGCACGGCGCGAGCGCTTGATCGTGATGCGGTCGTTGCGGAATTCGATCACGATGCGCTTGTCCTCGAGGCCTTCGCCGCCGAGCACGCCCTCGGCGCCACCGAAGGCGTCGGCGAGGATGGGCATCCTCGTGTTCGCGACGAGCAGGTCGCCGAACTCGAGCGTGTCCACGTCCACGGTCGAGGCGATCGACGAGCCCGTCACGCCCTGCAGCCGCACCGAGTCGGCCTGGATCGGCAGGCCGAGCTCGGCGGCCACCTTGGTCGAGATCGCCGAGCGGCTGGCGCCGGTGTCGAGCACCAGGCGGTACGGTCCCATCCCGTTGATCAGCACGGGGGCCCAGATGCGGCCGATGCGGTCGCGGGTGGTCGGCGCGACGTAGCGCGGCTCGGGGGCGGAGACGACCACTTCCTCCACGATCTGCGGAGGCGAGGTTCCAGTGTCGGCCAGTCCTGCAGCAGGCAACAGCAGTGCCCACGTCGCCGCATGCAACGCAAATCCCGGCAGGCGAGTGGCATCTGGTGCTCGCACGGTGCCGTGAATCTACATCACGGGCCACGTGCTGCCCACGATCACCGCAAGGTGAGTGGCCCGGGCCGGGCGCGTCCGACGACGCTCGTGCCCAGGCCCTGCGGTTCAGGATCCGGTCAGCAGCTCATCGGACTGCGAATCGGTCAGTTCTGCGCCGGGCGTCTCGAGAGATCCGGGCACTGCGACCTTCACCGTCGGCACGGCGGGCGCGTTGTCCATGTCGATGCGGCCGATCAGGCGCGCGCCGTCTTCCATCGCGATCGCGGCGGCGTAGATGTCGCCGCGCACGGTGGCGCCGGGCCGCAGGCTGACGTTCTCGAGCGCAAAGAGATTGCCCTCGACCGACCCCTCCACGACGATGCGCCGGGCACGGATGTCGCCGCGCACCTTGCCCTGCGCGCCGATCGTCAGGCTGCGGGTGTGCAGGATGGATCCCTCGACCTGTCCCTGGATGACGAGGTCTTCGTCGGCGACGAGGTCGCCCTTGATCCGCAGCGTCGCTCCGAGCGTCGAAGCCCGGCTGGGGGAGCTGCGTTCGGCAGGGACATCCGCCGCGGGCGCCGGATCGGGGGCGGCCGGACGCGTTGCGATCGGCCACACGGGGGGCGTCTCGGTCATGACGTCCTCGAGATCGACGGGCTCGGGCTGCTTGCGCTTCCACATGGCGTCGTACCTCGGGCGGTCAGTTCGCAGTGCCCGTGCGGACCACGCTCAGCTCGTGATCGTGGGACGGCGTCGAGTTCGTCGCGGCCGTGCCGGCTTCCATCTTGATGCTGCCGTTGAATTTCGCGCCCTCGGCGATGTTGACGACCGGAGCCTCGAGGTTGCCGCGCACGTTGGCCTTCGGCCGCACCGCGATCGACGCCTGTGCCTTGAGGTCGCCCTCGACACGGCCCTCGACGACGATCACGTCCGCGGTCACGCCGGCCTTCACGTGCGCCTCGGGGCCGATCGTCACCTTCGGCGCCGGGCCGATGCTGCCCTCCACCTGGCCGTGGATCACGAGATCCTCGGCGGCTGACAGCTCGCCCTTGAATCGCAGGGTCGGGCCGAGGATCGAGGCGCGCTCAGAGGCGAAATCGCTGGAGGAGGGCATGGCAGGCTTCCCGTGGGTGGCGGTGATGGAGGCGCGAAACTAACGCAGGCGGCCATGGGTTGAGTGGGCGCATTCATCCGATTTGTGACGTGCTTAACGCGATTACCCCGCAATACCGGGGCAACGCACTGGCAAGCCCGTGGTCCAACTGGGAAGCTGTCGACACAGCCACGTGGCTCGGTGCCGAGCGTTCGCCGAGGAGGTCCAACACGATGCGGAAAATCGATCCAACCCGGCTGGGCGAAGCACTGGAACAGCTTGCCCAGGCCGTACGCGCGCACATCGACTGGCAGGAACGGCTGCTCGAGGCGGTCGTCCGCGGCCTGCCGCTGGACCCGAACCTGCCCACCGACGGCGTGCACCGCGGTTGTGGCTTCAATCGCTGGTACTTCGACCGCGCGCCCGCCGAGCTGTGGGGACAACCTGCGTTCGCGGCGCTCGGCGTCGAGCATTGGCGCCTGCACCGCCTGGCCGACCGGCTGCTGCACAAGCTCGAGATCGATGCGCCCGTCGACGTCGAGGAATTCGACGAGCTGGTCGCTGGCAACGAGCGGCTGCACGCGACGCTCGGTTCGCTGCGGCACGGTGTCGACCTCGCCGTGCGCACGCTCGATGCGACGAGTGGCGCCGCGGCGCGCTCGGGACTGCTGCCCGACCTGCGGGCGTGGCGCGAGCTCGCCGCGCGCGGCGTCCAGAGGTGCAGCATCGTCGTCGTGGACCTCGACGGTTTCACGGCCATCAACGATGCGCACGGCCGCGACGTTGGCGACGCCGTGCTCGGCACAGCGGTCATGCGCTTCACGCGGCTGCTGCGCCCCTTCGACAAGATCTACCGCTACGGTGCGGACGAGTTCCTGATCGCCCTGCCCGGCGCGGACCTCTCCATGGCCCAGGCGGTCGTGAGGCGCGTGCGCGAGGCCTTCGCCAGCACGCCGCTGTGGTGCGGGCCCGACGGCGTCGAGCTGACGATGACGGCCTCGTTCGGGCTCGCCTCGCTCGATCCCGACGTGGGCGCCGAGGAATCCCTGGACCGCGCCGAGCAGGCATTGCTGCTCGCGAAGACCGCGGGCGGCAACAATGCGATCAGTTGGGATCCCGGCGTCACGACCGGGGTTCGACTGCCGCGGCTGCAGCTCGACGACATCAAGAGCTGAGCGGCCGCGGCCCCGTCGAGCGGGCACGGCCCGTCCCCGCCCACGGTGCCCTTGCGAGGACGACGGAGCTGTCGTCATGATGGCTCATGATCATCCTGCCTCTGGTCCTCGCCGCGGCCACTGCACAGGCCCCCGTCATTTCCGCCGAGCGCATCCGCGAGGACGTGCGAGTCCTCGCCTCCGATGACTTCGGGGGTCGAGGCCCGGGGGAGGCCAGCGAGCACAAGACCGTCGAGTACCTGACGCGCGCCTTCGCCGCGGCCGGTCTCGAACCGGGTGGCGTGGACGGGCTCTGGACGCAGCCGGTGCACCTGGTGCGTCTCGATCGCGCGCCCGGCGCGAAGCTTTCGCTCCAAGTCGGCGACGACGCGATCCCGCTCGCGGTCGGCGAGCAGGCCACCCTGTCGTTGCGCAACGCCGGACGCACCGAAGTGGCCAATGCGCCGCTGGTGTTCGGCGGCTACGGTGTCGTCGATCCGGCACTCGGCTGGGACGCCTACGGCGGCGTCGACCTGCGCGGCCGCATCGTCGTCGTGCTGGCCAACGACCCGGACTTCGAGGCGGGCAGGGACCTCGGCTTCGAGGGCCGGCGCATGGTGCTGTCGGGCCGCGTCGGCAGCAAGATCCAGGCGGCGGCGCAGGCCGGCGCGCTCGGAGTGCTCGTCATCCACGAGGATGCCGCGGCGAGCTATCCGTTCCTGCAGGTCGCGAGCGGCGACGCGCTGCCGGGCATGGTGCTCGCGCCGCTCAAGCCGTCGGCGATGCAGCTGAGCGGCTGGCTGCGGCGGGACGTCGCGGAGGACCTGCTGAAGCGCGGCGGGCTCGAACTCGAGGCACTCAAGCGCCGGGCGCGCGATCCCGCCTTCCGCGCCTTCGCGCTCGAGGGCGCGACGCTGAGTGCGAGCGGCGAAGTCCGCGCTATCGACATCGTGAGCCACAACGTCATCGCCCGCTTGCCCGGCGCCTCGCGTCCCGGCGAGTACGTGCTGTACGGCGCGCACTGGGACGCCAACGGCCGCAACGGCCCGGACGCCCGCGGCGACGGCATCCGCAACGGCGCCGTGGACAACGCCACCGGCACGGCCGAAGTGCTCGAGGTCGCGCGTGCCTTCGCCGCCGGACCGCGTCCCGCGCGCACGGTCGTGTTCGCGGCCTGGACCGCGGAGGAGAAGGGCCTGCTCGGCGCCGAGCACTACGTCGCGAACCCGGTCTATCCGCTCGCGAAGACCGCGGGCGTGATCAACCTCGATCCGCACGTGGTGCTGCCCGCAGCGCGCGACCTCGAGCTGGTCGGCGGTGGCCGCACCGACCTCGAGTCAAGGCTGGAGGATGCCGCGGCCGGGCTCGGTCTGCGCGTGACGCCCGAGCCCAACCCGGAAGCGGGCTGGTACTTCCGCTCCGATCACTTCCCGTTCGCGAAGAAGGGTGTGCCTGCGATCGCCTTCCGCGGCGGCCGCGACCTCGTCGAGGGCGGCACCGCGGCGGGCAACGCCTGGGTCGAGGACTACAACGCCCGGCACTATCACCAGACCACCGACGAGTTCGATCCCGGGTGGACCTTCGCCGGCACGGCGCAGGAGGCGCACGTGGCATTCGAGGTTGGCCGTGCACTGGCCAATGACGGCGGCTGGCCGGGCTGGAAGCCGGGGATCGAATACGGCGCCGTTCGTGCCGCGAGCGATGCGGAGCGCACGCCGGCCGCGGGCAAGTAGCTCAGCCCGCCAGCCGCGTTCGCAGCCAGCGCGCGATTTCCCGGAGCTCCGCGGCGCATACCTCGTGCTGCATCGGGTACTCGTGCCACTCCACTGCGTAACCCGCCGCGCGGAGCGCGTCTCGGGCCTCGGTGCCCATCGCGACCGGCACCACCGGGTCCATCCGCCCGTGGCACATCAGGATCGGCACGTCCTGGTTCGCCGCTGATTTCCCTGCAGCCAGCGTCTCCGGGAAGGGCAGGTAGGTGGACAGCGCCAGCAGCCCTGCCAGCCGCTCGCCGAAGCGCAGCCCGGCGCTCAAGGCCACCGCCCCGCCCTGTGAGAAGCCGGCGAGCACGATGCGCGAGGCGGTGACGCCGGCGGCGATCTCCGCCTGGAGCAGGGCATCCACCCGCCGCACGGACTCGGCGAGGCCGGCGGCATCCGCGCGGCCCTCGGGCGTGAAGGCCCTGATGTCGTACCAGGCGCGCATCTCGTACCCGTTGTTCACGGTGACGGGCCGGACGGGCGCGTGCGGGAACACGAAGCGCACCGGCAGCGCATCGGGCAGGCCGAGTTCATCGACGATCGGCACGAAGTCCCAGCCGTCGGCGCCGAGGCCGTGCAGCAGGACGACCGACGCAACCGGCGCCTGCGAGGGCGTGAGCGTGACCTGGACCGTCGTTTCGATCGTCGTGTATTTCATGCCGGGGATTCTCCTGCAGCCGGGTCCGTCGCCGCCAGCCGCCGGTTCAGCGGCCCGGCGCACACGCGCACCACCCCGGGACGGTCGGGATTCCAGCACCCGATCTGGCAGATCGGCTCCGAGAAGCGTCTGCTGCTAGACTCGAACCGGCACCGCCGCTGGAGTCGGCTCACCGGGAAGCCATGGAATGACCTACTGTGTCGGCATAAAGCTCGACGAAGGGCTGGTGTTCGCCTCCGACACGCGCACGCATGCCGGCGTGGACAACTTTGCCAAGTTCTGCAAGATGACGGTGTTCGAGCGTCCCGGCGACCGCGTGGTCGTCCTGCTCAGCTCCGGGAACCTCGCCGGAACCCAGGCCGTGATCGGCATCCTGAACCAGCGGTGTGCCGCCGGCGACGCTCATCCGAACCTGTGGAGCGCGCGAACCATGTTCGACGTCGCGATGCTGGTCTCGGATGCGATGCGTGACATCGAGGGTCGCGACGGAAAGTTCCTGCAGCAGAGCGAGATCTCCTTCAACGCTTCGTTCATCGTCGGCGGCCAGGTCCGCGGCGAGCCCTTGCGGCTGTTCCGCATATACGCGGAGGGCAACTTCATCGAAGCGGGAGTCGAGACGCCGTTCCTGCAGACCGGCGAGACCAAGTACGGGAAGCCCATCATCGACCGCGTGATCACGCGCGCCACGCCCCTCGCCGACGCCGCGAAGTGCGTGCTGGTCTCGTTCGACTCGACCATGCGAAGCAACCTGTCGGTCGGCATGCCGATCGACCTTGTGTGCTACGAGAGGGACAGTCTCGCGGTCCGGATGCGGCGCCGCTTCGAGGAGGGCGACGCCTACTTCACCTCGCTCAGCAACGATTGGAGCGAGGGCACGCGACGCGTGTTCAGCCAATTGCCGGAACTCCACTGGTGACAGGATCGGGAGCGGAGCTCGCGAAACCATGATTCAGATCCGCGTCGGCTTCGAGATGGTCTATGACTGCCCGCAACCGACCCCGATGATCTTCAACGTGAAGGTCCACTCGACTCGCACGCCCGATATCGTCACGGGCGGGGACCTCGTCGTGGACCCGCCGGTCCCGGTCACGGGCTTTCGCGACGGCCATGGCAACTGGTGCACGCGAATCGTCGCGCCGCAGGGGCTCACGCGGGTCTGGTCGGATGCAACGGTGAACGCCCGCGGAACGCCCGACGCGTTCGAGCCGGGGGCCCTGCAGGTTCCCGTGCAGGAGCTCCCCGACGATGTGTTGCAGTTCCTGATGGGCAGCCGGTACTGCGAGACAGACCGGCTGTCGGAGACCGCCTGGGCGCTGTTCGGCCAGACGCCCGCCGGATGGGCCCGCGTCCAGGCGATCTGCGACTACGTCCACCAGCACATCACCTTTGGTTACCAGCACGCGCGAAAGACCCGCACGGCGCTCGAGGCATTCCACGACCGGACCGGTGTCTGTCGTGATTTCGCGCACCTCGGCGTTGCTTTCTGTCGTTGCATGAACATCCCGGCCCGGTACTGCACCGGCTACCTGGGCGACATTGGCGTGCCGGCGGACGGCCCGATGGACTTCGCCGGCTGGTTCGAGGCGTTCCTGGGTGGCGACTGGTACACCTTCGATCCGCGCAACAACACGCGGCGAGTCGGCCGGGTGCTGATCGCCCGTGGCCGCGACGCCGGCGACGTCGCGATCAGCACCACGTTTGGTCCCAACACGTTGAAGAGTTTCAGGGTCTGGGCCGACGAGCTTCACGCCGGGTGACGTGCGTTCGTCCGGCGCGAACCGATCGATCAGCCCGCAGACTGGAGAAGTGCGCGTGAAACGCAGAACGCTCATCAAGGCCGCCGTCCTCGCCGGCGGCGCTGCCGTCGCCGCGCCGGCCATCTCCAAGGGCCTGATGGAATGGCGCATGGTGACGAGCTGGCCGAAGGGCCTGCCGGGCCTCGGTGCGGGCGCCGAGCGCCTCGCGGCCAACATCACCGCCATGAGCGGCGGCCGGCTCACCATCAAGGTGTACGCGGCCGGCGAGCTGGTGCCGGCGCTGGAGTGCTTCGGCGCGGTCGCGAACGGCACGGCTCAGCTCGGGCACGACGCGTCCTACTACCACACGGGCAAGACCGAGGGCGCGCCGTTCTTCACGGCGTTCCCCTTCGGCTTCACGACGGCCGAGCTCGACGCGTGGGTGAAGTACGGCAACGGGCAGAAGCTGTGGGACGAGCTCTACGCGCCCTTCGGCATCCGTGCCTTCCATGCCGGCAGCACGGGCACGCAGATGCTCGGCTGGTTCCGCAAGGAGATCCGCTCGGTCGAGGACCTCAAGGGGCTCAAGTTCCGTGCGCCCGGCAACCAGGGTCGCGTGCTCGCCAAGCTCGGCGTCACGCCCGTGACGCTGCCGGGCGGCGAGATCTTCCCCGCGCTGCAGTCGGGCGCCATCGACGCGGCCGAGTGGATCGGGCCGTACAACGACCTCGCGCTGGGTTTCTACCAGGTGTGCAAGCACTACTACGCGCCGGGCTACCACGAGCCCGGCCCCAACCTGCAGCTCATGGTCAACGAGCGCGCCTGGCAGTCGCTGAATCCCGAGCTGCAGGCCATCGTGCGCACCGCGGCGGAAGCGGCGACGAAGGACATGCTGGCCGAGTACAACGCGCGCTCGGGTCCGGCCCTGCGCACGCTCGTCAAGGATCACGGCGTGATCGTGCGGCCCTTCCCCGAGGACGCTCTGATCGCCTGCGGGCAGAAGTCGAATGAGGTGCTGAACGAGATCTACGCCGCCGACCGCTCGCCCGACCGCATCGTGCAGCGGATCATCGAGGACTTCCTCGCGTTCCGGAAGGAGATCATTCCGTGGACGCGGATCGGCGAGCAGGCGTATCTCAACGCGCGGCGGCTGCCGTTCGAGTTCAAGCTGGAGGCGTAGACGGGGTTCGTGTGCCGTCCGATACGGGAGAGGACCGCAATCGACCCAGGGCAGCTAGTCTTCGCCACGGAAGCGGCCCCTCGCGGACCTTTCGTTACGGCCAGACGCCGTCGTTTACGAACGACGGGTATGAAGCAACCTGTCGGCACAGAAACGTGTGCCACTACCTTTCGGCAAGACCAAATGATGCGGCTTCGGCTTGCCGGGCAAGCCGCGCTCCTCAACCCTGCGGATTCCATCTGGCCGAACAGCTTGTCGAGCAGCGCATGGTGCAAGTCCATATCCCGGATAGGCTGGGAACAGCGAGCCAGATGCCAGTGCGGGATCTTCATGGCCCCGTGTTGGCTGCCTGGCTTGTCTGGCAGTTCCAACGCGGCGTCGACGAGAGCGTGAGCTTCGAGCGTTTCCCGCCGGGGCGCCAGGCACACAGCGCATCCGATCTGGAGGTGCCGATCGGCTGACTGGCCGCGCGCCTTTGGGCGATGCGTAGCGTGCAACTGTTTCCCCGGCGTGCCGATGCTTCGTTCGGAGCGGTCGCCCCGGGGCTGAAGGCCCGCCACCGCCTCGGCGGCGCAGCCAGGTCAGGACGAACCGATGACAAACCGATTGCGGCGGCCGCAGCGTATGTGATCATCGTCGGCGTGCACACGAATTGGATCCATCTAGTCTGGGCAATGATGGCCGCCGCCAGCCTCACCCTGGGCATCATTCACCTGGTCGTCTGGTTCAAGCAGCGCTCCCACCATGCGAACCTGACCTTCTTCGCGCTGGCGACCTCGGTCGCGGTGTTTTCCGGCTTCGAGCTGGCGATCGTGGGCGCGCAGACACCGGCAGAACTCGCGCTGTGGCTGCGATGGGCTCATGTGCCGATCGCCGCCATCGTCGTCCTGATCGTCGTGTTCGTGCGCCTGTACTTCGGTGTCGGCAGACTCTGGCTGGCCTGGGCCGCGGTGGCGTTTCGCCTGCTGACCGT